>JAABUN010007295.1_pt1 | contig 12035 bp, 11 predicted proteins | sample 5559311 | NCBI WGS metagenome assembly JAABUN01 (sample SAMN10711877, study PRJNA513370) | rock metagenome | isolation source: Antarctica rocks | place: Antarctica: Victoria Land, Siegfried Peak sud | reverse complement strand
CCACCCCGAGTGATGTGTCATTAACTGGACATGTCATGTTTTTCGCCACGAAATGTGCCGCTGGCGCGCCAACGGCCGGGACAGGGAGTGCTCATGCTGGGTGAGACATCGCTCGAGGTCTACCGATATGCCGTCGGACATCCCGGTTGGACCCGCTCCGGGGCCTCGGAGGCCCTCGGCCTGACCCTGCGCCGCATCGATGAGGCGCTACGCGAGCTGTCCGAGCGACGGCTGCTCAGCCCACACCCCGGTAGCGCAGACGGCCTCGTCGCCGTCTCCCCCGACGTCGCCCTCGCCGACCTGGTCGACGCGGACGAACGCGCCATGCAGGAGCTGAAGGCGCGCGTCAGCAGCCGTCGTCGCGAGTTGTCGAGCCTCCTTCCCACGTTTCTCGAGGCGCGCAAGAATGTCCTCGCCAGTACCTCCGTCGAGACGCTCGAGGATCCCCACCTCATCCACCGCGTCCTCATCGACTACGGGCGCGACGTCACCGAGAAGGTCTACATCGCGCAGCCCGGGCAGGGCTCGACGGCGGACGTACACGAGGAGAGCGTCCGGAAGGACCTCGAACTGCTGGAGAACGGCATACGACGGCGGACCCTCTACGACACGAGCACGCGCGACCACGTGCCGACCAGGAAGGCCGTCGAAGCGATCGCGGCCGGCGGCGGTGAGTTCGGCGTCCTTCCGTTCATCCCTTTGCGCATGCTCATCTTCGATGAGAAGCTCGCGCTGGTGGGACGGCAACTGACGCGGGATGACAAGGCGGCCCTGGTCATCCGGGACCACAGCCTGATCAACATCTTCACCCACCTCTTCGAGATCGCCTGGGAGATCAGCGAGTCCTTTCTCGCTCCTGAGCAGGTCACGTCGCCCCTGAGCAGCATGCAGCGCTCCATCATCCAGGGCCTGGCCAACGGATTGTCCGACGAGTCGATCGCCCGGCGCCTGAACATCAACGTGAGGACCTGCCGGCGGCACATCGCGTGGATGCTCGAGACGCTGCGCGCGGACAGCCGCTTCCAGGCGGCGCTGAAGGCCCGTGAAGCGGGTTGGAGCTGAGGAGCCAGCCCGGCCTCAGGAAACACTTGTTGCCTGACGGTGAACCGGCGCATAGACTCTGGCCGTGACGACCTCCAGCGAAGTCTCCGCCGACATCCTGCCCGCCGAGACCGAAGCCGCTCCCGAACGCGCTGTCGACTCCGCAAAGCGCCACGACCAGCTCTTCTCGCTGCGGGCAGCCAACATCAAGCAGTCCGCCGTTCGCGACGTCTTCGACATCTCGATCCGCCCGGGGCTCGTGTCCCTCGCGGGCGGCAGCCCCTACCTGAAGTCTCTCCCTCTCGAGGACCTCGGCCGCACGGCCCAGAAGATCATCGCGGAGCACGGCCTCGAGGCGCTGCAATACGGCGGCGGCCAGGGCATGGAGGAGCTGCGCCGGCTCGTCTGCGACGTCATGGCCGCCGAGGGGATCGAGGGCGCCAGCCCCGACTACATCGTGATCACCACCGGCTCGCAGTCCGCGCAGGACGTCGCGGCCAAGGTCTTCTGCGATCCGGGCGACGTGATCCTCTGCGAGGACCCGACCTACGTCGGCGCACTGAACACGTTCGAGGCCTACGAGGTCGACGTCGTGACCGTCCCCATGGACGACGCCGGACTGGTCCCGGACGAGCTCGAGCGCACCATCACCGAGCTCGAGGCGCAGGGCCGCGCGATCAAGCTGCTCTACACGATCCCCAGCTTCAACAACCCGAGTGGCATCACAATGGCCGCCGACCGCCGCCAGCGCGTCGTCGACATCTGCCGCGCCCACAACATCCTCGTCCTCGAGGACAACCCGTACGGCATGCTCCGGTTCGACGGCGAGCCCCTGAAGCCCGTCCGGGCCGACAACCCCGACGACGTCATCTACCTCGGCTCCTTCTCGAAGATCTTCGCGCCCGGCGTGCGGCTCGGCTGGGCGCTGGTACCCAAGCACCTCTACCGCCGGTTCTACCTCGCCTGCGAAGCTGTCGTCCTGTGCCCGTCGCCGCTCACGCAGATGCTGGTGACCGCCTACCTCAAGGAGTACGACTGGCGCGGCCACCTGCACTCCATGCGCAGCCTGTACCGCGAGCGGTGCGACGCCATGCTCGGCGCCCTCGCGGAGGAATTCCCGGAGGGCGTGCACTGGACGACCCCCGACGGCGGCTTCTTCGTCTGGGTGACACTTCCCGAGGGAATCGACACCTACCCGCTGCTCTACACGGCGATCGACGCCGGCGTCGTCTTCATCCCCGGCGCCGCCTTCACGCCGTCCGATAACCCGTCCAACAAGCTGCGACTCGCCTTCAGCGCCGTGGCGCCCGAGGACATCGTCGAGGGTGTCCGTCGTCTTGCCCCGATCCTCCGGACGGCGATCGCCGAGAACGGCGCTTGAGCGCCATCGTCATCGCTGTCGAAGCTCATCGCGGCGGCCGCTTCTGTTGCCGCAGCGTCACCGCGATCGAGATCAGGGCCGCGACGATCACGAGGATGGACAGTCGCGCCACGGTGTCCAGCCCGGGGAACGCCAACTGCAGGATACTTGACGCTATGAACCCGATCACCACCACGAGCAGGAGCCTGTTCAGCGGGTAGCGCCGGCGCGGCCGGCGGCCAGGCCCCTCCTCGGGTAGTCGCTGGATCATTGGCCCACCCTAGTCGAGCAGCAGGGCGGGCTCCTCGAGGATCGAGGCGACATCCGCCATGAAGCGTGCACTCAGGTCGCCGTCCACCACACGGTGGTCGAACGAGCCGCCCAGCGTGGTGATCCATCGCGGGATGACCTCGCCGTCGAGAACCCAGGGCTTCTGCTTGATCGTGCCGAACGCCACGATCGCCACCTCGCCCGGGTTGATGATCGGCGTCCCGGTGTCGATGCCGAGGGCTCCGATGTTCGTGATCGTCAGGGTTCCACCCTGCATCTGGGCCGGAGGCGTCCGGCCGGCACGCGCCGTCGTCGCGAGCTCGTTCAGGGCGAGCGCGAGTTCCTTGAGCGAGAGGTCCTGCGCGTCCTTGATGTTCGGCACCATGAGCCCCCGCGGGGTCGCGGCGGCGATGCCGAGGTTCATGAAGTGCTTCACCAGGATCTCGTCGTCGGTCCAGGTGGCGTTGACCGAGGGATTGCGAGCCGCCGCCCAGACGACGGCCTTCGCGAGGATCAGCAGGGGTGAGAGCTTGATGCCCTCGAAATCGCGCGATGCCTTGAGCCGCTTGACGAACTCCATGGTCCGCGACGCGTCGACATCCACGAAGATGCTGACATGCGGGGCCGTGAAGGCGCTCTGCACCATGGCCTTCGCCGTCGCCTTACGGACGCCCTTCACCGGAATCCGCTCGATACGGCCGCCGCCGAGGAGCTTCCGGTCGGACCAGAATGAGTCGGCGCCGTCCTGCTCGGCGTCGCGCTGCGACTGGTAGCTGATGAGGTCCTGCTTGGTGACCTCACCGGCGGAACCGGTGGCACGGACGTCCGCGAGGTCGATGCCGAGGTCCCGGGCGGCCTTACGGACGGGAGGCTTCGCGAGCACGCGGTTGATGAGCTGGTTCAGCGGGTTGACCCGAAGAGCCGCTTCGCCCCCCGGGAGGGCTGTCGGTCGCGGGCCCGACGGCGCAGCAGCGGGGGCGGGCGCGGTGGGTGCGGCCGGCGCTGAGACTCCTGACGGGCTCTGACCATCGAGCCCTGCCGCCTGCGCTTCGGCACCCGTCGGCAGTACCCGAGCGGCAGTTGGCGCCGTCGTGCCGTCCACGCCGGCAGCCGGAGCGGCCGGCTTCCGGGGACGGCGCTTCACGGGGTCGGCCTTCGGTCCGGTCCCGACCAGGGGACCCGGAGGGGCCTCCGGAGCAGCTCCGGGCGCTACGGCTGCCCTGCCCGCATCGTCGTGCGCATCCGCGAGCTCCCCCGGCATCTCGGGAACCGGGATCGGAGCATCACCGGTGGGCACGCTCGTGCCGTCCTGGCGGGTCGCATCGCCGGTCGGGGCAGTCTGCTGCTCGGTACGGTCTGCCTGACGAGCTCCGTCATCCCCCGTGCCGGTGCCGTCCGCCCCGGCGGTACCTCTTCCGGCAGTACCCGCACCGTCGTCGCTCCCGCCGCCGGACGTGGAGGCGGCGTCCTCGACGGCGATGATTGGCGTGCCGACCTCGATGGTCTCGCCCTCGTCGACGAGCAGCTCGGACACGGTGCCCGCGTACGGGGAGGAGAGTTCGACGAGCGCTTTCGCGGTCTCGATCTCGCAGATGATGTCGTTGATCGCAACCGTGGCCCCCGGAGCGACCTTCCACTGCACGATCTCTGCCTCGGTGAGGCCCTCACCGACGTCAGGCAGGTTGAATGTCTTCAGCGTCATGATGGCCCTTCAGTAGGCGAAGGCACGGCCGAGTGCCTCGAGGATGCGGTCGATGTCGGGCAGGTACTTCTCCTCCACACGCGCCACCGGGTAGGGCATGTGAAAGCCGCCCACGCGGATGACGGGCGCTTCGAGTGAGAGGAAGGCCCGCTCCGAGATCCGCGCCGCGATCTCTCCACCGATGCCACCGAATGTCGGGGCCTCGTGTACGACGATCAGTCGCCCGGTACGGGTCACCGACTCGGTGACGGTGTCGAAATCGATGGGTGAGATGGAGCGAAGGTCGATCACCTCGACGCTTCGGCCGTCCTCCTCGGCTGCGGCAGCGGCAGCGAGCGCGACGGGCACCAGCGGCCCGTAAGCGACGATCGTGGCATCCGTCCCCGTGCGCAGGACATGGGCGGAGAACGGATCGCCCACGGGCGCCGACGTATCCACCTCGCCCTTCAGCCAGTAGCGGCGTTTGGGTTCGAACACGATGACGGGATCTTCGCAGGTGACGGCCTGCTGGATCATCCAGTAGGCATCCTGCGCGTTCGACGGCGAGATGATGCGCAATCCGGCGGTGTGAGCGAAGAGCGCCTCGGGCGACTCCGAGTGGTGCTCCACGCTGCCGATCCCGCCGCCGTAGGGGATCCGGATGACCACGGGCGCGCTCAGCATACCGTCGCTGCGGGTGCGGAGCTTGGCGAGCTGAGTGGTGATCTGGTTGAAGCCGGGGAAGACGAAGCCGTCGAACTGGATCTCGCAGATGGGGCGGTACCCTCGGAGGGCCAGGCCGATCGCGGTACCGATGATGCCCGACTCCCCCAGCGGTGAATCGACGACCCGCATGGCCCCGAAGTCCTTCTTCAGGCCGTCGGTGACGCGGTACACGCCGCCGAGCTCGCCGATATCCTCCCCCATGAGCAGGGTCTTCGGGTCGTTCTCGAGCGACGCGCGCAGTCCCTCGTTGATCGCCTTCGCGATGGTCATCGTCGCCATCACGCATGCTTCCCTTCATCGACGAATCCGGCTTCGTAGTGCTGGAAGAACTCCAACTCCTCCTGCACGAGCGGGTGAGGCTCCGCGTAGACGGACGCGAAGCGACTCTCGAGGTCCGGAGCCGGCATGGACAGCACGGCCTCGCGGACGGCGGTCGCCAGCTGGCGGGCCTCCGTCGCCAGCTCCTCGAAGAAGACGTCGTCGGCCAGGCCGGCGGAGCGCAGGTGGGTTTCCAGCCGGATCAGGGGATCCCGGGGCTGCCACTCCTGCTCGTCGCGCGATAACCGGTACTTCGTCGGATCGTCGGCGGTGGTGTGCGCGCTCATGCGGTAGGTGTAGGCCTCGATGAGGACAGGGCCCTTGCCGGACCGCGCGTGTTCGAGGGCCCACCGCGTCACAGCTTCGACGGCGACGACGTCGTTGCCGTCCACGCGGATTCCCGGGAAACCATAGCCTTCGGCCCGCTGCGCGATGGGCACCCTGGTCTGGACGGTCGACGGGACAGAGATGGCCCACTGGTTGTTCTGGCAGAAGAACACCACCGGGGCGTTGAAGGACGCCGCGAACACCATCGACTCGTGAATGTCCCCCTCTGAGCTCGCGCCGTCGCCGAAGTAGGCGATGGACGCCGCCGGCGGGAGGGACGGATCCGCGAACTGGTCCCGCTGCATGCCCATCGCATAGCCGACCGCGTGCAGGGACTGCGCCGCGAGCACCAGCGTGTACAGGTGGAAGTTCCGCTCGCGTGGATCCCAGCCGCCGTTCGTCACGCCCTTGAACAGCCGGAGGATCTCCGACAGCTCGACTCCTCGGGTCAGGGCGACGCCGTGCTCCCGGTACGTGGGGAAGGCATGGTCCTGCGGCTCGAGCGCGCGGCCCGAGCCGATCTGCGCGGCCTCCTGCCCGGTCAGGGGGACCCACAGGGCGAGCTGGCCCTGTCGCTGCAGAGCGGTGGACTCCTGGTCGAACCGCCGGATCAACGCCATGTCGCGGTACAGCGAACGGAGATGGGCTGCAGTGGAGGAGGCAAGGTAGGGCGAGAAGTCCACCATGACGTCGGCCACCTGCGCCGACAGACCGTCAGCCATGATGCCGTCAGGCGAGAGGACCTGCAGCATCCCGACGCCTGAGTCGCGTCGTCCGGCGTCATCGGCTGCCTGTGCGGCGCGCACCACTTCCTCGGCCTCGAACTCCGCTGTCGGCATACGACTGCCACTCATTCCTGCTCCTCACCCGACCGTGTGCATTTCCATTGAGGAATGTATGCAGTAAGTCATACACCGGAACACATATGTTCCGAAGACTTCGTGCTCAAGACTAGTCAGCGTGGGTCAGCGGTCCTATTTAAGACTGGTTCGATCGGCTGCGGGCGGTGACTGTACTGTCCGCACAGCTTCAGGAAGCGCGTATTCGCGGCCTCCTCGCCGATCGAGACACGGACACCCTCCGATCCGAAGGCGCGAACGGAAAGGGCTTGCTCGCCGGCCTTCGCTGCGAAGTCCTGGGTGTGCTCGCCAAGGGCCAGCCAGACGAAGTTGCCCTCTGTTTCCGGGACGGTCCAGCCCAGCTCGCGCAGGCCGGTCACGACGCGGATCCGCTCGTCCACGATCGACTGCACGCGGGCCTCGACCTCATCGATATGGCGCAGTGACGTGACGGCGGCGTGCTCTGCGATCTGCGACACCGCGAAGGGGACGGCGCTGACGCGCAGGTGCTCGGTGAGTGACGGCTGCGCGACGGAGTAGCCCACGCGGAGGCCCGCGAGGCCGTGCGCCTTCGAGAAGGTCCGCAGCACGATGACGTTCGGGTGGTCACGATAGAGCCCGATGCCGTCCGCGGCGTCCGGGCGACGGACGAACTCCTGGTAGGCCTCGTCGATCACGACGACGACGTGCGGGGGTACCTTCGCCAGGAAATCGACGACCTCGCCGTGCGTGAGGACCGGCCCCGTGGGATTGTTGGGCGTGCAGAGCATGATCACGCGGGTCCGCTCGGTCATCGCCTCCGCCATCGCCTCGAGGTCGTGCGTCCCGTCGCTCCGGACAGGCACCTGAATACCGGCGGCACCTGCGAGTCCCACGCTGATCGGGTAGGCCTCGAAGGACCGCCAGGCATAGACCACCTCGTCGGGGGCGTCGAAATCGTTCTGACCGGCGAAGGTCGCGAGGATCTGGTTGAGGGCGCCGAGGCTGCCCGCTCCGGTGACGATGTCAGTCGCAGGGACACCGAGATAGCCCGCCAGTTCGGTGCGGAGCGCCGTCGTCATGGGGTCGGGATAACGGTTGATCGAGGTCTCGGACGCAATCGCCTCGAGCACGGCGGGCAGCGGTGGTAACGGGTTCTCGTTCGACGACAACTTGAAGCTTTCCAGTCCGTCGACGACGACGGGGGGCTTGCCTGCCGCGTAGTGCGGGAGCTTCCCGAGGACGCCGCGCGGACTGACGCCGGCGGCTCCACGGACACCCCCGGCCGCAGGGTCTGAGGGTGTTACCGGAAGGTCATCGATCGAGGTCATGGCCATAGCCTAGACCCGCTGCCCTGTGCCGGAGGCCCGCCCGCGGCCCTGGGCACCGTCGCCGGCTGCGCGCGCCGGACAGCGGTGTACGGGCGCCGGACAGCTGCGAAGGAGTACCTGCGGGCGACGCCGGTGATGCCTGCCGTGGCGAGCAGGCCGGACGCGGGCGCGAGCGACGGCGCGTCGCTGGAATCGATGAGCCGCGCACCCTTGGAGTAGTTCTCCAGCTTGTGGGCAGGTCCCAACCCCCATGGCTCCGCGGACCCGTCAGCGGCCCGGCCGAGAGGAGGCACCCTGTTGGCGAGCGTGACGGTCGTACGGTGGCGATCGTCGCCGTTCGGCGCCGAGTCGAGCTGGGGGACCGCATCCAGCAGATGCTCCAGGTGCAGGTACTCGGTGCCCTCCGTCGGATTCCAGCCCGTGGGAGAGCCCACCGTGAGGACCAACTGCACGGCGTAGCGTCCCCCGAGCCCGTCCGAGCCGGCAAGGTTGGTGGCGTGCAGGCCGCCCTGGCTGTACCCGGCGACCACCAGCGCGTCCCCGTCTCCGGCACCAGCCTGTTCGAGGGCATCGAGAACGGCCACCTCGGTGAAACGGCTGTCCTCCGCGAGCGCCTCTGCGATCCCGCCCGGATCGAAGGGATTGCTCCCTGACCGACCGTCAACTGTCCCCGACTGCGTCCCCGGCAGGACGACGACGTACACCGGATCCCTGTCCGTTCCTGCCCGCAGCACCTCGAAGGTCCCGGGATCCTCGGCCTCGATTGCCGTTATCCGGTCCAGGACGCCCTCGACCGTCCCGTCGAAGGGCACCGGTGTTCCTACAGACCGGGCGCGCAACCCGATGGGGCCGACCGGCAGCGCTCTTCCGTCGATCGCTCCCCGGGCCAGGGCCGTGGCAGTCCCCCGGGTCGCTCTCCGCGCGGCCTCCGTCGCGGCAAGGGCGGCCCCGTCCGCCAGGTGATAGGCCCGCAATCCGGCACGTAGCCGCTCCTCCGTCGTCTCGAGGGCGCGGCCGTTCTCCAACGCGGAGGTCCACGCCCCGTCGAGCTGCGCGAGTGCGGCCAGGTAGTGCGGTCCGGCGGCTCCGCCGACCGGCTGTACGTGCCTGATGCGCCACGGGAGTTCACTCACATCGCGATCGAGGTAACCGAGGGCGACGGCGACGCCCCCTGTGTCCGCGGCGAGGAGCGCCAGGACACGTGCGGCCTCCTCCAGCTCCTCCCACTGGAAGCGGATCCCTCCGACACCGCCGCGGATGGTGAGTGGACCGTCGTCGCGCACCTCCGGCCGGAGGTGGCCCGTCACAGTCCCAATCCTCGCTGCAGGACCTCGGCGTCGCGCACCAGACCGCCGAAGGCCCCGAGCTCCCGAGCGGCGGACTCCAGCAGGTCGATGGTCCGGGACAGTTCGGTGCAGCGCTCGGACAGGTACGTACGGAAGGTGCCGCCGGCTGGTGACTCCCAGGAGAGAAGGGTGACCGACAGTGCATGCCTGCGGATATCTTCGAGCTCCGCCGCATGCCGCCGCAGGGCAGCCCCCATCGCTGCGACCTCCGCGCTGGCGGTTGCCCCGGGTTCGCACCCGGACTGCCTGTCGACGCTGCCGTCCATCCCACTGTCCATCGCCGTTCCCCTTCCCTGGCCGTTCTTCTACGCTAGGAGGGGCCCGACGGCGGCCCGGACGGCCCGGACGGTATGTGGACAGCGGCGTGACCCGGGAGTGCAGCCGCTCCGTGAAATGATGGAGCCATGCCTGACTCCGCACTCTCCCGCGTCGAATTCGCTGCACTGTTCCGAGGGGAGGGAACGCCGCTCACGCTCGGACCGCTCGACGGTCGCTATCGAGAGGCCGTCGCACCTCTCGCCGATTTCCTCTCGGAAGCGGCACTCAACCGAGATCGCGTCCACGTCGAGGTCGAATGGCTGATCCACCTCACGCGCCACGCCGTCCTTCCCGGGACCGAGCCGCTCAGCGAGGAGCAGGAGGCAGGCCTGCGGGCCATCGTCACGACCTTCGGCGCCGATTCGGTCGCAGAGATCGGCGAGATCGAGGCGGTCACCGTGCATGACGTGAAGGCCGTGGAGTATTACCTCGGACGGCGCCTCGAGGGGATCGGCATCGGCCGCCTCAAGCCCCTCGTGCACTTCGGCTGCACCTCCGAGGACATCAACAATCTCTCCTACGCCCTCGGGGTCAAGGGTGCGGTCCTGGACATCTGGCTTCCCGCGGCGCGCAGTCTCGTCGCATCCATCGCTGATCTGGCCCGCCATTCCCGGGACACCCCGATGCTCTCGCGCACACACGGCCAGCCCGCCACCCCCACGACGCTCGGGAAGGAGATGGCCGTCGTCGCGCACCGACTGACACGGCAGCTCGACCGCATTGCCGCGACCGAGTTCCTCGGAAAGATCAACGGGGCCACCGGCACCTACGCCGCCCACTACGTCTCCGCGCCGCAGGCGGACTGGCAGGGCGTAGCACGGTCCTTCGTGGAAGGCCTCGGCCTGACCTGGAACCCGCTCACCACGCAGATCGAGTCGCACGACTGGCAGGCCGAACTGTACTCGGACGTCGGCCGCTTCAACCGGATCCTCCACAACTTCTGCACCGACGTGTGGAGCTACATCTCCATCGGCTACTTCGCGCAGATCCCGGTGGCCGGAGCCACCGGGTCCTCCACGATGCCGCACAAGGTCAACCCGATCCGCTTCGAGAACGCGGAGGCGAACCTGGAGATCTCCTCGGCACTGCTCGATGTCCTGGCATCGACCCTCGTGACCTCGCGCTGGCAGCGCGACCTGACCGATTCGTCGAGTCAGCGCAACATCGGCGTCGCCCTCGGACACTCGCTGCTCGCCATCTCGAACGTCGCCAAGGGCCTCGCCCGCCTCGACGTCGCCGAGGAAGTCCTCGCCGCGGACCTCGACGGCAACTGGGAAGTGCTCGGCGAAGCCGTGCAGATGATCATGCGGGCCGAGGCGATCGCCGGCGTCCCCGGACTCGACGATCCCTACGAGCGCCTGAAGGACCTGACGCGCGGCCAGCGTGTGGACGCCGATCGCATGCACGAGTTCGTCAGCGGCCTCGGTCTCAGCGAGGACGCCGAGCAGCGCCTCCTCGCGCTCACCCCGGCGCGCTACACCGGCATCGCTGCGGACCTCGTGGACCATCTGGGCTGACCGGGCTCCGGCGCAGCGCCGGGCAGCAGTCACCTCCACATGCCGCACCGGGAAGGCGCCATGCCACGAAGACCAGCACCACCGGCCCTCATCAAGGCCAGCCATACGCTCCTGCATGTGATGAGCTTCAACATCAGATACGACCGCCCGGCCTCTCAGGCCGGAGACGTGGACTACTGGCCGGACAGGATCGCACCGTTACAGGATCTGCTGCGTCGCGAGGTGCCCGTGATCCTCGGCGTCCAGGAAGCCCTGCACCACCAGCTCGCGGTCATCGAGGCCGCCCTGCCGCCGGAATATCGGATGATCGGCGCAGGACGGGAGGGTGGCAGCCGCGGTGAGTACTCGCCGATCTTCTACGACGCCCAGCGCCTGCAGCTCATCGAGTGGGACCAGTTCTGGCTCTCCGACACCCCCAGGCTGATCGGCTCCTCCACCTGGGGCAACGGCGTGCCCCGCATCGTGACGTGGGGCCGCTTCCACGACTGCGTGACCGACCGCGAGATCCTGCTCGTCAATACCCACTTCGACCACGAGTCCGACACCGCTCGCGTCCTGAGCTCCGCCGCGGTCCTCGACCTCGTTCGCTTCTTCCACCCGCGCTTACCTACCATCGTCATGGGTGACTTCAATTCCGACGCCGGATCGTCCTCCGCGTACCGGAGCTTCCTCGCATCGGGTGTCCTCGGCGATGCGTGGGTGCTGGCCGACGAGCACCTGACCCCGAATTTCGGCACCTTCCCCCGGTATGGCCGGGCGGTCGACGGCGGCCGCCGGATCGACTGGATCCTCACGACGCCGGACGTGCTGGTGCGCCAGGCCGCGGTCAACACCTCAACTCTGGACGGCAGGTACGCCAGCGATCACGTGCCCGTGCAGGCCCTCGTCGACATCCCGCGGCAACACCAGGGCGGCGGCTACCCGGTGATGCCCCGCTAGCACATTGCCGATAGCTGCGCAGCGGCGAACATCACCGAGGTGC
>JAABUN010007294.1_pt1 | contig 12036 bp, 10 predicted proteins | sample 5559311 | NCBI WGS metagenome assembly JAABUN01 (sample SAMN10711877, study PRJNA513370) | rock metagenome | isolation source: Antarctica rocks | place: Antarctica: Victoria Land, Siegfried Peak sud | reverse complement strand
TCTCATACATACTAACCGCGTCCACACCTCGCTCGTCGAAAAGCCGCCGCGCCGCATCCATGATCTTGCCCCTACTCCTCGCCGCATCGCTCCGCTCACGCTTCGGAGCCACCTCGGAAACCTCAGTTCTCCGCTCAGACACCCGTCGCTCATCTCCTTTCTATGTGCCTTGACAATCGGACAGTTGTCCGCTTATAGTAACAGATGGCTCGATTTGGAGCAATGATGGCGAGTGTGGAGAGTCACGTGGAGGTCGCCCGAGATTACTCCGGGTGGCTTACGGTAGACGAGGACGGAGACGGTAGCCGCGTGGCCGCGCATCTCCACTTCGGAGAGCAGTCCGTCGAAGGTGAAATCGAAGAGGAGTCCGATGAAGGCCTCCATCCGTTACAGGAGGGATTAGCTCAGGCGCTGGAGTCCATCCTTTGCCAGATAGAAGACGGCGCCGGGAGGGTTCAACCCTTTTCGCCGACAGACTAGGCGACCGGCGGAACGTCTGCCACGAGCGCGTCCGCCTCGATCTCGACGAGGATCTCCGGGGAGATGAGTCGCTTCACTTCCACCATGCTCGTCGCTGGACGGATCCCGCCAAACACCTCGCCATGCGCTCGTCCGACAGTCTCCCAGTCGTCGATGTTCACCAAGAAGATTCTGGTGCGCACTACATCCGACAACTCCGCGCCCGCTACCTCCAGCGCGACCCGGATATTGGCGAGTGCCTGGACCGTCTGCGCGTAGACATCCCCCGAACCCACGATTCCCCCACTCCCGTCCGTCGCCGTAGTTCCGGAGACGAACACGAACGGCCCCTTGCGAACCGCCCGCGAATACCCCACGGATTTCTCCCAATCCGTCCCGCTGGTGACATTGAATCTCTCCGACATGACACAGAATTATGCCATGTGATGCGAAGTGCGGTCGGAAATATCACGATACTGCCCCTAAAAAGGCGTTGCAAAAGCTCCGGTGCCCTGGGAGACTGGTTCGATAAATGAGAATTACTGAGGGAGTGGATCACGAGCGGAGATCCCTCGGTCAAGATCGCAATAGGTGGAGGGTGGCTAATGCGGACTTCGAGTTTGGGTAGGCGACATCTGGTCGCGGTATGCGCGGCGTTCGGTGTGGGGTTGGGCTTGCTATTCGCAGCCTCCGGGGTAGCGGATGGCGAGGAGCCGGACGTGACCACGTCGGTCGTGGGTGGTTCGGCGGTACCAAACGGCAAATATCCGTTCATGGTTAGCTTGCAACTCGACCGCAGAGGCTCGTCCCGAGCCGACGAACACTTTTGCGGAGGCACCTTGATCGGCCCCCGGCACGTACTCACCGCTGGTCACTGCATAAAAGAGATGCCCATAACCCGCAGGAACTATCGCAAGCTGCGGGTAGTGGTGGGCGCCGCCAACCTGAATGATGCGGGACAAACTCGAAGGGTAAAGAGCTTCTCCAATATTTCCGTGCATCCACGCTACAAATCCACTAATTACGGTGTCAAGTACGACGCGGCGGTGATCCGTCTGAGCACCCCGGTTAATGGAGTGAAGCCGATAAAGCTAGCTGGCGGCAAGGACAACAACCTCGAATCCAAAGGTAGTCAAGCGACCATCTCTGGCTGGGGCTCGACCTTAGCCGTCTCGCCGAGCGACCCAAGTCCGCGAGTGAACTATCCAGACAGAATGCAGGAAGTTCGCGTTCCAGTAGGGAGCGATGCTTTCTTCAAACGCTCCTACGGTCGAGGCTTCGTTAAGCCGATCATGGTCGGCGCCGGTTCGGGCGGCGAGGGGGCTTGCTACGGCGACTCCGGCGGACCACTCTTTGCCCCGAAGAATGGACAATACAAGCAAATTGGCATAACCAGCTTTGGCGTCGGATGCGCGACATCCCGCTACCGCGGTGTCTTCGCCGAAGTCAACTCACCCAATATTAGTTCGTTCATCAGACGCACTTCAGGAGCCTAAAGACCCCTACCTTCAGGGGCTCTGGATGAAGTCGTCGATCAAGCGTCGTGCGATGCTCAGGCGGGGTGGCATCTGCGGTAGGTCATTCGCCGTGTACCATCCCGCGTCCTCTATCTCGCCCGGCTGCGGCAAGATCTCACCACCGGCGTAACGGGCCGTGAACCCGACCATGAGCGAGTTTGGGAACGGCCACGGCTGGTTGTCGAAGTACCGGATATCCGAGACCTCGATCCCGACCTCCTCCCGCACCTCGCGCCGCACGGTCTCCTCCATCGACTCGCCCGGCTCGACAAAACCCGCAAGCACACTGTAAAGCCCCTTCGGAAAGCCTGGCGAACGAGCGAGCAGGATGCGATCTCCATCTTCTACTCGCACGATCACCGCCGGGCTGACCCTCGGGTGGTGCATCAGACCGCAGTTGGGACATCTCATCGCCAACTCCTCCGTAACGCTCACCGTCTCCGCCCCGCAACGCCCGCAGAAACGATGCGTCGCGTGCCACGCCACAACCTGCTTCGCCGTCCCCGCGACCCGGAAGAAGTCCTCTCCAATCATCGCGAAGATGCCACGCAGATCGGCGAATCTCATGCCTTCGGGCGCGTCCACTTCGGGAGCGACCTCCACAGCCACGCACCTACGGTCTCCTAGCGTCCCGATCTCATGCTGAAAAAGCGATGTTAAGCCGATATCTTCTAGCGATGCGGCCATCGGGACGTGGGCCTCTTCGCCTTCGCGCAGCAGAAGTTGATCTCCTCGAAAGGCGAAGAAGAGCACTGGTTCTTGGGAGTTTTTAGGCACGGGTTTCGAGGAGGTCCGCCAGGTACTCAGCCGGGTGTAAGGCATGGGTGTCCGCGCCGCCGGAGATCTGCTCCCGGCAACTCGTCCCCGGCGCGACTACGACCCGCCCCTTGGCCTCCCGGATCGCCGGGAATAACCGTCGCTCGGCCATCTTTATCGAGACCTCGTAATGGTCTTTCTCGTACCCGAACAAACCCGCCATCCCGCAACACCCGGAATCCACCACCTCGACATCCGCAGCGTATCCAAGAATCTTCTCCGTCGGTCCCGTGCCAACGAGCGCCTTCTGATGGCAGTGTCCATGCAAAAGGATCGGCTCACCGTCGCGCAGCGGCAATTCGGTATCGAGCTCCAGCAGAGCTTCCTCGAAGAGTCGGGTAGCGGCGGCGAGCTTCTCGACTCGTTCGTCGTCAGGCAGAAGTTTCTTGTAGTCGTCACGCATGGTGAGGATGCAGCTTGGTTCGAGACCCACGAGCGGGATGCCCCACTCCAGGAGCGGCGCCAGGAGGTCCAGGTTGCGACGGGCGTTTTCGCGGGCTTCGTCTATGAGTCCTTCGGAGAGCATCGGGCGTCCGCAACATACTACTTTTGGAAGGTGAACCCGCGCTCCGGCGGCGGCGAAGAGCCGCACCGCGCCCTCGCCTATTTCGGGACGCTGATACTCGTTCCAGGTGTCGTTGAATAGCGCGATCTCCTTCGGCCCAGTCCCCTGAGGCAAGTCCCGAAAACGCCTGGAGAATGTCTTGTGCGTGACCTTCGGAAGCTCCCGCCGTGAGTCTATCCCGAAGAGCGAAGCTACCTGCCGAGCGAGCTTGGTCCCGGCGGCGGCGTTGTAGAGCTTCGGGAGTCGTGCGGCGAGGGCGAGTCCATTCCGCATGTGTCCGGCGGCTTTCTGGCGCGAGGAGAAGCCGTGTTTCTTGCCGGTCTGGTAGAGAACTTCGGTCTTCATGCTGGCTACGTCGACCTGTGAGGGACATTCGGTCTTGCAAGCTTTACAGCCGACGCAGAGATCCATCACCTCCTTCATGCGCTCGCCGGTAAGCTCTTCCGGCGGCAGGGTGCCTTCGACGACGGAGCGGAGCATGTTGGCTCGGGCGCGGGTCGTGTCCTGCTCGTCCAGAGTGACCATGTACGACGGACACATTGTTCCGCCGGTGGTCTTGCGGCAGAAGCCCGAACCGTTGCACAACTCGATGGCTTTCGCGAAACCGCCCTGGTTCTCGAAAGAAAGACCCGTTACGATGGGCAAGCGTTTACGACCGGGGCCGATGCGCAGTTGAGTATCCATTGGTTTGGGGTCCAGGATCACACCGGGGTTCATCATCCCTTCCGGGTCGAAGAGATCCTTGACCTCGCGGAAAGCTTCCATGATCCGAGGTCCATACATCTTCTCTAAAAACTCCGAGCGACTGAGACCATCACCATGCTCCCCGGAGATGGACCCGCCACATTCGACTACGAGGTCCGCTACCTCCTCCCCAATACGCCGCATCCGGGCGACGCCTTCGGGATCGCTCGTGTCCAACGCGGGCCGGACGTGCAGCGTTCCAACGCTCGCATGGCCGTAGAAACAAGCCCAAGTTCCGTTCTCAGCCACGATCTCCTCGAAGCGCCGGACGAACTCCTCCAACCTCTCGGGAGGCACCGCCGCATCCTCCACAAACGCGACCGGTTTCTCCTTCTCGGAGGTGCCGAGCAAGAGCGGCAACGTGGACTTACGAAGCTTCACCGTCTGGGCCATCTCGTCGTTTCCCCGCAGCGGCACCACGACCTCCGCCCCGACCTCGCGGGCCAGGTCTTCGAGAACCTCGAAACGGTCGTCCAACGCTTCCCGAGTTCCACTCCACTCCACGAGCAGGACCGCCCGAGGCTCGCCCTGAACAAAACGAGCCGAATCCCGATACGCGGGGTTCGAGCGAGCGCGACCTATGGCTACGTCGTCCAGAAGCTCAAGCGCCGAAGCGTCTTCCTTTAGCAACTCGACGGTGGCGCGAGCGGCGGCGGCTAGCGACTCGAACTGGAAGGAGGCTAGAGCACGAGCTTCGGGCAAATATTGAAGCCGAAATTCGGCGCTCGTGACGACGGCCAGAGTGCCTTCGGAGCCGCAGATCAAGCGTGTCAGGTCTACGGTCTCAGGGTCTATCAGGGTGTCTATACCGTAGCCGGAAACACGCCGGACCATGTCCGGGAAACGAATCTTTATCTCTTCGTGGTACTTCTTACCTATCTCCAGCGCACCACGCAAGAGTCGGGCCTCGGCGTCGTCTCCTAGGGCGCGTCGCTCGGCTTCTTTTCTCGGGAGCGGTTGCAAGTTGACGGTCTCACCACTCGCCAGGATACAGCGCAAGGAGAGGATTTGATCTGCGGTCGTGCCAAAGACGAGGCTCCGCATCCCGGCGGAGTTGTTGCCGATCATACCGCCAAGCGTCGCCACGTCGGAGGTCGAAGTATCCGCACCAAAAACAAGCCCATGCGGCTCGACCATCTCATTCAAAACGCCCTGCACGAGGCCCGGCTCGACGACGCACCGCCGTCCTTCCAAGTCTACTTCGAGTGCATCACGCATCTCGGAGACATCAAGGGCAAGCCCCGGCGCGGTCGCTTGACCAGCAAGGCTCGTGCCAGTTCCTCGCGGCGTGATAGAGAGCCCGGCTTTGCGAGCTGCCGAGAGCGTCTTCCTTACATCATCCTCCGTACGAGCAGCGACAACGGCCTCGGGCTTTCGCAAGTAGATAGAAGCATCGGTCGACCACAGTGCGCGGGAGGCATCGTCGGTTCGGAGCGAGCCTTCGAGATCTCCATCGAGTTCTTGGTGAAGCATTCGAACTCGCGGGTTAGCACGCTCCTCGATCACGCCCAGCACCTCATCCCTAAAACTCCACTCGCACCTAGCATGACATAATTCTATACGGTCACGGCATTCTGGGTGTGATGCCACCCTATAAATAATCTCCCAAAACTCTGGTCAACGAACGTGGGCCACGAAAAACCAACGCTTCAATTATTTAGATTCTGCTGACGCGCTGGCCCGCTTTGACGTACTTGAGAAGCACGTTACCTCACGGCTGAGGCATCGTTCCCGTAGGCGTCGCCGCCGATGACGGTGAGGTTGTCGTCTCCAGCTACAGTGTTGCCGTAGATGGCTCGCCACCGGGCGGGAGCATCGGGCTCCAGGATTCCGATGCTGGTCGCTTCGACGCTCTGGGAGGCGCGCTCGCCGTCGGGGCCGTAGACGTGGCCGGGAGCGTCGAATAGGGCTTCGGGGTATTGGCCGAGTTGGTTCGCGCTCGCAACGTAGACGCCGGAATCGAGGGCTCGGGCGGCGCAGGAGAGGTCGTACTGCGACTTCCACGGAGAGCGCCAAGCTGCTGGAGCCAGAATGAGGTCCGCGCCGCTCATCGCAGCCTCCCGCGAGAATTCGGGGAAACCGAGATCCCAACATACCGCTAGCGCGACCAGCATCCCCCGCGCCTCCACAACCGGCAACTCTGCCCCCGCCGTAAAGACCCTATACTCCGCCGTCGTGCGGACCAAATTCCGCTTGCGATATGTCGCCGTGACACCCTCCGGTCCCACGAGATTTGCACTGTCGTATACACCCGCCTCCGTTCCCGGCACTGACTCCGGAAAGCCGTAAGCGATGTGGATATCGAGATCCTGCGCCAGCCCAGTGAAAAAGCGCGCGCTTACACCACTTTGGGCATCTTCGGCGTACCGGTACACGGATTCGAGCTCCGAGTAGCCGCAGGTGATCAACTCCGGCAACACGATCCACGCGACGGATGGCGACTCGCGGACGGCCTCCCGGATAGCCCGTTCGGCCATCATAAGGTTGCCCGCTACGTCGCCCGTCGTAGGGCTGAGGTTCAGGCAAGCGATGGACGAAGTTTCGTGCTCTGGGGTTCCGACATTGTCAACGTTGTGAAAGTCCGCCTCGATAACCTGCGCCACGGCCCGCCTCCTCTCGAAGAAATGGTGTCGAAAGCAGTTTAGACACCGCCGAGTCGCTTAGGAACCGTACAAATGGCGAAAGATTTCGGTGTTTGTGGAGTGTTGTGTTGTACGGTGGGCTTATCGACAGGCTACGACCTTGATGTAACATACTATCTTACACAAACCAACCAGAGGAGAGAACAACGATGTGCGGAATAGTCGGCGGATATGGTGGCCTGGATCAGGAGACCATTCAAGGCATGATGGACCGCATCATACACCGTGGCCCAGACGACGACGGCAGCATCTCGGTAAACGGCTCCGTCCTCGGACATCGCCGCCTCTCTATAGTCGACGTCGAGGGCGGCAAGCAGCCTCTCTCAACCCGCGATGGTGAGCTTCACCTCGTTGGCAACGGCGAGGTCTACAACCACGAGGAGATCCGTGAAACCTTGTCCGATGGCGAACTCTTCACCCGCTCGGACAACGAAGTCGCGCTCCGGCTCATAGCCGAACGCGGACCCGAAGCTCTGGGCGAGCTACTAGGAATGTTCGCGTTCCTCGTAACCGGCGAAGACGGAACCTTCATCGCGGCCCGCGACGCAGTCGGCATAAAACCCCTGTACTGGGCGAAAGGCGAGGACGGTCAAGTCGTGTTCGCGTCCGAGATGCGAGCCTTCGATGAAGAATGGCAACCGCTCGTCGAGTCCTTTCCTCCCGGTCACTACTGGACCCCGGAAGGTGGTCTCGTGCGATTCGGCACCGCCGTGCCGGAACCCTCGGACCTCGAACCCATAGATGGCCCGAGCGAGCCTGGAGCGGAGATCCCCGAAGACATCCTTACGAAGGTGCGGGAGCGACTGATCCACACCGTCGAGCGTCAGATGATGGGCGATGTACCGGTTGGAGTCTTCCTCTCCGGAGGCCTGGACTCGAACCTCGTCGCCGCCATCGCCGCCGACTGGTACTCCAAACGCGGCGAGAAGCTCAAGACCTTCGCCGTCGGACTTGAGGATTCAGCGGACCTACTCGCCGCCCGCGCTGTCGCCGAGTATCTCGACACCGAGCATCACGAGAGCATCTACACGGCGGAAGATGCCGTTCGCGTGCTGCCCGAAGTCGTCCGAACCATCGAGAGCTTCGATCCCTCGCTGGTACGAAGCGCCGTACCCAACTTCATTCTCGCAGAGTTCACCGCCAAACACGTCAAGGTCGTGTTGACCGGCGAGGGCGCGGATGAGATCTTCGCGGGCTACGAATACTACGAGGAATTTCGCACCGAGAAAGACCTGCACGCCGAGTTGGTTCGGACCATCGAGAGCCTGCACGACCTGAACCTGCAACGCTGCGACCGGGTCACGATGGCCCACGGCCTAGAGGCGCGAGTTCCATTCCTGGAGCTAGATATGATCTCACTGGGACTCTCCCTCCCCGCCGGGTGGAAACTAGCCGGTGACGGCCAACTGGAGAAACGCCTCCTGCGCCAGGCCTTCGACGGCTGGCTCCCCGACGAGTTCCTGTGGCGTAAGAAGAGCCAGTTCGGTGACGGCTCCGGCGCATCTTCCGTGCTCAAGCAACGCATGGCGGACAGCATCACCGAGGAAGAGTTCGAGGAAGAACGATACGAGGTGAAGCCACCACTCCGCACCCACGAAGAGGTCGCGTACTACAGGATCTTCCGCAAAGACCTCTCCGACATCCGTACGACTCGCACAATAAGCCGCTTCGCCACCGCCTAAACTACCGCTTCATTCTTGGTCGGCTGGAAACGGTCGTAATCTGTAAGATGAGGCCATGAGAGTGGCCCTGGCGCAGACAAACCCGGTACTCGGTGACGTGGACGCGAACCTCCTGCAAGCGGAGCGCGTCATCGAACAAGCCCGTGAAAGGGGCGCGGAGGTCGTCGTGTTCCCTGAGTTGAGCCTGACCGGCTACTCGCTCGGACAGACCAGCGATGAGATCTCCATCGAAATCCAGGACGAACGGCTTCTGAACCTGGCCCGCGCCGCTGGTGACATCTCCATCCTGCTCGGCTTCCACGAGGACAGCGGCACGTTCCGCACCTACAACAGTGCGGCCTACTTCGAGAACGGCTCGCTCGTGCATCTTCACCGGAAGCTCTATCTGCCGACCTACGGAATCTTCGAGGAGCGCAAGTACTTCAGCCCCGGACAGCGAATGCGCGCCTACACTACGAAATTCGGCACTCTGGCAACCCTGATCTGCAACGACGCCTGGCAACCCGCTCTGGGCTTTCTAGCCGTCCAGGATGGCGCCCGCGTGCTCCTGATCCCGACCAACAGCGCCGACAGCCGCTTCCCCGGCGACCTCGACACGACCGAATACTGGCACGACATCACCCGATTCTACGCCCGCATGTACGAGTGCTACGTCGTCTTCGTCAATCGAGTTGGCACGGAAAATGAGTTGGCGTTCTGGGGCAATTCGCACGTCGTGGATCCCCTCGGGAACATCATGGCCCAGTCTCCTCTCTACAAAGAAGACCTCCTCATCGCCGACCTCGACCTCAAGAGCGTGATGCAACGCCGCCGCCGTGTACCCTTGCTTCGCGAAGCCCGCCTCGGACTCCTTAACCGCGAGCTGGAACGCCTAGTGGAAGAAGGCGGCGACCTCTAGCCGGTATCAGGCAGCGGACGAGATCCCCGGCAAGTCATTCAGGGCGACCTTTCCGGTCTCGCCCGAAGGCCGGGAGAGATAGAGTTCCGAGTGGTACCAACCCGAGTCTTCCTTGCCATTCGGATCGATGTCCGCCTCGCTCAACTTTTGCAGGACGTGATCCCGCTCGCGGTCGTCCACGAAGCGGCGTTGTTGAAACGAACGCGAGTCGAGCTTCTCGGTCTCCAGGCCATGATCTTCCAGCAGTCCGCCAAGGGCGGCATAGTCCACCATTCGTAGGGGAAAAGTCGCGACCCACGGCATCTCGTTCTTGTCGAAGCAAGAAAGAAGCCGGTCGAAAGTATTTTCCCAGACGTATCCTATGCCTCCTGTCACCGTAACAATGTCCGCCCCGACCACCGCCGTTCTCAGCGCTTCGGACGGCTCTTCGTTCTCCAAATTTTCCGCGAATCCTGCATCCAATAATCCGGCCTGCAGCGCGTAGGAGACCGCGTTCTCCGCAACATCCACGCCGACAACCTCGGGCGCCCGCGGAAGCCGGTGGTTCTCGTAGAAAGCACTGTCGGCGGCGGCTAGCTCCTCCGGCGGAAGCTCAGCCAACTGCTGCGAACCGTATCGAGCGTAGAGGTCTTGGAGGGTGAGGTCGGTCTTCAAAAGAGCTGCGTTTATCCCATACGAACAACACACGTCCACGATCTTCGCCGGATGTCCTTTGGAATTCTTCTCCTCCAACAAGACGTCAAAGATACGGCTCCCATGCTGCGGTGCTTGGTAATCCAATCCGCTCAGAGTATTGAAGTACCCCCTCGGGTCTTCCAGATCATAGATGTGTCCAAAATCAGCCTTGACTCCCATGCCATGCCCCGTATACGAACCACTCATCTCTCGATAGACCTCCTCGAAACGACAACACGAACAATGAAAAGTCTACATAAGGATTACTTATATGCAATAAGTTTTACTTATTTAACTTTGCTGAAACGACAGCGTTGGGTTTTCCTCTAGGGGGTCGAAGAGTTCTTTGTGCGGTGTTTAGAGGGTTGCTGAGAACGGTTCATCGAGAGGCTCCGGCACTTCTACCGGGGCGGCGAATTCGCGCACTATCTCCAGGAAAGCCTGAAGGTTTGGCGAGGTATCATCCGCTTTCCAGGTCACGGCGAGTTCAAGTATTGGCGACGGTTCCCGCAGCGGTCGGAAGACCACACCGGGCAGGCGTGACGGTGAGACTAGAGGGCGAGCGACGATGCCAACACCGACGCCGGACGCGACCATCCGGTAGGTCGTGGCTCCCGAGTAGAGCTGTGGCTCGTTACGCTGCACGACTTCGGGCTCGAAACCAGCTTTCTTGCAGCATCCGACGACGTAGTCGTAGCAATAGGGATGAAAACGCCTAGAGAACAGGATGATCCGCTCGTCAGCCAGGTCCTTCATCAATATTTCATCGTTCGCGGCGAGCGGATGGGTGTCCGGTATCGCGGCGACTAGCTCTATGTCGAGGATAGGTTCAGAACTCAGTTCGTCATCCTGAACAGGTGCCAGTAGGAAACCGGCCTGCAAAGAGCCCCGGCGAAGTTTCTCGACCTGTTGCAGAGTCTCTTGTAGGGTGAAGATCTCGTGTTCCTCGAAGTCCACGTATGGATAGCGTCGCTGGAACGCCTGAAGTATGTCCGCGACCAGCGTGTGGTTCGCGTACTCGGGGAAACCTACGGCCAGATGGCTCCTCTCGGCCCCGCCGACCTCACGGGTCGAGCGTGTCGTCTTCTCCACTTGGACCAGGATGCGACGTGCGCCATCCAGCAACGTGATGCCTGCTTCGGTCAACTCGATCCTATTCCGGGAACGGTCGAACAACTGGACACCTAACTCTTGCTCCAGCTTGTGAACCTGCTGGCTTAGCGCGGGTTGGGATAAATACATCCGGCCAGCCGCCCGGCTGAAGTTGAGTTCCTCGGCCACAGCGACGAAATAAGTTAACTGCCTCAGTTCCATAACGTGTCCTGGATTATAGGCCAAACTCAGTGGGATAGGAGACTGGTCTGTACGTTAGCGGCACATCAAATCAAGTCATAACGCAAGCTTATAACACTAACCCCAGAATGTATTGGACACCGCTCACCTGCGAGCATACATTTCAGATTAAGACATACAACGAAGAGAAAGCACGATAGTGAGTGAGCTTCAGAGTTTGATACGGGATCGAATACCGGGCAGGAGTTTGGCGCGGGGTTTCTACTTGGACCAGGAGATCTTCGAGGAGGATCTCCACCGCGTCTTCCACACGAGTTGGCTCTTCGCCGGTCATTCCTGCGAAGTCTCGCGGAGTGGAGACTATTTCACCTTCGAAGTCGGAGATGAGTCGCTCGTGATCCTGCGCGACAAAGCGGACGATGTCCGGGCCTTCTTCAACGTGTGCCGTCATCGGGGCTCGAAACTCGCCACGTCGCCTTGCGGACACGCCAAAGCACTCGTCTGCCCATATCATCAGTGGGTCTATGCCCTCGACGGCAGCCTCGTCAACGCTCGTCTTATGGGCGACGACTTCGATCCCGACAAATACCAACTTCGGTCCGCCGAAGTCCGGGAAGTAGCCGGTCTTATCTTCGTGTGCCTCACCCCCGACGAGACCACTCCGGACTTCGATCACTTCTTCCAGGCGTTGGAACCACAGCTAAAACCGCACGGTTTGGAACGGTCGAAGATTATTGCCCGTCAC
>JAABUN010007293.1_pt1 | contig 12038 bp, 11 predicted proteins | sample 5559311 | NCBI WGS metagenome assembly JAABUN01 (sample SAMN10711877, study PRJNA513370) | rock metagenome | isolation source: Antarctica rocks | place: Antarctica: Victoria Land, Siegfried Peak sud | reverse complement strand
TGTCGCCGGGGCCGAGTACGCTGCCGGGTTGCGAGCCACACCCGAGAACAAGTACGCTTGGGTCTGCCCCGATGTGACCGGAACGGGCGGCGAGGCCACCACTCTGGGACGGGTGCTGACGGCCGCCGGGTTCGGGGCCAACGACCCGGTGCAGCTCCTAACCGATGGGCAGTCGCTGACAGTCCGGCCGGGGTAGTCGCTGGTTGCAAAGGCCCGCCGAACCAGATGGTGTGTTGTCAAGCGGTCATTCTTGACGCCCTGGCTGGGTCGAACGGCGTGCCGCTTTTGAGTACGCCGTAGGCGATCATCATCACCTTCCGCACGGCCGGACCCGCCCCCGCCACGCCGGGTTCCGCCGCACGGCCGCGGCCACCTCCCGGTCCCGCCCGGCGGCCCGCTCGTCGAGCCAGGTAACGTGGGCCTCGATCCTGACCGCGACGGCCGCCGGCAGGCCCGGCCGCCCACGGTTCCCCTCGACCACCCGCATCGCGATCAGCGGCCGGCGGCGGTCCAGCAGGGCCGCCAGCCCGGCCCGGCCCGGCCCGGTCGGCGTCGGCGGGGGCGGCCGACGACGGCCGCGAAGTGGGCGAGGCCGGCGGCGTGGCCGTCGAGGACCTGGCGGCGGCGGACCTGGACGGCGACGGCCGGCCCGACATCGTCGCCGTCGGCCGGGCCACGGGCAACTGCCGCATCTACTGGAACCTGGGCGGGGCGGAGTGAGGTTCCCGTCCAATCAGGATGTCCGTCCGATCGAAGGCGGTCTGTTACCTCTGTTACCTCGAATCTGATGTCCACCCCTATTCCTCGTGGCCCGCGTCACGCCCCGACCGGATCGCCGGCGGCGAGTGCCGCTGCGGAGTGGGTGCCCGGGTCGAGGTAACAGGTAACACGGGGCCGTGTCCTCGTATTCCCTGGGCTTTTGCAGGCGACCGGCCGTTACCTGTCGGGCGGCCGGTCGGGTAACGGCGGGACCGACCGCCGCCGCGACGGTTCAAGGTGACGATCCGGTCGTCTCCGGGCTGACACCGGCGGCGGGGCCGGCGGCCCGTCCCGGGTGCCGCCGCCTGGCCGTAGCCCGGCCCGATCGTCCCCCGCCCGCTAGGCTGGAAGTGCGTGCGCTCGGCCCCGGCCGCGGGGTGCGGCGGGCCGTCGTCGGAGCCCGGGCCGGAGCGTCCATTGGGCCTCCCATACCTCGTCGGGCACATCCGGAATGGGCGAGGCGGCTGACGCCCCCGGCGTCCGCGGGCGTCGCCCGACGCCTCTGCCGTCCCCCGGCCGTCCACCGCCGGGCCGGTGGGGCACGTCCCGCCGGGCGTCCTGGGTGGTGCACGCGGCCCCACTTGACGCTGCCCCCACGGCGTGCGGGTTCACGCCGGACCGAACCGACTCGGCCGGAGTTGGGCACTGCCCCCGGCCGGGTGCCGGGGGAACGCGGTCGTGGCCGGCCGCTCGAGGGCCGGTGGTCAGCCGACGAACACGCCGTTGGCCAGGACGGCCCCGGCGAACGGGTCGAACTCCTGGTCGGCCGCCGGGGTGCCGGCCAGTAGGGTCGCCGACCGGTACAGCCGGACCCGCGACGCCTCCCCTTCGCCACTGCCGGTGACCAGTCCGGCCCGGTCGTCGGCGTTGCCGTCGGCGTCCCGGACGGCCACCCGCACCCCGCCCCGCAGGCCCGGGTCGCCGGCGAAGAAGTTGGCCCGCCGGGCCGCCGGGATGGCGTCCAGCCGCGTGAACGGCCCGGCGGCCAGCAGCGCCGCCCCGTCGAACACCCGGACCCGCGGGCCGCCGCCGGGGCCGCCGCCGAAGACCGGGTCGGCCCGGCCGTCCCCGGTGATGTCGCCGGCCGCCACGAACGACCCGTTCCGCAGGGTGTCCTCGAAGGCGAAGAAGTCGCCGACGAGTTTCACCGGCGTCCGCCCGGTCCCCAGGCTGGCCCCGTCGAAGAGCGCCACCCGCGGGCCGCCGAGGAACCCGGCCGACACGACCAGGTCGGCCCGGCCGTCGCCGGTGATGTCCCCCGGGGCCGGCCGGGCACCGCCCCGGAAGGCCGGGTCTTCGAGGCCCAGGAACCGGATGATCTGGGCCGCCCCCCCCACCGGTGCCGGCAGCCAGGCCCGACCCGCGGTAGACGGCCGCCACCGGCCCGCCGCCCTGGTCCGGGGTGACGACGACCTCGGCCTTGCCGTCCCCGTCGAGGTCGCCGGCCGCGACGAACACGCCGCCGGTGAAGGCCGCCTCGAAGGCGTCGAAGCTGGCGAGGACCGCGTTCGACTGGCCGTCGATGACGACCACCCGGGACGCCCCGCCGGGGCCGGACCCGCCGACGTAGTCCGGGACGCCGTCCCCGGTCACGTCGGCCCCGGCCACCCGGGCGTTGCCGGCGATGCCCGGGACGGTGACGGTCGACCCGAGGGCGAACGCGCCGGCGGTGCCGGTCAGGAGCCGGGCCGCCCCGCCGGCCGGGCCGCCGACCAGGAACGGCGTCGCCGCCGGGGCCGCCGGCGGGGCCGTGTCGTTGTCGAAGATGGTGACGGTGGTCGAGGTCGGCGACCCGACCGTCGCCCCGTTGGTCGGGTTCGACAGGGTCAGGACGACCGTCGCGTTCCCCTCGGCCAGGGCGTCGTTGGTGATCGGCACCGCCAGCGTCGCGGTGGTCTGGCCCTGGGCGAACGTGACCGTCATCGGGACCGGGCCGAAGTCGGTGCCGTTCGTGGCCGTCCCGCCGGTCACGTCGACGGTGACCGCGAACGGGGCCGTGCTGGCGTCCGACCGGGTGAGGGTGAGGGTCGGCGTCCCGACGCCCTCGTTGACGGTGACGGCGGACGACGTGAACCGGACGCCCCCGAACGGCGTCGGGGCGGCGGTCTCGCCGTCGGTGATGGTCAGGACGGCCGCCCCCTGGGCGTTCAGGGCGACCCCGTTGGTCGGGTTCGACAGGGTCAGGTTGACCGTCTCGTCCCCTTCGACGGTCGTGGCGTTGGTGACCGGGCTGACGACCGTCGCCGTCGTCTGGCCGTCGGCGAAGGTGACCGTCGTCGGGACCGGGCCGAAGTCCGTCCCGTTCGTGGCCGTCCCGCCGGTCGCGGCCAGGTTGGCCGTGAACGCCCCGCCGGACCCGCCGGTCCGGGTCGGGGTGATGGCGGCCGTCGTCCCGGCCTCGCCGACCGAGTACGTCGGGGCGCTGAACCGACCGCCCCGGGCTGCGGACCGTCGTTGTCGGTGATGGTCAGGGTGGCGGCCGTCCCGGCGACCGATGTCGGGTCGGGGACCAGGGTGACGACGACCGTCTCGTCCCCTCCGACCAGGGCGTCGTCGATCGGGGTGACCGTGACGAACACCTCCGACTGGCCGGCCGCGGACATGACCCGGCCGCTCAGGGGCTGGAAGTCGGTGCCCGAGGTGGCCGTCCCGGTGACGGTGAAGCCGAGGGTCAGCGGCTGCGACGTGTCGCCGGTCCGGCTGGACCGCAGGGTGCCGGGCGAGGTCGGCTCGGCGGCGGCGGCGACCGTCTCGACGGACACGACCGGCGGGTCGTTGTCGTCGATGATGGTCAGGGTCACCGGCGACGGCACCCCGATCGTGCCCCCGTTGGTAGCGTCGGTCAGGGCGACGACGAGCGTCTCGTTCCCTTCGGACAGGGTGTCGTCGGCGATCGTCAGGAAGACGGCGGCCGTGTCCTGCCCGTCGAGGAAGGTGACGGTGGTCTCGAACGCCGGGGAGGCCGTGAAGTCCTCGCCGGCGGTGGCCGTCCCGCCGGTCAGCCGGACGGTCACGGTTAGGGCCCCGGAGGTGCCGCCGGTCCGGTTGATGAAGAGGGTGGTGGCCGGCCCGGGCGCGGCCCCCTCCGAGATCGTCGGCGAGATGGCGAAGATGCGGGCCGTCCCGGTCGGGGCGTCCCCGACCGTCAGGCCGGACGCCCCGGCCAGCCCCGGCCCGGCCGGCCCGACGAGCGTCGCCGCCCCGGTCCGCAGGTCGATGGCGTACAGCCCGGTCGCCCCGCCGACGGTCAGGAGGGCCAGCCCGCGGCCGACGGCCGGGTCGGCGGGGCCGTTGGCCCGGATGCCGGCCGGGATGTCGAACCCGCCGACGGCGGTGAAGTCGAGCGGTGCCCCGTTGAGGGTGACTGGTAGCCCGGCGGTCTGCGTACCGATGTTCGGCGGAGTTTGGATGAACAGCATGTCGCCGGCCGCGTCGAGGGTGAACTGGGCCGTCACCCCGCCGGCCGGCTGGCCGAAGCTGTTCGTGTAGGCGGTGGCCGTCACCCCGGTGACGCCGCCGTTGATGGCCCCGTCCGGCTGGGTGCCGGGGGCGACCGGGTCGCCGTCGACGGCGACGGGCTCCGAGGGCGTGAAGGAGGTCGGCGCGAGCCGGAAGTTGAGGCCGGTCCCGGTGGTGACGCGGATGCGGTCGGCGGTCGGGTTGAAGTCGAACCCGTACCCGGCCGAGGCGTCCGGCAGGTCGACGGGGTTACCCGCGGCGTCGACGAAGGCGATGTTGCCGGCCGCCCCGACCGGTCTGCGGGTCGATCACGTACAGGGTGGCGGTGTCGGCCCCGGCGTTGACGGCCAGCCCGAACAGTTGGCCGGTGGCCGGCCGGAAGTCGATGCCGACCAGCACCCCCCCCCGGCGGCCAGGCCGGTGACCGGCACGGTGGCCGACACGAACCCGTCGGCGTCGGTGTCGAACCGGACCGGGTTCGTCCCGGCTGCGTCGAGGGCGATGGCCGGGACGCCGCCCAGGTCATTCTGGATGGCCCGCCCGCCGACCGGGGTGCCGCCGGCGACCGGGCCGAGGTCGGTGGCCGCGCCGGTGGCCGGGTCGATGCCGTACAGCCGGGTCGAGCCGTCGACGGTCAGGACCGCGTAGGCCCGCCCGGCGGCCGGGGCGTTGGTGGTGCCGACGGCGACGCCGGCCGGGATGTCGAACCCGTTGACCGCCACGAAGTCGAGCGGGGCCCCGTTCAGGGTGACGGGCAGGATGTTGGTCAGCCCGCCGCCCGGCTGGATGGACGGGGTGTCGTCGGCCGCCCGCAGGTGGTACAGGGTGGTGGCAGCGGCGCTGGCGAAGCTGTTGGTGTAGGCGGCCGCGCCGGTCCCGGACTGCGGGTCCGGGGGCCGGCCGGCCGGGCTGCCGTTCCCGTCGATGATCGCCCCGGTGTTCGGGTCGATGCGGAAGCTGAGGCCCCCCTCGGTACTCACCCGGATGGTGTCGGCGACCGGGTCGAAGTCGAACCCGAAGTTCGCCCCTGGGACCGGGATGTCGACGAACTTCGGCCCCATCAGTGCGCTGAACTGCTGGCGGCCGGCCCCGACCGGGGTGGCCACCCCGGTCCGGTGGCTGATGGCGTAGAGCGTGACTGCGGACCCGGTCGTCGTCAGGCCGTAGAGCATGCCGTTCTGCGGCCGGAAGTCGATGCCGACCAGGGTCTGGTTCGGCCCCAGGGCGGCCGGAAGTCGATGCCGACCAGGGTCTCGTCAGCCCCCCATCCGGTGATCGGAATCGCCGGGTTGGTCGCCGCCGGGTTGGCGGCGGCGAACGCGATCAATGCGTTGGTCGGCAGCAGGGCGAACGCCGTGGCCGGCACGTCGCGGGCTTCGAGCGGCTCGAGGGCCAGCCGGGCCTCGGGGCTCCGGCGGGCGGCGGGGCGGGAGGGAGAGTTCACGCGCGATTCCTCGGGGTGTTCGGGCGGACGACGACGGGCGGATGCGTTCGGGACGATCGACCACCACCGATGCTAACCCCGACACCGGCCGGGGTGTGGGCCGAGCCGTCTGGAGCCGATCCGGTTCGTATCCGGGCGGGATGGGTGTCGCGATAGGCCACTCCAACGGGCGGCCCGCGGCCCGACCGCCCTGTGGCCGCACGATTATCAGTCCGAGACGCACGGCCCGGCTCGACGGGAACGCGGTCTATTCCAGAGTGCGCCCGGAGGGAGTCAAGGGGCGATCCCGAACGATGCCCCGCGTCGGCCCCGCCCGCAGCCACCAGGACGGGCCGAGGAGAATCCGGCGGATGCCGGATCATCCGTCCCGGGCGGGCCCCGGATAGCTAAGAAAAACCGCCCCGGCGTTCGGTCTCGGCGGCCGACCCGACACGGCGGCTCGCGCCACGTGCGGGCCACCGAGCCGGTCACGACCCGCCCCCCGCTCCCCCAATCCGCACGGGCTGACGCGGAGCGCGTGCCCCGCTCGACCGGCCGGACCGAGGCGAGGACGGACCAGGCGAAGGAACTACCAGGCGGAGATGCAGAAGGGCCGGCGGCACCACCGGACCGCCCGCCCGACGGCCGTGGCGACGACCGCCCCGGCCCCAGCGACCGCCGAGGCAACGGCGTGACCCACCTGCGAAAGCGCGACGGCCGCCAGGCCCGCCCCGGCGGCGGCGAGGGCCGTCCGCGGGCCGTCGACGCCGAGGCCGCGGAGGACGGCGGCGGTGCCCCGGACCGCGTCGACGGCGGTGGCGACTTTGCCCCCCAGGCGGGCGGTCGTGCCGACGACGACCGAGGCGGCGGTGACGACGGTCCATTTCGCGGCCCCGGCGGCGTGGGCGACGCCGGCCAGGACAGCGGCCTTCAGCCGGGCTGCTAGCCCCGGCCCGGTCGGCCGCAGCGTCGGGGCGGCGGCCGGGGCCGGTGGGGCGACGGCGGCCCGGAGTTGGGCGATCACGTCGGGGTCGGCCAGGACCTCCCGGAGGGCGGCCAGGACGGCCGACCGGACCCCGGCCCGGGTGGCGTCGGCGACGGCCCCGGGCAGGGCGTCGGCCAGGCCGTCGATCATCGCGTCCAGGCGATCGACCTGATCACTGAGTTGTTTGCGCTGCGGCTTGGTGTTGAGGGCGACGGTCATGGGGATCTCCGGTTGCAGGTTGGCGAACGAACACATCGATGGTGAAAGAGGAAGGCTGGGTCGGCCGGGTCGGTCATTGGCGAGACCCCTCGGCTGGCGGCCCGCGGGCATCCGCCCCGGGGCTGGCGGCGGGCGGTCTCACCACGGTGGCCGGTCAGTTCCAGACCCCGCCGGCGGTTGGCCGGGCGAGGTCGAGCAGGTCGGCCGCGGCCAGCCCAATTCGGCCGGCGACGCCGCCGACGAGCGCGGTCCCGGCTGTCATCGCCCCGGCCGCGACGGCAAGCCAGACGGCCGTAGGCCGGACCAGGAGCCAGCGGGTGACGGCGACGCCGGTCAGCGCGGCGGTCGTCCACGGCCGCCGGGCCGGTTCGGGGGGCGGGACCGGGGCCGGCCTGGCGGGGTCGGACTCGGCGTCGTCGAAGCCGCCGTCGCCGTCGTCGGCGCCCCACCCGTCGGGGTCGTCCCACCCATCCCGAGTCGGCCGGCCGGATTCGGGCCGGTTCGCCCGATCGGACGGGGCGAGGGCGGCCGTCAGGACTTGACGCATGGTGTCGGCGACGGCCGCCGCCGCCTCGGCCGCGACGGCGACGCGGACGCGGTGTTTGAGATCGGCCAGGGCGTCGGCCAGCCGGGCCAGGTGGCCGCGGGCTGCCTGGGCGAGTGGCGTCACGGGCCACCCCGCGAGCCGAGGTTCAAGGACTGCAGACTCGACCAGGCCTGGGTCAGCGCCTTGCGTTCTTTCTGGCGGTGCTTGAGGGCGGCGACCAGCCGGCCGGCCCGGTGGGCGGCCTCAACCAACCCCGCCCGCAGGCTTTCGGCTTCGGCCAGGGGGTCGACGGGGTCGGCCGGCGGCGGGTCGGGCCGGGGGTGGCCGTTCGTCTCGGGTGGCTTCATGAGTTCGGTCCTCCTGGGAACAGTCGGGTCGGGAATGGGGGCCGGCGGGACGACCAATGCGGCCGGGGTGGCGGGGTCGGGGGCAACAATGACAGCCGGGTCGAGGGGGACGGCGACCACCGTCCAGTCAGCGCTGGTGAACACCACCGGCTTGCCGGCCCCACTCAACCGGACGGTCCGGCAGCCGAGTCGCAAGGCCCGGCCAACGACGGCCCGGTCGATCGCCACCCGGCAGGGCGGGCCGGCGACGGTCGACGCCGCCAGCCGAACTTCGGCGACATCACCAGCGGCACCGGCCCGGACGACGGCCGTGCCGTTGAGGTCGAGGGTGACCGGCCCGCCGGCTTGGTCCGCCCCCGGCAGGGCGGGCAGGGCGTCGAGGACGGCCCGGGCGTCGGCCTCGGCGAGGACGACGACCGGGGGGTCAGCCGACCGGGGTACAACAGCCGCCACGTCCGGGTACCGGCCGCCGGGGTCGGCCCGGATCCAGATCGTCCACGGCCCGGCCCGGACGACGAGCTGACCGTCCGCCCGGCCGACCCGGATGTTGGTCTCGCCGGTCAACTCCCGGCACCCGAACGCCGGGACGGCCGGGACCAGCAGGTCATCGGCGAACGGGAGGGCAAACCCGCCGGCGATGACCGCGGTCCGGCCGTCGGTCCCGATGACCTGGCCGACCTTCCCGCGGACCTGGACGCGGTCGAGGGCGAACCGGCCCGACTCTCGCGCCGCCGTCCGGCCGCACTCGTCCAGTGCGGTCAAAAACCCGTGCGGAACCGGCACCCATTCCGCAGGCCGGGGCGGCGGTTCGTGTCGGCCACCGGGGTCGAGGGTGTCGAACGCCAGCGTCCGCGGAACGCCCCGATCGGTCCATCGGGCCTCCCCCTTCGATCCGGTGAGCGACCGCACCTCGACCGGGTCGGACCCGCCCCCGCCGGCGGCCTCGAACACCGCCATCGGGACGACCAGTGTCTCGTCTGGTGCTGGCGGGGCCGGGGCGGACACACCCAGGGTGACATCGCCGAGCCGGGCGGTCAGGGTTAGCACCCCCCCGGCGGTCCGGCAGATAACCGGCGGGGCCGGCCCCCTCGGCCGGCCGGGGATACACCTCCTGGCGACCGCCCGGTACCGCCGGGCCAGGTCGCGGGTCAGCACGATCACTACGTCCTCCGTCGTGGGAGTGAAGGGTCGGGTCGATGCCTCGGCCGCCGCTGGCACACTGGGGGTCGGTCAGGCCGGGACCGGCTCGGCGGCCAGGGCCGCGACCTTGGCCCGCAGTTCGGCCTGGGCCTCGGCCAGGTCCCGCTCGAGCCGGTCCCGCCCGTCGGCCAGGTAGGCGGCGTACGCCTCGACCTTGAACTTCGTGACGCGGATCCGCTCGGCGGCCTTCGCGACCGTCGACGGCCGGGTGTCGGCGGCGAACCCCGCCACCGCCTGCCGGTAGTCGGCGATGACCGCCGCCAGGCCGGCGGCGACCGCATCCTGCACGCTCCGGTCCCCCTCCGGGGTGCCGGCCGGGACCGGGAACCGCGCGACTCGGCCGTTCAGCCGGCCCAGGAACGCCTGGACCCGGTCGACGAACGACGTGTGCTCGGCCGGGACGAAGTAGCAGCCGCCGGCCTCCCGGACCGGGAACAGGTCGGCATGCCGGTCGAACAGCTTCTGCACCACCCGGGTCACGTCGGCCCCGGTTCGGGCGGCGACGCAGCGGTCGAGTTCGTCCTGGGCCAGCGTCGCCAGGCCGGGCAGGTCGCAGGTGACGCCGCCGGACTTCTTGTCCAACGTCAGCCGGGTCTCGAGGGTGTACTCATACGTGTCGCCCGCGCGGCTCTCCTGGGTGAACTGGAACGTGACCGACGCGGCGTCCTCGGCGACCGCGCGGATGACCCGGCGGTCGGACAGCTTCCGGCAGGCCCGGGTGAACGCGTGCCGGGGGGCGAGTTCCCGGGCGACCCCGGCGTCGAGACCAGCCGCGGCCAGGGCCGACACGAGGTCCGGGTGGCGGACGGCGGTGCCCGAGCACGACCAGGTGATGACCTCGCCCAGCAGCCGGGTGCTGGTCGGCACCGGCGGCGGGGCATTCCGAAGCATGATCACGGGTGGACTCCTTGCGTGTGGGGTGGAGAAACGAACCGGCCGCCCGGCGGATCGGACCCGCGGACCAGGTGCGACCCGCCGGGCGGTCGGGGGCAAAACGAGGGTCAAAGGGACAAGACCCGGCCGACGGCCGGGTCGTCCGGGGCCAACTCGGCCACCCGGTGGCACTCGTCGCTGACGGCCGACAAATCCCCGGGCTCACTGCCGACGATGAGGGACACGACCCGGGCCTTGACCGACCGCCGCCAGGCGTTGAACCGGGCGGCCATGTCGGCCGGGATGCGGCACTGGGCATCAGTGACGAACAAGATGTCGGTGACCCCGGCGGGTGCCCCGAGCCGGCGGTAGTAGTCGGGTAGTTCGCGGACCGGCACGTCGAGGGACGACCCCCGGCCGAGGAACGCCGACACCCAGTCGGTCAGGGCGTGCTCGTCCCACCGGCCGGGCGGGAGGGCCAACAGGCGCTCGCCCGAGTCGCCTGAGTAGGCGACCAGGCCGACCCACCGCCGCTGCCGCCGGGCCACCCAGGCGACGGCGAGGGCCAACGCTTTAGCGGTCTCGGCCTTCGCGCCTTGCATCGACCCGGACTCGTCGACCGACACGATCACCGGACCTTTGCCCGAGGGTTCGGCTGCCGAGTACTCGCGGCAGAGGGCCTGCCGCTCGGCGATCCGGCGGAGGGCGTCGAGCTCGAACTCGGGGACGGTCAGTCGGGCGAGTTCGACGGGCAGGAGCCGGCCGACATCCCCGCCGGGTTCGACCCCCACGACATTGTCCCGCCCGTACACCCCTTTCATGCGCTGCTTCGATTGGGCGACCCGGCGGAACCGGCCGGCCAGGTCGCACACCCGCCCGAGACTCGGGTCCGAGCGGACCCGCCGGTAGAGCGCGGCGATGGCGGCTGGGTCGGCCGCCCCCGGTGACCCCGGCCCCAGGCCGAACGCGGCCACCACCTCGTGCAATTCGCCGACCTCCTCACCGGCGGCCGCGACCGCCCGGCCGGCGGCCCGCAGGGCGGCGACCTCTTCCCGCATGCCGTGTGCTAAGGCCGGCGAGGCGGACTCTTTCGCGAGTTCGGCGAACTGGCCGGCGAAGTGGGCGGCGGCGATCCCCGCGGCGGTGTCGTCCAGGCGGGTGGCGGCGTGCAGTAACCGATACCCGGGGGTGTCGAACAGACGGGCCAGGAAGCGGTGCCGGCGGGGGTCGGTGCAGCCGGGTAGGAGCCGGGGGTCCGGGTCGAACGCCGCCCAGAAGAAGTCGGCCGCGGCGTGTTCGTCGGCCCCGGCGGCCTTCAGCCGGTCGCTCTCCGCGACCAGGTCCCGGCCCCGCCGCAGCCCCCAGGCGTCGACGGCCAGGGCCGTCGGGCTGAGTTCGGCCGTCGACGCCGTCGCGGGGGCCGGGGCGAGAATGCCGCGGCCGCCCGGTAGGTCGGGCGGGCCGCCGTCGAGGTCCAACAGCTTCAGCAGGTCCTTCGGGTCCATCGGTCCTCCGTGGGGTTGGGGGTCGGTCGGGTCAGACGGCCGCGAGCGAGGCGAGCTTGAGCCACTTGAGCTGGTCCCGGACGTGGGCCCGGGCCGCCTCGGCCCGGCCGGTCGGGGGCAGGCCGGCCAGTTGGCGGTCGATCTCCGAGAGCTTGGCCGCGGCGGTGGCGGCGGCCGCCAGGTCCCGGGCGTCGGCCCCGGCCGCCACGTCGTCCGCCTCCAGGAGGAGTTGGCCGACCCGCATGCCGGCCGGGTTGGCCACCCGAGCGATGACCTCGGCGACTTTTCGGGGCTGGTCCACGGGGTCGTCCCACAGACAGTGGCGGGCGACTTCGAGGTGCTCGGGATGCACTTCGTCGGCCCCGCTCAAGTAGGCGAACGCCCGGACGGCCCGGACGGTCTTGACCTGCCGCCGGTCGCCCGGCCGCACACCCGCCCGGGCCAGCTCGACCAGCACGGCCTCGAGGGCCCCCCTGGCGTCCGGCGACCACGGCAGGCTGGCCGCCGCCCGCCGGGCCGCCTCGACCTCGGCCGGGGCGATCGTCGCGGACAACCTGGGCGTCAGGTCGGCGGACCAGAGGAGGCGCTCGCGGCCGGCGCGGGACCGGACCGGGGCGACGGCCGTTCGCAGGAGGAACCGGTCGGACAGGGCGGCCAATTCCTTCCCCGTCTCCGGGCACGGCCACCCGTTCGACGCCCCGACGCACAGCTTGAGGGGCAC
>JAABUN010007292.1_pt1 | contig 12039 bp, 12 predicted proteins | sample 5559311 | NCBI WGS metagenome assembly JAABUN01 (sample SAMN10711877, study PRJNA513370) | rock metagenome | isolation source: Antarctica rocks | place: Antarctica: Victoria Land, Siegfried Peak sud | reverse complement strand
TGCAGATGGGCGAGAGCCGGGCGAGGTCGCCGGGGATCAGGTCGCTGCGCATCTGGCTCTCGCGGGCGGCCATCCAGTTGCGGTTGCCCTTGACCGTGTTGATTTCACCGTTGTGCGCGATCAGCCGGAACGGGTGGGCCAGCGGCCACGATGGGAAGGTGTTGGTGGAGAACCGCGAGTGCACCAGCGCCAGCTCGCTGGCGAAGCGGCGGTCGGACAGGTCGGGGAAGAACGGCTCGAGCTGGCCGGTGGTGAGCATCCCCTTGTAGACCACGGTGCGGCACGACAGCGACGGGAAGTAGACCTCGAGCTCGCGCTCGGCGCGCTTGCGCAGGCAGAACGCCCGGCGTTCGAGCTCGATGCCGACGACCCCCTCGCCGGCGACGAACAGCTGGGCGAAGTGCGGCATGCAGGCGCGGGCGACCTCGCCCACCAGGTCGGCGGTGACCGGGACGTCGCGCCAGCCCAGGACGTGCAGCTGCTCGTCGTGGGCGAGGGCGTGGATGGCGGTGACCGCGGCGGCTCGCTCGGCGCCGTCGGTGGGCAGGAAGGCGATGCCCACGGCGTAGGACCCCGCGGGGGGCAGGTCGAAGCCGGTCACCGCCCGCAGGAACTCGTCGGGCACCTGAGTGAGGATCCCGGCGCCGTCGCCCACCGTCGGGTCGGCGCCGGTGGCGCCCCGGTGGTCGAGATTGCGCAGGGCGGTCAGGGCGTGCTCGACGATGTCGTGACCGGCGTGACCGCGCAGGGTGGCCACGAAGGCCACGCCGCAGGCGTCGTGCTCGTGCTGACCGTCGTACAGACCGGTCGGCGCGGGGCGCCCCGAGAAGCTGGAGCTGCTCACATCACACCGTCCTTCACCAAGTTCGCCTCCCGGGAGAGCCTCGGGAGAGCCCCGCGTGGACGGCGTCGGCCTGCGGTTGAGGCACTGTAGCGGAGGTTTCCGCCAGGTAACACGTCTTATCCCTCGAGCAGGATGTCCGTATGGTGAGACGTCCGGCGGGCGGCTCGAGTGGCGACAAGGAATCCGGCGAGCGCTCCGAGCCCCACCACCAGGGAGGTCCACTCGTTCAGCCGTAGCCCCAGGACCAGGTTCGCCGGGTCGATCCGTAGCGACTCGAAGTACCCTCGGCCCACGGTGTAGAGCCCGACGTACAGCGCCAGGCTGCGCCCGTGGTCGAGGGTGAACCTGCGGTCGAGCAGCACCACGACCGCTGCGACGAGCAGGCACCACAGCGCCTCGTACAAGAAGGTGGGGTGGTAGGTCGCGAACTGGGCGTAACCCGCGGGACGGTGCTCGGGCGAGATCTCCAGGCCCCATGGCAGCGTCGTGGGGCGACCGAACAGCTCCTGGTTGAAGTAGTTGCCGACCCGACCGACCGCCTGCGCGACGGCGACCCCGGGCGCCGCGCTGTCGGCGAACATGATGAACGACCAGCCGCGACGACGGCAGGCGATCCACGCCCCGAGCGCCCCACCGGCCACGGCGCCCCAGATGCCCAGGCCGCCCTGCCAGATCTTCAGCGCGTCCAGCGGATGACCGGCGGCCCCGAAGTACGCCTGAGGCGAGCTGAGCACGTGATACAGCCGTGCCCCCACGATGCCGAACGGCACTGCCCAGCCGGCCAGGTCGGCGACCCCGCCGGGTCGGCCCCCGCGGCGCACCCAGCGGCGCTCGGCGATGAGCACCGCGACCACGATGCCGACCAGGATGCACAGCGCGTACGCGCGGATCGGAAAGGGCCCGAGGTTCCAGACGCCCTGGGAGGGACTGGGGATGAAGGCCTTCACCGGGCGTGCACCCGACCCGAGCGGACGCCGTCGGCGAGCTCGGCCGCGAGCCGCGCCACCGCTGCGACGCCCTGGGCGGGGCTCGCCGCGTCGGCCAGGGCACGCACCAGGGCCGACCCGACGATGACCCCGTCGGCGAAGGCGGCGACCTCCGCCGCCTGCGCCCGGTCGGACACGCCGAGGCCGACGCAGACCGGGAGGTCGGTGACGGCCCGGGTGCGCTCGACGAGCACCCGGGCGGCGGCCCCGACGCTGGAGCGCGTGCCCGTCACGCCCATCGTGCTGGCGGCGTAGACGAAACCTCGGCAGGCCTGCGTCGTCGAGCGCAGTCGTTCGTCGGTCGAGCTCGGCGCGACGAGGAACACCCGGTCGAGGTCGTGGGCCTCGGACGCCGAGACCCAGTGCGCCGCCTCGTCGGGGATCAGATCAGGGGTGATCACGCCGGCCCCGCCGACGGCGGCGAGGTCGCGGGCGAACGCCTCCACCCCGTAGCGCTCCACGATGTTCCAGTACGTCATGACCAGCGCCGGGGCGCCCGCGACGGCCACCGCACCGGCGGCCGCGATCGCGTCGCGGGTGCGCGCCCCCCCGCGCAGGGCCGCGTCGACGGCGGCCTGGATGACCGGCCCGTCCATCAGCGGGTCGGAGTAGGGAACGCCGACCTCCACGACGTCGACGCCCGCCTCGGCCATCGCCACCATCGCGGCCACCGACGTGTCGACGTCCGGGAAGCCCACGGGCAGGTAGCCGATGAGCGCGGCCCGGCCCTGGTCGCGGGCCACCGCCAGGGTCGCGCCGACCCCGGTCACCAGCCGCTCCCGTCGGACTCGGCGACCGGCTCGGCCGCCTTGACCTGCTCGGCCTGCACCAGCTCGTCGCCGGTGACCAGGCCGAACCAGCGGGCGGCGGTGTCGACGTCCTTGTCGCCACGGCCGGAGAAGTTCACCAGCAGGACGGCGTCCGGCCCCAGCTCGCGACCGACCTCGAGGGCACCGGCCAGGGCGTGCGCGGTCTCGATAGCAGGGATGATCCCCTCGGTGCGGCACATCAGCGAGAAGGCGTCCATCGCCGCGACGTCGGTGACCGGGCGGTACTCGGCCCGGCCGATGTCGTGCAGGAACGCGTGCTCGGGCCCGACGCCGGGGTAGTCCAGACCGGCCGAGATCGAGTGGCTCTCGACGGTCTGCCCGTCGGCGTCCTGCAGCAGGTAGGAGCGGGCGCCGTGTAGGACACCGGGCGAGCCGCCGGTGAGGGTCGCTGCGTGCCGCCCGGTCTCGACGCCGTCGCCGGCGGCCTCCAGGCCGACCAGTCGCACGTCGGCGTCGTCGAGGAACGGATGGAAGATCCCGATCGCGTTCGAGCCGCCGCCGACGCAGGCGAGGACGACGTCGGGCAGCCGGCCGACCAGCTCGAGCACCTGGGCGCGCGCCTCGACCCCGATGATCCGGTGGAAGTCGCGCACCATGACCGGGAAGGGGTGGGGGCCGGCCACGGTCCCCAGGACGTAGTGGGTGCTGTCGACGTTGGTGACCCAGTCGCGCATGGCCTCGTTGATCGCGTCCTTCAGGGTGCGCGACCCGGTGGTGACCGGCACCACCTCGGCCCCCAGCAGCCGCATCCGCGCGACGTTCAGCGCCTGGCGCCGGGTGTCTTCCTCACCCATGTAGACGACGCACTCAAGGCCGAACAGGGCCGCCGCCGTGGCCGTCGCGACCCCGTGCTGGCCGGCCCCCGTCTCGGCGATCACGCGCGTCTTGCCCATCCGCTGGGTGAGCAGCACCTGACCGAGCACGTTGTTGATCTTGTGTGAGCCGGTGTGATTGAGGTCCTCGCGCTTGAGCAGCACCCGCGCACCGCCCGCGTGCTCGGCGAAACGCTGCGCCTCGGTTAGGATGCTCGGGCGCCCGGTGTAGCTGCGGTGTAGCGCGGCCAGCTGCTCGACGAAGATCGGGTCGACCTGCGCGGTGCGAAACGCCTCGTCCAGCTGGTCGAGCGCGGCCACCAGCGCCTCCGGCACGAACCGGCCGCCGTACGGGCCGAACCGTCCGGTGAGGTCGTCGCTGGTCAGTGCTGCCGCATCGGGTGACGTGGTGCTGTGCATGGCTCCATGCTCTCAGGCCAGGCGCGGGGTCAGCGACGGCCGGGGCGCGTTGCCGGGTGCGCCCCCGCGGCGACCAGGTCGGCGACGGCGGCGCGGGGGTCCCCGCCGGTCACCAGGCTCTCGCCGACCAGCACCGCGTTGGCACCGTGCCGGGCGTACTCGAGCACGTCGTGCGGGCCCCGGACACCGGACTCGGCCACCTTGACCACGTCGTCGGGGATCGTGGGCGCCAGCCGCGCGAACGTCGTCCGGTCGACCTGCAGGGTGCGCAGGTCGCGAGCGTTGACGCCGATCACCCGGGCCCCGGCGTCGACGGCGCGCGCGACCTCCTCGGCGTCGTGCACCTCGACCAGCGCCACCATGCCCAGCGATTCGGCCCGCTCACGCAGCGAGACCAGGGCAGGCTGCGCCAGGGCCGCGGCAATGAGCAGCACGACATCGGCACCGTGCGCCCGCGCCTCCCAGAGCTGGTAGCTCGAGACCACGAAGTCCTTGCGCAGCAACGGTGTGTCGACACTCGCCCGGACGGCGTCCAGGTCCTCCAGGCTCCCCCCGAAGCGACGACGCTCGGTCAGCACGCTGATCCAGCAGGCCCCGCCGGCGGCGTAGTCACTGGCCAGCCCGGCAGGGTCGGCGATCTCGGCCAGCGCACCCTTGCTGGGGCTCGACCGCTTGACCTCGGCGATCACCTTCACGCCGTCCACCGCTGCTATGCAGGCGTAGGCGTCCTTCACGCTGCCGGCTCTGGACGCCTTCTCGCGCAGCGTCTCGATCGAGGTCGCCGCCTGGCGGTCGGCGAGGTCCTCACGCACCCCCGCGATGATGTCGTCCAGCACGCTCATGCCTGGCCCCCTCGGGTCGTCACCTATCGATGCTAGGCGCCTGCGAACACCGCCCGGGCACCGACCACCCGACCGCCATCACCCTAGGGAGCCAACCAGGTGAACCCCGGCAGGTTGCGCAGCACCCAGAACAGCACCTGCGCGGCGGCCAGGCACCACAGCAACCAGGCGGGCGCCATGGTGGCCCGCTCTCGGCCGCGCAGCTCGCGGACCGCCCACGCCAGCCAGACGACCAGGAGGAACGGCACCGTGAGCATGGTCAACGGGTTGCGTGCGAACCCGGTCGCCAGGTCACCGTGGGTCAGCGCGTGCAAGGCGCGCAGGGTGCCGCAACCAGGGCAGAACAGGCCGGTCAGGGACAGGAAGGGGCACACCGGGTAGTGGCCGGCCTCGTTCGGGTCGACCTGGGCCACCAGCACCAGCCCGGCGAGGCCGGCTGCCGCCACGGCCACCGGGCCCGCCAGCCGACGCCACGCCGCATGGGGCACCGCCTGCAGCGTGGCGGACGGTGACGAGGTCACGACGTCACGACGTCACGGGGAGGTGCTGAAGCCGCTCAGCGTGCCGGCGGCGATCAGGATCCCGTAGAGGATGCCCAGGACGATGCCGAGTCCCAGCGCGATGAAGGCGAACATCCGCGCCTTGCCCGACGCGTCGGTGGCCCCGGCGGCGGAGGCGGTGCGGCTGGCGGCGTGCCGTACTCGGACATGTCGTCCCCGTCTGCTCAGGGCACCGGCCCCTACCGGTGTCTGTCGCAGGACCCTAGCGGTATCAGCGGACGCCGCGGGTCACCGTGTCGTCGGCCGGCCGGGGCATGCCGTACCCGGCCATCGACAACAGCTTGCCGACGACGAGCCCCGCGACGGCCAGCACGACACCCACGACGAACACCCAGACGTTCGCCACGACGACGGCGATGCACATCACCAGCGAGGCGATGATCAGGATGCCCACGGCCGACCACGCTGCCTTGGTGTTGCCGTGCTGGGACTGCGCCTGGTCGGCGTGCTGCTGGGTGGGATGCGCGGGAGTGGCCATGGCGGCCATTGTGCCCGCTTCGGGGCCAGCGCGAAGGATCGGTCCGGCCAGGGCATGCGGATCCTTCGCGCAGGCCGGGTCAGCGGGTCGGGTCCTCGCCGCGGGTCAGCGCGTCCCAGGTCAGCCCGGGGTCGTCGTCCGGGACGGGTGCCGTGGTCGGCGCGGCTGGTGCCTCGTACCGCGCCGACAGGCCGCCCCAGGAGCGAGACCGGACGACGGCCAGCGCGCCACCCGCCGCGATCAGCGCGCCGCTGAGGACGCCCGCCCAGGGCCAGGCCGTGACCGAGGCGGTCACGTCCGCGACACCGGTGCGAGCGGTGGCCGCAGTGACGACGCCGCTGATGGCCCCCGCGGGCGCGCGCAGCACTGCGACCGACGTCGTCGCGGAGGCGGCGCCGGCCAGCACCAGCAGGGTGCCGGTGACGACCTGCCCGACCCGCCGCGTCGTGAGCACCGCGACCGACCCGGCGAGCGCCACCAGGGCCACGGCGGGGACGACCCCGGCCACCTGACGTCCGGTGGCCCGCAGGGTCTGTACCGCGCTCAGGTCGGCCACACCGGCCACCACCCACGGTCGGGCGGCCGAGACGAACCCCACAGCGGCGCCGACCACCACCACGGCGAGGAACAGCGCCTTCTGGCGGCGGGCGGTCACCCGGCCGGCCGCAGCCCGCTGGCCACGGCGACCGCGCGCAGCACCGCCATCGACTTGTCGACCGACTCCTGGTGTTCGTGCGCCGGCACCGAGTCGGCGACGACTCCCCCGCCAGCCTGCACGTAGGCGATGCCGTCGCGGATCACGGCGGTGCGGATCGCGATGGCCATGTCGAGGTTGCCGGCGAAGTCCAGGTAGCCCACGGTGCCGCCGTACAGTCCCCGACGGGTCAGCTCCATCTCGTCGATCAGCTCCATCGCGCGCACCTTCGGGGCTCCCGACAGCGTTCCTGCCGGGAACGTCGCGACCAGCGCGTCGTAGGCGGTGCGGTCGTCCCGCAGCCGCCCCACGACGGTCGAGACGATGTGCATCACGTGGCTGTACCGCTCGACCGACATGAAGTCCAGCACCTCGACGCTGCCGGCCTCGCACACCCGGCCGAGGTCGTTGCGGGCCAGGTCGACGAGCATCAGGTGCTCGGCTCGCTCCTTGTCGTCGGCGAGCAGGCTGCTGGCGTTCTCGGCGTCCTGCTCGGGGGTCTCGCCGCGCGCTCGGGTGCCCGCGATCGGGTGCGTCATGACCCGGTCGCCGTCGACCTTGACCAGCGCCTCGGGGCTCGACCCGACGACGTCGTAGGTGCCGCCGTCCGGCAGCGGCAGCCGCAGCAGGTACATGTAGGGGCTGGGGTTGGACGCCCGCAGCACGCGGTAGACGTCGAGGGAGTCGACCGGGCAGTCGATCTCGTAGCGCTGCGAGGGAACCACCTGGAAGACGTCGCCCGCCCGGATCGCCTCCTTGGCCCGTTCGACGTTCGCCTCGTACGCCCCTGGCGGCAGCTGGGCGCGCGACTGCGGGTCGCGGGCCTCGAGGACCGAGACGGTGCTCTCGGCGCCCGCCGACAGCTCGGCGGTCATCCGGTCGAGCCGGGCGACGGCGTCCGCCCACGCCTCGTCGACCCGGTCGTCGGTGTGGTCGTAGTTGATCGCGTTGGCCACCAGCAGCAGCGAGCCGTCGCTGTGGTCGAGCACCGCCAGGTCGGTCGCGAGCATCATGGTCAGCTCGGGCAGCCGCAGGTCGTCCACCGTGCTGTCGGGCAGGCGCTCCCACCGGCGCACCGCGTCGTACGTGACCGTCCCGACCATACCCCCGGTGAGCGGCGGCAGACCCGACACGGCCTCGGTACGCAAGGCGGAGACGGTGTCGCGCAGGGCTTTCGTCGGATCACCGGACGTGGGCACACCGGTCGGCGGCATGCCGATCCAACACGCCTCACCGTCGACCTCGGTGAGGGTCGCGGCGCAGCGCGCCCCCACGATCGAGTATCGCGACCACACGCCGCCGTGCCCGGCGGACTCGAGCAGGAACGTGCCCGGGCGGCTGCGGGCCAGCTTGCGGTAGACGCCGAGCGGGGTCTCGGCGTCGGCCAGCAGCCGCCGGACGACGGGGATGACGCGTCGTTCACGGGCGAACTCGCGGAACGTGCCGACGTCCGGCCAGGTGGCCCCGAAGGCGGTGTCGGCCGAGGTCACGGCCCGATCACCGACGCCAGCTCACGTCCCTCGAAGCAGGTGCGGCTGCCGGTGTGGCACGCCGGCCCGACCTGGTCGACCGAGACCAGCAGCGCGTCGCCGTCACAGTCCAGCGCCACGCCCTTCACGTGCTGCAGGTGACCGGTGGTGTCGCCCTTGCGCCAGTACTCGCCCCGGCTGCGGCTCCAGAACGTGACCCGCCCGGACGTCAGAGTGCGGTGCAGTGCCTCGTCGTCCATCCAGCCGACCATCAGCACCTCCCGGGTGTCGTGCTGCTGCACGACCGCGCAGACCAGCCCGTCGGCGTCGCGCCCGAGCCGCGCGGCCACCTTCGGGTCGAGCTGCGACGGCGTGACGCGGGTTCCCTGGGGCACCCGCCCATTGTGCCGGGTCAGGCGTGACGCGTCAGGACGAGCGCTGCGCGGCCCAGCTCTGGTCCAGCCGGGCGTAGACGCCGCCACCGGCCGCGAGCTGGCGGGCTGGCCCGCGCTCGACCACCCGGCCGGCGTCCACCACGATCACCTCGTCGGCGGCCTCTGCCGTCGAGAGCCGGTGCGCGATCGAGATGGCGGTGCGGCCGCGGCTCAGACCGTCCAGGGCGCGCTGGATCCGGACCTCGGTGGCCGGGTCGACCGCGGAGGTGGCCTCGTCGAGCACCTGCAGGTCGGGGTCGGCGAGGTAGGCGCGGGCCAGCGCCACCAGCTGCCGCTCACCGGCCGACAGCGACTCGCCGCGCTGGCCGACCTCGGTGAGCAGACCGCGGGGCAGCCCCTCGAGCCAGTCACCAAGGCCCAGCTCGGTGAAGGCCAGCGCCACGTCGTCCTCGGTGGCGTCGGGCCGGGCGAACCGCACGTTGGCCAGCAGCGTGTCGTCGAACAGGAAGCCGTCCTGGGGCACCAGCACCACCCGCTCGCGCAGCGAGGAGAACCGCACCTGGCGCAGGTCGACGTCGTCGACGAGCACCCGCCCGGTCGAGGGGTCCATCAGCCGGGTCAGCAGCTTGGCGAAGGTGGTCTTGCCCGACCCGGTCTCGCCGACGATCGCGACCCGGCTGCGCGGGGCGATGGTCAGGTCGACGTCGTGCAGCACCGTGGGCCCGCCGGGGTAGGCGTAGGACACGTGGTCGAAGCGCACCGTGATCGGCCCCCGTGGCAACGCCGTCCCGGTGTCGGCGGGGTCGGCCACGTCGGCGGGGGTGTCGACGACCGCGAGCACCCGGCGCCACCCCGCAACCGCGTTCTGCAGCTCGTTCAGCACCTCGGTGCCGATCTGCACCGGGCCGGTGAACAGCTGCACCAGGAACAGGAAGGCAAGCAGCTCACCCAGGGTCAGATGACCGTTCACCCCGCGCCAGGTGCCGACGACCACCACCGCCACGCTGACCAGACCACTGACCAGCACCCCGGTCGAGAAGGTCAGCGCCACCCTGGTCTGCGCCTGCACGGCCGCGTCGCGGTGGGCGGCGACGGCGGCGTCGACGCGCGCACCCGTGCGGCGCTCGACGGCGTACGCACGGATCGTCGAGGCGCCCACCACCGACTCCGAGACGGCGGACAGGACGCCACCGACGCGTTCACGCACCCGGCCGTACGCCGCCGACACCGTCCGCTGCATCGGCCGGGCGAGTGCGAACACCGGCAGGAAGCAGGCCCACACCACGGCGGTGAGCAGCGGGGAGTAGACCAGCATCAGCACCGTCGCGACGAGCAGCTGCAGCCCCGACAGCACCAGCAGCAGCCCACCGAACTGGACGAAGTTCGAGATGGTGTCGACGTCGCTGGTGACCCGCGAGACCATCGAGCCCCGCCGTTCGGTGCTCTGGGTGAGCACCGAGAGGTCGTGCACGTGCCGGAAGGCACCGACCCGCAACGTGGCCAGGCCCGCTTCGGTCCCCCGGAACAGCCGAAGGTTCACGAAGTACGCGCAGACCGCGGTGACCAGCACGAGCACCGCGGCACCCACCAGCAGCCCGGTGACCGCCCCGGCGTCCGGGCCGCCGGCGGCCATCAGACCGCGGTCGATCGTCTGCTGCACCGCGAACGGCACGACCACCCGCCCGCCCGTGGCGACGGTGGCCAGCAGCAGCGTGACGCCGATGCCGTGTCGCAGCTGAGGAGAGAGCTGCACGCCGCGGCGCAGCGTCTGCATCACCGTCGGGACCTCGGCGCTGCCGATCCGCCGCTGCTCCTGCGCCACGCTCATGCAGGCACGCCCGCGTCGTCGGCGTCCAGGGCTGCGGCCCGCACCGCCGCCTCGCGCTCGTAGGCCTGGACCAGGTCGCGATACGCCGGACTGCGCCGGGCCAGGTCGACGTGGCTGCCGCGCTCGACGACCCTGCCGTGATCGATCAGCACCACGTCGTCGGCCAGCGCGATGGTCGCCTTGCGGTAGGCGACCACCACCACCGTGGTCCCGGTCCCGGACTCGCGCAGCCCGGCGAGGATCGCCGCCTCGATGTGCGGGTCGACGGCGCTGGTCGCGTCGTCCAGCACCAGCAGGCGCGGACGCCGGACGAGCGCCCGGGCCAGGGCGATCCGCTGTCGTTGGCCGCCGGACAGGCTGGCACCGCGCTCGCCCACCTGGGTGTCGAGCCCGTGGGCGAGGGCGGCGACGAACGCGTCGGCCTGGGCGAGCCGCAGCGCCGCCCAGACCCGGTGGTCGTCCGGGTCCTCGAGGCCGGGGTCACCCAGGGTGATGTTGCCGCGCACGGTGTCGTCGAACAGGAAGGTCTGCTGGGCCACCAGGGACGCCGCGGCCGCCACGCCCCCCTCGGCGACGGTGCGGACGTCGACGCCGTCGATGCACACGACGCCGCGGTCGGGGTCGACCAGCCGCACGAGCAGCGCCGTGATCGTCGACTTGCCCGAGCCGGTGGGGCCGACCAGCGCGGTCGTGCTGCCGGCGCTCACGTCGAACGTGACGCCGGTGAGGGTCGGCACCGGTCGGCCCTGGGTGTCGACGTGGGCGAAGTCGACGTGGCGCAGGGCGACCGCTGCTGGGCCGCGTTCATCGAGCCCATTCCCGCCGTACTCGAGCCCGCCCGCAGCGCTCAGCACGGCGTCGACGCGATCCCAGCCCACGACGCTGCGCGGCAGCTCACCCAGCACCCACCCGAGGGCCCGCACCGGGAAGGTCAGCAGCGAGAACAGGTAGGCGACCTGCACGACGTCGGCGGCCGTGCTCGCGTTCGAGGAAACGCGAGCCGCACCGACCGCCAGCACGGCCAGGGTGCCCAGGCTCGGGATGGCCTCCATCAGCGGGTCGAACACCCCTCGGGTGCGACCGACCTCGACGTTGGCCGCCCGCAACCGGTCGGTCGTCGCTGCGAACCGGGCGGTCTCACCGGCCTCCCGGCCCATGGCCTTGACGACCATGGCCCCCTCGAAGCTCTCGTGCGCCACGTCCGAGACGTCGGCGCGCAGCTGCTGGGCCAGCGTCACCCGCGGTGACATCCGCCGCTGGAACATCAGGTTGACCACGAACACCAGCGGGACGGCCGCCACAACCAGCATCACGACGACGCCGATCGCCATCGGCAGCGGGGCGAACACCTGCCAGGTGGCCTCGACGTCGGCGTTGGCGTTGGACAGCAGCTGACCGGCGGGGTGCCGGCCGTGCCACGACAGGGGCAGGCGCAGGTACTGGGCGGTCACCCGCCGGCGGTAGATGGCGCCCAGGTCGTAGACCGTGCGCCCCGCGGCGATCCGGCGCAGCACTACCCCGGCGACGAGCAGCAGCACCACCGCGGTCATCAGGCCGGCACCGCGAGCCAGCTCGGCGCCGTCCAACCGCCGGGTCCGGAACGCCGGGGTGATCACGTCGGCGGTGACCCGGCCGAGCGCCCAGGCCGTACCGGCGGTCATCACCCCGTAGAGGGCGCTGCCGATCACCGCGAGGGCGAAGACGCCGGGGGCTCGGCGGATACCCTGGCCGAGCACGAACAGACCGCGCCGCAAGGTGTAGGGACGGTCGGTCACGCGCTCACTCTCGGTGTCATCGGGGCATGGGGGTCATCGGCTGGTCGTTGCGGGTCGATGACCAGTTTGTCATGTCCGGTGGCCGCGCCGGGTCGGCCGGCGGGTG
>JAABUN010007291.1_pt1 | contig 12039 bp, 14 predicted proteins | sample 5559311 | NCBI WGS metagenome assembly JAABUN01 (sample SAMN10711877, study PRJNA513370) | rock metagenome | isolation source: Antarctica rocks | place: Antarctica: Victoria Land, Siegfried Peak sud | reverse complement strand
AAAACCTGCCTTCGCAGGTTGGGCCATTGCCGCTCTTGCGAGAACTTGCGGGTTAACAACCTGCGAAGGCAGGTTTTGCTCTTCTTTGCGGCGAATTTATTCGCTGCCTATTGAGATAGGCTCTTAGAGTGAATAAGACGGTTGAAATATCGCTGTGCCACAAACGGGCGTTTTCGGAACATCTAAATCCACCATCCCTAATGCTGATTCTTCTCGCTTCGCTCTGTGCCGAAATCGCGTGCCGCAATCAATGTTCCGCTCCTTGTTCTTCCCAATGGGAAACGGGACACTGAGAGTATGCTCATCGGCTACGCCCGCGTTTCGACCGCGGAACAGAACCTTGATCTTCAACAAGATGCTTTGAAAAAGGCGGGTTGCGAGAAGATTTTCACCGACACCATTTCGGGCGCCAAAGCCGCGCGGCCCGGATTGGACGAGTGTTTGGGCTTCGTGCGCGCGGGCGATACGCTCGTGGTGTGGAAGCTCGACCGCTTGGGCCGCAGCCTCAAGCACCTCATCGAAGAGGTGCAGCGTTTGGACGAGCGCGGCATCGGCTTTCAAAGCGTGCAGGAACACATTGACACCACAACGCCCGGCGGCAAATTGGTATTTCATGTTTTCGGCGCCCTGGCCGAATTCGAGCGCGATTTAATCCGCGAGCGCACCAATGCAGGTTTGATAGCAGCGCGGGCGCGCGGGCGCAAAGGCGGGCGCAAGGCGCTGCTTGATACCAAAAAGCAGGAGATCGCGCGGGCGCTTCATGCTAATCCAGGTGTGAGCGTTGGAGAGATTTGTAAGACACTGGGGGTCTCGCGGACGACGTTTTATCGAACATTGAAAGAGAAAATTTGAGTTGTTTTTGCGAGTCATCGGAGCGATCAGGCGATTAACAAGGGATTCAAAGCCAATTCTCGCTTCCCGGTTACAAGTCCCAAAGAACGCAATTTTGTAAGTGTAGAAGTGAAGGTGGCGGGGTCTCTCTCGAAACCAGAAAGAGAGGCGAGCTTAGAATAAGACAATGGGCGAGGGTGATTTTTTCCCAGAACATCCAATATCACTCTCTCGGAGTGCGTCAGTCGGCTATTCCAATGCTGGCGCAGCGCCTCACCTTGCAGAACGGGTTGAGCTTTTCCCGCCAAGGCTTTGCCGGATTTGCTTAAGATGTAGAGAGTAGCTGTCCCTTCAATTAATCCCGCTTTTTTTAGGGCGGTCATCGTGGCTTTGCTATTAGGCGAGAAACCAAAGAGTGAATTTAGGTGCGACTCATCCAATGCCATGACTTCTCGCAGCAACCAATCTGGGCCGCAAGGGATGATCTTTTTGCTTGGATGCGCCGTTTTCATGGTTTCCAACTTTTTGAGGATATCGGCGGAGATTCCCTGTGAACCGTTGTGAACGAACGCCCAAACTTGAAGGTCGTCACCCCAAAACGGCAGAGCCTTGGTAAAGTCCTCGTCAATTTTGTCTTCAGCGGCTTTGAGCGTCATGCTATCGGGTGCATAAACCTGAAAAAGCAACTTTTTCGACGACAAATAACCATCGCATTTTCGATCCCCCAATGGCCCCCAAGGTTTAACTCGCACAAAATCGATGCTATGTGATTTTTCCATCACGGCAGAAAAGAAATTTTGAAATTCGTCGCCCTTGATCTTGAGCAAATCCACTTCACAACACTTGGAAAACCAAGCTTTGCTGATCTCATCCATCATTGCGTTCTCCCTGGTTTTGAGACGTATTCTCGCCCGTGTGTCACGCTCCAGCGCTGTTTTTTGATCAAGCGATGTTTTCCCACAAATCAGCGGGCAGCATCCACGAAAGGTGACCAACATTGGTGGTGGCCACAACGACATCGCGCGTTGAAAAGCCGCGTGCCTGCACTGCCTCAATGACCTGAGCGCACAAAATCACATCGCCATCGAGTTCTTTGGGATCAGCAGTGACATTCCCCTCCTGACGCAAACGCGCCCACAACGCCGCGGCGCTTTGCATCGTGGAGGTTGAGAGCGGCAGGTAATCGTGAATTTCTTTGAGGGCATCCAGTTTGGCGAGGCTACGTCCACTGCCTCGCCGCAAATACTCGCGCCGCTCCTCATAGTCGGCGATTTCGGGGAGCAAAATTACCGCTTCGCGTGCAAGCAAGCCTTGCATCCATTCCAAACAACGCAGAGTTTCGGGCGAGCGACGCGGATCAGGATGCGTCAAAAATCCCAAACTCCCGTGTCGAGCGCCACAAAAGTTGCGGGCGATGCGGTTGAACCCGAAAGATTCATGATTTGCGAGTCGGAAAGAGCGGGCGCGAAGACCAGCGATGTTCATCGAGCGACTTCATGCTCTCTTCCCAACTCTGCACCGCTTGGATGCTTTCAGATTCGGGCAACTCTTCCTCCATCCACCCTTGGAGCAAAGCAATAGCCGCCTGATTTTTCTCGTGCCGCTGAGCGTTCTCCAGGTCGTTTTTGATGATGCGCTGGATGTAAGCCACCGGCTCGACGCCCTGCGACCGGGTTCGAGATACCAGAAGCGCTTCTTCTTCGGGCGCGAGTTCTAAAGTGATTGTCATGATGTTTGTGTTCCTTGCAAGTTCTGCTCGTTTCACGGGTTACGACGGCGCCTCAAACCTTGAACTTATCAGGACTCTGGGGCAGCCTTCTTTACGGGTTTGCGTGGTTGTCGGCGGGGATCGAAACCGGCGGAAAGGGGTTTTCCGCGCGGCTTGCCTTTGCGAGTCGGCGCCGGTTTCCCCGGCTTTTGCACGGCGTAAGGCACGTTCCAGAGCGGCGTGCCGCATCCGGCGCACTTGACCGGACTGGCGGTGCGCGGCATCCACTCGAAGCCGCAGCGCAGGCACTTGGCGAGGACGACGACGCGACTCACGCTCGCGCCCTCGGTGGGAGCACCTGCCAGTGGCCTACTTTCCAAATTCTCACGGGTTGTGAACTGGGACATGGGAATTCTCCTCAAAGACAGATTACCAGTTAGTCGGTGCAACTGCTCAAATCGCAAATGGGGCGCCCTGGCGCGAGATGGTATAATTGGGAGCGAAATTCCATCGGCGTTCGGCCAAAATTTGCGCCCTCAAAAAGCGCAAATGGGACGTGGATGAAGGTAAAAAGGCGCCCGCATTGCTGCGGGCGCCTTTTTGTTTGAGAGCCTGAACCAAGGAGCAACATGACAATCGTTCGTATCACCCTCAGAAAACAGCTATCCGATCCCAGAGCCATCGCCCGAATGCCCGGCATCGACACCTTTTCGACCGAATATCTGGTGCGAACCGACGCGCCTTGGCCCAGCCCGCAATTGGAAGAATACGCCAAGGCTCTGACGCAGGCGGAAAGCCGTCTTTACCCGCCTTCTGTTCAATTCACCGGAGCAACCGTGGCGCTGGCAACGCCCGGTGCGAGCGCGGACGGGCCGCGAGGCACGAGCGAGCGGACGGGCCGCGAGGCACGAGCGAGCGGACGGGCCGCGAGGCACGAGCGAGCGGACGGGCCGCGAGGCACGAGCGAGCGGACGGGCCGCGAGGCACGAGCGAGCGGACGAGCCGCGAGGCACGAGCGAGCGGACGAGCTGGCGCCGCCGCGCCGGGGAGTCGAGATCAAGCCGCAGGAAGCGCAAAAGGGGGCGGGCTGCTTGGCGCTCCGCGCCGGGCTAAACTGCCCCGTTGTGGCAGGTGTCAGCGCAGAGAAGTGGGCGCATTAAAACCCAAGAGCGCGTAAGAGTTGGGCTTACGAAGAGAAGCAGGTGCGCGCCCGCAGCGTGGTGGGTGGGTGGAAGTGGGCGCGCGCGCCGGTCGGCTAAGCAGTGGCGGGTCGCGTCAGCCCAGCAGAACTCGCGCGGCCAGAAAGTCCGCGAGAGCATCTCGACCCGACGCTTGCAGCATCTCATTCCAATCTTTAGCACCTTCGGGCCGCAGTCTTTCGCAACGTGCGCCGAAAGAACACAAAAGTGGCCTCAACTTCTCCCCCGCGAGATCGCCCGCATCATCAGCATCAAAAGCGAGGAGAACACGGCGAAACGCGCCCACGCGGTGCAGCCACTTGGGTGCCTGCGTGCCACAGAGCGCGACCGCCGGATAGCCCGCTTCAGCCAGGGAGAGCGCATCGAGCGGCGCTTCGGTGACTATGAGCGCGGGCAAATCGGCGTTTAAAGCATCGCGTGTGGCAAAGAGCGAAGCGCGTTTGTCGCCGAGCGTGCGCGCTTTGGGTTTGTCGTGCCCATCGACATAGCGGCCTTGGGCGCCCACGAGGGCGCCGCTCTGATCGCGCAGCGGAAACACAACAGCGGGCCTTCCCAGAAACGTGGGCGAGAAGCGCGCGCCGGAAAGCGTGACCGTTTCGACGCTAAGGCCGCGATCTTCCAGGTAAATCGCGCTGCGCGTCTCGTTCAGCGGCTGCAAGCCCCGTAGCGCGCGTTTCCAGGAAACATTTTGGGAATCGGCGGCACTCTTAACTGGAGCGGCTGTAGGAACGGCAAACGCGCGCGTGAGCGCCATCTGCGCCCGCTGACGACGCTCCATTGGTGGGCGCTCTTCCCAGGCTTCGCTCACTTTGCCGCTTTCGCCGCAGCGATGGCAGCGCCACAGCCCGCTTTGCGGGTTGAGACTCAGGCTGCGATGAGCAGCGTCTTTGGCTTTGCTCTCGCCACAAAGTGGGCAGAGAAAGCGTTGTTCTCCCCTGCCCTGCCCGATGGAAAGACCGGATGCGCGCGGGTCGAAGTTCTCGATGTCGCGTAGAGAAAGTCGCTCAACAAGCATCATGGGGAGTTGATCTCCTTTCCTGTTGCGCGCTCCGCTTTTAGCGGCGGGTAACGTTTGAGAGGCCAGTCGGGAACGCTATAGTCGTTGTAAATGCCTTTGTAGCCGAGAGTGTGAAAAATAAGCTGCGAGAAAAGAGTTTGGACAACACTGAGCAGATTCCGAAATTCATCTGGCGAAAGACCATGAGTCTGATAAGTGTGGGTATTGACGTTACGTAGCTTTTGCCACGCCTTGGCAGTTTCTTTTGTGATGGCACCCTGCTCGGCCAAAACACGCATCTTATCTCCAACCCGCGCTGATTTAAGCGCTTTGATCGAGCCGATCATGCGCTCCTTCAAAACTTTGTCACCATTCCACGTTTTGAGAAAAGCAGCACCTTCATCTACGGCACGACGCTCCGCGTCGGACGGGTGACCGAGATCAGGGAATTCTCTTCCCAAAATGCTTTCGATGGAAACTGCCAGCGTGAGAGCTTGCGCATCAATAAAGCTCGCTGCACTGGCTTCGTAAATTGCGTTTAATTGCGCCCAGAGCGGGTGGCGTCTCTCTTCAAAGGCCAGGCAGTGCGTCAGGTAGCGCTCAAACAATTTGCGATATGGCTCGGCGGTGATCTTGTTAGTTTTCTCGTCGATCAAAAGTTCGAGGAGCAAAGGTGGTTTGTGGCGTGTTCCGGCCAAAGGGCGCCGTCGGCTATAAAGCGTGCAACGCGTTGAGTGTCCACAACGCCGCTCGGTGACTGTTGGGTAGATGGGATGACCCAGCACCCAGAAGAGCGATTCCAAAATGCGCTCTTCGATGAAACTGGGCCAGCTTTCGGCTTTGGTCGAGGCCCGAATTTGCAGCGTGTCTTTGCGGTCGTTGGCGAGCAGAAAGCCGAAGCCTGCTGCGCGGAAGCGCCAAGCATTGGTTCCATAGGAGTGCGACCGACTCCAACCAGCGATGTGGTGATGTTCGCTTGTATGGGCGTTGCGAGGGATTTCGATTTTCTCGAAAACTAAAAATCCCAAACTACTGCCTTCAGCTTGAACATCAGCAGGGATTTTACCCTCGCACCACATCGTGTCCAGAGTGCCAGTGACAATTGGCTCACGCGAGGCGCTCCAATTCCAGGCTCCCGGCAAAACACGCTCACTCTTCCATTCACGTGCTTTGTAATCCAAAGCGGTCACATCGTAAAAACCGCTTTCAGGAATGATTGTTCCGGCTTCGCCCGACTCCTCTTTGTAAGCCTTTTTGAAATCTTTTGGTCGTGGTGCGTAGAGCTTGTAAGCGAGACGCCCGTGTTCGTTTTGACGGAAGTGGCCAGGGCCAATGAAAACGCGGGGAGTGGAGCTACCCCGCTGGCGCACTTCAAGACGCGGGCAGTCTACCGACCAAGTGCCTTGGCGCAAGTCCTCGATCTCCGCTGCAGAGAGATCAGCATTGCGACCGTTGGATAAGTGGAAGTTGCGCTTCATAACAATCCTTCGCTTTTATCTTCTCTCACGCTTCTTGAAAGCGTTTCTCACGCTTCTTGAAAGCGTTGCAGCGCGCCGTGGAACTTCAGCGCGATGCTTTTACCCGCCGCGCCGTGACGGTTCTTGCACAATTTGGCTTTGATTTCGACCTCGCCCTGGGCATCAGCGCGCGCGCCCTCGGCGCGCTCCAAATCGAGGACGGTTTCCGCGCCGTATTCGATTTTGCGCGATCCAGCGCCCGCACTCATGCCGCCGCCCTGCATCGCGCCGCGGTTGCGCTCGGCAATCGCCAGCACCGGGCAACCCAGATCCGCCGTGAGGCGCTTGAGTGCCGTCAGCGCAACATTGAGCGTGTCGTATTCGGTCGCGCCAACTGGCGGCGCGCTTTCCGTCCAGGCGTGGAGCGAGTCCACGATGATGAGCAGATGCGGGCTGTCGCCGCGCACGATCTCGGCGCACTCGCGCAAATAAGTGGGCGAGGCATAAGCGCGCGTGCCGTCTACGAGCGCGAGTTGCGGCGCCTGAGACGCGCCACGCCGCGCAAGTTCGAGTGAGTCGGCGGGCCGCATTTCGCCGCTTTTGAGGCGACCCAGAAAGGTGTTCGTGGTGCGCGCAGTCAAGCGGCGCAGCAGTTCGAGCGGCGCCATCTCGCAGGTGAGGTAAAGGCAGGGGCACGCGCAACTCGCGGCGACTTGAAGCGCAAACGCGGTTTTGCCCGCGCCGGGCGCGCCGTGCGCGATATGAACGCCGGGCGCGAAGCAGCCACCGAGTTCGCGGTCGAGTGCGGGCAGTCCGGTGATGGGGCCGCGCGGGACGCCGAGGGTGCGCGCATCGAAAGCGGCCTGCGCGTCAAGATTCCACGCGCCGAGCAGATCGCTGAGGCGGCAGAGTTGCGGGCGCTCTTCGGGCGCGGTGCCCGAAGTTTCGCGCGGCACCAGGGAGAGTGGGCGCGCCGTGTGAATCGGGGTCGTGCGCGGCGCGGCGGATGCAATGAGAGCGGGAGTTGGGGCGGCGATTGCAGGCGGGAATTCGTTCATCGGGATGCTTGGGTGAAGAGAAGTTACTGTTCATTGTGGCAATCGCCGATTGCGCCCGTAAGGGCGCGATAAATCGGCCCTTGTTATTGTTTTTGTGCGCGCGCGTGGGTGCGCGGGCGCGCGCGTAAATCCTTATATGCTGGAGAATTTCCGGAAAATTTGGCCAATTTCTTTCCCCCAGTTTTGAGTCGCATTCCCCCAGTTTTGAGTCCGCTTTTGCTGATGTGGCGGGGCGAAAAAGTTGGATTGGCTGCCGCGGATCGGTTTCGGGTGGAAGAATCATTCCCCCAGTTTTGAGTTGTGTTCCAACAGTTTTGAGTTGGATTTTTTGGCGCCTTGGGATACCATTAACGGCGAAAAAGCGATTTTTGGCGTTTGAAACCGCGCTAAAGGGCACTTTTGGTCACTTCAGCCGCAGAAACGCGCACTTCACCCGCAAAAAATGCCGGAAAAGTGCCAAATCCAACTCAAAACTGGGGGAAGACGCGGAGCCTCAATCGTCGCTCAGAGCAGGTGTCGTCTCTTTGCGCGGACGCCCTCGCTTTTTCGGCGTTTGGGCAGTTCCAAGGGCGCGCGGCTTGGGATTGGGCAAGGAGTTGGCGCACAGTTGCACCGCTTCGCGCATCGCCGCGCCAGGGCGCAGTTCCACCCGCTCATCAAGCCAGAGTTCTTGCCACTCTTTGCGCGGTAACCTTTCTCGCATCGCTTTCAGGCTCAGAGCCGCTTCGCCTTCGGGCGCTAAAAAGCAGCACTCGACCAAAATCATCAGCGCGCCGTGCCAGTATTCGACGGCGCGCGTCGGGTTTTTGCCTGACGCGCGACTGCCCAGCACTTCGCCTGGCGGCGCGGCTTTGGGCGTGTAGCGTTCCAGCAGTTCGCGGCGGGTCGGTTTCAAGGCGCCGTCGATGGCGGCGCGCGGTTGACGGCGCCAGAAATTCGCCAGAGCCAGCCCTAAAGTGCGCGCCCACGCGCCCGACGGCTTGTTGCCGGGAATGGCGCCCAAAAGCTCGCCCATCGGCAGATACTGCGCGGTTTCGGGCAAGGTGGTGAGCCGCGTCCACGCTTCGGACGCGACCAACCTCACCCGCAGCGGCGCTTCGCCCAGATCGGGAAAGAGTTGCGGCTGCGCGGGTTTCTCTTTGTCCAACACCGCCCACGCGGGCGATTCGATCACGGTTTCGATGCGCTCGCCGGTTTTCTTGTCGGTGTAGGTGCCGCGCCGCTGCCCCACGATGCTCGCCCGCGCCCCGAAAAGCAGGTAGCGCCACACCCGCCCGCGCATATCGAGGCGCTCCTTGGTCGAGCGCGGATTCCAGCCGATTTTGCTTAGCACATCGTCCAAATCCACCCACTCCGACGCCAGATTCTTGGGCGGCAGCGGCGAGGGCGGCGCGAGCAAACGCGAGATGTAAAGCAGCGCGAAATTGAAGTCCGGGTCTTGCGCGAACGTCAAATCTTCCAAAACCTGGAGCGGCACGCCCTGGGCGCGCTCGTTGTCCGATAGCGCGAGCTGGACGTGATGCCGCGAACCCGGCACGGTGTGCGAGCGCGTGAACGCTTGCGGGTCGGTTTCCCAGCCCTGCCCGTTTCGCCCGTCGCAGGCCGCGCGCATCAAGGCATCCACTTCCTGCGAGGTCTGGATCATGTAATCCTCGCTCGCCTCGATTCCCAGGGCGTCAACCGGCACCACCGCCACGATTGCGGGCAGGCCCGGCGTCAAAGTGCTTTCTAACGCCGAACCATTTTCTGGTGCTGTTGTGAACTCGTTCAACAAAGTGTCAGGCTGCATAATCTCGCTCCGTTGGATGGGTTACTCTTCTCGGTTGGCAACCGTGTTTTTTGCAGAAAAACAGATTTAATTAAAAACAGAATTCATTTTTTGTAGAAATCTATTTTTCTGCAAATAATGAAAATTACTTTTCAGTGAAGTGTTCTTCCAGCACCAGGCGGATCTCTTCCACCATTTTCACGTTGCGGAGCGCGCACTGGCTTTTAATGCGCGCGTGCAAGGTCGCCGGAATATCGAGGGTGAGGCGTTTGAGGGGTTCTGGTGCCGAAGTCGCGGCGCCGTTCTCGACGACTTCTCCATTTGTGGCGTTTGAAATTACGCCCGCCTGAGCCACCCACTGGTCAGCGGTTGGCGGCGCAGGTGCGGCTTGGGGTTTGGTGGGGAAAAGGACTTTTTTGGTCACGATGAGAGTTCCTTGGATGAAGTTTCTTGGGGTGTGGTGGACGTTTGGGCGAACTCCTTGAGTTCCTGGACGAGCGCCCGGATTTCTTCGCTCGCCGTGCTGCTGGGCGCGGTTTCCAAAACGGTTTGACCCTGCCCAGCGCTTTCGGCAAAACCCACGCGCTGGGAGATGTGCGATTTGAGAATCGCAAGCTCGTAGCCGCCCAGTGCTTCGCTCACGTCGCGCCCGATGGCCGTATTTACGATTTTCCGGTTAATTACAAAAGCGCATTTCAGGTTTTCATTAAATGCAGAAGCCTCGCGCACTAAGTCCACGATCTCCTTGGCGGCCCAGACATCGTAGGGCGAGGGCTGCACCGGGATCAGCACCAGGTCGCTGGCCAGAATCGCCGAGCGCGTCACGTCATATACGCGCGGTGGCCCGTCGATGACGATGTAGTCGTAGTCCTTGACCAGTTTGGGCAGTTCGCGGTGAATGGTGGCTTTGGGCAGGCCGATCACCGGAAAGCCGAGGACGTCGGGCGATGCGTCGGCCCCCTCATGCGCCGCCGCATTTGCCCGGCTGCCCGACCAATCGAGCGCGCTGCCCTGCTGATCGGCGTCCACCAGCAGCACCCGCGCCGCTCCCGATGCTTGCGCGTCTTGGGCGAGTGCCATTGCGATATGAATGGCGAGGGTGGTTTTTCCGGCTCCGCCCTTCTGGTTCAGAATGGAAATTACCATAGTGAAAAGTGTCCCAGATTTACAGATTTAAAGCAAATCGCAAAAGCAGAAATAAAGAAACACGATTTTATGTTTTTATGGATAGGAAAGCTCGGAGCGTGTCACGGTGATAAGACGAGGTTGTTTTTGCGCGCGATGGAAAGCAGTTTGGGGCGGAGCGCTGGGTCGTCGAGGCGCACCACCCTCGCGGGCGGGCAGTGCAGAGCAGCCCCGGCCCGTTCGTAGAGCGCGTAGGATTTTTCGTCGTTGTGCGCGTTGGAATAAAGCAAACCGTCCACTTCTTCATAAATTGCGGTCTCGTAGAAGTAGCGCGACCATTCCTGAGCCAGGGCATGATCCGGCACTTTGGCAAGGGCGGTGATGGAACCGGCGCGCATGGCGCCACTGCCCCGCAAATCGAGCAGACGCAGTTCGCGTGTCGTAATCGGCCCGGCCACGCACCACTGTCCCGTCTCGATGTCGCCTTGGTCGCCGAACACTTCCACGATGCAGCAGCCCAGGGTTGCGCCCGCGTAATAGATGCCGCGATCTGGATCCAGTGCAGGAGTGAGCAGACCGTGCGCGTCTACACCGGCGCCGCGCTGGTGGTCAAAGCGTAGCAATGGCCCGAAGCGGCGGAAGGTTAAAGCCGTCGCGCCGTAGCTTGTTGGATCGAAAACGCGCACCAAAGGAGTTCCCGGTGGCAAAACCTCGATGAGGGGTTGAACCGCGCGGCGCCGCGCGGGTGGGGGAGGGGGCAGAGCGGCCAAAAGTTTCGCCCCGCTTAGGAGACACCCACCGCCCGCGCAACTGGCAGCACGCGCCCCAACTCGCCCGCTTGCAGAGTGTGAAGCGGCGTGCGGCCATCGAGTGTTGAATTGGGCCGCACCATCCAGCCGATCTTGGAAAAAACCGGAATCGAGAGGGCGCGCACCACTTCGGGTAGCCCCGCGACCACGCCGTCCGGCCCCGCCGCGTCGAACTGCCAGGCGGGAAAACGCAGCGCCCCGTTGTCCATCACGCCGAGCAGCGAGCCGCTTTTCAAACGGTCGTGCGGCGTCTGGCGCGAAGAGCCGAGCAGATCGGCCACCTGCGAAGCGGTGAGCGCGCCGGCGAGCAGTTCGCGGCGGCACGCGAAGTAATCGGCCATCGCTCCGGCTTCCAAAGTCGCGGCCTCGGACGGCGTCCAGGTTTCGCCCTCCAACAATTCTGCGATGAAATTGGCCCGCGCGCTCTCTTCCTCCGATTTGGGGCGCGCCGGGATGGAGCGCACCGCCCGCTCCAAATGGGATGCGAACGATTCCAACAGTTCCGGTGTGGCCTGGCGCTTCAGGGTTTGCAGCGCCAGGGTGGTGCGCTCCAACGCCAAATCGCGGCGCACGGCCACCGATGAAACGCGCGGTGGCGAGGCGACCTGAACGCCGATTCGAGAAGCCGTTTCCCCAACGCGCGCAGTTTTAGAACCGTAAATTTTTGCTGTGGTGCCGGACGAATTAGCGCCACTGAAAACAACTCTCTTTGGCATTGAATTCTTCTCCTTCACCCTTATTTTACGTCAATTGTAAGAGATGTCAAGTCGGGTAGAGAGTGAATGGACTGCTTGGCGCTGCGTGGGAACGTCATAAACCCATGTGAAAAATGAATTCAGGGCGATAGGGTTTGAATGGATTGGGCGAGGAGATCGGTGCATTCCGTTTCAATGGAAGTTTCAACAGGCGGTTGTTGTTTGCTTCCAAAATACTGTTTCAAACTGACATAGCACAGCAAATTGATCTTTCCTTGATTAAGTGGAGCGTTGCACCGTGAGGTGCTGTTGTGTCCAGTTGTTTTCAAACTGAACGGGTGATTGATAATCGAGAGCCGAGTGGAAGCGTTCTCGATTGTAAAACAGCTCGA
>JAABUN010007290.1_pt1 | contig 12042 bp, 9 predicted proteins | sample 5559311 | NCBI WGS metagenome assembly JAABUN01 (sample SAMN10711877, study PRJNA513370) | rock metagenome | isolation source: Antarctica rocks | place: Antarctica: Victoria Land, Siegfried Peak sud | reverse complement strand
GTGCCCGGCAGTCGGCGGTGCTGCTGCTGTTCAGTGACGGGCAGGACGGCAGCGGGCCTGACGTCCTGCTCACCGAGCGGGCCCGCACCCTGCGCTCGCACGCCGGGCAGGTGTCGTTCCCCGGCGGCGGCATCGACCCCGGGGACGACGGCCCGGTCGGCGCCGCCCTGCGGGAGGCCCGCGAGGAGACGGGTGTCGACCCGGCCGGCGTCGACGTCCTCGGTGTGCTGCCGGCGATGTTCTTGCCGCCGAGCCACTACGTGGTGACGCCGGTGCTGGCGTGGTGGAGCGTCCCCTCGAGCGTGGGGCCGGTCGACAGCGCCGAGGTCGCGTCCGTCGTCCGGGCGCCGTTGGCCGAGCTCGCCGACCCTGCCAACCGGGTCCAGGCCCGGCACCCCAGCGGGCTGGTCGGTCCCGCGTTCCGCGTGCAGGGCCTGTACGTGTGGGGCTTCACCGCCGGTCTGCTCGCCCGCGTGCTGCACCTGGCCGGCATCGAGCTGCCGTGGGACGCGAGCCCCACCGAGGACCTGCCCGACGACGTCATGTCCCTGCTGCAGTGATCGACCTGGTGCTGGCAGTGGTGCTGCTGGGCTACGCCGTCTCGGGGTTCCGTCAGGGGCTGGCGGTCAGCCTGCTCTCGCTGGCCGGGTTCCTGGGCGGCGGCGCGCTCGCGATGTGGGGTCTGCCCCCGCTGCTCGAGCGGTGGCTGACCCCCGGCACCGCGGACCTGCGGCGGGTCATCGTGATCGTCGTGGGTGTGCTGGCCGCAGCCAGCATCGGCCAGGCGATCGGCGTCGCGCTCGGCACCCGGGTGCGCAGCCACGTGCGGGCCCGGCCGGCGCGCACGGTCGACTCGACCCTGGGTGCGGTGGCCAGCGTCGTCGCGGTCTGCGCCCTGGTCTGGTTGATCGCCGGGGCCTTGCGCGGTGGGCCGGCGCCCTCGCTGTCACGGGCGATCGGCCAGTCCCGCATCGTCAGCGCCATCGACCGGGTCGTGCCGCCGAGCAGCGGTCGGGTCTTCGCCGGGTTCCGCACCCTGCTGGACGCCGAGGGGTTTCCCCGGGTCTTCGAGGGGTTCGGCCCCGAGCAGATCAGGGCCGTCCAACCCCCCGACCCGGCCGTCGTGCAGACCGCGGGTGTGCGTTCGGCTGCCCGCAGCGTCGTGAAGGTGACCGGCCTGGCCCAGGCCTGTGACCGCTCGCAGGAGGGCAGCGGCTGGGTCGTCGCGACCGGCCGGGTCGTGACCAACGCCCACGTCGTGGCCGGGGTGACCCGCCCGCAGGTGCGCGTCAGCGGGGCCGGCCGGTCCTACCCGGGTCGGGTCGTCGTCTTCGACCCGGTGCGCGACCTGGCGGTCATCGACGTCCCCGACCTGTCTGCGCCCGCGCTGCGCGTGGGTCGTGACCTGGCGCGCGGCGCCACCGCCGTGGTGGCCGGGTTCCCCCTGGACGGGCCCTACCGGCTCGACTCGGCCCGGGTGCGCGACGTCATCACCGCCCGCGGCGAGGACATCTACAGCAGCCGCGCCTCGGTGCGCAAGGTCTACTCGCTGTTCTCCCGGGTCCAGCCGGGCAACTCCGGTGGCCCGCTCCTGGCCTCGGACGGCGTCGTCGTCGGCGTGATCTTCGCCAAGAGCCTCGACGACGACAGCACCGGCTACGCGTTGACGGCCTCCGAGGCGCGACCAGTGCTCGACCGCGCTGCTGGGGCCGACCGGCCCGTGGGCGTCGGCGGCTGCGCCGCGGGCTGACCCGGGACCGCGTCAGGTCAGCGTGGCCAGCCAGTCCAGCAGGTGGGCGGTGACGACGTCCGGCCGCTCCTCGGGCAGGAAGTGCCCCGCGCCCTCGATGCTGATCTCGCGCAGCTGCGCCTCGACCCAGCGCTGCGAGCCCTGGGCGGTGGCGGGCAGGATGCACGGGTCGTCGACGCCGTGCAGCTGCAGCACGGGCACGGTGATCGGGTGGTCGATGGCCTCGACGAAGGCCCGGCCGTCGGGCCGCAGCTGCGAGCGGACGACCCAGCGGTAGTACTCCAGCGCCGAGTGCGCCACGAACGGCACCTGCATCGCTTCTGCGTAGCGGGCCACCATCTCGGGGTCGGACGGCCAGCCCGGCCCGCCCCAGCGGCGCAGCAGCCGCTCGACCTCACCGGCCCGCGTCAGCTGTCGCTCGGGACGCAGGGGTTGCTGGAAGCCCATGACGTACCTGCTGGCCCGGCGCTGGGCGGGTGAGGTGAGCAGCTTGGCGCGTAGCCGCAGCGGGTGGGCCATCGAGAGGGCAGCCACGGCCCGGGTGACGGCCGGCTCGAGGGTGGGCATCGACCAGGCGATCCAGGCGCCCCAGTCGTGTCCGACGACGGCCGCAGCGGGCTCACCCAGCGAGCGGACGATGGCCGCGACGTCCGCCGCCAACGTCGGGGTGTCGTAGCCGCGGGGTGGCTTGTCCGACGCGCCGTAGCCACGCAGGTCCATCGCGGCCACTCGGTAACCGGCCTCGGACAGGCCGATGATCTGGTCGCGCCAGCACCACCAGTTCTGTGGGAAGCCGTGCAGCAGCACGACCAGCGGCCCCTCACCGGCTTCGGCGACGTGGAAGCGGGCGCCGTTGGCCGACACGAAGCGGTGCCGCCACGGGCCGTCGACCAGGACGAGCGTGGCGTCGACGCTCATGCTCAGGCTGAGTGCGGCTTGGCGCCCTTGAGCGTCTCGACGGTCTCCTTCGTGGTACGCACGGTGCGCTCTGGCTTGCCGACCTTGCCGAGCCGGGACTTGCCGACCAGCGCCAGCACGCCGGCCACGACGAGCAGCACGACGGCCACGACCAGGAACGCCAGCCAGCGCGAGAGCCCCAGGGCGTACAACCCGTAAGCGCCCGCGAACAGCAGCATGATCACGGCCAGGAACGCGACGACGCCGGCCACCGCGAACATCGCCGCACCCAGGGCGGCGGTCTTGGCTTCGGTCTTGACTTCGACCTTGGCCAGCGCGACCTCTGAGCGCATGATCGAGGACAGGTCGCGGGAGGCGTCGGACACCAGCTGGCCGAGGGTGCGCTCGGGCGTCGTGGGCGTGGCGGACGTGGCGGGCGTGAACGCGGTGCTCATGGTTCCTCCTGGTGGTCGCCGCCCGAGCCTAGAGGCACGGCGGCGGCCGTGCCGGGTCAGCCTCGGACGGGTTGCTGGTAGCAGTCCGGCACACCGTCACCGTCGTCGTCACGGCTCTCGAGCTCCTCGATCCGCCGATGGACCGCAGTGCGCCGACGCAGCACCACCGCGGCCAGCAGCGCCGAGATCAGCGATGCGGCCAGCACGCCGACCTTGACGTGGTCATCGCGCGCAGTCCCAGCCCCGTAGGCCAGGTCGCCGATCAGCAGGCTCACGGTGAACCCGATCCCCGCCAGCAGCGAGACCGCCAGTACGTCGCCCCAGGCCAGGTCGTCGTCCAGCTCGGCCCGGGTGAAGCGGGCGGTCAGCCAGGTGCCGCCGAGCACCCCCACGCACTTGCCCACGACCAGGGCCACCACGATCGCCAGGGCAACCCGGTCGCGCAGGGCACCGGTCAGCCCGCCGCCGACCAGGGTGACCCCGGCGGCCAACAGCGCGAAGACCGGCACCGCGAAGCCGGCCGAGAAGGGGCGGATGAGGTGCTCGAAGCGTTGGGCCACCGACTCGCGCTCGCCGGTTGCCCGGCGTACGGGGACGGTGAGGCCCAGCAGCACCCCGGCCACCGTGGCGTGCACCCCGGAGGCGTGCACCAGTCCCCAGGTGGCCAGGGCCAGCGGTAGGAGCACCCACCAGGCCGTGCGCCGCGCGCGCACGGCTGCGCCGAAAGCAGCCAGCGGGACCAATGAGGCCAGCAGCGGCAGCAGGTCGAGCTCGGCTGTGTAGGCGACCGCGATGATCGTGATGGCCACCAGGTCGTCGACCACTGCGAGGGTTAGCAGGAACGACCGCAAGGCCCCCGGTAGGCGGCTGCCGAGGACAGCGAGCACCGCGAGGGCGAAGGCGATGTCGGTGGCGGTCGGGACGGCCCAGCCGTGCACCCCGTCGCTCGGCGCGACGACGACGAAGAGCAGGGCCGGCACCGCCACCCCCGCGAAAGCCGCCACGATGGGCAGCACCGCCTTGGCGGGGTCGCGCAGATCACCCACGACCAGCTCGCGTTTGAGCTCCATCCCGGCGACGAAGAAGAACACGGCGAGCAGTCCGTCCGCGGACCACAGCGACAGGCTGAGGTCCAGGTGAAGCGACGCCGGCCCCACCGTCACCTCGCGCAAAGACTGGTAGGTCGCCCGCCACGGGGAGTTGGCCCACGCCAGGGCGATCAGGGTGGCGGCGAGAAGGAGCAGACCGCCGACGGTCTCGGTGCGCAGGGCACCGGCGACGTGCTGGGTCTCGGGCCAGGTGCTGCGGGCGAACAGGCGGCGGGCCGGTGTCGTCATCGGGCTCCTCGGGTCGCTTCGGCCGACGCGCCACCTCACGGCGGACACGGCCGACCAGGCTTCCCGGCGCTCCGCTCGCCAGCCTACCGGAGACCCACCACCGGCCGGGCGTACACGAATCGACACGTTTCCCCCTCACTGCCGGCCGCCGGGCGCCCCACCGGGGGAATGGTGTCGATTCGTGCACAGGGCCAGTTGCTCAGTCCTCCTTCGAGCCCGCCATCCCGGTCGAGATCAGGTCCATCACGCTTGAGTCGGCGAGGGTCGTCACGTCGCCGACGTCGCGCTTCTCGGCCACGTCCCGCAGCAACCGGCGCATGATCTTGCCCGAGCGGGTCTTGGGCAGCTCGGCCACCACCAGGATCTTGCGCGGCTTGGCGATGGAACCGATCTCCTTGGCCACGTGGTCGCGCAGCTCGCTGACGATGTCGGGGCCTTCTTCGGCTCCTGCGCGCAGGATCACGAACGCGCAGACCGACTGACCGGTGGTCTCGTCGCTCGCCCCGACCACCGCGGCCTCGGCGACCTTGGGGTGCGAGACCAGCGCCGACTCGATCTCGGTCGTCGAGAGGCGGTGACCCGAGACGTTCATGACGTCGTCCACCCGCCCGAGCAGCCAGATGTCGCCGTCCTCGTCCTTCTTGGCCCCGTCCCCGGCGAAGTACCTGTGCTCGAACCGCGACCAGTAGGTCTCCTTGTAGCGCTCGGGGTCACCCCAGATGCCCCGCAGCATCGCGGGCCACGGCTCGGTGAGCACCAGGTAGCCGCCACCGCCGTTCGGCACCGGGTCGCCCGACTCGTCCAGGACGTCGGCGCTGATGCCGGGCAGCGGAGTCTGAGCAGAGCCGGGTTTGGTCGTCGTCACACCGGGCAACGGGCTGATCATGATCGCGCCCGTCTCGGTCTGCCACCAGGTGTCGACGATGGGCGCCCGGTCGCCGCCGATCACCCTTCCGTACCACACCCAGGCCTCGGGGTTGATCGACTCACCGACGCTGCCCAGCAGGCGCAGCGACGACAGGTCGTGCTGCGCGGGGATCTGCTCGCCCCACTTCATGCAGGTGCGGATCGCGGTGGGCGCGGTGTAGAGGATCGTGACGCCGTACTTCGCGACGATTTCCCACCAGCGGCCCTGGTGCGGGGTGTCCGGTGTCCCCTCGTAGATCACCTGGGTGGCGCCGTTGGCCAGCGGGCCGTAGGTGACGTAGCTGTGCCCGGTGACCCAGCCGACGTCCGCGGTGCACCAGTAGACGTCGGTCTCGGGGTGCAGGTCGAAGACGTTGCGGTGGGTGTACGCGGTCTGGGTGAGGTACCCGCCACTGGTGTGCAGGATGCCCTTGGGCTTACCCGTCGTCCCCGAGGTGTAGAGGATGAACAGCGGCTGCTCGGCGTCCATCGGCTGGGCGTCGTGGTCGGGCGAGGCGGCGTCGAGGGCGTCGTGCCACCAGATGTCGCGACCCGGCATCCACTCCACGTCCTGCTCGGTGCGCCGGACGACGAGCACGTTGGTGATCGTCGGCGCACCACCGGCCAGGGCCGCGTCGACTGCAGGCTTGAGGGCCGCGGCCTTGCCCCGACGGTAACCGCCGTCGGCCGTGATGACCACCTTGGCCTCGGCGTCCTCGATCCGGCTGCGCAGCGCCTCGGCGCTGAACCCGCCGAACACCACGCTGTGCGCGGCGCCGATCCGAGCACACGCCAGCATCGCGACGACCGCCTCGGGGATCATCGGCAGGTAGATCGCGACCCGGTCGCCCTGCTCGACGCCGAGGCCGAGCAGCACGTTGGCCGCCTTCTTGACCTGGGCCGTCAGCTCGGCGTAGGTAATGGTGCGCGTGTCACCGGGCTCGCCCTCGAAGTGGATCGCCACCCGGTCGCCGTTGCCGGCCTCGACGTGGCGGTCGGCACAGTTGTAGGCGACGTTGAGCTCACCGCCGACGAACCACTTCGCGAACGGGGCCCCGCTCCAGTCCAGGGTCTGGGTGAAGTCGGTCGACCAGTCCAGCAGGGTGCGCGCCTGGTCGGCCCAGAACCCGAGCCGGTCGGATGCCGCGGCGTCGTACAGGTCGGCCGTGGCGACGGCCTGCGCGGTGAACGCGGGATCGGGAGCGAAGCGCCGGTCCTCGTGCCCGAGGTTGGCAAGGCCGGGGGTGGGGGTGTCAGTGGCCATGATCAGCGTCCTTCTGCGATGTCGACGACGTCGGCGTGGCGCGTGATCACATCAGTGCGACGTGGCCTGCTCGGCGCCGGCGCCGGTGAGCGAACGAACCTCCATCTCAGCGTACTTCTCGCGGCTGCTGCGCTCGGTGCTCGTCACGGTGCCCAGCCAGCCCAGGAAGAAGGCCAGCGGGATGGAGATGATGCCGGGGTTGTCGAGGGGGAACCAGTGGAAGTCCACCGACGGGTCGGTGATCATCGACAGGTTCTTGGCCGGGTTGGTCGGGTCGGGCTTGCCGGACACGACCGGGGAGAACGCGATCAGGGTGATGCAGGTGATCAGGCCGCCGTACATGCTCCACAGCGCACCGCGGGTGTTGAACCGCTTCCAGAACAACGAGTACAGGATGGTCGGCAGGTTGGCGCTGGCCGCCACCGCGAACGCGAGGGCCACCAGGAAGGCGATGTTCTGGCCATTGGCGAAGATGCCGCCGAGGATCGCGACGGCGCCGATGACCAGGCTGGTGATCCGGGCGACCCGCACCTCACCGTCCGGGGTGACGTTGCCGCGCTTGATGACGCTGGCATAGATGTCATGGGCGAACGAGGCGCTCGCCGTGATGGTCAGACCGGCGACCACGGCCAGGATGGTCGCGAACGCCACCGCGGAGATCACGCCCAGCAGGATCGTGCCCCCCAGCTCGTAGGCGAGCAGCGGCGCCGCCGAGTTGGCCTTGCCCGGTGCGGCGAGGATCGCCTTTGACCCCACCAGGGCGGCGGCGCCGTACCCGAGCACCAGGGTGAACAGATAGAAGATGCCGATGATCCAGATCGCCCAGACGACGCTGCGCCGGGCCTCACGGGCCGATGGCACGGTGTAGAAGCGCATCAGCACGTGCGGCAGGCCGGCCGTGCCGAGCACCAGGGCAATCGACAGCGACACGAAGTCGAGCTTGCTGGTGTCGCTCTTGCCGTACTGCAGCCCCGGGCCCAGGATCGCGTCCTTCTTCGGGCTGTTGTCGACCGCGGCCCCGAGCAGGTCCGAGATGTTGAACCCATACTTGGCCAGCACCAGAACGGTCATCACGCCCGCGCCGATGACGAGCAGGACCGCCTTGACGATCTGCACCCAGGTGGTGCCCTTCATGCCGCCGATCAGCACGTACATCACCATCAGGACCCCGACCACGGCGATCACGACGCTCTGACCGGCCTTGTCGCTGATGCCGAGCAACAGCGCAACCAGACCGCCGGCGCCGGCCATCTGGGCGAGCAGGTAGAAGAAGCACACGACCAGGGTGCTGATGGCAGCGGCGGTGCGCACCGGCCGTTCTCGCAACCGGAAGGACAGCACGTCGGCCATCGTGAACCGGCCGGTGTTGCGCAACAGCTCGGCGACCAGCAACAGGGCCACCAGCCAGGCCACGAGGAACCCGATCGAGTACAGGAACCCGTCGTACCCGTTCACGGCGATGGCGCCGGCGATCCCCAGGAAGCTGGCAGCGGACAGGTAGTCACCCGCGATGGCGATGCCGTTCTGCGGGCCGGTGAACGAGCGACCGCCCGCGTAGTAGTCGGCGGCGGTGCGGTTGTTGCGCGAGGCGCGCAGCACGATCGCGAGCGTCACGACGACGAAGCCGACGAAGATCGAGATGTTGACGGCCGGGCTGCCGACGGTCTCGGCGGCGATCACGGACGAGTTCATGAGTGGTCCTCGCGCTCGGTGTGACCCGGGTGGGCGAGGACGCGGTCCTTGAGGTCTGCCGCGGCGGTGTCGAAGCTGCGGTTGGCCCAGCTCGCGTACGTCATCGTGATCACGAAGGTGGAGACGAACTGCAGCAGACCCAGTACCAGACCGGTCGTGACGTTGCCGAACAACCGGTGTGCCATGAAGGACGGCGCGTAGGTCGACAACAGCACGAACAGGAAGTACCAGGCCAGGAAGAGGCCGGTCATCGGGAAGACGAACCGGCGGAACCGGCTGCGTAGGTCGGCGAACTCGGGGGTGTCCTGGATCGCCGTGTAACCGGTGTCAGGGCTGCCGCCGCCACCGCCCCCGCGGACGGTCGGTCGATCGTCGGCTGTGCTCACAGGATCCTCCAGGCAGCGTTGACTGGTCGAACGGGTGAAGCCGGGGTGAACTGTATGCGTGACGCGGCCGTCCGGCCACCCCGGACGGCGGCACTGGCCCACAGTGTTCGTGTGGCCACCGTTCCCGCAGCCGCCCAGCCGCGTCGTACGTCGTCTCGCCGCGTCCTGCTGCACCGCGAACCCGACGGGGGGTACGGGACCGACGACGGCCCGTACGCCGTCGCCCATCGCGGTGGCGCGGGCCTGGCGCCGGAGAACACACGGGAGGCCTTCTCCCGCTCGGTATCACTCGGCGTGCGCTACCTCGAGACCGACGTCCAGCTGACGGCTGACGGCGTTCTCGTGGCGTTCCACGACGAGCGGGTCGACCGGGTCACCGACCTGCGCGGTCGCGTCGATCAGATGCCGTGGTCGACGTTGCGAACTGCCCAGGTCAGCGGTGGCGGTTCGGTGATGACGCTGGCCGAGCTGCTGGAAGCCTTCCCGCGCATGCACTTCGCCGTCGACCTGAAGACCAGTGCAGGTATCGAACCGCTCACCAGAGTGCTGAAAGAGACGGGCTCGGTCGAGCGCGTGTGCGTCGCCGGCGCCTGGGACGGATGGCTTGCGCACCTTCGGTCCTCGTGCGGCCCGGGGCTGCGGACGGCGCTGGGCTGGCGGTCGCTGACGACCCTGGTCGCCTGCGCCAAGGCGGGCGTCCGGCCGCCGGTCAGTGTCGCGACCGGCGAGTTCGTCCACGTGCCGGTGTCACTGGGCAGGGTGCCGATCTTCGCCGACCGGCTCGTCCGGATGGCCGCCGATCTGGGGGTGCGCGTGCTGGTCTGGACGGTCGACGAGCCGGGCCTGATGCACCGCCTGCTCGATCTCGGCGTCGACGGCGTCATCACCGATCGCCCCGACCTGCTGCGCGAGGTTCTCGTGCAACGCGGCCAGTGGCGGCCGATGGCCAACTGACTCGGCGTGGTGAGCACCGGACGTCGGTCGGAACGGCCTACGGGGCGGCGACCACCCGTTGAGGGTCGCCGAGGTAGACCGTCACGGTGGGGTGGCTGGTAGTGGCCCGCGCCGTCCCGTCGCGGTCGACGGTGACCGCCAGCGGGTGAGCGCCCAGCCGAAGGCCCTCGACCGACAGCGCACCCCACGGTCGCGCGGTGCCGGGGGACAGGACGAGCACCCCGCCCGGTACGTCGGGCCGCAGCCCCAGGGCAAGGGTCGCCACACAGGTGCCGGCCGCGGCCGCCCAGGCCTGCGGTCGGCAGGACGCCGGGTAGGGCAACGGCCCGGCGTCCCCGGCCTGCACCCCCGCATACAGCTCGGGCAGCCGGTCGGCGAAGCCGGCCGCTCCAGCGAGCAGTCCGCCCAACAGGGAGGCGGCGACGTCGTCCTGGCCCTCGAGCAGCAGGCCGCGAGCGGCGATAGCGGTGTCGTGCGGCCACACCGCGCCACCGTGATAGCTCAGCGGGCTGAACCTGGGTGAGCGCGCCGACAGGGTGCGCAGGCCGTATCCGCTGTCCAGGTCGGGGCCGGCCAGGCGTGCTGCGACGTGCGCCGCCTCGCCCGGGTCGAGCAGCCCGGTGCCGAGCAGGTGGCCCATGTTGGAGGCGATCCCGTCCACAGCCCGCCCATCGCGGTCCAGGGCGATCGCGGGGTAGGGGCCCTGGTCGTCCCGGACCCAGAAGTGTGACCTGAACCGGACGCGCAGCTCGGCGGCCCACTCGCGCAGCTCGGCTGCTCCCGGCCGACCGAAGGCGTCCAGCAGGTCGGCCCCGCCGACCGCCGCCTCGTACGCGTACGCCTGCACCTCGCTCAGCGCTATCGGCGCGTCGGCGAGTCGACCGTCGGCCCACTGGACCGAGTCGCCCGAGTCCTTCCAGCCCTGGTTCGACAGGCCCGTGCCCGTGCGGTCGAGGTAGCGGACGAACCCGGTGGGGTCCTCGGTGACCCGGGCCCGCAACCAGCCCAGCGCAGCCTGCGCCGCGGGCACCAGCGCTGCCACCTCGGCGGGATCGGCACCCCATCGCCAGGCGTCGACCAGCAGCGTGACCCACAGCGGGGTCGCGTCGACGGTGCCGTAGTACACGGGCGGCAGGGACAGCTCGCCGACGTCCAGCCCATCCCGGCGGACCTCGTGCAGGATCTTGCCCGGCTGCTCCTCGGTGGCGGGTACGTCGGCCCGCCCCTGCCGCCGAGCCAGCGCGCGCAGCGTGCCCATCGCCAGGTCGGTACCGAACGGCAGCAGCAGGCGCGCCGTCCACAGCGAGTCACGGCCGAACAGGGTGAAGAACCAGGGGCTGCCGGCGGCCGCGAACACGTCCGTGCCGTCGACCATCAGCAGCGCCTGCAGGTCGTCCAGCCCTCGGGTGGTCAGTGGACCCACCCGGCTGTCGTCGGCCCGTGCCCTCACCGCGGCCCAGGAGGCGCCCGCCGCAGCCGTGAACGGCACCGAGGTGCCGGCGTCCAGAACCGTTGCGGTCAGGACGATCTCGCGCGACTCGTTCGGGTCGAGCTCGAGTCGCCAGCGCAGGTCGGCACCGTGCTGGTCGGTCACCGCTGCACTGGCCGGGGGTACGACGCCGACGTGGCTGCGCACGTCGCGCCCCACCCAGTGCAGGCCCACGGCGTCCAGCGTCGGGGCGACCGGCCCGGCGGTGTGCCCCTGCTTGACCGCGTCGAGGGAGGCCAGGTCGCTAGCCAGGTGCACCTCGACGTCAAGGCTCACCGCGTGCCTGGCCCGCGACTGCACCTGGAACGTCTCGACCAGGCGGTCGACCTCGACCCGGCGGGTGCGGTGGATGAACACCGTGGGGTCGGGTGCGCGGTCACCGGCGCCGCGCACCACGTAGCTGCTGCGAGCGGTGTCGGGCCCGATCAGCGCGGTGCCCAGCACCTCGGGCTCACGCCCGTCGACGGTGACGACGAGGGCGCTCAGCAGCCGACGGTCGAAGGCGTAGACGCCCTGGACCCCGTGCTCGCGCACCTGCCCGTCCGCCGCGCTGAGCGCCACCATGGGGGCGCGCAGGACGGTGACCAGCTGGTGCAGGTAGGGCTGGTCACGCGGGTCGGTCGGCATCGCGCTCCTCGCGTCCAGATGGCCGGACGTGTTGACATCCGGCTCGGTCCGATGCACATTACCCACATCGTTTGAAGGTTCCAATCGCTCGCTGCCGAGCACCGTGGCCCACCCGGGGGCTCTGGGCCGGCTGGGCGCCGGTCGCAGACAGGAGGTGCGCCGTGGTCAGCAGCTCGCCGGTCGATGCCCGGGCCACCCTCGAGAGCGTCGCGCGCCAGGCCCGGGTCTCTCGACAGACCGTGTCGAACGCCCTGCACCGTCCGCAGGTGCTCAGCCCCGACACGC
>JAABUN010007289.1_pt1 | contig 12043 bp, 10 predicted proteins | sample 5559311 | NCBI WGS metagenome assembly JAABUN01 (sample SAMN10711877, study PRJNA513370) | rock metagenome | isolation source: Antarctica rocks | place: Antarctica: Victoria Land, Siegfried Peak sud | reverse complement strand
CCGCTCTCCAGCCTGACCAAATCTCATCTTTTACTGCTGCAGGCAAACTACGTCGATTGCTCCGGGTCACAACACCACCTCCGTTACCGCTGATTATTAGGTGTTGCATTGACCAGTTGAACTCACCTCCTTCTTTTTTATTTAACTCTTTTGCCAGCATTCGACCCAGCAACCGAGCTTGAGGAGGGTGTAGAAATGCTTCCGGCTCGTCCAGAAGCATCATGGGATAGTGGCTGACGATTGTATAGAGCAACACACCTACAAAACTCCGCATCCCATCACCTTGTTGATCAAGGAGTGGCAAAGATTCAAGCTTCTCTTGATACTCCATAGAAATACGGTCCTGACCTGGGCTCAAAGAGGGCTTTTCACCTACATAAAGCGGCACTTGATTACCGGCATTTCGATGAACCAACAGGTCTTGGTCAAATGCTTTTCTGAAGTATCTACTTGCCATTTCCTCAATGCGAGGGTATTTTTGCAGTTGGTGAATGGGATGTTGAAGCGGGTCGCTTATCAGATTAATGCTTGGAATTGGGTTTGCTGCATGAAGTCGTGCTTCAGCCGAAATCAGATAACAAAAGAAGTCGGCAAGATCACCAATAAACCCACCGTCTCTTTCCCAGTAATGCTCAATTATACCTTCTGATACAGACGCGCCTTTAGTCGGTCCCTCAAAAAGTTTGTCGCCAAAAGCAAAACGCGAGTCAAACTCATCTGATAGCCATTGAGCGAGTTCTTTTTCTGTCCCAATTTTCGCAAGCACTAAATTTTTAGCAACAACCCCTTCGTGCCGCTCATTACTCATAATCATTTTGATGTCTTTCAGCGCCGCACTTTTCCCAGCGTTATTAGGACCTACAAATACAGTAATGTCAGACTGTCCGAAGTCGAGCGTTGTTCCATCACTGAACGTCGCAGAGCTGATCCAAGCCTTTGGGATCACTACCATTCCTCCAATGTGCTGGGGTTATTTGTGCTTGAAGCCCTCACCTGGTAGACAGTTCCAACATACCAAACTAGGCACGGTGAGAGTGTTTGAAACAACTTATCTTATCAACCACGGTGCGAGCCAAAGGACTAGGCACTTCGCTCCGCCGGGACTACGACAAACGTCCGATGCGTTACTCCGCGCGATTTTGTAGGGTGAGGATGTGTTCCAGCCCCTGCTCACCCACAGCCTCGAGGCGCTCGCATGGACAAACTGACCGCTGTCGCTGCCCGCGTCATGCGCGAGCACCCCCAGCTCGACCCGGAGTCGGTTCAGGCCGGGGTCAACGCCGCGCTACAAGAGATTTACAGCGTGACGCATGAGCGCCATCTCAGGTGGCGCGCGGCGCAAGACGACGCGTCCAAAGCGCGCGAAGAAGAGGCGCGGTCTCTGGGCAACCTCGTTTTTCAGCTGCACGGCGGTTAGGTTTAGTCGGCGTTCTGACGGGATTCCGGGCTGAGTACGGGGATAAGCCGTGTCGGATGAAGAGAAGTAAGAAACGGGAAGCAGCTTCCGAAGAGCTTGGAAGGCGTCGATATGTTGCTCGCATGGTACGAACTCGAGCCCATTTTCCAGACAGCGCATATCGGTAAAATCTATAGTTTTGGTTTTGGGCATCACCCTTTTGGCGCTTTATGTTTCGGCGCTTGGATAGATACCTCCAGCAGATCGGGTCTAGGCGGGGTTCTACCCGATTTCGTTGTCGTAGTCAGCGTCGGATCGGCGTACCGCTCAGCCCCTAACGCTCGAGCACCTCGGTTTCGCCACACCTCGAGCAGGTTCGCTGACGCCTGATCCTGAGCCGCGCGCCCCGGTCGTCGTACTCGGCGCGCCTCGAGGCGGCAAATTTGGGGCGTTCCCAGCGGTGGCCGAAGACGCGGCAGGCGGAGCGGGCCAGCTCTGCGGCGTCAAGCACCGCTCACTCCAGCCGGAAACAGGCACAGTAGTGAACCCGGCGCTACGGCAGAACATCTCTTCTCGTTTTGCACCGTTTCATTATAGCGTCTCACGGGTACCGCGACGCCTGTTGTCAGCGCCGGGAACCCTTTTTATGATGAGCGTTTTACAATAGAAAGCGGAGGTACCGATGACCGAAAACGAGAAGACCGATAGCGAAACCGCGCGGGATTTTGCCGAGGGCCGGGACCCGGAGCTGAAACGCGACCCGGTCGAAGACGAGCTGAACAAAGACGAAACCCTGCCCGACCCTGAAGACGAGCACCTTAAGCGCAGAGACACACACTACCCGGACCCGAGCGAATAACGCTGCGTAAGCTCGAGAGAGCCGTGCCGACCTGGAGGCCCGGAAAGCTAGACCTCGAGCGTACGCTTGACTCTCCGACCTTGAAAGTCGGTGAAAAAGCGAAAAGACTCGAGCGTAGAAGCTAGCTTTTCTCTACGCTCACTTCGCGGGTAGGGAGATTTGCTCACAGCACGTCCGGACACCGTATCTGTCTGGACGCGTCGAGACGGCAAGGCCGCTGTCCCCTACTTTCGGAGTTGTCAGGTTCGTGTCCGGGTACTAGTCTTTTTGGCAAACGAGACCCAAGACGGACGGCCCATGCGCTCGCCGAGGCCAAAAGTTACTCTGTGGGCATGACTCCAGACGAGATTCATTCGTTTATCCAACGCCTCGTGTGCCGCGAACTCAGGCCCGGAGAGCTGTCGGCGCTTACGACGAGAGACCTCGGCGATATCAATCTCCACCTAGCCGAATACGCCAACACCGACCGCAGCCTCAGCAACAAGATTATGGAACTCTCCAAAACCGAAAGACAACCACCCAAACGCAGCTACTCCGAAGAGGAGATTTTGTCCGAGTTCGGTGTGCTCGAGTAAGCATCTAGACGCGTCTCAGCCGTATTTTATGAGACCGTCTACAACCCGGTACGACCTCCAGCAGTTGGAGTCAGGATAAACTGCCGACGTGTAGACGAGCGGAAGCGCCCTGCGCTTCCGCTCTTTTGTGGCCATGCGCCTTTGGCACGTTGGAAGCCCTCAACAGCTACCGAATCACAGCAAAAAAACGCTCGACCCAACCGGGCCGAGCGCAAACATTCAAGAAGGCGTTCTAGCTGGCGAAACGCATGTTTTCTTCACCCTCGAGGGCGAACGCGTGCATCTTTTTCGGATCGGCGAGTAGCTCGATCTGGTCGCCGGGGCTGACGTTGGCGTGCGCGTCGATACGGGCGACGAGGCTCTGGTCGCCGTCGACGGAAGTGATGATCTGCGTTTCCGCGCCGAGCGGTTCGACGACCTCGACGGTCGCTTTAATGATGTTGTCCTGCTCGGGGATATCGTCGACGCCGCGCAGACCGAGGTCTTCAGGACGAATCCCGAAATGAACCTTCTGACCGTTTGCACGCGTGAGCTTCTGGGCAAGTTCGGCGTCGGGTTTGACGCTGAAGCTGGGGCTGGTGATCCGCCCGTCCTGAACTGTACCGACGAGAAAGTTCATCGCCGGTGAGCCCATAAAGCCCGCGACAAATTTGTTGACGGGTTTTTCGTAGAGGTTGATCGGCGAGTCGACCTGCTGGATCAGACCGTCTTTCATCACCACGATGCGCGTTCCCATCGTCATCGCCTCGACCTGGTCGTGCGTCACGTAGACGGTCGTTACGCCGAGGCGCTTGTGCAGCTTCGAGATCGACGCGCGCATCTCGACGCGGAGTTTGGCGTCGAGGTTCGAGAGCGGCTCGTCCATCAAAAACACTTTCGGTTCACGGACGATGGCGCGTCCGAGCGCGACACGCTGGCGCTGGCCCCCGGAGAGTTCGCGCGGGCGGCGCTGCAACAGGTGCTCGATCTGCAAGATATTGGCGGCTTCGGTAACGCGCCGGGTAATATCTTGTTTGGGCGTTTTACGCAGACGCAGGCCGAACGACATATTTTGCTCGACGTTCATGTGCGGGTAGAGCGCGTAGTTCTGAAACACCATCGCAATATCACGGTCTTTGGGCGGCACATCGTTGACCACGCGGTCGCCGATACGGAGGGTGCCGTCGCTGATCTCCTCGAGCCCGGCGATCATCCGCAGGGTGGTCGTTTTACCGCACCCGGACGGCCCGACGAAGACCATAAACTCCTCGTCTTTAACCTCGAGGCTGAAATCCTTCACGACCGTCACCGGGCCGTAACGTTTGTAGATGTTTTCCAGCACGACTTCTGCCATCGTTTTCCTCCGTCTGCGCCTGCGCGGAAGCGTTTGGCGCGGTGGTGTAACTGATTGGGGTGAGTGTATCACAACAACTTTAATGTAGTAAAGGGTTTTAGCAGGCGTTAGCGCCGAGAAGCCCGCGCAGCTGTTACGGAGATTCCGAAGGGTACATTTTTCGGGTCACGCGCGCCCATCGGGTTTGGTGGTTTGATAACGAGATGACCCCCTCTCTAATGGCCGTTTTCGCTCACCCCGACGACGAGGTTTTTTCAGGTGGCGTGTTGGCCCACTACGCCGACCTGGGCGCACAGGTCACGCTCATCTGCGCGACAAAGGGCGACGCGGGCAAAGTCACCGACCCCGAACTAAAGGTAGCTAGTCCAGAAGAACTCGCTACGTTACGGGAGGCCGAGTTGCGGCGTTCGGCGGAGCTTTTGGGTATAGGTGAAGTCGTGATGCTCGGCTACGGCGACTCGGGCCGTGAAGAGCGTACCCGCACCGGCGACGCGCAGGCGCTGATGAACGTCGAGCAGCTCGAGGTCGAGGCGCGTTTGCGCGAGCTGATCGCCCGGGTACGCCCGCAGGTGCTGCTGACGTTCGACCCACACGGCGCGTACGGACACGCCGACCACGTCGCGGTTCACCGCGCGACGAGCGCCGCGTTTTTTTCCACCGGACACCTTGAGGGCGCGCCGCAACGCCTGTTTTTTTCGGTTCTGACAAGCGAGACGGCGGCCCACCTCGGTGAGGACCGCGGCCTCGATCCGCTTGTGTACGGTGTTTCGGACGACACCGTCGCCCTTACGCTCGATGTCAAGGCGCAGCTGGAACGTAAGATGGCCGCGCTCGCCGCACACCGTTCGCAGATGGGGCCGAGCTCCCGCATGGCGCAGCTGACCAGCGAAGCGCAGTCCAAAATGGACGGCTTTTTTGAGCGTGAGGCGTTCGCGCTCGGCGGCTTTCGTGGCCCGCTGAGTTTGCCGCTAGGCGGCCTTTTCGACGGGCTGGGGTTGGGCGTCGTCTAGCCGTTTCCGGTAGCCGTTTTCAGCCATGATACGCGCGCGTTCCGCTTGCGTCTCGGGGCGCTCTAAAAAACTACCGAGTTTGCTGCGCGCTTCAGCCACAGCTTTTTTGTGCTCGACGATGGGGCGCGGATAATCTCTGCCGATTATGCACCCGAGCATCCCCTGTGTAAGGGGCGGCAGCGTGTGCGGTCCGGCGAGGTAGTGGGTCGGCACTCCCCCCAACTCCGGAACCCAGCGGCGGATAAACGCGCCCGTGGGGTCGTGGTCGCGCGCCTGCTTCGCGGGCGAATAGAGGCGCAGGGTGTGAACGCTCGTCACCCCGGCCTGCATCTGCATCTGAAACCAGTGGATACCCGGTTCGGTGTCGAGCCAGTGCCGCGCCAGAAACCGCCCTACCGGACGCCAGTCGAGCCACAGGTGATAGACCGCGAACGACGCCAGCATGGCGCGCATCCGGAAGTTCAGCCAACCGCTCGAGACGAGCGCCCGTACACACGCGTCGACCATCGGGTAGCCGGTTTGTCCGGCGCAAAATGCGCCGAAACGCTCGTGCGAAAACCCTTCACGCAACCCTTCAAAACTGCGGTTGAGGGGACGAAACTCGAGGCTCGGGTCGCGCTCGAGCTTCTGGATAAAGTGTTCGCGCCACCGCAGGCGGTTGTGAAACATCGCCAGTGACCGGAGCCACGCGGCGTCTCCGGGTGCGCCCGCCGGACGCGCGCGGAGTACACGCTCCCTGCGCGCGCTCGCCTGAAATACCTGACGGCTCGAGAGGTTGCCCCACGCCAGATACGGGCTCAGGTGCGACGACGTGACGCGTGAACGTTCGGGGCTCGAGATGTCGCGTGCGTAGGTCATACCGCGCCGGGACAGAAAGCTCGTCAGCACCTCGTGCGCCGCCCCTTCGCCCGCTACCGGCAGGGTCTTTCGGGTCGGCGTCAAACCCAGCTCCCACGGCGTCCGGTGACGCTCGGTCGGGATGGCTGCCGACACAATCCTTTCGGGTGGAGGCAAGATAGGCGCGCGGACGGTCCCAAACCACCCCTCGCGCCACGCCTCACCACGTACCGTCCGGGCGGCGCGGCCCCGCAGGACCGCGCCGCTACGAAACTCGTAAAACGGTACGCCTCTGGCCCGCGCCCAGCGCCGCACCCGTTCGTCGCGCCTAAACGAAACGGCGTTGCCCGTCTCCTCGTGAGCGTATACTCCGGCGATCCCGTAGTCGGCGTGGAGAGACTCGAGCACCCCCACCATCTCCCCCACTCGGTACATGAGGCGGCCCCCCAGTTTTGCCAAACGGGTTTCTAATTCGAGCAACGACTGATTGATAAATTCCAGATGCGCCGCGCTGAACTCCGCGTCACCGTAGACCTCCGGTTCGTAAACGTAAAGGCCGACGACCGGCGCGTACCTCGCCGCCGCCACGAGCGGCGCGTGGTCGGACACTCGCAGGTCGCGCTTAAACCAGACGAGATGGAGCGGAGCAGCTTCGGACACACCACATTATACCTTAAATAATTAGGTACGTGGCGGAGCCGTACAGACTCGGCGGCGTACCCGCCCGACTTGGGCTAGAGTTGGACAGAACGGGGTCGCGGGAACAGGACTGGAGGCAGATGTGAAAGTTTTAATCACTGGCGGCGCGGGCTATATCGGTAGCACGGTAGCGAGCGCCTTGGAAGACGGCGGGCACACCCCCGTCATCATCGACTCGCTCGTTACAGGGCAGCGCGCCTTTACCAAAGGGCGTATCTTTTACCAGGGTGACGTTGCCGATAAAGAGCTGCTGGGACGCATTTTTACCGACCACCCCGACGTTCACGCGACGATTCACTGCGCCGCGCTTATCGTCGTACCCGAGTCTGTCGAGCAACCCTACCTCTACTACCGTGAAAACGTCTGCAAGTCGCTCGAGCTTTTCAAGAACTTGGGCGACCTCGGTTTTCCGCGCGTGGTGTTCAGCTCGTCGGCGAGCCTTTACGACGCCGTACCGGGTTTTAAGGTCACCGAGGCGTCACCGCTCAACCCCTCGTCGCCCTACGCGCGCACAAAACACATGATGGAACAGGTGCTTTCCGACCTCGCGCACGCGACCGACCTGCGCGGGATTGCGCTACGCTACTTCAACCCTATTGGCGCGGACCCCGAGTTTCGCAGCGGTATTCACGTTAAAGAACCGTCGCACGTTCTCGGCAAACTCGTCGATACGGCGCTCGGCAAACTCCCTGAGTTTCAGATTACCGGCACGGACTGGCCCACCCGCGACGGCAGCGGTATCCGCGACTACGTCCACGTCTGGGACTTGGCGAAGGCGCACGTGGCAGCAGTCGAGCGGTTCGACGCGGTACTTTCGGCGACCGCTTCACCTTACGCGGTGATCAACCTGGGAACCGGCGACGGCGTAACGGTCAAGGAACTCGTGGCGGCGTTTGAACGGGTTTGGGGAAGCGAAATCGCCAAGTCCGAAGCGCCACCGCGTTCCGGGGACGTAGCGGGCGCGTACGCGAACGCCGAACGCGCCGCCGAGCTGTTGGGATGGAGGACAGAACACAGCATCGACGACGGCATCGAAAGTTCGCTCGAGTGGGGCCGCCGCCGTCAGGAGATTTTGGGGTATCCGTAGAGTGGCTTGTGGCGCGTGGCCTGTCGCTTGTGGTTAGGTCATCGTCTCATTACGCGACTCGAGCCGTACCGTTCTCGGCAAGCCACAAGCGTTTGCACTGCAAACAAGACTGGAGCCAAAGAAGAAGCCGAGAGCTGTGAACTCTCGGCTTTTTGGTGGAGGCGGCGGGAATCGAACCCGCGTCCGAAACCCCTTTGGGCGGGCGTCTACGCGTGTAGTCGCTGGTCGGTTGTCGGCGCAGAGCGAGTTCAGCGACCCACTCACACCCTGCGCTTAAACGCCTTTAGTTTCGCCTCAGCCCAACGTTAAAAGCTTTCGGCTATCCCGTTTTAGGTCGTTCGGTCTAGCGAGCCACGGGCGGGGCTTCTAGTGAACGGACGCTGTCAATTAAGCAGCGAGTGCAAAGCTCTGACGAGCATTGTGGTTGCCAGTTAATGGCTGTGCCGTTTTTTAGAGAGGCCAACGGCGTCCTCTACGCGCAACCACGTCCGTAGTAGGCCCCGTCGAAACCGGGACGCCCCCAGGCGTGCCTTCAGAATGAAGGAAAACCATTGTAGCACGCCCGAAGCAGGCAGGGTCGTGGGCGACTTATCCGAGTGGCGACTCGCTCGTGACGAGCAAGCTCCTCGAGTAGAGTTGAGTCCATGTCAAGAACCGCCCTTGAAAAACTTCTCGCCTCAGACGAGTTACCGTCAGGTAGTCAGGCTGAAGACCTGGTTTTGCAGCTCGAGCAAGCTTTAGCCTCGACTGATCCGTACGTCCGCGAAGCCGGTCTCACGCTGTCTGACCGGTTGATCGACCGGGGCTACTTTTCCGCCGCACGACTGCGCGCCCTCGCCGAACGGATGACGGCAAATTTGCAGGTCGGTTTAGGAAAAACAGGTGAAGACAGCGCCTTTTTAAGAGCGTACGCCGTCCTCGTGCTGTTCGAGATCGTGGGCTACGACAACCGAAAAAAGCTGCTGTCAGCCGAAACGCTCCGTTTCGTCCAGCGAGAAACGATCCGCTATCTACTCGCGGAAAAAGACGAGCGTGTTTGTGATCCCGCTAAGGGCTGGCTTCACGCCGTTCCTCACGCCTTCAATGTGCTTATTGAAACGGCCAAAAGTGAGGCGTTGGGGCGGCGAGACCTCGAGCAGATTCTAGAGGCCGTTCTGAGGCGTGTACGTGGTTCGGTTACACAGGTCTATACCGGATTCGAGGAGGAACTTTTTGCCCTTGCGGTGGTTGCGGTTCTGCGGCGGTCGCTTTTGCCCATCGCCGATTTCGGGAACTGGGCCGAAAAGGTGACGAAGCCACCCGAAGGTAGTACGTCGTGGTCGGAGCATCTCCGTGTACCCGAACCAGAGCTTATTTTGCTCGCCAACCTAAAGGCGACGTTGCGCGCCCTGTACCTTCAGATAAGTTTTGGCGACGAGCCGTTACCCGAACATAACATCATCCTGGGAAGGATTAGAAAGGGACTCGAGACTTTGGACACGGGATTTTACAACCCGCCGACGGTGTAGCAAGTACCGAAGGTGCGCGGGCTAAACTGACCTTGTGAGCTTCCTCGAGATTCTTTTGCAGGTGGGAACCGTTTTTCTGGGCGCTTTTCTAGCGTTCGGGTTGGAGAACTTCCGCGAACGCCGTCAGCTCCGGGCGTGGGCGAACGATTATTTGGGTCGCGTCCGCGAAGACCTACTCGAGGATGGAGAAGACACACGAACCATTAAAGATTTAGAGGAGACAGTTACGGATTACGCAACATTTACCGCGCTGGATAAAGACCACGTACCCAATGAGGACGAGTGGAACTCACTTATGAAGTTATTTGCCGTAACTCACAGTAACTACCACGCCCTTTTGGAAAGCACAGCAGTACGCGTTCTACCCGCTGAACTCGTCAAAGCACTCGCTGAACTCGATGAACACAGACGCGAGGATGAGATCATGACCGACCTCTGCTCTACAGCTTGGCAACAGTACACCGTTCCCCTAGTCCTTCAGCAGACTCCAATCACTGACGTAGAGAGGCGGGGACTCGAGTACACCCAGGGATTTTTCAAGTTGCGGTTAGAATCTGTCAGAAAACGTCTCGAGACAGAGAAACGGGTGCTCGAGCTTCTCGACCGGCACAATTTGGGACGCTGACTGCTAGACTGCCTCTATGACGACCACCGCCGCCACCGCCGTCTCCATGCAGGGAATGGTCAAGCGTTTTCCTTTAGTTCTGGCCAACGACGACGTGGATTTCGAGGTCGTGTGGGGCGAGGTTCACGCGCTTATCGGCGAAAACGGTGCGGGCAAATCGACGCTGATGAAAATTCTGGGTGGTGTCCAGCAGCCCGACGAAGGCAAAATTCTCATCGACGGCAAACCCGCCTCCATCAGTAGCGCGGCCGACGCGTTCAGGCTCGGCATCGGTATGGTGCATCAGCACTTTATGCTGATCGAACCCCTTACGGTGACTGAAAACCTGATTTTGGGCGCGGAGCCGCACCTCGGCCCGACGCTGAACTTGCGGGAGGCGCGGCGTAAGGCCGCGGAGCTGATCGAGCAGTTCGGATTCGACATCGACCCCGGCAGCAAGATAGGCGCGTTGCCGGTCGGGTTGCAGCAACAAGTTGAAATCTTGAAAACGCTCTACCGGGGCGCGCGCATCATGATTATGGACGAGCCGACGGCGGTGCTGACGCCGCAGGAGACGCGTGGGCTTTTCGGTTTCGTGCGCGAGTTCGCGGCGGCGGGTAACGCGGTGATCTTTATCTCGCACAAACTCGGCGAGGTGATGGAAATCTGTGACCGCATGAGCGTGATGCGCGACGGCAAAATGATCGGCACCGTCACGCAAGAGGGGACGAGCGAACGCGAGCTGGCGAATATGATGGTCGGGCGCGAGGTGCTGTTGCAGGTCGAGAAAGCGCCCGCCGCGCCACAAGCGGTGAAGCTCTCGGTTCAAAACGTCACGCTGCATCAAGAGGGTAAGCACAAACCCGTCCTGAACGACATCTCGTTCGAGCTGCGGGCAGGTGAAATTCTGGGTATCGCCGGAATCGAAGGTAACGGTCAGTCCGAGCTGGTCGAATCGCTGACCGGCCTGCGCCGTATCGACGCGGGCAGTATTCGCCTCGACGACCAGGATATTTCGCGGAGCAGCGCCCGTGAGGTGCGTGAGGCGGGGTTGTCGCACATCCCCGAAGACCGCTACGAACGCGGTTTAGTCGGCGAGTACAGCGCGGCCCTGAACAGCGTTTTGGGCGACGTGCATAGGGAGCCGTTCAGCCGTTTCGGATTTTTGCAGGATGCGGCGATAGAGGCGCACGCCGAACGCTGCATCCGTGAGTACGACGTGCGGCCCACCTCGAGCGACGTAAGTGCGCTTTCGTATTCGGGCGGTAACGCTCAAAAACTCATCGTCGCCCGCGAGCTGTCGAACGCGCCTAAACTGCTGATCGCGTCGCAACCGACGCGCGGCGTCGATATCGGGGCTATCGAATTTATTCACAAAAGAATCGTCGGGGCCAGAGACGAGGGGCTGGCGGTGCTTCTGGTCTCCGCCGATTTGGGCGAGGTCATGAGCCTGTCAGACCGGATTATCGTCCTTTTCGAGGGGCGGGTGATGGGCGAGCTCACACAGGCCGAAGCGACCGCCGAACAGCTCGGGCTGATGATGGCCGGATCGACCGGCGACGCGGGCGCGCAGAGCCGGAACCGTGTGGCGGCGGTCTACCCCGCCGCCACATAGTAGGGTTACCTTCGTTTTTTGGCTAGAAGCAGTGAACAAGGCGTGATACTCAGCGTTACCAGATTTGCGACAAGTCAGCTCGTTTAGCGTAGACGAGTACATACTTCTTCGGTGACGACCATAGAGAGCAGTGAAGACGTTGAACCTGAAGCAAGCGGGGCTAAACCTCAAAAAGCCGAAAGCGAGGTCCGAAAACCTCGCTTCTCCCCCAGCGGAAATCCCTTACTTGTTGAGTATAGCCAAACCGACCGACGGGGTGCTAGAGCACCATGTAACGGTTCGGCGGGATTTTAGTACCAAGTTGTACCGGTACTGTCGGCAGTGACACCGGCGCAGAGCGGTGGGTGACGACGCTCGCCGGGTATTCCGTCACGTTTTGTTGACTTTTCACACGGTACCTCGACTGCTAGGGGCTACGAGAGGCTAGACAGCGAACATAAAGGCGAAGTTATGCGCGGCGATCTTACGACAGACGTGTGCCCGAAGCGAATGAAACGAGTTGCGCTGACCGAACACAAGG
>JAABUN010007288.1_pt1 | contig 12050 bp, 13 predicted proteins | sample 5559311 | NCBI WGS metagenome assembly JAABUN01 (sample SAMN10711877, study PRJNA513370) | rock metagenome | isolation source: Antarctica rocks | place: Antarctica: Victoria Land, Siegfried Peak sud | reverse complement strand
TTTTACAATCGAAAACGTCCACCCGCACGACATCGGCACAATCCTCGACCAATCGGGCATCGCCGTCCGCGCCGGACATCACTGCGCCCAACCCGTGATGCAGTTTTTCCAAGTTCCGGCGACGGCGCGCGCTTCGTTTGCTTTTTATAATACGCGAGAGGAAGTTGACGTTTTGGTAAACTCGATTCAGAAAGTGATTGATGTTTTTGCGTGATATTTTTGCAGTTGCTCTCTTGCAGAAAGTTCGGAAATGTAAATATGAAAAAAGTTTCACTAGAGAAATTAGCGGACAAAATAGCAGAGGAAGTTTTGAGCAACGGAAAGTCCAAACGGATAAAAGTCCGAACTTTGCTGGGACACTTTAATTTTGAAAAGCGAACCGAAGAAAATGCGACAAGAATTACTGAACTTCTATCGAAACGAAATATTTTATTGAATCCAAGCATTATGAAATTTGGCGATGCTTGGCAATTGAAACTTGATGACAGGGTTTATTTGTCGGAAAGAACGGAAGAAGTTCGTGTAGAAGAAGAAAAAACCGAAAAAATAGAAATCTACGATTATCAATCGGATGAATGGTTTGACGAAGTGCTGAAGAAACAATTCCGAACCGAAAAGGAAGTTGAAAACAAGTTTATTATTCCACTACTAAAACGTCTTGGTTTCAGTGATGATGACCGATACGATGGAATGATTGTAAAAGCGGCTCACGGGTCAAAATCAACAATTTTAGAAGTTGATTTTGCGCTTTTCAATTCTGAAAACGAAAATTTAGAAGGACAAACTCTTTTAGTCGCAGAAGCCAAAAAAGAAGACAGACTTTATAAACAAGTCGAGTTAGACAAAGCACAAAAACAAGTTAAAAGTTATGCAATTTGGCTGAGTTGCCATTTTGGAATTGTAACAGACAGCAAAACTATTCAAGTTATTGACCTTTTTCCATCAATCAAAGGAATGAAGGTTATTTTTGATTGTAAGCGAGAAAATTTAAAAGAAAACTTTCACCAACTCTACAAGCTAATAAGCAAAAATAGTTTAACTAAATACTATGAACAATTAATTAGATAGGTTAAAAATATGCAGCAAACTCCGATTCAAGTTAGCGAATACAGTTTTACGATTTTGATTGAGCCGAACGAGCCTGACGGCTACTTGGTAACTTGTCCCGCTTTGCCCGGACTCGTTACCGAAGGCGACACGCTCGACGAAGCCTACTCGATGGCGCAGGACGCTGTTCAAGGCTATCTGGAAAGTTTGATAGCGCACGGCGAACCGATTCGGTGAGATAAAATCGCAAGCGATTAGGAATTTTGCACGATGAAAAAACGAGAAATAAAAATTTGGTATGGCAAATTGGAAGACGCCGAGAAATTTCCCGATATGAAATTCTGGCAAGCGCAAACGGACGAAAAAAAGTTTGCGACGGCTTGGGAAATGGTTTTGGAAGCGCACGAGATGAAAGGAGAAAATTTGCGTGAATCAAGACTTCAGAGAACTGTTGCAAATTTTCAGCGACGAGCGCGTTAGATATTTGATAATCGGCGGTTACGCCGTCATCAAACACGCTGAGCCGCGCTATACGAAAGACCTTGATTTGTGGGTTTCGCCCGATGCGGTAAACGCGGAAAGAGTTTATCGAGCATTATCAAAGTTCGGCGCGCCCATCAGCGAGCTTTCGCCGACAGATTTCACGCAGGCAGGTTACTTTTTCACGATGGGATTTCCGCCAAGTCGCATTGACCTTTTTTTTGATTCGTTGAAACTTAATTTTGAAGAATGCTGGAAGCGTCGCGTTGAGACGCAAATCGGTGAAACGAAAATTTATTTTATCTCACGCGAAGATTTGATTATTAACAAAGAAGCTGTCGGGCGCTTTCAAGATTTGGCTGATGCCGAAAAATTGCGTTTAACAGAATCGGAAAATTTATAAACACGCAAATATAAAAATGTCAGAATTAAGTGATTTATATCAGGAAGTCATTCTTGACCACAACAAAAATCCGAGAAATTTCCGCGAGATTGCGACGGCGAATTTTAAAGCCGACGGCAACAATCCGTTGTGCGGCGACGCGCTTCGCGTCTTTGTCGAAATGGAAGACGATACGGTTAAAGATGTCGCATTCAAAGGTTCGGGCTGCGCGATTTCAAAGGCTTCGGCGAGTATGATGACGCAAATTGTCAAAGGCAAAACCAAAGCCGAAGCCGAGAAAATGTTTGACGAATTTCATCGAATGGTTTTAGGCGAATTGGACGAGGAAACCGAAGAAAACAGGTTGGGAAAATTGAAAATATTTGCCGGAGTTCGTGAGTTTCCCGCGCGCGTCAAATGCGCGTCCTTGAGTTGGCATACATTAAACGCCGCTATAAACGGCGAAGAAGAAGTCTCGACCGAATAAATGAAACGAGATATTGAAACGCGCGCGGATTTGGAAACGCTTTTGGGCGAATTTTACGCCGTCGCCGTGCGCGACGAGAAAATCGGTCATCATTTTGCCGGACTCGATTTGGCGGCGCATCTGCCCGTGATTGTCGATTTTTGGGAAAAAGTTCTTTTCGGCAAACCAGTCTACTTTGGCAATCCGCTTTTTGTTCATCAAAAAATCAACGAAAAATCGCCGCTCCTTCTCGAACATTTTCGGCGCTGGACGGAAATTTTCGGGCGAACGGTCGATAAATTATTTGCGGGCGAACAGGCGGAAAACGCCAAACTTCGCGCGCGAATGATTGCACACAGTCTCAATCATCGAATCAATCAGGACAAAGATTTAAAGATTTTCGCCGGTTGAAAAATCGTTTCGGCGGCGCTTTTTCGGCGCGTGTTTATTTTTCATTTCTCTTTTGACGGACGACAAATTTCACGATGAAAATAAAACTAATCGAATTAGTCGAAATCAAAATGCCGCTCGTCCATTTTTTTGAAACGAGTTTTGGGCGAACATACGAGCGCCGAATCGTTTTAACGCGCATTGAAGATGCCGACGGCGGCGAAGGCTGGGGCGAAGTTACGTGCGGCGAAACGCCTTCGTATTGCGAGGAATGGACGGATGCGGCTTGGCTTACTATTGAGAAAATTTTAGCGCCGATGGTTTTGGGAAAAGAAATCGAATCCGCAGTGCAGATTTGGGACTTGATGCGGCACGTGCGCGGCAATCGAATGGCGAAAGCGGCGATTGAAACGGCGGTCTGGGATTTGGAAGCGAAGAAATTAAACGTGCCTTTGTGGAAACATCTGGGCGGTATGAATAAGGAAATTACGTGCGGCGTTTCGATTGGTATTCAAGATTCAATCGAACAGCTTTTCGGGAAAATTCAAACTGAACTCGATGCAGGTTACAAAAGAATTAAAATCAAAATCGCGCCGCATTGGGATTTTGACGTTATCAAAAAAGTGCGCGAGAAATTCGGCGATATTTTGTTAATGGGCGATGCGAATTCGGCTTACTCGCTGAACGACGTTGAATTGTTCAAACGAATGGACGAGTTTAATTTGATGATGTTTGAGCAACCGCTTGCGCACGACGATATGCTCGACCACGCGAAATTGCAGCGCGAAATTAAAACGCCGATTTGTCTGGACGAATCAATCCACTCGCCGGAAGATGCGCGAAAGGCGATTGAAACCAGAGCGTGTAAAATCATCAACGTCAAACTCGGACGAGTCGGCGGATACGCGCAAGCCAAAGCGGTCGAAGCGGTTTGCCGCGAAAACGAGATTCCCGTCTGGTGTGGCGGAATGCTTGAATCGGGCATCGGCAGAGCGCACAATATTGCGATGTCGTCTTTGGCGGGTTTTACCTTGCCGGGCGACGTTTCCGCGTCGAAAAGATATTGGCGCGAAGACGTTATCGAGCCGCCGGTCGAAGTTACGAAAAACGGCAGCATAATCGCGCCGGAAAAAACCGGAATCGGTTTTGAAGTCGTAAGAGAGAGAATTGATAAACTCGCGGTCAGAAAAATCGAAATCAAAAATTAACTTTTGCCGCTGCAGTCATACGCAAAAACACTTTGCGTTTTGCTGTAATTTTATCGAGCAATATTAAATTTTTTAACAGCGAACCGGCGAAATTTTCAGCGTTTCGGTTTTGCGGTTGACTGACTTAAAACTTTTGCCGAATTCGATTCGGGGAAAGAGTTTATGAAGAAACTATTTTTGAAGTTCGCTTCAAAAATAAATTTCAACAATCTCAAAGGCGGACTGCTTTTTAGTCCGCCGCTTTTTATTTTATGACGCGCAAAAGGACAAGCGAAAAATCAACGAAGATGAAGAAGATAAATAAAATAAATTTTCGCTTTCTTCTCCGCGTCTCTCCGTCTCTGCGGTTATTGCTTTGGTTCGCTGTTTTCACTTTTCCGATTTTCGCGCAAAATACTTCCGGCACGATTACCGACGCGCAAAACGCGCCGATTCAAAATGCGCGGGTGAATTTAACGAGCAAAACGAGAGTTGTTTCACAAACGCAAACCGACGCGAACGGAAAATTTTTACTCGTTTCAAACGGCGAAAAAGATTCGATTTTGCGCGTCGAAGCGAAAGGTTTTGCAATTTTTGAAAAGCGTTTGGACCAATTGCAAAATCCGATTGCGATTCTCTTACAACCCGAAAATTTAAGCGCAAACGTAACCGTTTCAATCACGCGCACCGACTCGCGTTTGAGCGAAACGCCCGCCAGTGTTGTCGTTCTAAATCGTGAAACTTTGAACCAGACAGCCGCACAAACAATTGACGACGCTCTGCGCCAAGTCGCCGGATTTACGCTTTTCCGGCGCGGTTCGAGCAAGACGACCAACCCGACGACGCAGGGCGCGAATTTGCGCGGCACGTCGGGCAGCGGCGCATCGCGCGCGGCGATATTGTTCGACGGTTTTTCGTTAAACGACGCTTTCGGCGGCTGGACTTTCTGGTCGCGCGTGCCGGAAATCGCCGTCGAGCAGGCGGAAGTTCTGCGCGGCGGGGCAAGTGCAGTCTACGGCGATGCGGCATTGAGCGGCGCGGTCAACTTAACGACGAGACGCGCGGAAAATAATAAGCCGATTTTCCGTTTTGAAACTTCCGGCGGCTCGCAAAAAACTTTCGACGGCAGCGTTTTTACAGCTTACGCGAAAAACGGTTACGCGGTTGATTTCGCTTACGACGCTTTTCAAACTCGCGGCTACATTCCAACCACCGAAGCCGAGCGCGGCGCGATTGACAGTCGGGCGAACAGCCGACACAACAACGGGTTTTTGACGTTGGAAAAGAGATTTCGGTCAGAACCGCCTGCGGTAGCGGGCGGCACAATGCCAAATGACAGTAACTTTTTCAATAAGGGAAGAATTTTCTTACGCGGAAACTTGTTTGCCGAACGCCGCGACAACGGCACGAGACTGACAAATAATCGCACGTATTTTCGACAAGGCGCGCTTGGCGCGGATTTTGAAAATAAAATTTTCGGCGCGCTTCAATTTCGCTCTTTTCTCGAAACGCAGACTTACGACCAGACGTTTTCGGCGATTTCAAATAATCGAAACACCGAAACTTTGTCGCGCGTCCAGCGCGTTCCGTCGCAGGCAAGCGGCGCAAATCTTTTCTGGTCAAACGCTTTTGATAATCACGCCGTCGCCGCGTCAGTCGAATTCCGCCAAATTCGCGGCGCGAGCGATGAAACGGTTTTTGTGAATAACAACGCTTCATCTTTATTGAGCGCAGGCGGACGCCAAAAAACATTTTCCGTTTTCGCGCAGGATTTCTGGCGCGTCAGCCGACGATTAAATGTGAATTTCGGCGCGCGTTTTGATACTTGGAAAAATTACGACGCGCTTTCTTCCCTGAGAAGTTTGACGACGAATCTAACAAACATTGTTCGATTTCCCGATAGAAACGAAAGCGCTTTCAGCCCGCGAATTGCCGCGCTTTATCAAATAAATCAAAACATTTCGCTTTACGGCTCTTACGCAAAATCGTTTCGCGCGCCGACTTTGAACGAATTGTATCGCGCCTTTCGCGTCGGAAATGTTTTGACGCAGGCGAACGAAAACTTGCGCGCCGAACGCGCCGACACTTTTGAAACAGGAATAAATTTCACAGGCTTGCAAAGCAAATTAAATTTGCGCGCGAATGTTTATCAAACCGGAGTTTCAAATCCGGTTGTCAGCGTAACTTTAAACACGACGCCGAATTTAATAACCAGACAACGACAAAACGTCGGACAAACCAGAACGCGCGGTTTTGAATTCGACGCCGAATATCTTTTGCGAAAAGATTTGCGTTTTTCGGCAAGTTATTTGCTTGTGTCTTCGCGCGTCGCCGATTTCCCTGCGAACGCGAATTTGGTCGGCAAATTTCTGCCGCAAATTCCGCGCGAGCAGTTGAATTTTCAAATCTTCTATCGCCCGCAAAATAAATTTTCCGCCGGTTTGCAATCACGCTTTTCCGCCGCGCAGTTTGAAGACGATTTGAATACTTTACGCCTGCGCCCGTTTGCGACGTTCGACGTTTTCGCCGCTTATCGTTTGTCGAAAAACTTTGAAATTTTCACGGCGATTGAAAACCTTTTCGACAACCGTTACGACATCGGTTTAACGCCGAACCGAACCGTCGCCGCGCCGCGTTTCGCTCGCGTCGGTTTGCGTTTTGATTTAGGAAACAAATAAGAGAGTTGATGACAAAAAGTTATTTACAAGAAATAATTTTTGGCTGTACATTTAACAAAAGTAGCTGTACAATTATTTTTATGCAGAGTTTAATAAATGTTCAATCAAAAATCTATCAAGGAGATTGCCGTGAAAAACTTGGTATTTTTGATGCGGAAATTTTTCAGGCAATCATTGCTGACCCGCCTTATTTTCAAGTTTTGCTTGGCGAAGATTGGGACAATCAATGGCAAACCGAAGAAGATTATCTGACTTGGACGGAGGATTGGATTAGAAAATCTGCTCGTCTTCTGAAAGACGACGGACTTTTTTTTATCTTCGGGCAGCTTGGGAAGCGCGAGCATCTTTGGCTTCACCTTTGTTCGATGGCAAGTCGTATTTTGCAGTTTCACGATATGCTGATTTGGGATAGAGCCATCGGTTATAACGAGCGATATGACAGTTTTACACCTTGCTACGAGATGATTTTGGTGCTTCGCAAAACCAGAGAAAGCAAGCCTTATTTTGACAAAGACTCGGTGCGCCTTTCATACGATGACGAAACTAAAAAACAATATCTCAAAGACAAGCGGTACAAAGATTTAGACGCTCGCCGGACGCATCTCGAAAAAGGAAAATATGCAACCAACATCTTGCGCGTGCCGAGTCTGAAAGGCTCGTCAAAAGAAAAAGTCGGACATCCTTCGCAAAAACCAATCAAACTTATTGAAATGTTAATTCTTTCCGCAACACGCGAAGGCGATTTGGTTCTTGACCCGTTTTTAGGTTCGGGAACAACGGCGATAGTTTGCCAAAATCTAGACCGCAGTTTTGCAGGAATCGAAATTGACCCGAAATATATCAAAATTGCCGAAAGCCGTCTGCGACAAACTCAAGCTGATTTGTTTAGTCAATCTTTATCTTCGGTTTAAAAGTTCTTTGACCGGAAAGAAAAGGATTTGGAACTTTTTCTCCAAACAACTCGCAATCAATATTTTGATGAGGTGCTTTTCCGACAAAATCCTGCCAAAAGGTATTAAACGGCAAGCTGCATTGCAGACGCCTTTGCGTTTTTGAATCAATTTTCGGATTCAAAATAATTTTAGTTTGCTAAAATTTATCTGAGTTTTTGAGTTCCTTAGCTGTTTTTCTGACTTCGGAATAATGTAATCCAATATTTTTAATAATTGAATTAAGTAAAGTTAAATCATTTTCATCCAAAGGCGAGAAAAGATTTCTCCAATCATTTGCAAAAATCTTTACACCTTCAACCGCGACAAAATTTTTGTAATTTGCAGATTGCTTCCAAAATCCAACAATGAGTAGAAAATCTTCATTATTGGTGTATTGACGAAGCGCGTCGCCGAAACCGATTGGCGAACCAAATTTGCAGGTCTTTACTGAAACCGGCAGATGATGAAATTCTTTTGAAATATTTACCGAACGGTTTGCTTCGCCGGGAACATCCCACTTTTGCGTGTAGCTAGCGTTAAATTCCGCAAAGAAAGTTTGCTTTACCCAATTTTCAAAATCAAAACCGTGTCTTTGAACTTCCGCCATTTGTTTTCTCCTCTTTTAGTCTGTAATTTTAATAAAAACTTTTGTTGAATTTATTCAACCACCAAAATATCTTATTTAAAAATCTATGAGCAATAATAACGAACCGAACAAAATTATTTTTTCGATGGTCAAGGTCAGCAAGTTTTACGATAAAAAGCCTGTTCTCAAAGACATTTATTTGTCTTTTTTTTACGGCGCGAAAATCGGCGTTCTCGGATTGAACGGTTCGGGGAAATCTTCGCTTTTGAAGATTATCGCGGGCGTTGAAAAGGAATTTAACGGCGAAGTCGTTTTCTCGAAAGGTTATACGGTCGGCTATCTCGAACAAGAACCGAAACTTGACGACGCGAAAACCGTCCAGCAAACGGTCGAAGAAGCCGTTCAGGAAACCGTTGATTTGTTAAAAGAATTCGACGAAATAAATCTGAAATTCGGCGATGAAATGTCGGACGACGAAATGTCGCAGTTGCTCGAAAGACAGGGCGAAGTGCAGGAAAAACTTGATGCAGCGGACGCTTGGGATTTGGACGCGCGGCTGGAAATGGCGATGGACGCGCTGCGCTGCCCGCCGCCGGACGCGCCGGTTAAAAACTTGAGCGGCGGCGAAAAACGCCGCGTCGCGCTTTGCCGATTGTTATTGCAAAAGCCCGACGTTTTGTTGTTGGACGAACCGACAAACCATCTGGACGCGGAAACCGTCGGCTGGCTCGAACAGCATCTGCAAAAATATGAAGGAACGGTTATCGCCGTAACGCACGACCGATATTTTCTCGATAACGTCGCGGGCTGGATTTTGGAATTAGACCGTGGCGAAGGAATCCCTTGGAAAGGAAATTATTCGTCTTGGTTAGAGCAAAAACAAAATCGTCTGAAAGGCGAGGAAAAAGCCGAGGACAAGCGGCAGAAAACTTTGGAACGCGAGCTTGAATGGATTCGGATGTCGCCGAAAGGACGCCACGCGAAATCCAAAGCCCGAATTAACGATTACGAGCAATTAGTTTCGCAGGAATCGGAAAAACGGGGCGAGGATTTGGAAATTTTTATTCCCGCCGGCGAGCGTCTTGGCGATACGGTTATCGAAGCGAACAAGGTTGCCAAAGGTTACGACGGAAAACTGCTGTTTGAAAATCTTGAATTCTCTCTGCCGCGCGGCGGAATCGTCGGCGTTATCGGCGCAAACGGCGCGGGCAAATCGACGCTCTTTCGGATGATTACCAACCAGGAAACACCCGACACAGGAGACTTTAAAGTCGGCGAAACGGTCAAACTCGGCTACGTTGACCAATCACGCGACAGCTTAAACGCGAACAAAACAATCTGGGAAGAAATCTCCGACGGCTTGGATTTGGTGCAGTTGGGAAAACGCGAAGTCAATTCGCGCGCCTATGTTTCGCGCTTCAATTTCTCCGGCACAGACCAGCAAAAGCGCGTCGGACAATTGTCGGGCGGCGAGCGAAACCGCGTCCACCTTGCAAAAATGTTAAAGTCCGGCGCGAATGTTTTACTGCTCGACGAGCCGACCAATGATTTGGACGTGAACACGATGCGCGCGCTCGAAGAAGCATTGGAAAATTTCGCCGGATGCGCCGTCGTCATCAGCCACGACCGTTGGTTTTTAGACAGAATCGCCACACACATTCTCGCTTTTGAAGGCGATTCAAAAGTCCTCTATTTTGACGGCAATTACAGCGAATACGAAGCGGATAAAAAACGCAGGCTCGGACAAGAGGCTGACCAACCGCATCGGATTAAATATCGAAGTTTGACAAGAGCTTAATTGTGTTTAATCTAAATAAACTATGCCAAATAATTCTCTGGAGAAATATATTGACCACATAACTGAAGTAAATAATTTACCGAATAAAGTTTCAGAAAGTCTGATTCATAAGTTAGGTCATATTTTTTCGGTGAAAGATGAGTCGGAAAGTAATTTTTTAGAACTTGTAATAAAAATTAAAGACGAAAATGTGAATGTCAGAGAATTAACTTCTTACCTATCGTTATTAGACAGATTATATGGCAGGTTAAGTCCCAAAGGATTAAGAAGTTATTCCAGAAGCAACAAAATATAGCTTCAAATAGCAGAATTTAGAAAAGGCTCTTTGGAAATAGTATTTCAATTCGCGTATGAATATAGAGTGGTAACAGCTTTAATTTTATTAGTTCTGTTTTTTAAGCACATACCGAATTTTATAAAAACAATTTCTGAATCTTCTAAAAACTTTGCTGACTCTTACAAAAGTATTGAAGAAGGTAGCTTGCTAAAACTAATAGAGTAAAAATAAAGGAATTGCTTGGTAACGAAAAATCTCTCAAAAATTTAACCGATAATGAAAAGGATGAATTAGTAATCATTCAAGAAACCTTGTTTATAAGAGAAAGCAATAGCATTCATCTCTCTAAAAATTTTGCTCCAAAAATACGTTGAAAAAATATCATTAAAACTTAAAAAAACAGAAACTAAGTCTAAGCTAAAACCGTAATTCACACGCTTGATAGCAACGAATTTCTAATTAAAAACACGCTCAAGAATTGCTCAAGTCCGTTTATTTATAGTTACATTGATAGGACAACTGAACGGAGCGGGCAACGGACAAGGCAGCGAAAAGGTCGGCGTTTTCAAACGGGAAAACGGCTGACCTTTTCGCGTTTGGGGCGCGGCGCGTATAAGATTATTTGCAGGATGAACAATTTACAACGGCAATTTATACGCGCGTTTGAAGCCAATCAGGAAATTTTCGGCATTTCTCTTTCGACGGAGAAGATTTTTAACCTCGCCGTTTATTACGAATTCGTTCAAAAACACAACGAGATTTTGCACCTTGTAGCGCCGTCTTCGCCCGAAGAATTTGCGACGCGGCACGTATTGGAATCGCTCGCGCTGCTTGAATTTCTGCCGAAAAACGCGCGCTTTGCCGATGTTGGCGCGGGCGCGGGCTTGCCGTCAATTCCCTGTTTGATTGCGCGCGGCGATTTGCGCGGCGTGCTTGTCGAATCGAAATTGAAAAAGGCGAATTTCTTGCGCGAAGTTTTAACCGAATGCAAATTAGAAACACGCGCCGAAGTTTTTAACCGTCAGTTTGAAGAATTGCCGAAGCCCGATGTTTCTTATGTTTCGTGTCGCGCGCTCGACAAATTCACACAGAAACTGCCGCGCCTTCTTAAATGGGCTGGCGGCTGCAATATGCTTTTTTTCGGTGGACACGTTCTCGGCGGCGAGTTGAAAAAATACGGAATACGGTTTGAAGAAAAACTCCTGCCGCTCTCCGAGCAGCGATTTCTTTTTGCTTCCTTAAAATAAAACCGAAACGGAAAAAAATTTGTCGTCTGATTTTGTTTTGGTGTTTCATTTATAATACAATGTGTTATATGAAACAAGAGAAGAAAACCAGAAAAACAACCGCGAAATCGAAAACTCCGGTGCGCAAAACAGGCGCAAAAATCAGTGTTCAGAGGGCAAAAACCGTTAAGCAAAAAAATAATCGAGCGGTTGTCGCTTTGCCGAACGTCATTGCGAAATCGAAAACGCCCGCACCGAAAAAATCTGCGGTCGGTAAAATGACGCGCCAAAAAAAACGCGCGTTGCAAGCTGCAGCGCCGCAGTTGAAAAAAGAGAAAGCTAAAAATCAAAAAGCCGAAAATCGCAAAATTGTAAATAAAAAAACTGCTTTGGCTGAGGGCGCGAAAAAAGTAAAATTCGCCGCTCCTCAAAGCGCGCCGCTTCTTGCGTCGGCTCGTAAAGTTAAGCCGGCAACGGCAAAAGCGGTTAAGTTTCCCGCGCCCGTCAAAACGGCTGAAACCAAAATCGTCAAGTCAAACAAGCCGGAAATTAAAAAATTAAAAAAATCTTTTCAAAAAATTGACGCTCCGACATCATTAAA
>JAABUN010007287.1_pt1 | contig 12052 bp, 10 predicted proteins | sample 5559311 | NCBI WGS metagenome assembly JAABUN01 (sample SAMN10711877, study PRJNA513370) | rock metagenome | isolation source: Antarctica rocks | place: Antarctica: Victoria Land, Siegfried Peak sud | reverse complement strand
GCGGCAGGAAGGGCCGCAATTCGTTCAGGCTCGGCAGGTCGTTGTGGACGTCGGTGTCGATCAGGCGCAGCGCGGCGATCCGCTCCGCCGCCGTCGCCGCGTGCGGCTCGAGTACGATTCCCATGCTGTCTCTCCTCTTCCATTCCGGGGACGGCGCATGCCGCTCCCGCCATCGGCCATGAATCACGGACGCCGTTCAGCCCGCAGCGTCGCTCGCGAATACCGTATTCACCGCGCCGGTCGCCATCACCGGCGCGGCGTCGTAGAGGTAGCAGGCCGCCGCCCGGTCGGGGTTGGTCCGATACAGCGGTGGCCGCGCCATGATGCAGGCGGGCATCGCGCTGGGGCAGCGATCGGCAAACCGGCAACTCACACCGGTCATCTGTAGACCAAGAGCGGAAGGGTCCGGGGCTGCCTCCCAGCGGCGGCGCGGGTCGGGGAGCGGGATCGACCCCACCAGCAATTGGGTGTAGGGATGCTGGGGGTGCTGCACCACGCGCTCGACGCTGCCGACCTCGGCCACCTCGCCGCGATAGAGGACGATGATATTCTCGCTGAGCTGGTACGCTGTCGTCAGGTCATGCGTGATGTAGATGATCGAGATGCCGAACTGCTGATTGAGTTGGCGCAGGTTGTTTAGGATCGTGGCCCGGAGCGAGGCGTCGACCATCGAAACCGGCTCGTCGGCGATGATCACGCGCGGTTTGAGGAGGAGCGCGCGTGCCACCATGATCCGCTGACGCTGACCGCCGCTGAGCTGATGGGGGTGACGCCCCAGCGTCTCCTCTGGTCGCAGGCCAACCGCCGTGAGCGCCTCCTCCATCAGCACGCGGCCCTGCGCCTTCGTCCCGGCCAATGCGAACTTCTTGATCGGCTCTTCCAGCACATGATCGACGGTGTAGAAGGGATTGTAGACCTCGTAAGGATCCTGGAAGATCACCTGCACCTCCCGGATGAAGGTGCGCCACTCCGCGCGGGAATGTCTGCGGAGATCTTTGCCGTTGTACCGCACGCTGCCGCTGGTCGGTGCCGCCAGTCCGAGGAGCAGGCGTGCCAGCGTCGTCTTGCCGCTGCCGCTCTCGCCGACGATGGCGGTGATCGACGGCGGCGCGGCCTCCAACACGAGGGAGAAATCGTCGAGCGCAACGTTGTGCGCGCGGCTGAGGAGGCCCCCGCTGAAGACCTTGCTCACGTTGCGTGCCTCGAGGAGCGGTACCATCGTTGCCTCCATCAGACGTCTGTGGTCGTCGAACTCGCCGACGCCGAACGTGGCCGGGGTCGCCTATCCGGCCACCGTGCTCCGGATCTTGCCGGAGTACGACACGCGACAACCCGATCAGTACAGGTGACAGGCGGCCCAATGGCCGGGGCGTAGTTCGCGTAATGCCGGTTCCTCGATGGCGCAGCGGTCGAAGGCGTGCGGGCAGCGCGCCCGGAAGGGGCAGCCGGTCGGGCGATCGAGCAACGAAGGGGGCAATCCGGGGATACCCCGAAGTTCCCCTTTCTTGGCGAGCGACGGCAGACTGGCGATCAGGAGCTGGGAGTACGGCATCAGCGGCTCGTCGAAGATCGCTTGCACCGGGCAGAGTTCGACGAGCTTACCGGCGTACATCACGCCGAGCCGCGTCACGAATTGCGCCATCAGCCCCATATCGTGGCCAATCAGGATCACCGCCGCCCCGAGGTTTTCCTGCACCCGCAGCAGCGTGTCCATGATCTGCCGCTGGACCACCACGTCGAGCGCGCTCGTCGGCTCGTCGGCGATGATGACCCTGGGGCGCAGGCTGATCGCGATCGCGGTGACGACGCGCTGTTTCATGCCGCCGCTGAGTTCATGGGGGAACATGTCGGCGACATTCGGCTTGAGGCCCACGCTCACCAGCAGGTCGGCGACCCGCGCCGCCGCTTCCCGCCTCGGCAGCGCCTGCCCGTGATCGGCCAGGCCATCGAGGATCTGCTGGCGCACCCGCTTGACCGGGTTGAGCGAGTTCATCGCCCCCTGGGCGATCATCGCGATGCTGGCCAGCCGCAATCGGCGCATCTGCTCCTCGGACCGGGCCAGCACGTCCTCGCCTTCCAGCAACACCCGCCCGCCCTCGATCACGCCGGGCGGCTTGATCAGGCGCATCAGCGAAAGCGCGATCGTCGACTTCCCCGAGCCCGATTCGCCCACGAAGCCCAGGCGCTCGTCGGGGGCTAGGCTGAAACTGACACCATCGACGGCCTTCGCCGCGCCGCGCGGGGTGTGGTAGTAGACGCGCAGATCGCGGACCTGGAGGAGATCCGGCGCGACAGGTGCCTCTCGCGCCGCAGAATGTGCGGTGTTCGCGGTCATGCCGCCCTCCTCAAGCGCGGGTTCGCGATCTCGTCCAGGCCCATCGTCAGCAGTAATAGGCCGAGGATCAAGATGACGACCGCGACGATCGGCGGGAGCCACCACCACCAGAGCCCGCGTAACGGCGCGCTGAAGTTGATCGCCCAGTAGACGGTCATCCCGAGCGTCGGGTCGTTCTGCGGCCCGAGCCCCAGGGCCTCCAGCCCGATCGAGGAGAGGATGGCATAAGACACCGCGCCGACGAAGCTGGCGGCCAGGAAGGGCAGGAGATTCGGCATCAACTCCTTGATGATGATCTCGGCGCTGTTCCCCCCCGAGCGTCGCGCCACCTGGACGTAGCCCCGATCGCGCAGGGTCAGTACCTGGGCGCGTACGGTCCGGGTCGGCTGGCGCCAGGCCAGCGACGCGATCACGAGGGCCATGATATTGACGCTGATGAAGCCCTTGATCGAGGCGGCGATGGTGATCAGGATCAGCAGGCCGGGCACGGTCAGACTTGTGTCGACGAGGGTCCGGATCACCGCGTCGACGACACCGCCCGCGTAACCCGACACGAAGCCGAGGAACGTGCCGATAAGCAGTCCGAGCGCGCCGGCCAGGAACCCGATGCGCAGGGTGAGCGGCAGGCCGGTCACCATGACTGCCAGCAGATTGCGACCGTAGTCGTCGGTGCCCAGCGGATAGGCGCGCGATGGCGGTTGCGCCGCCGGCGCGCTGAGCGGCTGGGCCTGCTTCGGATCGACGAAGAAGGGGCCGAGCACCCCGATGAGCACCAGGGCCAGCACCATCGCCGCGCCGATGACCAGCTGGGGATTGCGCCGACAATAGGCCAGCAGCGCCTGCGCGGCGGTCCGGTCCCGCGCGACCGGTCGGGCGATTGGGGGGGATGGGAGATCGACCGAGATGTTCGCCATCTCACGCCCTCCTGTATGAGATTCGTGGGTCCAGGAACGGGTAGAGGAGATCGATAACCAGCGTCGCCAGCGCGATCGACAGCACGATCATGAAGACGATGCCATAAATCAGGAAGTAGTCCGAGGCCGAGATGGCGCGCAGGAGGAGCGTCCCGATGCCCGGGTAGGCGAAGATCGCCTCGACGATGACCGAGCCGGAGACGACGGTGCCGAGGCTGATCGCGAAGGCGGTCATCTGCGGCAAGATCGCGTTGCGCACGCCATAGGAAAAGAAGATCCGCCGGTCGCGCAACCCCTTCGCCTCGGCAAAAGTGACGTAATCTTCGCCCCGCGTTGTCACCATCATCCCGCGCATCCCGAGCGCCCAAAAGCCGAGCGCCGCCAGGACGATCGAGAGCCCGGGTAGCAGCGCGTGCCGCAACACATCGAGCATGAACGGGAGATTGAGGCCGGGCAGGAGGCCGATGGAGTATCCGCGCGAGAGCGGGAAGATCGGCCAGGTAACCGCCAGCAGGTAGACCAGCACGATGCTGAGCATGTAGTAGGGGATAGCCGAGAGCGCCATGGCAGGACCGATCAGGTAACGGAAGAACCTCGGCGCGCGCGGCCAGGCTGCCAACGCCCCCAGCAAGGTCCCGATGACGAACGCCCAGCACGACGAGGCGACCAGCAGGCCGATCGTCCAGGGGAGTGCCGCCGTGATCATCGGCAGCACCTTGGCCGGGTAATTGGCGATCGAGAAGCCGAAGTCGAACTGAAAGACATGATAGAGATAGCGGCCATACTGCACCCACAGCGGCTTGTCGAGTCCGAACTCGCTGTTGTACGCTCGCACCATCTCCTCGATGCCCGCCTGTAACGGCCCACCCTGGGAAGCCTGACTGAGCAGGCGATCGCGTACCGGGTTACCCGGAGCGAGGCGTGGCAGGAAGAAATTGAGCGTCGCCGCGCCCCAGAGGACGATGAAGAACTGCAACACCCTGCGGACGAGATACCCTATCGGCATAGCACCCTCCTGGGGAGGGAGGCGAGGAAGGGAGCGCCTGCCCTTACCCCGCCGCCCTCGTATGCACCGAAACTCGCGTCCGCTACGCCGGTTCGAGCGCGCCGATGAAGAGGCCCGCCGCGCCACGATGCCAGGGGGCCGGGGTCGTGTAGTTGTTCTGGTCGTTCGGCCAGCCCTTCCAGTAGGTGGTGTTGACCGGGCAGGTCTGGTACCACTGCACGGTCGGCGCGACCGGCAGTTCGGGAATCCAGATCGCCATAGCCTGCTTGTACAATTCCAGGTATCTGGCGGAGCCGGGTGCGGTGCGGCCCATCTCGTTCATCAGCTTGTCGTAGTCGGTGTTCTTCCAGCGGTGCGCATAGGTCGCTGTTTCGCCGTTCGGCAGGGCATACTGGCTGTGGAAATGATTCAGAGACAGATATGGATCGCGGAAACCACCCGAGAGTCCGCTGAGCCAGATATCCGCCTCGCCGGTCGCGATCAGGGTGTTGGCATTGGTCGGTGACTTGAACGAGGCGTCGAAACCGGCCTGGCGCATCTGCGCGACGAGCACCGGGGCGAAGTTCTGGAAGAAGCCCGGTAGGAGCATGATGACCATCTCGAAGCGCTTGCCATCTTTGGTCCAGAGGCCCTCGCCGTCCTTCTTCCAGCCCTTGGCCTGCATGATTTGCGCCGTGCGGCTGACCTCGAAGACATCGATGGGGTTCTTCTGTAGCGCATCCTGCGCCGCGTCGAAGTACTGCTTCATCACCGGATAGGCCGGGAGTGGCAGCACCGTGTACTCGCCCGCCCCCTTGAAACCGACCTCGATGATCTGCTTGCGGTTCATCGCATAGTTGACCGCCCAGCGAATCTCTTTGTCGTCGTACGGCGGCTTGGAGCAATTGAAGTGTAGATTGTTGACCCAGCCATCGACGGCACCGAACGGGGCTTTCCGGCCCGCGACGAAGACCTGCAACTTCGGATTGCGCGCCAGTGCGACCTCCGTGTCAGCCGCGAAGATATTGTGCGTCACATCCACCTCGCCCGATGCCAGCAATTCCGCTTTCTTGCGGTCCTCGTACTTGGGCAGCACGATGATTCGCTTCATCGTCGGCATTTTCCGGAAGCCGACCTTCGCACCCCACCAGTCATCGCGGCGGTCCCAAATTTTCTGATCGGGCGATGAATAGACGAGCTTCCAGGGGCCGGTGGTGATCGGCCAGCCCTGCGCCATATCGAAGTTCGTGAAGGAAACTTGGTCTTTCCCGGCGAAGATATGTTCCGGCACGATCGGGAAACCCTGGTCCTGGCACCACTCGAAATTCGAGAACATGAACTGTGGCGCGGGATTATTAAAGGATATCTTCACGGTGAGCGGGTCAACCGCGATCGCCTCCTTCACCCAGAGCTTCATCTCGAACGAGAAGGTGAGCTTCGGCGCGTTCTCTTTCAACATGTTGATGGTGAACGCGACATCCTTGGCGGTGAACGGTTTGCCATCGCTCCAGGTAACCCCGGAGCGTAGCTTGATCGTCAGTTCGGTGAAGTCATCGTTATAGGTGTAGCTCTCGGCCTGGTAGGGGATCTCACCACTCTTACCGGTTAATCCGGGCGGCGCGCTGACCTGGTCGTTCCAGACCGAGTTGTAGAAGAAGAGCGGCTCGAACGAGAAGTGCCAGCCGGTGCGCTGAGCACCCGTGATAAAGGGGTTCATCAGCTCGACATCGGTCATCTGATTAAGCGAGTCGGATACGCTCACGATCAGCGTCTTGTTACGCGGGACATCGGGGACGTTCTTCGGGACCGCCGTCGGCCCGCCGGAGGCCGCGGCGTTCGGCTGGCCGCTCGCCGGGCTGGGCTGACCGGCACCGGGCTGGCCGGACGGGGCGGGCGTCTTCGTCGGCAACTCGATCGCCTGGCTGTTCGTCCCACAGGCGGCGAGCAGGGCGAGCACGCCAGCAGATAGCGAGGTGAGGAAGACTCTGCGCGGGAGTCGACGCTTGTCCATGTCCCAATACCTCCTGCGAGCTACCGAGGTAACAGTGCGATCGCGATACGCTGACTCGCGGCCCCGATCGCCCGGGCGCGCGGCGTGTGACAGCAGAGCCGGTGCGCCGCATCTACGCCAGACTCGCCAGGGCGGCGTGGCAATACCCGGCGGCCCAGGCCATCGCGATCTCGTTCTTCCGCTCGCCGAAGACGACCGGGAGGTGCTCGGGCGCGATCGCGCCGCGATAGCCGAGCTCGTGCAGGAGCGCGATCGCCGTGTCGGGGCGCACTTGGCCGGTGCCGGGGAAGACCTCGTCCACCCGGCCGTCCGCGTGGATGACCACATCGCGCACATGGACCATGAGCGTGCGCGCGACGAAGCGCGGCAGCACCGCGCGCACGTCGTCGCCGCTCATCGCCATGCAGCCGAAGCAGAAGATGAGGCCGTTCTCGGGCGCGGGGACGGCGTCGAAGAGGGATTCATATTCTCGCGCGCCCCACAACCCCTTCGCGGGGGGCCACGGCGAGTGCGTGGCGAGCCTGGTCCCGGCGGCGCGCGCCCGCTCAACCGCCCGTTCATAGAAGTGGCAGTTCAGCGCGAACTGCTCGGCGGCCTCGGCGGGCGACTGGGCATCGTCCAGCGGCGGATGCAGGGTGACGCACGGGATGCCCGCCGCGCCGGCCGCATCGAGATGGCGGGCGAAGACCTCGAAGCTCGCGCGCCCGGCAGCGGTATCCTCCACCCAGGTGCGCAGCGGTTCTTGTATCGGTTCCAGGCCGATGACATCGAGCCCAACGGCATCGAAGGGTTTGCGATATTCCCGCAGTTCCGCCGTCGTCGGCCAGCCGCGCTCAACAGCGGACGGGATCGATTTTGCTGACTCTTGCACTGCGGTGATCGCCAGCTGCTGGCAATAAGCGATGCGCGTCGCCGGATCGTCGGAGACCATGTGAGTGCGGAGGCAAACCTTCATGCCCGCCCACCCATTTCTGCACCGACAGCTTGGCGTTCCACTACGGGACCGGGTGCGGGGGGCATCAACGGCAGTCGGACGGGGCGGCCCTCGCGGATGGAGCGGTAGGCGGCCTCGACCAATTCCAGCGATGCTCGCGCATCCTCGCCATGCGTGAGTGGTCGCGTGCCGTCCGTGAGACAGTCGAGCAGGTGATCGATCGCCCCGGCCATGCCCTCGACGGGCGGGCGCGGCGCACCGACCGGCGGCGTGGGATGGACCTGGAAAACGCCCGCCCCCGCCTCGCCCCCGATCGTGTCGGAAGTGACGGTAATCGTGTCGTCCCAGTCCATGCGAATCGACCCCTTGCGCCCGAAGATCTCGATCGGCATGACGTCCCAGCCGGACGCGAGGCGCGGGTCTTTCAGCACATAAGAGACGGTCGCCTCGCCGATACAGCCATTCGCGAAGCGCAGCATGACGATGCCGGTGTCCTCGGTCTGGCGTGCCGGATCGATCAGGTCGCTGGTGGTGGCGACGGCATGCACCTCGGTCGCCTCGCCGATCAGCCAGCGGAGCATGTCGAGGGCGTGGATGCCGATGCCGGCGATCACCCCGTCATGCTTCCAGTAGGTCGCCAGTCGCGCCGGTTCCATGTGTTGCCAGGCGTAGGTGATGTCTTGCAGATAGGCCGCACGGACGAGGATCGGCGCGCCGACGTAGCCGCCGTCGAGCAACCGCTTGAGGGTGCGATGGCGGTTCTGATAGCGCTTCGTCTGATCGACCATCAGGAGCACCCCGTGCTGCCGGCAGGCCGCGATCATCGCATCGGCCTCGTCAAGGGTGTTGGCGATCGGCTTCTCGACGAACACATGCTTGCCGGCGGTGGCAGCCGCGATAGCGACCGGCGCATGGTGATGGTGCGGCAAGCAGAGATCGGCGATCTGTATCTCCGGATCGGCCAGCGCCTCCGCTACGGAGCTATACCAGTGCCGGGCCCCCCACTTCTCGGCTGCGGCCTGGGCGAGTTCGGGTCGCACATCGACCGCAGCGATCAGCCGCGCCCTCGGATTCGTCGTATAGGCACTGAAGTGTCCGGACGACACCCCGCCGCACCCGAACACCGCGACCCCGAACGACTCGGTCATGATTTTGATCTCCTTCTTCCATCGAATCATGCATCCGATGAGCGGTCGTAGCGCCGATCAGAGGAGGGGACGCTGGCATCGAAGTGCGGGTGCTCGATCGGCCCACCACGACATGTGGGGCGATCGTGGTGGCCGCAGGATACGACCGGCGAGACCAGCGACACAGCGGGGTCGAGCGCCACTTCCGGTCGCTCAAGCATTCAGTCGCGGCTACCGCCCCTCTACTCGCGAAACGATGACCGACAACTGGTCTGGCAATTCAATCGCGAATGTCTCTGTGGATGTATTGGCGACGACACCGATCAGGTCGCACAATAGACCGATCGACGCTGGCATATTGTATTGAATGAAACCGTTTCCATTAACACCTTAGCATGCGTCTGACCCGGTGTCAATCTCCATTCCCAAACCTGAGTCACGGGAGAGGCACCAATTCAGCGGCAACTTGACAATAGTGATCAGGCGTGAATGTCCTTGCTGGACATATACGCCTTGACCTTCTGCATAAACCCCGGTAGGCCACTGAGTTGACACATAATCTCGCTGGCAAGCGTGACTCTGCTGTGTGCCAGGCTTGGCACCGTGATCACCATTCCCGCTGGCCTCGCTCTTGCGGAAAGCTCCAAGATGGAGCGGGCCTACCGCATTATCCAGTCGTGGCGGCCGTCCCGTCGGTGGCAGAATGTAGCACTCCAATCAGGAGCCTTCGATGGCCGTGACGATGCGGGATGTGGCCGCGCGGGCCGGGGTATCGCTGGTCACGGTGTCGCGCGTGATCAACGGGCACAATTCCGTGCATGCGCGCACGCGTGCGCGGGTCCACGCTGCGGTCGAGGAATTAGGGTATGTCCCCGACCAGATGGCGAGCAGCCTCCGCTCGCGCCAGACAAACACCCTGGCGCTGATGCTCCCGACCATCGCCAATTCTTTCTGGACGACGATCGCCCGTGGGATTGAGGACGAGGCGGAAGTACGAGGGTACAGCGTTTTCCTGTGCAACACCGATGACGACCTCGCCAAAGAAGCCCGCTATCTGGACGTCCTCGTACGCCGACGGGTAGAGGGGATCGTCATTGCCCCCACCGCCGCGAGCGCGGAGCCGTTGCTACGAGTGCGGAAGCGTCAGAACTCAGCCCACGCCGCCGTGACCGGTTTGAACTTCCCCACGTGGCCGGTAAATTGCGGCCCACCACCCATACCCACGCCCGCATGACGGTCCGATCCGCCGTGTCGTTCCCCACTTTTCACCCGACTTGCCCCCGTTGTGGCAACCGAGGGCTGAGTTCTGACACTTCCTGGGCAACATCACGCTCCACGATCGCGCGCAGGAAGTCCGGATCGTCGGTCAGCGCCGCTTGCGCGACGGCTTGGACGCCCGTACCCTTGCTCGTGGCAATCGGACTCCTCCTCCTAATAAGTGGCACGAGCACGCTCTATGGTGGAGGACGGTGGCCGTTCTTGTCGAGCGGTCACCTTTTCCAGCAGTGTAGGGACACGATCATGCTTACCGAGGCGATATGAAAAATGGATTACCAATCATGAGCTTTGAACATGTCGCCGCTTTGCGGCAGTGGCTGAGGGCGAACCACGCCAGTTCGAGCGGCATTTTTGTCCGTATCTCTAAAAAGAACGCAAAGGTAGCAGGTGTTGGCTTTGCCGATGTGCTTGATGAGGGCTTATGTTTTGGCTGGAGTGAAAGTGTCAGATTCGCGGACGATGACGAATCGTATTTGCAAAAGTTTACGCCACGCAAGGCAGAAGGCACTACTTCCGAGCGCAATCGTCGCCACGCCAAACGACTTACTACTCGTTGCATAACCCCTTGGTGTGACGGCGGAGCGTCTTGAGGCAGATCAAGGCGCAGGCGAGATCAAGAAACGCTTGGTGCAACTCCTCGCGGCGCTCGTAGCGGATGGCCAGGCGACGATAGTGGTTCAACCACGCGAATGTCCGCTCTACGACCCACCGCCACCGACCAAGCCGTGACTTGTCCTCGATGCCTTTGCGGGCGATCCGCACCTTGATCCCGCGCCGATAGAGAGCGCGTCGGCAGTGCCGCACGTCGTACCCCTTGTCGGCGTGGACCTTGTCGGGGCGCTGTCGCGGCCGCCCGCGCGGCCCCCGTACCGGCGGGATGGCGTCGATGACGGCCGCGAAGACCGTCGCGTCGGGGCGCTCGGCCCCGGTCAGGCCGGCCACCAGTGGGAGGCCCTGCCGGTCCACGGCCAGATGCCGTTTCGTGCCCGGCTTCCCGCGATCGGTCGGGCTCGGCCCCACCGCACCGCCCCTTTTTTGGCGCGCAGGCTGGCGCTATCGACCGAGACCCGCGACCAGTCGAGCGCGCCGAGCGCGCCCAGGCGGTCGAGGATCGCCCGGTGCAGCGCGTGCCAGACCCCGGCCGCCTGCCAGTCGCGGAGCCGCCGCCAGCAGGTGCTGCCACTGCCGCAGCCGAGCGCACCGGGGAGGGCGTTCCAGGCGCACCCGGTCTTCAGTACGAAGATGATCCCGCTCAGCGCATGGCGATCGGACCGCCACGGGCGACCACCCTTAGAGGCCGTTTCATAACCCTACGATGCGCCTTAAGTCTGTAGCAATCACGCCATTTTTCTTTTGGTTTATGGGGTTATGAAACGGCCTCTTATGATGCGGCGGGTGCGGCGGGAGGAGCGGCGCGATCACCGCCCATAGGTCATCCGGGACGAGCGTTTCCATTTCCATATACGGTCAACGCTTCAGCCTATCCGATGGTTATGCAACGAGTAGTTATACAAGAAGGCAGAATGACCCCTGCCGGACTTGCCGCTTTAGGATACGACCCGGCTTCGACTAACTGAGAATGACGAGAAAGCGTAGGAGTAAGGCGCTTCCAGTCGTGAAGCAGGACTCCCCGTTCACCACCATTAGCCGGCGGGTGACGAGGCACAGAACCGCGCGTTTCTGTGGGCAGATCGGCGGCTTTGTTGGGGCTGGCGAGCGACCCGAACGGTTGACCCGCTGGCAGGTGGCCGTCACAGAAGCGGAGCGCGCGACCCACCGAGCGGTCGCATCATCATACGCGCCTGCCAGGGTCACGAGCACTATGCGTAAAGGAGGTCGTGAGGAGGTGTGTTACACCTGTCCTGGCCGAGAAGTCCGTCCGAGCAGTCAGACTGACATCCTGTGTCGGATGCGTCAGAACTGGGACGATGGGTATTGTCGACAGGTGCCGAGGGCGGCGTGAAACCAGCCCGACCGACGGTCAAGCGGCGGCCAACTCGGCCATGACGGCCACCCAGTGCTCCTGAAACCGGCGTCGGCGCTCCGCCAGCGAGACGGGTTCGCCTGACCGGGTCGCCGCGCGGAAGGACTGGCGCTGCTCCTCGAAGGCCGTGCAGAAGCGTGAAGCCGACGTGCAGCTGCCGAACCCGCGCAGCGGGTAATAGCGCTGCTTGATGCCCCGGTGGTCCTGCTCGAGCCGCTTGTTCTTGTACCGGCTGGCGCGGTGGATGCGTCAGAACTGGGGCGACGATCGTGGCCATGGGGTGCTGCGGGTAGCGTGAACGTGCTCTTTCCCTGTCGTCAGGCGGCAGTCAGTTCGGCCATAGCCGTCGCCCAGCGCTCCTGGAACAGGCGCCGCCGATCCCCGAGCGAGATGTGTGCGCTCGATCGTGTGGCGATCCGGAAGTACTGGCGCTGCTCCTCGAATGCGGAGCAGAAGCGGGCGGCGGACGCGAAGGTGCCGAACC
>JAABUN010007286.1_pt1 | contig 12053 bp, 12 predicted proteins | sample 5559311 | NCBI WGS metagenome assembly JAABUN01 (sample SAMN10711877, study PRJNA513370) | rock metagenome | isolation source: Antarctica rocks | place: Antarctica: Victoria Land, Siegfried Peak sud | reverse complement strand
GCGCGGTTCAGCATCGTGCGCGGGTGGTTGGGACGACGTGGCAGGCGACCTTGAAGCGGCGGGCGCGGATGCTTCGCGGCGGCTCAGCATGACCGATCCGAGGTGAGAGGCCGACAACGTATGTGGCGGCCACCCTGGACGTCGGCGGTCGGCCCACAACAACCGGATCGGTCATGCTGAGCCGCCGCGAAGCATCCGCGCCTTCCTGCACCACGCGCCCGCCCCACGCACAACCCCAAACCGCACCCGCGCGTCAGTGGCCGGGCGGCGTCGGCTTCGGGATCGTGTCGAAGATCGCCTGCCCCTGGGGGCCATTGGGAGCCTCGGCGTCGATGAATCGGCGGAACCACGACTTCCGCCGCAGCGGCGTCTGACGCGATGCCCGGAGGTCTTCGCCGCACCGCAGGCAGGAGTCGCAGTGGACCCGCGTCACGGTGTTACAGGTCGGGCACGTCACCCCATACATCGCCGCACCCTCCTCATGCCGAACCAGCCGCACCATCGCCACGCCCGATCATAGCACCATCCAGGCCGCGCGCCCGTTTCGCGGGTTGGCCCCGGTCAATGCGACACAGGAAGTGATCGCCTGCTTCATGCAATAGGTGTGTGGTTGCGCGGCAAGGGACGGACCTCTCCCCGCCGCTGCGGCGCCCCACCCTCCCCGACGCGGGGAGGGTGGGGCGCTGGCAGTCACCCACCGTGTTTGCACCACGCAGCACGCAGCATCACGTCTCGCTGTCGCCCACCACCTCGACCCCCTTTCCCCCTCTCCTCGGATGGGGAGAGGGGATGGCGAGCCGCAGCGACGCCAGGGGTGAGGGTGCCCAGCCGCCGCCCACAACACCTATCCCCTTCAGCGCCCCCCCACTCGCCCGTACACCCGCACCACCTCATCCTGCCAGACAATCATCGCCCCGGCAAAATCCACGCTGGCCGGGTCTTCCTGCGGGTAGAGGATGGCGTAGTCGTAGCGCGCGGTGGGGTCGGGCGCACCGGCGTAGTCGCGCCCATAATTCACGCGCACGCGGGTATAGATCGGGTTGGTCGCCAAAACGCGCGCCAACATCCCGCCATACGCGCCGGTCGGATCCTCGCGCGACAGGTAGACCGAGGCATCGAGCGGGATGGCGGCGCGAAGTTGGGCGAAGCGGTCGGTCGGGGCGAGGCGATAGACGACGTCGGTGCCGAACGCCGCCACCTCGACCGTCGGCCCGCCCGGCGCGGCGAGGCGCGCGCGCGTCTGCGCCGCCAGGGCCGTGGTCAACTCGTCATAATGCACCGTCAGATGGGTCACGCCGAGACCCTGCAAGATGGCGAGGGCGCGCGGGGTCGGGCCATCGCGCAGTTCGTAGTACAACGCCTGGTACCCCTTCGGCGCGACATTCCCCGCGCCGTTGATCACCGGCTGGCCGTGGTAGAAGGCGTAGTACTGGTAGCGATTGTTCAGCAACTCCGCGCCACGATTGGTCGGCAATTGCAGCGGCAGTTCGGTCAGCACGACATCCGGCTGCGCCGCCAGCCAGCGATACACCGCCGGGATAGCGGCCCCGGTCGGGAGCGGCGTGATCGGGTAGGGGCGGTTCAGCGACTCGGCCCCGACCCCGATGATCAGCAGCGCCGCCAGCGCGGCGGGCAGGAAGCGCCCCACCCCGCGCGCGGTCGCCCGCCAACGCGCGGCCCAGCCGAGCAGGTGGTGCAGCCCCAGCCCGGCCAACCCGGCGAGCGCGAGGCCATACAGAATGTTGAAGCGTGCCGGGACGCGCATCGAGTCGAAGCCGGGCAGGCGGAAGTAGAGGAAACCGTAGGGCATTCGTGTCCAGACGCGGCTCTGCGGGTCGCCGGTCAGTTGCAGGACCGGCCCCAGCGCCAGGAGCGCGGCGGCGAGGCCGAGCAGGAGCAGGTACTGGGGTAGCCGTCGCCGCCACGCGCCGAGCGCGCCGAGCAGCGCCAGCCCGAGCGCCAACAGGCCGGGGAACATGTTGCGTTCCGGGCTGTAGCGCCCCTGCTCGCGTAACGGGGCGGTCGCCTCGCCCCACAGGCGGTTGCGCGCGTCGGCGGTCACGAAGCTGGCGATGTTGGCCGAGTAGAGGATATTCTCGTCGAGCGACCGCTCGAAGGCGAACTCGCTCTGCACGTCGCGATAGGCGAGTGCCACCGGCAGGAAGAGCGCCCCCGCCAGTGCCCCCGCCACCGCGAGCCGCGTCCAGACGGCGCGCGGCGGCCCTTGCCGCCGCACCGCCGCCCGCACCAGACGCAATGCCACGAAGCCCCCGACCACGAAGACGAGATAGAGGGCGTAGTATTGCGCCGAGAACGCCTGAAGGGCCAGCAGCCCCGCCAGCGCCAGCGCCTCGCGCCAGCGCGGCGCGGCGAAGAGGCGATCGAGCAGCAGGATGATCAACGGGAAATATTGCCCCGAGAGGAGGCCGAGATGGGGCAGATGATCGAGGTGGAAGGGGGCGAAGGCGTAGATCAGCCCCGCGACGAGCGCCCCCGCCCTGCCGCACCCGAGATGCCGCGCCAGCGCGTGCATCACCAGCGCGCTGAGAACGAACGTGCCGAGCACCGCGACGTTGTAGATCAGGACCGGATTGGCGGTGAAGAGGTGCAGCGGCAGCGTCAGCAGCGCCGCGCCGAGCAGCAATTCGTCGAAAAGGTAGGTGCGCGTGTAGGGGTAAAAGATGTTCGCGTCGAAGAGCCGCGACGGGTCGTGCAGGAGTTGCCGCTGCCCCTGCGCCACCCGCCACACGCTGTCCAGCGGGTCGAGCGGCGAGATGATCCCCGTGCCGAGATGGGCAGCCAGCGGCCAGGTGAAGACGATCGCCAGGGCGGCGTAGAGCAGGCTCAGGCCCCCGACATGCGCCGCCACACGCCCGCGCCCCGCCCACACCGAAACGCCCGTCCGCCCGCCCCAGGGCGCGACGGTCGCCGGGGCCGGTGGTGCAGCAGTGGCGGCGGTCGCCGCGAAAGTCTCCCCATCCATGCAGCAGGACTATAGCACGCGCCCCGTGCTGCGGGCCAGACGAGCGGGCGCAGCAGCAACGACACAGCGCGGGCTTATCGCTGAAGAAGATCACGGTGGCGATGATCAGGAAGGAGACGACATTATTGATGCGGCTCTTCTGGCGGCAGCTGGCGAGCGTGAGTTACGAGGTGAGGCCGGGACCGGGGAAGGTGCTGCGGTGGGGGGTGGATGACCTGAAACTGCACGATGATTTGGTGCTGAGTCTGGCGCTGGTGGGGGAGTTGGACGGGGTGGACTGGCGACCGCGGGTGGCGCGGGGGACGGGCGGGGAGGCGTGGTGAGGCGTGGTGCGGCCATGCGGGGCGTGGGGGCGGGCGCGACGCCATGGGCCGCATGCGGGTGGCCGACGGCGCGGGGCTGGCGGCGAGGTCAGGTGTCGCGGGAGAGGCGGTCGAGGCTGCGCTGCGCGATGGCGGCAGAGGGCGAGCCGAGCCGCTGGAGGATCGCCCGCGCCTCCTCGTAGAGCCGCCGCGCCTCGGCGGCGTCGCCCGCGTCCTCGGCGAGGCGGCCGAGTTGGTGGAGGGTGGCGGCGACGCCGCGCTGGTCGCCGAGCCGCCGCTTGATGGCGAGGCTCTCGTCATAGAGCCGCCGCGCCCCGGCCGGCTCGCCCGCGTCCTGGGCGCGGATGCCCAGCTGGTGGAGGGTGATGGCGACGCCGCGCTGGTCGCCGAGCCGCTGGAAAATCGCCCGCGCCTCCTCGTAGAGCCGCCGCGCCTCGGCGGCGTCGCCCGCGTCCTGGGCGAGGATGCCCAGCTGGTGCAGGGTGGCGGCGACGCCGCGCTGGTCGCCGAGCCGCCGCTCGATGGCGAGGCTCTCGTCATAGAGCCGCCGCGCCCCGGCCGGCTCGCCCGCGTCCTGGGCGAGGTTGCCCAGCTGGTGCAGGCTGGCGGCGACGCCGCGCTGGTCGCCGAGCCGCTGGAGGATCGCCCTTGCCTCCTCGTAGAGCCGCCGCGCCTCGGCCGACTCGCCCTGCTGCTGGATGACGATGGCGGTGTTGTGGAGGAGGGCGGCGAGGGCGGCGTCGTGGGGGAGGGCGCGGGCGGCGGCGAGGCCCGCGCGCCCGAGGCGGACGGCGAGGGCCCAGTGGCCGCGCGTCTGGAGGGCGTCGGAGACGGACAGGACGGTGCGGGCAAGGTCCAGGGCGGCGTCCCACTCCTCGCGCGCGACGGCGCGCTCGGCGGCAAGGACGAGGGTGTCGGCCTCGGCCGCGAGCCGGGCCTGGTCCTCGGGGGTATCGGCGGCGTGGGCGCGGGCGTAGGCGCGGGCGGCGGCGAGGAGGGCGGCGTCGGCCTCGGCGGGGAGGGGGGCGGGGAGGTGGCGGGCGAAGTCGCCGACGAGCTGGTGGAGGCCGACGCGGTCGCCGAAGCGGTCGGCGAGGGAGCGGGCGACGAGGGTGCCGAGGGCGGCGTCGAGGGCGGCGGGATCGAGGGCGGCGGCGCGGGCGAGGAGGGGGAGGCCGACGGAACTGGCGAGGCAGGCGGCGAGGCGGGCGAGGAGGTGGCGGGCGTCGTCCGGCAGGGCGTCGTGGGCGACCTGGAGGGCGACGCGGATGCCGCGCTCGCGGTCGGTGGCGCTCCCGAGGCCGAGGCGGTAGGCGGGGTCGCCCAGGCGCGCGACGAGGGCGGCGAGGGTGCCCCTGGTGGCGGCGAGCTGGGCGGCGACGACGGCGAGGGCGAGGGGGTGGCGGTCGAGGAGGCGGGCGATCTCGGCGATGGCGGCGGCGTCCGCGGGGCGCTCGGGGAGGCGGGCGCGCGCGCGGAAGAGGCGGGCGGCGTCGGCGAGATCGAGGAGGTCGAGGTCGATCGGCTCGTCGGCGAGGTCGGCGAGGTCGGCGTGCTGGGTGGTGATGATGACGGGGAGGCCGGGCGGGCGGAGGTGGTCGGCGAAGGCGAGGGCGGTGCCGCTGTGCGCGAGGTTGTCGAGGATGAGGAGGGGGGCGTGCTCCTCCAGGAGGGCGCGGACGGCGACGAGCTTGGCGGCACCCGGCATGGTGGGGATGGCGGTGTCGGCGCACTGGGCGGCGAGGCGGTCGCAGAGGGCCGCGATATCGGCGTCGCGGAGGTCGCGCAGGAGGAGGACGGGCGGGCCGGCGGGCGCGGCGAGGGCGCGGGCGGCGAGTTCGAGGGCGCGGGCGGACTTGCCGACGCCGCTGAGGCCGTGGATGACGACGAGCCGGCCGGAGCGGAGGGCGGCGGCGGCGCGGGCGAGGTCGTCGTCGCGACCGAAGAGGGTGGGGAGCCTGCCGAGGGCGGGGGGGGGGCAGGGCGCGGCGGGCGGGCGGGGCGATGGTGTCGTGGATGTCGTCGAGGCGTTCCAGGATCGTCGCGTTCTGGGACTGCACGGTGCCGAGGTCGCGGTGGGTGGTGGTGTGGAGTGCGACGTTGTCGCGGTGGTACTGGGCGAGGTCGCGGGCGAGGGTATCGAGACGGGCGGCGAGGGCGCGGTCGAGGAGGTCGGCGAACTGGGCGAGGCGGGCGTCGGTGTCGCCGGTGCGGTCGGCGAGGCGGGCGAGCTGGGCGTGCAGGGCGGCGAGCTGGTCGGCGGCGGCGTCCTGGCCCGTCTGGAGGTCGGCGAGGGCGTGCTGGGTCGCCTGCTGGAGGAGGAGGGTGAGGGCGCGGTAGGTGGGCGGGTCGGTTTGGAGGCGGTGGACGAAGGCGGCGGCGAGGCGATCGGGGAGGATGTCGCCGAGGTAGTCGCGCAGGTAGCGGCCGCAGAAGGTGTCGCCGAGGCGCGCGATCTGCTGGTCGGTGAGGAGGCGTTCGTCCCGCGCGGCGGCGAGGTAGCGGTCGAAGCGGTCGCGCCAGGCGGCGCGGAGGGGTGACTGGTCGGGCGCGGTGAGGAGGGTGAGGAGGTCATCGGGCGCGGCGGGCGGGTCTGCGGCGGGGGCGGCGAAGGTTGCGTGCCAGATGGTGGCGACGTCGGCCTGGAGGAGGGCCATGACGCGGGCGATGGCGTCGCGGTCCTCGGCGACCCAGTCGTTGCGGCGGGTGGTGTCGTCGAGGTTGGCGGCGCTGTCGCGTAGGGCGTCGGCGTAGGCGAGGGCGAGGGCGTCGCGGAGGGCGGGGCGCTCGGCGGGGCGTCCGGCGAAGCGGGTGGAGAGGCGCTTGAGGCGCTCGCCGGTGGGGCCGGAGAGCCAGTTGCCGCTGAGGGCGCTGAGCATCCCGCTGCCGGTGAGGGCGGCGAGGTGGACGGGCGTGGCGGCGGTGCCGACGAGGGCGCCGCCGACGGCGAGGCCGGCGACGAGGACGACGCCGGTGCCGAGGATGAAGAGGTAGTCGCTGATCCGCTCGCAGCGCTCGGCGCTTGGGGCGGGCATGGCACGGCCTCCTGGTGCTGCGTGCGGCGACCGGTGGTGTGCTGTGGCGTGCTGTGGCGTGCTGCGCTGTGGTGACGATTGTAACCGGGGGCGGGGCGAGAGGCAATCGGGGACCGTCCGCGCGTGAGGCCGAACTGCGCGCGATACGGCGCGGACGCCAGCCCGCGCGCCGTGCGTGTGGGCGGCGGGGTCGCTTGAGTAGCGCCGCATCACGTCGGCCCGGATTCGTCGTGGCCCGGCATGTCGCGATCGAGACACAGACGCTATGGTGAGGATGGATGCAGTATGGCAGCGGCTAGCGACGATTGAAACATGGGTCCGGGGTGTCGCCCCGATTGGTCGGATGGTTGGCTGGTTCGTGTGTGGGGATCGTTGAGCGGGTACCACCGATAGAGAGGCGCGGGCTTACCGCTGCTGCTGCGCCCGCAACAGGTCGCGGATCTCGGCAAGCAGGACTTCTTCTTTGGTCGGGGCCGGGGGGGCACCCATCTCGGTCTTCCGCGCCGCGCGAGTCAGGAGCGCGTTCATCGGCTTGACCACCAGGAAGAAGATCACGGCGGCGATAATCAGGAACGAGACGACATTATTGATGAAGTCGCCGATCAGGAACTCGCTGCGGTTGATGGTGAATTTGATCTGTGAGAAATCGGGCGCACCGCCGATAGCGCCGAGCAACGGCGTGATCAGGTCTTTCACCAGGGCATCGACGATCGCCTTGAACGCCGTGCCGATGACCACCGCCACCGCCAGATCGACGATATTCCCGCGCAGAATAAAGTCCCGGAACTCCTTCAGCATGGCGTGTTCCCTCCCTGATTCCACGGTCATCGCCGACGCGCGGCGTTATTCACCTGGCATATCCACACCGATAGTAGCACCATTCCAACACGAGGCGCGACTGTTGCGTATACCGCACGCAGAGGGACCGTCGAAGCCGTCACCAGGGCCACATCTTCTCGTTGTAGGGCGAACCGTAGGAGGGGCAGCGATGACCGATCGCAGTTTTGGCGACGGCGTTTCCATCCAGGATGCCGATCTCCTGGTCCGACTCAATGGTTACTTCGACAACCTCGATCAGCGGCTGGCGCAGGGGCAGGGGTGGCTCATCTACAACAGTTCGCGCGAGCGCGGGGGGCGGATCTTGCGCCTGTTGCTGTCGCGCCTCGATGGCTATCGCCCCTTCTTCTCCCTCTACCATCTCCCCTGGCGCGACTTCGCGCTGCACGCCTATGTCAGCACGGTTGCCCTGCCACGCGATGCTTCGCTCGTCGCGGAGGAGGAGGACGGGAGCGTGCGCAAGCGCGAGTTCGCCCTCGCCACGGGGGTGGCGAATGCCACCGCCATCCAGCTTGCCGGGGCCGATCTGGTCATCCTCAGCGGCCTGGCCCCCGCCACGCTCCTCGAAGCGCTGGCCCTCAGCCAGGCCGCGTCCGAGCGTGTCGCGCGGCGGCGGGCCGTGATCGCCCTCACCGAGCACGATCCCTGGTCTCTCAGCGGCGCGTTCGCCGCCGCTGATCCCACCGGCGGCTCCTGGCAGCATTTCCACGACGCGATGCGGGCCTCGAGCTATATGGCGCTGTGAGGCGGTCGCGTCAGCGGTCCTGCCCGCCGCTCGCCCGTGCCCCCGCCTCGCCCGCCGTGCGCAGCGCCGCCGCGACGATGTCGCCCGCCAGGCGGGTGCGGAAGGTCCAGCGTGCCGCGTCCCGGTCCAGCGTCGCGTTCCAGGCGGCGAGCCCGCCCGCCCGTGCGACCTCCTGCGGGTGACGATCGCCCGTCTCGAACTCCAGGCCCTCGGTGAGGTCTTGCGCCCAGGTGAAGCCCGCCGCTCGCCGGAGCAGCAACGGCCACTCGGCGTCGGTGCCGACGCTGTGTTCGCGGCCATGCAGCGCCAGCCACTCCGCCGCGCGCCGCGACAGCCCGCGCGAGCCCGAGCAGATGTCCACCGCCTCGCCGAAGAAGTGCGAGACGACGCGATTGGCGAGCCCTTCCGTCTCGAGCTGGTTCGCCGGGTGCGTCGCCCAGGCGCGCTCCGTGCGCCCGAGGATCAGCAGATCGACGGTGGCAACGCGCGCGATGATCGTCTCCAACTCGGCCTGCCAGTGGTGCCACCAGTGCAAGAGGCGGTCGAAGTCGCAGAGGTGGACCGCGTCGGCCATCGTCGCCGCTTCCCGCGCCGCGCCGAGCCGTCGCCAGCCGATCTCGCCCAGATCGCTCGGGTGACGCGTCACCGACGCCCCGACCGCGACCAGCGGTGCCGTGACGTATTCGGGCGTCTCCGCCGTCGCGAAGATCGCCATGCCCGCGTAGCGCGTCGCCAATCCCGGCAAAGCGGCGCGCAGAGCGGGGAGGTCCGCGCCGTGCGGATCGTGCAGGGTCGCGGCGAGCGCGACCGCCGACCGCGCGCTCATCGCGGCCCCCCGCGCGCCGCCAGCCCGACGGCGATCCCCGCGCGCAACGCCGCCACCGCCTCCGCCACCGTCTGCGCGTCGTTGAAGACCGCCGACCCCGCGATGATCTGGTCGGCCCCCACCGCGACCACGCGCGCGATGTTCTCCGCGTTCACGCCCCCATCGACCGCCAGGATCGCCGTCGGCTTGGTCGCGCCGGGCGTATCGAGCGCGTCGAGCGCGCCGCGTAGCGCGACGATCTTCGCCACTTGCTCCTCGATGAAGCGCTGACCGCCGAAGCCGGGATCGACCGTCATCACCAGCACCTGATCGACAATCGGCAGCACCTCGGCCAGGGCGGCGGCGGGCGTCGCGGGATTCAGCGTCACGCCGGGATGCGCCCCGAGATCGCGGATCATCGTCAGGGTGCGGTGGAGGTGGATCGCCTCCTCGACATGGACGGTGAGCCAGTCGGCCCCGGCCTCGACGAACGCTGCCAGGTAGCGCTCCGGCTGCGCGATCATCAGGTGGACGTCGATCGGCAGGGTCGTCGCCCGTCGCACCGCCGCCAGGATCGGCAGGCCGATACTGATGTTCGGCACGAAGACACCATCCATCACGTCGAAGTGGATCGCGTCGGCCCCCGCGCGCTCCGCCTCGGCCACCTGCTCGCCCAGGCGCGTGAAATCGGCCGACAGGATCGACGGCGCGAGCCGCACCTTCCGCTGTTCAGACACGGGTGACACGCTCCCTCACCTCTCGCTTCGTCCTTGCCGCCGTCATCGCCCCGCCCCGACCGGTCGGGACGCCCGCGCGCCGCGCCCGCTCACGCCAAACGCGTCTCCGCCAGCACGATCGCCCCGATTAGCCCCGAATCCTGCCTCAGCCCGGCGGGCACGATCGGCGGGACCGGCAGGAGGTGGATATACTCGGCCGCCCGACGGCGTAACGGCCCGAACAAACTCTCCCCCCGCGCGATCAGCCCGCCGCCGATCACGATCGTGTCCGGGCAGAGGAGCGCGGTCGTGTTCGCCAGGCCGATCGCCAGGTATTTCGCGACCTCCTCCCACACCGCCGGATCGTCCAATTCCTCGGCGGGTTTGCCGAAGCGCGCGCGCAACCCCGTCCCCGAGATCACCGCCTCCAAGCAACCGCGACTGCCGCAGGCGCAGGGCGGGCCGTCCGGCCAGACGATCTGGTGCCCCCCCTCGGTGTCGAGCGAGCCGTGGTGGATGCGCCCATCGATGATGACGCCCGTGCCGACGCCGGTGCTGATCGTGTAGTAGACCAGTGTCCGCGCCCCCCGCCCCGCCCCCTCGCGCCACTCGCCGAGCGCGGCGCAATTGGCGTCGTTGTCCAGCGTCACCCGCGCGCCGAGCTGCCGCGCCAGTTCGTCCACGAGCGGGTAGCCGTGCCAGCCGGGCAGATTGAGCGGGTTGGTGATCCCCCGCGCCAGATCGAGCGGCCCCGCCGCCGAGATGCCGACGCGCGCGACCCCGTCCGGCGCGATCTGACGTGCCAGCGCCGTCAGCGCCGCCGCGCCATCGGCCCCCGCGTGGGGCGTCAGCGTCCGCTCCGCGCGCAGCCCGCCCGCCTCGTCGCGCCGCCCGACCCGCATCCGGGTCGCGCCGATGTCGATCCCGATCGTCGCCCCGGTGTCCGCCCCCATCCCCGCCCCCTCGTCTACCCGCGCCCTTCGTCCACCCGCGCCCTCACGCCTCCGCGCCGCCGACCGGCGCGATTATAGGCGATCCCGCCTCCACCGCAGCGATCGTCGCGAAGAGTTGCACCGCCGCCGCCTGCGTCAGCAACTCGACCCGCCCGCGCCGCCCGAAGCCGACCAGCCCCGTGCGCGGCTCGCGCGAGCGCGTCCAGGCGCGCTCGGCGTAGGCGACGAGCGTCGGCAGGTAGAAGCCGTGATCGCCGCTGGTGTCGCCGAGCAGGCGGAGGTTGCGGAAGAAGATCGCGTTGAATGGCGGGTCCTGTCGCCAGAGGCGTTCGTCGGTGCCGTAGTACTCCAGGGCCTGCGCGGCGATGGCGCGGGCGCGGGCCAGCGCGTCGGGGTCGTCGGTCGCCCGATGCAACAGGGTCGCCGCGCCGAGCATCGTCCCCTGATTGTAGGACCACTTCGTCCGCTCGATCGTCCCATCGAGCTTCAGGTGATCCCAGTAGAGGGTATCCTCGGGATCGCGCAATGTGTCCTCCACCCAGCCGAACGCACGCCGCGCCCAGTCCAGATAGGCGCGCTCGCCGGTCAACTCGTGGAGGTGCAGCGCCAGTTGCGCGGTCGGCGCGTTCGAGACGGTGTTGCGGTCGCGCGTGGGATTCGCCCGCGCCTGCGCCCAGAAGACCCCACCGGGTGCGGGGTGTGACGTGTCGTCGTCCCAGGCGCTGACAACGAACGCGAAGATGCGCGCCGCGTCGGACAGCCAGCGCCGCTCGCCGGTCGCGCCGTGCAGGGCGATCAGGTCCAGTCCGATCCAGAGGTTGTCGTCGTAATAGCAGTCGCCGCGCGTCTCACCTGGATAGGCCGTGCCCCCAGGCGGCGCGGCGCTCGTGTCCCAGTAATGCGCGAAGAAGCCCTGCCCCAGCCGCCGCGCCTGCCCGAGCTGTTCCCCGCCCGCCCCCGGCAGCGCGGCGATGTCGAGGGTCGCGGCGAGCGCCTGCCCGAACGGCCAGAGGTAGGCGTAGCGCCGGTCGGTCGGTGCCGGGGGGGCCTTCTCGCGAAACAGCGCCTTGTCGGGGATAGCGAACTGCCGGTTCAGCGCGTCGTAGGCGTCCAACGCCCGCGCCTCCCAGCCCGTCAACGCGGCAGCATCCCCCGCCGCCATGCCGCTTGGTCGCCCCACAACGCGCGAACCCCACCGCCGCAACCGCCCGAATGGCCCCGCTCCCACCACTCCCGCCATCCGTCGCCCCCGTCCAAATCGTCCCAGGTTCGCCGTGTTCAATCCTGTCGGGCTGCGTCCCGAACACCGCCAACGCCATGAGCGCGGGCACCGTCGCCAAACCGCTTCAAGTGTAGCAGCAGGATGTACGTATCCTTATCCCCCGCGTCCGCAGAGCGCGGTTCAAAATCTTGCGTGGGGGTTGGACCGGGGTGGCAGGCGGTTGAGGCCCCATTGCGCTCTGCCACCACCGCGCCTCGGGGGGGCTGCGGCCCCACGAAACCCACCTGCGTGGGTTAGGACGCACGTATCTAGTACAGGGTCGTGGAAATAGGCGCAGGGTTAGAGTCCATGAAAGCGGCCTTTGTGGGTCCACTTGAAGGGCATGGCGGTCTGGTTGAAGTAGGCGATGAAGGCGCGGATGCGCGCCTGAAGGG
>JAABUN010007285.1_pt1 | contig 12056 bp, 13 predicted proteins | sample 5559311 | NCBI WGS metagenome assembly JAABUN01 (sample SAMN10711877, study PRJNA513370) | rock metagenome | isolation source: Antarctica rocks | place: Antarctica: Victoria Land, Siegfried Peak sud | reverse complement strand
TCGGCTGCACTCCACCCTCGGTTACCGGACCCCGTTCCAAGCCCTCACCGACCACCAGACCGCGACAACCGCCGCGGCCTGACCCGCCCCCACCGACGACCTGTCCAGGATCCTTGACACAGCCCAAAGTTCCTATGAAGTCACGTCCGCCCGGACCGGCCGCAAGGTCGATGAGAGGCGCGGCCCTGTCCGGCCGACGAGTCCTAGTGGGCGTGTCGCGTAAGTTTATTGCCGGTGAGGTGAGAGAATGAGGCATGCGTGCGAAACCTCTGGGATTGCGGACGGCGACCATCAAGAACTGAGCCGGTGGTTGCGGTCCTCCACGATCAAGGCGGGATTGGCGCAGCGGGCGCGGATCGTGCTGCTGGCCGCGGACGGGCACTCCAACGTGGACGTCGCCGCCCAGGTCGGCGTCTCCCTGCCCACGGTCCGGCAGTGGCGGCAGCGATACGCCTGTAGCGGGCTGGCCGGGTTGTCGGACGCGGAACGCTCGGGGCGGCCGAAGACCGTGGACGACCGGAAGATCGTGGAGGCCACGTTGCGCCCGCCGCCGAAGAAGCTGGGCGTGACGCACTGGTCGAGCCGGCTGATCGCGCCACGACTTGGGGTCGACCACGCCACGGTGGCCCGGGCGTGGAAGGCCTACGGGGTCCAGCCGTGGCGCAGCGAGACGTTCAAGTTCTCCACCGGCCCCGAGCTGGTCGCCAAGGTCACCGACGTCGTGGGTCTCTATCTGGCCCCGCCGGCGCGCAGAAGTGCGACGTTCAGCGGGGGCCGGTAGTACAGGCCGAGGTCGACGTCGGAGTCCGGGCCGTGGTCGCCGCGAGCTCGACTGCCGCCCAGGGCGACGCCGACGATTTCTGGCACGGCGGTGAGCCGCCGGGCCAGCTCGTGCAGGCGTGCGTCGTCGAGCATCCCGGCATACTCGTGGGTGATCGAGCGCGGAGCAATTGACTTAATGTTGACGTGCTCGGCCAGCTTTTCCGGTCGCCGAACCCGCCCCGGCGACGCGACGGCGTCTCGGCACCCCAGGTGCCGGTTTCCCAGACAGGATCGGCTGCTGGAACGTGACTGGGCCACCACGGGGCCGCGGTCACCTGTGCGCAGTTCCGTGCGTCTCGGCCGGAGGGCGGGCCGCTTGAAAATGACGCGAGCGTGGCGCCTCGGCCTGCGACAGTCTGAGCATGGAGATAGTCACCGCGCGCTTCTACAACTGGGCTTCGATCCTGGAGGACCAGACTCGCGGCCAGGTCCTGATGACTAGCCGCATGCCGTTCATCTACCCGCACGTCGCCCTCATGCCTGATGCCCATCTCGGGAAGGGGTGCGCCGTGGGGACCGTGCTGCCGACGCTGGGGGCGATCATCCCTGCGGCCGTCGGTGTGGACATCGGCTGCGGGATGATCGCGCTGCGTACTCAGTTCGTGGCCGGCGACTTGCCGGCGGACCGTCGGCCGCTGCGGGAGTCGATCGAGCGGTCGGTGCCCCTGTCCCCGGGTAACTACAACGCCGGTGTGCGGGACGAGCGGACCGAGGCGCGCTTGGCGGAGCTCACGGAGTCGGCCTCCTCACAGGGCGTGGACCCCGCCGCCTACGCGAGCAACTGGCAGATGCAGCTCGGGTCCCTTGGTGGCGGGAACCACTTTATCGAGGTGTCTTTGGACGAGGAGGACCGCGTCTGGCTGTTCTTGCACTCCGGCTCCAGGGGGGTCGGCAACAAGATCGCGACGCGCAACATCAAGGTGGCGCTGGATCAGTGCAAGGCGAGGTGGATCGACCTGCCGCACCCGGACCTGGCCTACCTGGTCGAGGGCGACCCGGAGTTCTGGACCTACATCCGCGGCCTGACCTGGGCTCAGCAGTTCGCGCTGCTTAACCGCGAGGAGATGATGGACCGGGTCGCGGACTCCTTCTCGGCGTGGGTGGGCGGCAGCGTTGAGCAGCACGAGCGGATCAACTGCCATCACAACTACACGGTCCGCGAGACAGTGTTCGGCAAGGACGTGTGGCTGTCGCGGAAGGGCGCCATCGCGGCGCACGAGGGTGCCCGCGGTCTCATCCCGGGCAGCATGGGCACCCGCTCCTACGTGGTGACCGGCAAGGGCGACCGGATGAGCCTGAACAGCAGCCCGCACGGGGCGGGGCGTGAGTACGGGCGCAAGCACGCCGAGCGCACCTTCACCTACGACCAGCTCGTGCAGTCCATGGCAGGCATCGAATGGTCGGGGTCCAAGGCGTTCCTCGACGAGATCCCGGCCGCCTACAAGGACATTGACGTTGTCATGCGTGACGCCGAGCCGTTGGTGCGGGTGGACCACACCCTGCGGCAGATCGTCAACGTCAAGGGAACCTGACCGGTGGGGCGAGCGGCCTGCCGAGGTGTACACCTCGGCAGGCCGTCGCCCAGCGAACGTCCGTCGACGGGCCGCCCCTGGAAGCGAGCGTCCTGCGGGACGCAGGTGGGTCGCTTCCTCAGCATGGATCTGGGTGCGGCGTCACTGTGGCGATGGTGCAGTTGATGCGGGCGCCGGCGCGTTCGATCCTGGCGTCAGCGGTCAGCAGCGTGGTCTTCATGCGTTCGGCGGCGGCGACGTAGACTGCATCGGGGTAGCGCATCGAGCCCTGAGACAGCTCCCACGCGCGGTGGACGTCGGCCCACGGTGTGGCCCGGATAGCGATGCCCAGTCCCTCGGCGTCTCGAAGCGCCTGCTCGACGTCGACGGCCTGGAGCGGGTGGGTCGGTCGGGTGGCGGCTGCGCGCAGACCGGACAGCACCTCGAAGGCGAGGTGCCCGGGGGCCTCCAGCTGCTCCGCTGCTGGTTGGCCGGCCAGCGCGGTGCGGGCGGCGACGCCTCGCGGGCCGGGGTCAGCGACGGCGTCGATGACGACGGAGGCGTCCACGATCACGACGACTTGTGGTCTCTCAGGCCGGCGAGCAGGTCCTCAGCGCGGTCCGCGTGGTCGCTCGCGAGGGCATCCAGCACCGCCGTCCTGTCCCGCTCGTCAACCGACGGCTTCCCACTCAGCTTCTCGCTCAAGCCGTCAAGGGTCTGCTGGCGACGCAGATAGGTCGCCTGGGCCTGGACGGCGCTGCGCAAGTAGCTTTGCAGGGAGACTCCCATGCCGGCGGCGGTGGAGCGGATCAAGTCGAGGTCGTCGCTGGGGACACCGCGGATGAGCACGTCAGACATTCCGGTACGATATCACTGCTGATAGCAAACCATCTGCGATGTTCGAGTGTTGCACCGCCCTGAGGGCCTGGCCAAGGCCGCTGGTCTCACGCACCACCGTGACACCCGCCGTGCGTGATCGATCGGGAAATGGGACGGCTGGAAGCAGGTCCTCGGATTGGACCGGCCCTCTTGGGTGTGCGATCGCGGCTTCTATGCCTTGAGCCTGATGGGCCAAGGTTGGGCGATCAGAACAGGTCGATGACGGCGTGCTCGCCTTCTCTAGTCGCCACCGCGCGGGCACGCTCGGCGCTGCTCTCCTCCACCATCTGCAAGGCGGCCTCGTCGTAGGCGTCCGGTGGGAAGCCGAGGGCACGCCGTACCCGCAACCGCCCGATCAGCAGCATCGCCCAGTCCATCTGAGCTCCCTGGCTCTCGGCGAGCAGCACTCCGCGGGTAAGCCAGCGGTTCGCCTTGTCCAACTCCCCGGCGCTCTCCCAGGCTTCACCGACCAGGTGGTAGGTCACCGCCGTCACTGGCCGGCTGCGGCGCAGTTCCTCCGAGGCCTGCTCGGCCTCGCTCCTGCGGCCCAGGTCCAACAGCGCCTGCACTACAGACCCGCGCGCATCCGGGCTTGTGGCAACCTCAGCCTCGGCCGCGGCGAGGTAGGCGTCCAGGGCGCTGGCGTGGTCCTCGAGCAGCGCGAACTGCTCGCCCGCGCAGACCAGCAGGTCGGCGACCGGCACCTCATCCCGTTCCTGAGGGTGCTGGGCCCAGGCCAGCAGCTGCCGCGCGAGCTCACGATGGCCAGCGGCGCCGGCGGCGGAGGCCCGCGCGGCCTTCTCCTCGAGGACTTCTTCGGTCAGCGGCACACGCATGTCAAGAAGGCTAAGCGGCGCACTGGCTCGACCCCGGCACCGGGGCCACAAGAGAAGCAGACTCACTCGCGTCCCGAGTGGCGCACCCGTGCGGGACGTCGCGCATCCCCGGCCGCACACGCTGCAGAGGTGACCGGCAAGCCTTCGTCTGCGGGACGGCGCGGTCGCGCCGCGCGCAACCTGCTCACGCCGGGTTCCGTCGTCGGCAGGCGGTCGGCGTGCGGGACGTCGGTCGAAGCTTTCCCGGCCGGGCGCGTCAACGAGCTCGCCGGCGCACCTCGGGACGCTGGGTCACTCGGCTAGGACAAGGGCTGAGGTGACTCGGACGATTCCGTCGCCGTAGCGTTCGTTGAGTTCGGACTGCAGGGTGCCGTCGTCGTAGGTAGTTGTGATTTCGACGGTGCCGGTCAGGACGTCGACGCTGGTGCCCAGCGTGCCGCTGGCGCTTGTGGTCAGCTCCTCTTGAATTGCCCGGAGCTGGGTCTCGGTGCGCTCGGCGGTGGTCACGCAGAGCGGGCCGTCCCATACCTTCCTTAGCTCGGCCTCGGCCTCGGCAGGGTCACCGGTGACCTTGATGTTGACGATTGGCGGGAGGACTTTCGCGGCCGGGTCGTCCGCAAGCGTCTGGTCAAGTTCGTTCGGGTCCCGAGGGTCTCGCTGCGTCACCCATCCGCCCGCGTAGTCGGAGCGTCGTTGGGCTGCCTCGAAGACGGTGGCGTCCGCAAACATCAGCATCGGTTCGCCCGACCAGCCGCCGGGTGGTTCGGGGCAGGGTGAGGCGAAATCCACGTCGGTCGCGGACTGGGGGTCGGTCCACTCGTCGGCGGAGAACGCGTCGGTGACCGTGAGGTCGGTGCCGTCGAACGTGCCGGTGACCTTGAAGTCACCCCAGCGGACCCCTGCGACATGCTCGTAGTCGCCGTCATGGTCGGTCCAGTCCCACCCGATCAGTTCGGGCCCGCCGCACTGCGGCGGCAACGATTCTGCGACCCCGCCAAGACACAGCTCGGCCCCGTCCCCGCCGTCGATCACCGTCACCGGGTAGCGCGTGGTGACTGCACCGCCTGACGCTGCCGGCTCGGCTTGTGGCGGCTCGCGGGTCACCCCGGGGTCTACCCGAGTGGTCGGGTCTCCGCAGCCAGCCACCATCAGCCCCGCAGCCACTACGCCGATGACCAGCAGTCTCATACTGCTGAGACGTCCTCTTCAAGCTCCCGGTTCCAAAATGGTCTTCGGAGCGTGAGTGACAGGCGGCTGGACCCCGCACGCTGACGTCGCTTGGCCCGCGGGGCATGCCCGATGGGGATCGTCCAGCGACACGCTGCGTCCGTGACCCTGGCAGTTCTGGCCACCCCCCCTCGGGCAGCATGACCCCATGGCAGGCGGAGCGTTCCGGATCGACCATGTTGAGGTCGGAGGAGAGTGGTGTCGCCTAGTCCTGTTCGAGGCGGACCGGTCCCACTTCCTGGCGAAGGCCGGAAGTCTGGACGTACAGCTACCGCGCGGCTGGCGGAAGACGCGGCCGGAGCCGTTGCTCGACCACACCTGCGGGCTCGACGAGCTTGTTCACCTGTCCCCGATCGAGGCCATTCCACAGAGTTACGCCGGCTTGCTGCCTGCGCTCACGGCGATGCTCGCCACCGCGCAGGAGGACCCGAAGCGAGGGCCGACCTGGTGGCGTATCGAGCAGGCCGCTCACGCTGCGACACAGGTCGTCCCGTGCCAGGTGGACCACAGGTGAGCCGAGGACTTCCGGACCTCGCGCCGACTCCGGCACCTGCTCCCCACCCGTCCCGTGGTGGATCGGCCATCAGGACGACTCGCGGAGGACACCCGGCGCCAGCCTCGAGCCCAGCGGAAGATCTACCCGGGGAGCCACGCGCCGCCCACCTCCGATCCCCGATGCGATGACCGGTCGAGCGGGTGGCGGGCTGATCTGGCCCCACCGGATGGGTGCGCCGGACGGTGTCGTGTCGGGCAGGTGACGGTGCGGGCCGTGCCTACCTCGCCTGGCCTCACCGGGGGGAGCGGGCCTGGGCGAGGCGTTCGAGCCCGAACCTCGCTGTCGGAGTCTCGGCTCATCACAACGGAGGGTGCAGAAGCGGTACCGGTTCGAGAAGGGCCTGCGGACCTCAAGGTCACTTGTAGCCCTCGGGGAGCAGGGGCGGCCCTCAGTCGCTCTGCTCTCCTTGGATCCGCACACGCAGCCGGAACCCCGCGTTGACCGTGAGGATGGTCGCGGCCACCGGCCCGGTTAGAACCCAGAGAAGCTGTACGTAGCCGGCCATGGCCGACCATCCCGGGGGAATGACACCGGCAGTCCCGAGGTTCGCGAACGCGAGCACTGGAGAGAACAGCGCCAAGCCCAGGAACAGGGGCAGCACCGCAGCCCCGGTCAGCAGCATCGACGACATGCGCCGTCGCCGGATGCAGAGAAACGCCGATATGGCCGTGACGGCCACGGCGAGGGCGAGCAGAGCGACCTCAGCGAGGTCACGAGTGGGGACGGGCCTCAGCTCCACGCTGCCGGTCGGGGCGTCCGTGCCGTCGCGCAAGCCGCTCCACGACCAGCCGATCCCATCATCGGCGGTCGTCGGAACCCAGGACGCAGCAGCCGGTACCCGAGGAGTGTCGATGGAGACGTTCACCGTCCGGGCGCCATCTGACAGCAACCACGACACTGCGTCCCGGGTGTCGATCGGCACCACAGGACGCGACCCCGTCTCATACACCGCGAGGGTGCTGACGACGACGTAGGGGTACAGGCCCTCCTCGCCTAGTGGCGCGTCGCGGAAGTTTCCTTCCGGTCTAGTGAGACAACGAGGGATGCGCGCGGAGCCTCTGGGATTGCGGGACGGCGAGAAGGAAGAGCTGAGCCGATGGTTGCGTTCCTCGACGATCCGCGCGGGGTTGGCGCAGCGGGCTCGGATCGTGCTGCTGGCCGCTGACGGGTACTCCAACGTGGACGTCGCCGCCCAGGTGGGGGTGTCTCTGCCCACGGTGCGGCAGTGGCGGCAGCGATACGCCCGTAGCGGGCTGGGCGGGTTGTTGGACGCGGAGCGGTCGGGGCGGCCGAAGACCGTGGATGACCGGAAGATCGTGGAGGCCACGTTGCGGCCGCCGCCGAAGAAGCTGGGCGTGACGCACTGGTCGAACCGGCTGCTCGCGCCACGGCTCGGCGTCGACCACGCCACGGTGGCTCGGGCGTGGAAGGCCTACGGGGTCCAACCGTGGCGGGTGGAGACGTTCAAGTTCTCCACCGACCCCGAGCTGGTCGCCAAGGTCACCGACGTCGTGGGTCTCTATCTGGCCCCGCCGGAGAACGCGGTCGTGCTGTGCGTGGACGAAAAGAGCCAGATCCAGGCGTTGGACCGGACCGCGCCGATGCTGCCGATGCAGCCGGGCCCGCCTGAGCGGCGCACCCACGACTACAAGCGCAACGGCACCACGACGTTGTTCGCGGCCCTGGACATCGCCACCGGCACCGTTACCGCCGCCTGCAAGCCTCGGCACCGCCACCAGGAGTTCCTGGCCTTCCTCAAGCAGGTCGCGAAGGCCTACCCCGACCAGCCCGGCCCCGACGGCCAGAGCCAGGAACTGCACCTGGCGATGGACAACTACGCCGCCCACAAGCGCGTCGAGATCCGGGACTGGCTCGCAGCGAACCCGCGGGTCCACGTCCTCTTCACCCCCACCAGCGGCTCCTGGCTGAACCTGGTGGAGGTCTGGTTCGGGATCATCGAACGCCAAGCCATCCACCGCGGCACCTTCCGAAGCGTCCGGGAGCTCAACGCCAAGATCCGCACCTTCATCGACGCCTGGAACGACCGCAGCCACCCCTTCGTCTGGACCAAGACCGCAGAGGAGATCCTCAAGAAGGCCGACCCCCGCAACCGCAAGACAACTTCAGCGACGCGCCACTAGTCCCCCCTCGGGCTCCCTGAAAGGTCGGGACGAGCCGGTGCCGACTTGAGCCGGAGGACGCAACACATGGTTTGCGCGTGCCGCCGCTGTGTGCCTCGGCTCGCTCGGGACACCGTTCCGCGACGGTCCAGCACCGGTGACATCAGCGGGAGCGTAGGTCGATCTCCCGGACCGCGAGGCCGAGCTCGAACCACACCGCTTTTCCCGGAGGCGGCGCGTTCTCGGTCACACCCCATCCGGTAGCGACAGCCTGGACGATGAGCAGACCTCGCCCACCCTCATCATCAGGCTGAGGCGTACCTGACTGCTCCGGCAGGCGGTGGGCGCCGGTGTCGTGGACCTCCACCCGAACAGTCCCAGGACGGACAGCCACAACCAGGTGCAGGGGCCCGTCGCCGTAGCGCACGGCGTTGGCCACCAACTCACTCGTCGCCAGCTTCACGGTCTCCAGAACGTCTGCGGGCCAGTCGTGGCCCACCAGGCTCAGATGGCGACGCGCCAACGACGGCGCCTGCAGGTGCATCGGCAACACGACCCGCTCGCGGCCAGCACCAGCCATGCCTCACCAGTTCCCGCTCGCTCGAACCCCGCAGCAACGACGGCCCGGTCCGGCGCGCCCAAGGAGTTCTTAGCACGCACAGTAGCCGCCCGCTCACGCATCGTCCGACGGGCGGGCCAGCCGCCGGGCATCCGACCAGCGGATCAGGACGTGGTGCAGGCTGACCGCCGTCTGGTGCTTGAGGCGTCGAGGTGCCCAGGTGTGCGCCTGGACAACGCTGTGTCGAGGCCGAAGATGTCGAGGAGCACCCGCAGGGGACCGGCACAGGTCGTGCAGCACCAGAGTCCCGTCCCGGTGTTGGAGCCGCCGGTGCATGTCCACCATGACCGTGAGCCCGGAGCTGTCGCAGAACGCAGCATCCGCGAGGTCCAGGTCCAGGTGCAAGTAGCCGCCTCGAGCAGGCCCATCAGCGTGTGCTCCAGCGCCGGTGCCGTGGCCGGGTCCAGCTCTCCGCTGACGCGCAGCAGAACACGGGGGTGCACCTCGGACGGGTCTTGGCGGAGCTGCAGGCCGCCGCCGGGCTGGTCGGGCCAAGGGGGGGTGTGCACCGCATTGGTCACAGAGGCCTCCGACGACGCCGTGGGACGTCCCCGCAGTGAGGGCTCTGTACCCGGATCGGCACTCCCCCACTCGCCTCAGGGGCAGGGCCGCGTGTCGTCACTCCTGCTCCGGCGGCAGCAGGTTCGGGCCGGCCTCCGCCGGGCGCGGATGATCTTCCGGGTACGCCCGTACCGCGAGCAGCGCGACGTCGTCCTCACCCTTGCCGGCACCTCGCTCCGACAATCGTGCCAGCAGCTCGTCGCACAGCTGCGGCAGCGGCAGGTCCCGCAGGTCGGACAGCACCGTCCCGAGGCGCTCGAGGCCGTCGTCCAGGCTTTCACCGCGGCGCTCCACCAGGCCGTCGGTGAACAGGAGCACGGTGCTGCCGTCGGGCAGCGCCGCCACGTGCTCGGTACGGACGCGGTCCTCCTCCACCCCCAGGAGCAGGTCCGGGTCGGTCCGAAGGACCTGCACCGTCCCGTCGGCGTGCAGCAGCACCGGCGGCAGGTGCCCGGCGTTGCTCCAGCGCAGCAGCCGCTCACCGCTCCTCACTACGTCCGACAACCGCTCCACCCGCACCAGCACCACAGTCGCCAACGCCCCGACCGCCAGGCCTCGAGCCGTCCGTTCGGTCGCCGACAGCACCTGCGCGGGTCCGTCCTCGTCCCGGCTGTAGGCGAGGGTGCGTAGCACCCCGCGCAACTGCCCCATCGCGGCAGCGGCGCCTGCGTCGTGGCCCACCACGTCACCGACCACCAGCATCATGGCGCCGTCGGGCTGCAGGAACGCGTCGTACCAGTCCCCGCCGACCTGGGCCTCGCGGGCAGCCGGCTGGTAGCGCACGACCACGTGCAGGTGGCCCGGCTCCGGAGGTGGGGTGAGCAGCGCCTGCTGCAGCCGGTCGGCCAGGCCACGCTGCTCGGCGAACAGTCGTGCGTTGTCCAGCGCCAGCCCGGCTCGCGCCCCGACCTCCTGCGCCAAAGTGAGCCCGTCCGCGCTCATGGGCGGGCGTCCCACGCCTCGTAGCAGCGTGAGCAGCCCCACCAGGTCCCCGCGGGCCAGGAGCGGGACAACGACCGCGGACTCCGGCGCCAGCTCTCGCAGCGTCCTCACCGCGACCTCATCACCCCGCGTCGACACGAGCGCCTCGATCGCGCCGTGGTCGATCCTCACGACCCGACCGGTTCGCCGGGCCTCACCGACCGCGCCCAGGTCCGTCCGGGCGAGCAACCGGTGCCGCAGGTACGTCTCGACGGTCCAGCGCATAGCCGGGTCGGCGTGCCAACCGCCGACGTCGCGCAGCGACTCACCGTCCAACAGCGACACGACGGCCCAGTCGGCGAGGTCCGGCACCACCAGCTCCGCCAACCGGGCGACCGCGCCGTCGGCACTGAACCCGACGTCGGCCAGCGACTCACTGACCCGCGCGAGCAGGTGCAGCCGCGCGGTCGCCGCGTCAGCACGCTCTTGGTCGTCGTGGCGGCTGGTGACCTCGGTGAAGAACAGCGACAGCCCGTCCACCGACGGCACCGCACGCACCTCGAACCAGCCGTTCAGGTGCGGGTAGAACGCCTCCACCTCCACCGGTTCGCCGGTCGCCATCACCTGTTTGTACAGCCGCCCGAACTCGCTGTCCTCCGAGCCCGGGAACGCCTCCCACACCTCACGCCCCAGCAGCTCCGCGGCCGTCGAGCCCACCACCTTCGACGCCGCCGCGTTGACGTAGGTCACCCGCCAGTCCCGGTCCACCGCGACGAACCCTGCCGTCATCGTCTCCAGCAAGCGGGCAGCCTCCTCCCGCGCCCCCCGCACGTCCGTGACGTCCTGCGCGATGCCCACCAGCCGGGTCGCAGCACCCCCCGCACCCAGGGCCCGACCCCGCGAGACCAACCAGCGCCTGCGCCCGCCCGGCAGCAGCACCTGATACTCCACGAAGAACTGGCCGACCGACGACACCGCCTGCTCGATCGCCTCCCGCACCCGCCCGCGGTCCGCCTCAACAACCCGCTCCAAACCGGCAGCCAGGTCACCGGGGAGCTCGCCGGACGCGTACCCGAACAACTCCCCCAACCGCTCGTCCCACACCAGCTGCCCGGTGACCACGTCCAGGTCGAACGAGCCAACCTCGGCAGCCTCGAGTGCCAAGTCCCACCGCACCCGCTCAGCCGCAAACTCCCCTGCCAGGGCCCGCAGCTCCAGCTGCACAATCACCGCCGCCGCCAGCTCCTCCAGCAACGCGACGTCGTGGGCCGACCACTCCCGCGCGACCGTGGCGTAGGCGCACAGGGCCCCGATGCAACCATCGGAGGCCAGCAGCGGCACACCCAGGTAGGCGCCGACCGCACCTGAGGCCACCGGCGGCAAGGCTGCGACCCGCGCATCACGCGGCGCGTCCGCCACCAGCAGAGGCCCGCCTGAGGACGCGGTCACCGCGCACAAGCTGTCCGCCAGAGGACTGCACGAGCCGACCGTCGGCGGCGTCTCCCCTGCAGCGGCAACCACCGTATGCACATCCGTCAGCACCGACACCTGCACCGTCACCACCGACCCCGGCACCGAGAGCAACCGCGCCGCCAAGTCGGTCAACCGGAACAGACCAGCCGACACGTCCTCGGCACCCAACAGCCGCCCAGCAGCAGCGAGATCAACCCCCGACCTCCGCCGCGCCAGCGGCCGCTCCCCAGGCGTCTGCACCGACCCCACCCTGCCAGGACCATCACGGCCGCGCTCACACCCTCGCCGTGCAAAGCCGGCAAAGGCCCAGTCCAGGGCCTTGCCGCAATGCACAGCAGCAGCTGACGAACAGCGCCGGTCACCGATCGAGCGGGACAGTCCAGTTGCCAGCGCGGTTGGAGTGTCGTAGGCCGACCCACCCGGCAGTCGCGGCGGCGAGGAGGAGGGCGGCCCCGAGGTAGTAGACGGCCCGGATGCCGACGGTGTCCGCGAGCAGGCCTCCGGCGAGCAGGGACAGGAGCCTGCCGGACT
>JAABUN010007284.1_pt1 | contig 12059 bp, 13 predicted proteins | sample 5559311 | NCBI WGS metagenome assembly JAABUN01 (sample SAMN10711877, study PRJNA513370) | rock metagenome | isolation source: Antarctica rocks | place: Antarctica: Victoria Land, Siegfried Peak sud | reverse complement strand
ACATGGCGATGAACCACCACTTCACCATAGGGTGTTTGATAGGCTTTTGGTTGTTCTCCTTTGGTTCGCATTACCTCTCGTGCGATCTCTATGGGGGAACCATCGGTATCTAGATATTTCAGGGCCCTGGCAGTAGCAATACATCCTACTTCGTTTAAGCTGTGCTGGATATTTTCTTCACTGGTTAACATCGAACGACTCAGTTCTACAGTCACTTCCATTTTCACTTGCGTCCCTTCGATGCTCAACAATTGAACGCCCATGCAATCCCCTTTCGCTTTTTAGACAGTGCATTATTACTATCTCAACTCTATCATACCGAGGTCGCACCCTTTACGACCCAACACTTTTTTATTCCCATCAAAGCCTACCTCCTGATGAATCATCGTTGCTGTTGGCACCGACTGGCTATCAAGGATAGTGGCAGAGGGGCTTGCTTCACGCGCTTGGCTAACTCACGGGCCATTGGCGCAACAAATCATGGATACGAACCCAATCACCTTCTAAACGCCATGAACGTCAGTAGTGATACACTGTTTTCCATTTAGGGAAGTCATGAGGCAAAAGATGCCAAGCTATTCCACCACTCACCAGATAGAAAATAGCGTTGAGAACTTCTCTAATATTGACACTGCGTGGACGACCTCCTGTTTTTGCTTTTGGAACCAACTTTTCCAGCAGTTCCCATTGTTCATCGCTTAAATCGGTACGAACGCGATTGTCTCATTGCTCTGGTTGCCTGCCAGTTTATCTATTGACAGACTATAACCAATGAGAGCTTTCTTACTTCTCAGACCTCCTCTTACACTTAGAAGTTACGAAGATTTTGCCAATTGAATTGCAGATAAGCGTGCTTTTAAAACTGACACATTAGTTTCATTGAGGCTAAAATTTAAAACCATTACTCTAGACAGTTGAGAACTATACTGACGTACATAATCTTCAACTTCTTTTGAAACACAAACTGCCTCAGCCTGTTCTAAAAGTTGGGGATTTTGCTGAAGCTGCTTTAATCCTAAAGGTTGAAAATTTATGTGGGAAACTCCAGCTTGTTGTAGCATATTTTTGATTTCTTCGCTTCTGCTCTCTTCTTGACAAACAAGCAGCGTTAAAGCATTGCGAGGTAAAGATGAAATCTGTGTTAAAAGTTGCAAGTCTGGCTTAATATCAACACCAATTACTTCCTGTTCACTCTTAGCTATTTGAGTTACTTCCCATAAATGTTGCACCGTTGTAATTACAAGATCTGAGGCTAACAACTCTTTCAACGCTTTTGGCTGATTAGCCTTTAAGTCTTCCATAGCAAGAAATAATAAATGTTCTTTGATTTCTATTTGAATAGCTTTATATACATCTGCACTATATTGTAAGCATTCTACAAATACTAACTTTAAAGCGGCAGGCTGATGTCGATTCAACATTACTGCTTGTGCGTAAGCAGCTGCACCAAATTCAGATGGAGATAATTCAATTATGGTTGCAGCATTAAAGGCTTTACCTAACAGATTGTACAATTGCTTGTAAGTAACAAGATTCCCTACAGCTTGAGTGTTAGCGACAAAAGTTCCTTTACCCCTTTGAGCTATCAGATAACCAGATTCAATTAAATAGTTATAAACTGCCGCAATAGTATTGTGATTTACTCCTAAATATTCGGCTAATTGGGTAACAGTCGGCAGTGAATTACTTGGCTGTAGTTCTCCAATCGCAATTAGTAGTTTAATCTGTTCAGCAATCTGAGCATTAATTGTTATCGGCGCTTGAGTATCAACAATAATTGGGAGCCAAACCGGAGCAGGCATTACCATACGGATAAGTAGCAGGCATTATGCATATAATATTCTCTTATATTAACATTAATTATTTCTTATTCAGAATAAATAAGAACAAATATAATTTAATTGACTAAAAATGAAAATACTAAGAGTCTTTCAACAAATCATCTGACTTGAGAATAAACGGGAAAGAGTAAGAGTTTCTTTTCAATGGCAGTCGGTCTTTTCAACCAGTTGCACTCTATCATCTCACGAAATTTCCAAATTCTTCCTACACACTTATCTTCTAAGTATTGAGGCATTGATTGGCGCTCAAACATTCGACCATCCTTAAATTTAATAGTGTCATAGACCTCTAATTCCATATCTACATAGATTTCTTGAACCTCTTTAAGAAAGCTTTTGGGGTTCTTAAGCTGAAGAGAAGCGAACTCTAATGCCAGATCCTCATCAAGTGACATTATAAGGTGTTTAGGGAAACTCCACATCTCTATAAACCTTCGATTTAGGCTCACTATCCTTCTGTTACTATCAACTACGAGAATGCCAGCAAGAGCTTGACTTTTAGCTTGAGTCAAGTAGCTCATCATTCAGTGTTACCTTGGAGTATTACTTGCTTTATTTTAACGTACTGTTATAAAATAAAAACTGAGTGTTCATCTAAATTTCACTACTTCAAACGCAAAAACGAGTACACGTAAGATTCAACAGGGGGAGTTCGTCAATGTAGTGGCTACGGAGTTTGGTACAAGACTATTGGCTCCACCTCCGATCAGTGTCTTTCTAAAAAGCATTAACTTTAGCTAAAAGTCCTGAGAGTTGATAAAATTTATACTAGTAATTACGTGATTTTACGTTAGCGCTATCTCTACATACGCCATGTGTCATTACCCTCATCTTTAGGGGTTCTTTGCATTGCATACGAATGCACAAACAAGCTTTTCTGGAGCCTGACGAGAGTCCGACACCTTAACTGTCACGCAATAGACACTCACTGCGAACGTTTATTGCTTTCGCTCTGTCCGGCGCTTTTCAAGTGTACACCAAGTCGCCCGCACGCTCATTTAATCATAGAAGAAGTCTCCTATGATTTTGGACTTTGGACAAAATCCTGTTAAACACCACAGCCAATGGCAGGCAATGTGATTTTTAAACTTCATAAAGCTTAGTGAGAGTCAATTTTATCCAAAATCAAATGATTGAAATATAGGGTGCTAAAAATGAAAGAAGTCCTTGCATTGATTGAAAAAAAGAAGCTTGAATTTGCCCAAGTGCCGTTTATTAATTTTCTGCAAGACAAAAGCATCGACCCAAGGCAAAGGTTAGCTTGGGCTCCTGCCTTTGCTCCTTTTGCAATGAGTTTTAAAGACTTTAACAGACTCGTACTCCGTTTTGAGCCAGCAACTAGCAAACTCCAAGAGATGATTAACCAGCACACCTCAGAAGATGGTCGTCACTGGGTGTGGTTTCTGCAAGACATGAAGTTGATGGGATATGACTACTCCATAAATTTTACCGATACGTTGAAATTCCTTTGGGGTGAAGAAACTATTAAAGTACGCTCTATGGCTTATAACCTATTTGCCATTTGTACTCTTGAAGAGGATATTCTGATGAAGTTGGCTGTCATTGAGTCGATAGAAGCAACGGGAAATGTTGCTTTATTTGAGATTGCACAAGTGGCAAAGGAACTCCAACAAATTACAAAGCAGCATCATCCCTATTTTGGTGAGTCTCATTATGCTAAGGAAACGGGTCACATTCAGGCAGAAATGGATGATGTAGAGCATTTCGTTGAAAGTATTCAACTGACAGAGGCACAAAGGGAAAAAGCTTTTTCTCTGATAGAAAAAGTGTTTGCAGATTTTACAGAGGCAATGAATGAGATGCTAGTGTTTGCCCAAAAGCACCCTTATGACCAACCGTTTACAACAACGGGCAATATTAAGTAATCAATCACCGCTAACATTAATTTGGCGTTAACGCAAGTTAGAGAGTAACGTAACAGCAATTCTCATTATGGAAATCAACTGGAGTTATGCGGGACTGCCAACTCTAGTCCTTCAATCATGAAGGTGAGCAAATGATCCCAACTCTCGAACAATAAGTAGCGCGTCAAGGCACGCAGATCGTCAAAGAACGTTTTGCGGGTGGGCAAATGTTGACGCAACAAGCGGTACTTGTCATCGAGTAATTCCAGCAGCGTATGAAATAGGAGCGACAGGAGGTTGAAGGTTGCCAGCAGCGAGGCGAGGTGCTGTTTGCCATGTCCGAAGTTGTGTTCCAGGTTGTAGCCCTTGGTTTTCAGCGTGTTGTTGTTTTCGTTTTCCACCTTCCACCGGGTACGCCCCGAGGAGATGTTGCAAAGTTGTTGATGTGCTAACCTAAACTTAGAAAAGTAGTAGCATCAACGGTATTAAGAGTAGTCATGATTACACAAATATTGCATTGTCCTTACTGTCAAGGAGTAAATATTGTAAAAAATGGCAAGACTCCTCAACAGAAGCAACGCTACCAATGTCGGGAAGAACCTTGTATTGGTCGAACATTCATCTTAAATTATGCTTATCGCTCGTCAGTCCAGAAAAGTAAAAGAACAGATTGTAGACATGGCACTTAACGGCAGTGGAATTCGAGATACAGCGAGAGTATTACACGTTATATCAATTTAAAGAATGTTTGCGACAGATAGTGCCTCCCGGATAAAGTTGTAGCCAGTGATAGAAGCAACGGTTTCGTGAGTCAATTGGTTGAGCAGTTGATCTACTCTAGTTTGCAGTTGGGTGAGGTCTTTGAACAACTCCCAGCGCAAATCTTTCTTCAGATGTTGCCAAAGTCGCTCGATGGGATTTAACTCAGGACAGTAAGCCGGTTGAAACAACAGAATGATGTTGTCTGGAATCCGTAATGTTTTCGCTTTGTGAAAGGCTCCGTTATCGACTTGAAGAATGTTTTGGCTATCCGCGTATTGCTGGCTAAACGCATCCAAAAATCGTTGGTAACAGTCGCTATCGACGTGGGAGAACTGTAAAGAGAACTGCTCTCCGGTGGTCGGTTCCACGGCTCCATACAACCAAAACGCTTTGAACTGCCACTGCCAGGTTCCTAAAGGTTTGATGCCAAGGGCGGTAATTAATCTGCCAACGATCGTCTTTAATCCAAATCGACTCTCATCTTGAGCAAAATAGCGTAGGCGACTAAACACTGGTTTCTCAAGCGCAGCAAACTGTTTCAGCAAAATTAGGTCGTCAGCAAGGTTTGCTCAAAGCCCGCTCTTGCGGCGGTATTCTGCTTGGCATGAACTGGACGGGCGGCTTTTAGTTTCGCTTTGAGCCGATACCGCACCAACTCATGCACGGTGCGATACTCGGCTTTCACGCCCAAGGTCTCCTCCAACCATTGCTGCACCGCTCCATAACTTTTAAACCCGACCGGTTCTGTCAATCGCTGCTGCAACCGCTTCACCGCCCATGCCGGAATCACGTATGGACGACCTGGACTCTGCTTCACGCATCGCAGTCCACTCAACCCTTCTGCCTTGTAAATCGAGAGCCATCGTTGCAGTGTTCCTCGATGTTTCCCCACCACCGCTGCAATCTCACTGATGCTCATTGCGTTCGGCAATTTCATCAGGTAGAGAACTTGCAGCCGTTCCTTCAAGTTTGAATTCGGCTCAACTTGCAACTGGGTGGCTAATTCCTCAACACTTTCTCGAATTTCAACTCTTGTGATTCCAGCCATTTCACTCCGTCCTTAACCCTTCGATTGAGCTTACACCATTTGTTGCCCCCTTTTTTGAAATTGGTATTAGCACTAGCACCGTTATTAAAGAACTAAAAAAAAACAAAAACAATTGCAATCAGTGAATTTATCAGTTTTAAAACAACGCAATTGCGAGTCGATAGGGGAGTATGTCACCTTTGTCACCTTTGCGACGAGAACAAATACTTACAGAAGGTGTATTACTAGCGAATTGAGGTCACATCAGGGAGGATAGAAAGGTTCCACTCCGCTCGTAAAGCGATGACTCCTGAACAAGAACAAGCCCTCAAAGCGCACCTCCAAGCCATTGCTGAGATTTTGTATGACAACAGCGACCCAGAAGCAATGAGAACCCTCGAAGGCATTGAGTTGACCGTACGGCGGCAAATCCAGACCCATGTGAGTCCAGAGTTGGGGAGTTTTTTATCCAAACCGTTACAGAAACGCAAGCAGGCAAAGGAAGAAGCCTAAAAAGTACTTTGGGAAAGCTAGAAATCACCTCCAAGCAATCAGAAAAACTCTTGGTTTTGCCCCATCGTCAATTGAGTCCTCATTTAGAGAACTGCTGCCTCCGCTTAAGTGCCAATGTATCTTACGAACAAGCAGAACAGGATGTGGCTTACCTCACAGGCATTCGCATCCCTGCCAAGACCCAACAACGTTTGGTGCATCGTCGGAGCTTTGCGTTACCGAGCAGTAAACAGGCGATTGAGGAACTGTGCGTCGATGGTGGCAAAGTGCGCCTGCGAACTCCACTGGAAGAAGCCTGCGAGTGGCGAGATTACAAAGCAATTGCCACAGACCAGGGAACAGTTGCCAACTATCAAAACAATCCTCAACTGGTTGAGTGGGTGAACACTCAGCCTTTCGCCAATCCTCTGACTTGTCTAGCAGATGGGCATGACGGTGTTTGGAACATCGTCATGCAGATTGCAACAGCAGACCAACGACGTGAAATCCTAGACTGGTATCATCTCAAGGAAAACCTCCACAAGGTGGGTGGCTCTCTCAAACGGCTCAATCAGGCAGAAGCTTTGCTGTGGGGCGGAAAAGTTGATGAGACGCTGAAGTTATTTGAAGCAGCTCAGAAGAAACAAGCCCAGAACTTCTGTCAGTATTTGCGTAAACATCGACATCGCATTGTCAACTACGATTACTTTCAGGCTGAAGGGCTTTGTTCCATAGGTTCAGGTGCGGTTGAATCTGCGATTAAACAAATTGACCGTCGCATTCAGATTTCAGGTGCTCAGTGGAAAGCACATCGATGTGCCTCAGGTACTCGCACATCGATGTGCTTACCTCAATGGGCTAATTGGCTCGCAAACCTGACATGCTCCCAGTCGATAGTGGTTGACATTTGCTTGTTTAAGCCTTTGAAAATATCATCGGGTTTGGAAGCTGAAATCGATGAAATGTGGAGTTTCGTTACAAAGAAATCTAATCAGAGGTGGTTGTGGCACGCCATTGAGCGTAAGAGCGGAAAGGTTTTAGCCTACGTTTTTGGGACGCGTTCTGATGAAGCTTTTGTACAACTGAAAGCTTTATTAGAACCTTTTGGAATTAGCCGTTTTTACACCGATGATTGGGGAGCTTATTCGCGGCATTTAGACCAAAAATTGCATAAAATTGGTAAACAAAACACTCAAAAGATAGAAAACAAGCATTTGAATTTACGAACACGAATTAAACGTTTAGCAAGGAAAACAATTTGCTTTTCTAAGACGGTGCTTATGCACGATCTTGTAATTGGACTATTTATTAACCGCTACGAGTTCGGTTTGTTAATTTAATACTTAATCAACAATCTTACAACATCTCCAGATAGAGTACATTCCAACTTAACAGAGTTTAGCTGCCTTGAAAATGATGTCTCGAAAGCAGCTTGGGGATGGAGTTTTGAGCTTAACGTACAATTTTGTCCGAATTCTGCGTTTACCCGTATTTGGCTTTTTATCCACCACTACAATAAATTCTTACATGTTTAGGACTACCAATTAATTAGGCTGGTTGAGTAGATTAATAAACTACCTGAATTGTTGATTCAAGTAGTTTATTATAAGTAGAAAACTACTAGTTCTTTAGCAAATAAGGATGAGATTATGCCGTTTGTACTTATTCAAGGTACTTTTGAGCCAACTAGTGGAATACCAGACGGAGATTCAGTTCGTTTTAGTGCAGATGAAGATCAGCTATTTGACAAACTAGATGGGAGAATCGAATTCAAAAGTGGTGGACAAGTGCAGCTTCGTTACGAAGGCATAGGTGCTCTTGAAAAAGCGGCAATTCAACCGTTTTCTTCAGATGCTACTGAACGTAATATCGAGTTACTTGGAGGTAAGAAGGCTGGATTGCCAGGATATATCCTTTCTAGCAATGCTGATGGGAACGGACGACCTGTTTGCTTTGTTTTTACCGGAGAGCCACCTAAATGGAACAATTCTGGGCGAGGAGATGAGCTAAAGGCAGACTTGCTACGCGAAAGCATTAACTACAAGCTTCTTCAAGAAGGACAAGTTTATCCGCTATTCTATGAAACTCTTTATAAAGAGTTGCGCGATGAAATGGTAGCAGCAACAGCGGAGGCACAGGCGGAGGCAGCAGGAATCTGGTCGGCTGATCGCTCAACACAAGGATTTTCAATTGACATACCTCCGAATCTCTTGGAGCTACCGCCGATTTTTCCTAAGCTATGGCGGCGGCTTGAGGCGTTTTATCAACGTCGCTCCAATCGCAACAAAAAACTTAATCAGTTTATTGAGTCATTATCACGCGGCAAAGATCGACTCTTTACCATTCCTGATCAACGCTCAATTAAGTTTTCTACAGCATTGAAAGTTAAGGGAAATGAGCTTAGGATGCTATATAAACCAGAGGAGATGGTGTTTGAGTCTGATGTTCGTATTGAGCAGATGGCTAAGAACTTTTTTAATTAATGCATCAGCTAACCAGACATCTGCTGTAATAATTGAGGCAATGATCGGCAAGTACGGAAGAAAAACTATAACTTTGATGGCAAATCAAGCAGGCTTAATTGACCTAAGAAAGCCTATTGAGTGCCGGCAAATTAGCTCTTTGCTACTTTTACCCCATATAATCCTCCCGTGAAGGGTGATGATACGGAAAAATTCTGGATAATATCCAAATAGGATTTTTATCAAGAAAATTTCTGTGGATTCTGACAGGAAAGGGCTATAATCTTTGATACGTCTCGATCTAGAAAAAGATTATACGGAAAGTTTCCGTATAATAAATAGTTATCCTGCTCACGATTGCACCAAAGCCAACTCGCCCCGAGGTATGCAATGACGGATTTCAACGATCTTCGTGCCCTGTTCATTAATACGTCTCTCAAGAGGAAGAGAGATGAAAGCCATACGCGGTTGCTCCTTGGTGCTTCCGCGGCCATCATGAAGAAGAACGGTGTTTCGGTCGAACATCTGCATTTGGCTGCGCACGACTGTCCCCCGGGCGTCTACCCTGATATGACAGAACACGGCTGGCCTAAAGACGAGTGGCCCCTGATTTGGGAGAAAGTAAAAGCGGCTGACATTCTCATCGTAGGGACTCCGCTTTGGTTAGGGGAAGAAAGCTCGATATGCCGGATCCTGATCGAGCGACTCTACGCCATGTCTGGACAGCTCAACGACAAGGGGCAGTCGATTTATTATGGCAAAGTCGGAGGCTGCGTCATCACCGGGAACGAAGACGGTATCAAGCACACGGCGATGACGATCGGATTCGCACTCAACCATTTGGGCTACACAATACCACCTCAAGCTGATTGTGGATGGATTGGCGAGGCTGGTCCCGGCCCTTCCTATGGTGACGAAATTGAAGATGGCGGGCGTGTCGGCTTCGACAATGACTTCACACAACAAAATACCACGATCATGACCTGGAATTGTATGCACTTTGCACGCATGCTCAAGGCGGCTGGCGGGATTCCGAACGAAGGCAGTGACCGTAAGGCATGGAAAGCTGGGCAGCGATTCGACTTCGAGAATCCCGGTACGCGCGCAGGATAACAAGGTGCTGCACCTGGCCGCTATGGAGCTGCGCTCCATAGCGGCAGGTGAGCTCAACCGTTAGACTGCTTGCAGTATCTGTACAAACAAGCGAATCAGGAAACAGCCTTAGCTATCTCCTCTTCCTTTTCGCCTACTTCCCCATTGTCGTTTACTTCCGGAGGAGTGTTCGCTGCTGGCTGTGCTTGTCGCTCTAGCACTTTGAGAATACTCTTTTCAAGCTTTGTAAGCGTAGGACGTGTAATCTTCGCGAAATACTTGACATTTAGCTCTATTGCCTCTTCATGCTTCAGCAATTCCAAATTCAAAAATTTAAGAGGAATCAGTCGTCAGAGAGAGTGGTGAGTCATTAAGCATGAAATCAATTAAATGCTGCCAACTGTCAAACAGCAAATACTTGGTGAGGCTAAGAATATCTTGAAAGAATCCTGGCTCAATAGGGATTCCAGGGAGCTAAGTGAGAAGGGTCTCCAACAAGGCACTCAGCAAAGCTTTACCTCGCTTTCTGGCATTGTGAACGAACTCGAAAAAGCCTAAGTACAAGGGTAACTTTTCTTGAGAGATGCCTCGATGGGGACGTAGCCACGAACGTAGGAGAGACCAAAATCCCTCTATCGTGTTGACATGTACCTCACAAAACCCGTCGCCATCTTCATCACGGGCATACTCACCTCGACCATGACACACGGTTTTGTGTTCATAGCCCCACTTGACTACACAGGGATAATTCATTTTAGAAGGGAAAACAGGTGAGGGATGTTATGGGCGAGAAATCGTTTAGCTTTAGTCAGGGAATCATAGCCGTGTTGACGAACAATATTAATTACAATATTGCGGATGATAGACCAGTTACTAGCAGCATTGTGATGTTTCAAGGGTAATGTATCTTCTTTGAACACAACATCCTTCACCCAATGCAGACAGTTTTCAATCCTCCAGTGTCCACGAATAATTTGAGCAAATTGGGCAGCAGAGGCAGCTAAAGAACTGATGTAATAATTGGTTTGTTGGTATGGCTGCTGCTGACGAATACCAATCCGGTCTACTTGGACAAGACTTTTAACCCCTGACCAGTCGCGGTTAATGTCACGGATGTCATCGAATACACTAACGATTCGGCAAGTAATGCCAGGGATAATTCATTCTAGAAGTAAAAATAGCTTGTCGATATCATGGGCAAGAAATCGTTCCGCCTTGGTCAGAGAATCATAACCACCGAGCCGAGCAAGATTGATGGCAATATTGCGGATAATAGACCAGTTGGTAGCAGCATTACAATTAGTGAACGGCGCAGTATCTTCACCAAAAGGTAATGTTCTAGACTAGCTCCACACGTTTAGAACATTACCCATTACCCTTTACGTTTGGCTGCCTCCTCTCGCCTGTCATACCTTAGGGTAATCACGGGACTAGCATGACCCGCTAACTTTTATACTGTAATAATTATCTACGCCTGCATCAACCCTAATCATGAGTCTAGATACAAACTAGAACTATCTGTTGGTCGCGCATGAAGATATCGTCCAGTAGTAGCAATGTTTGCATGACCCAAAGTTTCTTTCACCAAATGGACTGGAGCGCCACGGTCCATCGCGTGACTTGCATGGGCGTGTCTGAGCCAATGAGGACTAACAGCTTTTGCTATACTTGGTTCTAATCCTGGCACTCTTTGAGCCGCCGCTTTGACAATTCGATTCACCTGTAGTTGGCTTAAATGTCCTTGCTGCTTACGGCTAGTAAATACTGGTTCTTCAAGTGTCGCAACTCCTCGTAGAGATTGTAATTCCTGCCATAGATTAATTGGAAGCTTGATTGCCCGTGTCTTACCGCCTTTGCCATATACTAATACTTGTCCTCCTCCCTCGCGTGATTGCAAAGAAGACCACTGTAATTGCGTTATTTCAGATACTCTTAGTCCAGCAATATAGATCAGCCTCAACAACACTCGGTTACGCAAAATTGGTTCTAGTCCGAGCATTGTCTGAACTACCCATTCTGGCAAAATACGCTCGGCTAAACAATCCTTTACCTTGGGAAGGGAGATGGCTCCGGCGGGATTGGCTTGGAGCAGCCCGGTTTTTTGATGAGCAAAAGTAAATAGAGATTTAATCGCCGCGATCGCCCTTGACTGAGAAGAAATAGCCAAAGCACTCTGACTGAGAGCCGTTGCATACCCTTGAACATCAGCAAGCGTTATCGACTCAATGGGCTTACTCACAATCGCCAAAAACTTCAGTGCTTCACGACGATAGTAACGTTGCGTATGCGGTGACTTGCCATGCAGCCATAAATCGAGCAAGCCCGCCGTGGGCGTAAAAAAGCCATCAAACCCAGAAATTGCCGTAATTGGGATTAAAGAGGAGGAATCGAACATGAATGTATGATTACGAGAATAATCATACATTCAATCACACTGCTAAACCCCCTTTTGACTCTAGCGAAACTCTAACGACATCAGCTAGGGTACAATGAGTTTTAATCGCGTTTTGAGGTGAGC
>JAABUN010007283.1_pt1 | contig 12066 bp, 10 predicted proteins | sample 5559311 | NCBI WGS metagenome assembly JAABUN01 (sample SAMN10711877, study PRJNA513370) | rock metagenome | isolation source: Antarctica rocks | place: Antarctica: Victoria Land, Siegfried Peak sud | reverse complement strand
AAGGTCGACGAACTCGCCCTTGCGCGCTCTGACGACGGGCGCGAGGACCTGGAACCGGGTCCCCTCGTCGAGCTCGAGGAGCTGGTCGACGATCTGCTGCGGCGTCTGCTTGGCCACGGGCTCACCGCAGACCGGGCAGTGCGGACGGCCTACGCGTGCCCACAGGAGGCGCATGTAGTCGTAGATCTCCGTGATGGTACCCACGGTGGACCGCGGGTTCTTGCTCGTCGATTTCTGGTCGATCGACACCGCGGGTGAGAGCCCCTCGATGAAGTCGACGTCCGGCTTGTCCACCTGGCCGAGGAACTGCCGGGCGTAGGCGGAGAGTGACTCGACGTAGCGACGCTGCCCCTCCGCGAAGATCGTGTCGAAGGCGAGGGAGGACTTGCCCGAGCCGGAAAGACCGGTGAAGACGATCATGGCGTCGCGCGGGAGGTCGAGGTCCACGTTCCGCAGGTTGTGCTCGCGTGCGCCCTTGACGATCAGCCGGGACAGGTCCTGGGGAGCGGGCTCCGGGTTGTGGGCATGCTGCTCGAGAGAGTTTGCTGTAGACACCTATTCACTCTAGGGGAAAACAGCTTCGAAGACATATTCGAATAGAGCCTGATGTGCTCCGTTCTGGCGGGGGTTCCCGCGCCGTTCACGCTCGGCGCAATGCCGCTTTCACGAAGGCGACGGCGTCGCCCTCGGAGAAGCCTGCGGAGTGCACGACGACGGCGAAGTCTTGCGCCGCCGCAGCGACGCGACGGCGGGCGTCGTCGCCCCCTGCCGTGATGATCGTCCCGGCCCGGCCCTTCGTCTCGACCACCCCCGACTGCTCCAGTTCGCGGTAGGCGCGGGCAACGGTGTTGGCGGCGACCCCGAGGTGCGTGGCGAGGCCGCGCACGGGCGGCAGTCGCGTCCCGACGGCCGCCTTTCCGGAGTTCGCGGCGGCCAGGATGGCCTGCTTGATCTGCTCGAACGGAGGGACCGTGCTCTTTGCCTGCAGCTTCAGCCATCGGGGGATGTCCTGCTCCACGCCCTGCCCTTTCCACCACGGGTCCGCCGGGTCCTGGCCGTCCCGGTCTTCCTGCACCCTACCGTCGTCGGCCCCGCCACCGCCGACCTGGGCAGCCGTCCCCCCGCCACCGCCGTCCTCGGCAGCAATCTGGCCGGCATTCCTGCCTACACTGGGCCCATGCATGACCTCGACGAAGTGACGATCCGCAGCATCTCGGTCTCCGAGATGGACAACAACGTGTATGTGCTGACCTCGAAGTCGAGCGGCGCCCAGGTGCTCATCGACGCCGCGGATGACGCCCCCGCCATCCTCGGTCTCCTCGCCGACGCGCAGGAGGACACCGACGCCGAGGTGCGGGTGGCGCTCATCGTCACCACCCACTCGCACTGGGACCACGTACGGGCGTTGGCCGAGGTCAGGGAGGCCACGAAGGCGCGGACGGCCGCGGGCGCCGACGACGTCGCGGACATCACGGTGCCCACGGACGTCCAGCTGCAGCACCACGACGTCGGATCCTTCGAGGGCTTCGAACTCGAGGCGATCCACCTGCGCGGACACACACCCGGATCCGTCGCGCTGCTCTACCGCGACCCCCACGGACCCGCGCACCTGTTCACGGGCGACTCGCTGTTCCCCGGCGGCATCGGCAACACGCAGGGGGACCCGGATCGCTTCGCCGCCCTGTACGACGACGTCGTCACCCGCCTCTTCGACTACCTGCCGGCTGACACCCTCGTGCACCCCGGCCACGGCGCCGGGACGACGCTCGGAGCGGAGCGGGGCTCGCTCGAGGAATGGAAGCAGCGGGGCTGGTAGCCGCGTAGCGCCGTCCGGCGGTCAGGACGCCCGATGGCCGACGGCGAAGATGCGACGGAACGCGAACACCGTCCCATGGCCACCGCGCGGATACGCGCGGCGCAGCAGGTCCCCGTACCCGGCCTCGAACTCCCCGACCTCCTCTGGGGACAGCGTCTCCAGGACCGGGCGCAGGCCTGTGCCGCGCACCCAGTCGAGGACGGCGTCCTCCCCCGCCAGCACCTGCTCGTACGCGGTCTCCCATACATCTGCCTCTAGTCCGGCGTCCAGCAGGAGGTCGAGATAGTCGTCGGGTTCGCCGACCGCGTCGTCGTGACGGAGCACGCCGTGCAGCCGTGTGGCCCACCGCGGGCTCGCCGCGTGCTCCCGCATGAGGGCGTGGGACGGGGCCGAGAAATTACCCGGCACCTGCATCGCGATCCACCCTCCCGACGGGAGCGCTGCCGACCACGCCGCCACGAGTGCCCGGTGACCGGGCACCCACTGAAGAGCCGCGTTCGTGACGATGACGTCGTCGTCACCCGGCTGGTAGTCGCGGAGGTCACCCACCTCGAACGTCAGGTTCGACGGCGTCCGCCGCTCACGCGCGGCCGCCATCATCTCCGGGCTCGCGTCGATTCCCGTCACCCGCGCCTCGGGCCAGCGGAGCGCGAGGGCCTCGGTCAGGTCGCCGGGTCCACAGCCGAGGTCGACGACGCTCCTCGGAGCCGGATGTCCGACGCGGGCGACGAGGTCGAAGAAGGGACGTCCGCGATGGCCCGCGTGGCGGGCGTACAGTCCTGGATCCCAGCGCATGGTCCACCCTAACCCCGCTGTACCCCGCCACCGGTAGGCTGAACGGACCATGAGGATCCAAGAGCACCTGTCCCGGCACGACGACGGCCGACTCACCGCGGATGCGGTCTACGAAGCCTTCACCGCCTGGGCCACGGCTCGTGGCCTGGCGCTGTACCCCGCGCAGGACGAGGCCGCCGTGGAGCTCGTCTCGGGCAACAACGTCATCCTGGCGACGCCCACGGGGTCGGGGAAGTCCCTCGTCGCGATCGCCGCGCACCTGACGTCCTTCGCCGAGGGGCGCACGAGCTACTACACCGCACCGATCAAGGCCCTCGTGTCGGAGAAGTTCTTCGCCCTCTGCGACATCTTCGGCCCGGAGAACGTCGGCATGATCACCGGTGACTCCGGCGTCAACCAGGACGCCCCCATCATCTGCTGCACGGCAGAGATCCTCGCGAACCTGGCCCTCAGGGAAGGCTCCGAGGCCGACGTCGACACCGTGGTCATGGACGAGTTCCACTTCTACTCCGACCCGCAGCGCGGGTGGGCGTGGCAGGTGCCGCTGCTCGAGCTTCCCCAGGCGCAGTTCCTGCTCATGTCGGCGACCCTCGGCGACGTCACGCGGTTCGAGAAGGAGCTCACCGAGCGGACCGGTCGGGCGACCGCCACCGTGACCTCCGTCGAGCGGCCCATCCCGCTGCACTTCTACTACGTCGAAACGCCCGTGCAGGAGACCCTGGAAGAACTTCTCTCGACACGGCAGGCGCCCGTGTACGTGGTCCACTTCAGTCAGGCCGAGGCGATCGAGCGGGCCCAGAATCTGATGAGCGTCAACATCTGCACGCGCGAGGAGAAGGACCGCATCGCCGAACTCATCGCGACCTTCCGGTTCTCGGCCGGTTTCGGCAAGACCCTCAATCGACTCGTCCGCCATGGGATCGGCGTGCACCACGCCGGCATGCTCCCGAAGTACCGTCGCCTCGTCGAACAGCTCGCCCAGGCCGGTCTGCTGAGGGTCATCTGCGGAACCGACACGCTCGGCGTCGGCATCAACGTGCCCATCCGTACCGTCCTGCTGACCGCGCTCAGCAAGTACGACGGCGTCCGCACGCGCCTGCTCAACTCGCGTGAGTTCCACCAGATCTCGGGCCGCGCGGGGCGCGCGGGCTATGACACGGCGGGCACCGTCGTCGTGCAGGCACCTGAGCACGTCGTCGAGAACGTGAAGGCCATGGCAAAAGCAGTCGGCAAGTTCGGCGACGACCAGAAAAAGCTGCGCCAGGTGGTGAGGAAGAAGCCGCCGCAGGGCTTCGTCTCGTGGGGAAAGCCCACCTACGAGCGGCTCGTCGAGAGCATCCCCGACCCTTTGACGTCGTCGTTCTCCGTCAGCCACTCGATGCTGCTGAACCTGCTCGAGCGGCCCGGCGACCCGTTCACCGCGGCCAAACGGCTGCTCACCGAGAACCACGAGACGCGTGCATCCCAGCTGCGCCTGATGAGACAGGCCATCGGTATCTACCGCGAGCTTGTCACAGCGGGCATCGTGGAGAAACTCGCCGAGCCGGAACCTGATGGTCGGACTGTTCGGCTCAAGGTGCACCTGCAGGCCAACTTCGCGCTCAACCAGCCGCTCTCGCCCTTCGCCCTCGCCAGCCTGGAACTCCTCGACCCCGACGCGCCCGGGTACGCCCTCGACGTCGTCTCGGTCATTGAAGCGACGCTCGAGAAGCCGCGGCAGGTACTGAACGCGCAGGAGAAGAAGGCCCGTGGGGAGGCCGTGGCCGCGATGAAGGCCGAGGGTATCGACTTCGACGCGCGGATGGCCCGCCTCGAGGAGGTCAGTTACCCGAAGCCGCTGGAGGAGCTGCTGCAGCAGGCCTTCGATGTGTACCGCTCCTCCGCACCGTGGCTCGGCGACTTCGAACTCGCGCCGAAATCCGTGGTGCGGGACATGTACGAGCGCGCCATGAGCTTCGGCGAATACGTGGCCTTCTATGCCCTCACCCGCTCCGAGGGCATCCTCCTGCGATACCTCGCTGATTGTTACAAGGCGCTGCGGCACACCGTGCCGGTAGAGGCCCTCCGCGAGGACCTGAGCGACATCATGGAGTGGCTCGGCGAACTGGTCCGACAGGTCGACAGCAGCCTGCTCGACGAGTGGACGCAGCTGTCGGCCGGCATCATCCCGGGAGCTGCCGCCGACGTCGTGGACGTACCGGAGGAGCCTCCGTCCGTGACCTCGAACGAGCGGGCGTTCCGCGTCATGGTGCGCAATGAGATGTTCCAGCGGGTCAAGCTGTTCGCCGACGAGCAGGACGAGGCGCTCGGGGCGCTCGACGCCACGTCGGGATGGACCGCGGATCGCTGGGCCGAGGCGCTGGACGGCTACTTCGCGGACTACGAGGACATCGACGACGGCCCTGACGCGCGCGGCCCGAACCTCCTGCTGATCACCATGGCGCGCGGCGCCTGGAAGATCCGGCAGATCCTCAAGGATCCCGAGGGCAACGGCGACTGGGGCATCAACGCGGAGATCGACCTTGCGGCGTCCGATGAGGCGGGCAGCCCCGTCGTGCGGATCCTCGGCGTCGGAGCGCCCTCCGCTGCCTGACCCGCGTCGGCCTCCGCCGGTCATCCCCGCACAGGGCGCACCCTATGCGGGGATGACCGACGTCGGAAGTGGCTGCCGGAGGCTGCCAGCCGCGGCCACCAGATGCGAACCGAACAGGTGGATGTGGTCCTCGATCCGCAGCGCGGGCCCTGAGATGTTCAGCGCAGCGATAATCCGGCCGGAGAAATCGCGGACCGGAGTGCCGATACCGATGATCTCCGAATCGAAGATTCGGTTCGCCACTGAGTACTGACGCTGCCGGGACCGCTTGATTTCCTCCAGGAGCGCCGCGGCCTGGCTCTTTGACCCGTTCGGGTCCGATGCCTGAGCGATCTCCAGGATCTGGTCGTCGTCGTGATCCATCAGCAGCGCCATTCCGCTTGAGCTGCGCCCCACCGGAATGGTCCGGCCCACCCATCCCTGGGTCTCAATGGAACGGCGCGAGCTCTCAGACCGCACAGTCAGCACCTCACCGTCGCTGAGGACCGTGAGGTGGGTGCGCTCGCGGACATGATCGGTAAGCTTGCGCATCACCGGGCCGGCCTTTTTGGCAAGATGCTGATCGCCGGCACGGGACGCCAATGCGTACAACCGCCAACTCAACTCAAAACAGCCGGCAGGATCCCTTGATACCAGACCGGACTCCAGGAGGCTCTTCAACTGCCGCGACACGATCGATTTATCGCGGCCCAACGCCCGGGAAACCTCCGAAACGGTCATTCCGTGGGGGTACAGCACCGCATCCGCCGTTCCAAGTACTTCCAGCACGGCCATGATCTTGGCTGCCCCACTTTGCTTCTGCCCCGTGCTCATGACGCAAACTTTAGAAGCGGGGTGTGATATTTACAACAGGTGATGTGTAACGCGCAACCCAAAGATTCAACAACTGCGAAGGTAAACGACCTTGTCAGAGGTCTTCCGCCGCCAGCCTTCCGGCCTCGCGGGCAATGAGGTCCGCCCGGGATTCCCGCAGGAGGGGCCACTGGCGACGCAGCAGCCGCAGCTCCCCCAGATCAAGTTCAACATCTAGGTGACCCGGCTCGGATCCCAGTCGGCCAAGAACCTCACCGGAGGGATGGATCACCCGGGATCCACCCCAGAAGTCACGCTGGTTTTCCTCACCGCATCGGTTGACGAACACCACGAAGGACTGCAGAACCACTGCAGCGTGCAACAGGAGGATCTCCCAAGCCCGCTCCGTCGGTACGCCAACGTGGCTCGTTGCACTGTTGACGGGCACCACCAACACCTCGGCGCCTGCGTGGGCCGCAAGCCAAGGAATGGCGGGCTGCCAAGCATCATTGCAGATCAGCACCGACAGGCGGGTGTTGAGAAGATCCTCGCAATGCAGCTGGCCGCCTGGACGAAAATGCTTACGCTCTTCCCACCCGCGGTACGTGGGCAAAAACATCTTGCGCTGGATCCGGGCCCCGCCATCGCTCAGCAGGGCGGCACTGTTGAAGGTGTGATGGCGGAAAGCTTCGGCGAAGCCCACCACAGCTGCCCGGCCGTGCTCGCCCAGACCCAGGAGCCGCTGATCCGTGGGCTGGAGCGGCATAGCATTGGGCACCTCGCTCAAGTGGTATCCGTGGGTTGCCAGTTCGGGGAGCACCACCAGATCGCTGTCGGTGGCAGCGGCAACCAATGAGTTAATCTCGCGCAGATTGCCGTCGACGTCGCCCAAAGTGGGATTGGTCTGCAGCAGCCTGACCTTTAGCTTGTCGCTCTGGATTATCCGATTTTCACAAGCTTCGCTCACTGGCAAAATCCCTTCTTGGGCGGGACGAGCCGCCATATCCGCGAAGCAAGTCTTTACTCCGACACCCACGAACATCACTATTCAGGCCGTACGCTGCAGCCGCAACCGACAGTGCATTTATCGCAACACCATGTTCAGGACGGTTGTGCGGACCGTTGCAATCGCGCCGCAGGACACCGCAAGAGCATGGTTGCATATTCTGCACCACAGTGTTGTGCAAGTCACATTTCACTCCTAGAGTCGTCGCCATGAACCAGGGACCTAATCAGAGTGGGTTGACCCCGCCCATATCCGCGGCGGCAGCCAGAGAGCCCTCGGCAGATGTTTGATGTCCATGTCCACGCCGCTCCGGATGTCGTTGACCGCATCGGCTACGACGACGAGATCTGCGCCCAGTACGCCACCGACGGATTCAGCGGATTCGTGCTCAAAGGGCATCAGGAATCGACCGTCGGACGTGCCAAGGCCTTGGCACGCGCGTCCGGACTCGACGTCGTTGGCGGAATTGCGCTCAACCGGCCAGCCGGCGGAATAAACCCGGCGTCGGTCGCGGCTACGCTCCACAGCGGCGGCCGCGTCATCTGGTTTCCCACCGCCGATGCGCACACGCAGGAAAGCGCGGGACTGCCCCGGCTCGGCGACCTGCAACCCCGGCTCGGCCGCGCCGCGCTTTCCACGCCACCGATACTGACTGCCACTGAGCACCAGTTAAAGGAAATTTCCCTGGTGCTGGACCTGATCGCGGACTTCGATGCGGTTCTGTGCACGGGGCATCTCAGCGGTGCTGAATGCCGATGGCTCTTCGATCAAGCCCGGAAGCGGGGAATCAGCCGCTTCCTGCTCACACACCCGTCCTATACCGTCCCGGCGATGAGCGCGAAGGACATTGCCGAACTGGCCGAACGCGGCGCCTACGTCGAAATCACTGCCTACCAGCTCTGGCATCAGCCTGGGATGACCGAAGTGCTGCTGGCCGAGGTGGCCCGCGCCGCCGGGAAAAAGCTGATTCTCTCGTCCGACGCCGGGCAACCTGACAGCCCTCACCCCCCACAGGCGCTGAGGGAACTCATTGAACGACTGGCCTCCCAGGGCCTCGACCACAGCTGGCTGCAGGCCAGTGCCTCCGACAACCCCAGGAAGCTCGTGCTGTCATGACCTTTTCCCCACCAGTCAACACGAGTAACAACCGGGGCGGTGAGCTGAGGTGAACTTCCTCGAATTCCTCGTCAACCGCAGCGACGACATGCTCGAACTCGGCCTCGGACACGCCGCCGTCGTCGGGGTATCTGTCCTGCTGGCAACCGTGATTGGCGTTGGCCTGGGCATTGCCACCTATCGGAGGCCCCGCCCGCGAGAGGCCGTCCTCGCCGTCGCCGGCGCGTTCCTGACCGTACCGTCCTTTGCACTTTTCATCCTGCTGATCGGGCCGCTGGGCCTCGGTACCATGCCGGTGGTGGTCGCCCTGACCATGTACGGACTGATGCCGATCATCCGGAACACCATCACCGGGCTGCGCGAAGTGGATCCGGCCATCGTCGAATCCGCCAGCGGCATGGGTATGAGCCGCAGGCAGCAGTTGCTACGGATCGAACTGCCCCTGGCGTGGCCGGTGATCATCACAGGAGTCCGGGTGACCTCACTGGTGCTGCTCGGCATCGCGGCGATCGGGTCGATCGTACTCGGCCCCGGCTACGGCGAGATGATCTTCACCGGCCTGGCCCGGGTCGGCACCCCGGTGGCTGTCAACCTCGTCCTCGCCGGCGCGCTCGGCATCATTGTTCTCGCCGTTCTGTCCGATGTCCTGTTCTACGTCATCCGTAGGCTCACAATCTCCCGAGGAATCCGATGACCAGTTCACCCACCACCTATCCGCCCCGCAAGGTCATGATCCGGCTGGAGAACCTCACCAAGCGGTTCCCCGGCCAGAAACAGAACGCGGTCGACAACCTGACGCTCGATATCTACGAAGGTGAGATCGTGGTGCTGGTCGGCTCATCCGGCTGTGGCAAGACCACCACCATGAAAACGATCAACCGGATCATCGAACCGACGTCCGGCCGCATCATTCTCGACGGCGAAGACGTCACCACCGCTGACCCGGACACCCTCCGGCGCCGGATCGGCTACGTCATCCAGCAGGTGGGCCTCTTCCCGCACATGACCATCGGTGAAAACATCGCCACCGTGCCCAAGCTGCTCGGCTGGGACAGCAAGCGCGTCGCTGCCCGGGTGGATGAGCTGCTCGAAATGGTCAACATGTCCCCCGACGAGTACCGCGACCGGTACCCCAAGCAGCTTTCCGGTGGGCAGCGGCAGCGGGTCGGTGTAGCGAGGGCGCTCGGCGCGGACCCCGACGTCATGCTCATGGACGAGCCGTTCGGGGCGATCGACCCCATCACCCGGGATCGGTTGCAGAACGAGTTCCTCCGCCTGCAGTCGGAGGTCCGGAAGACCATCGTCTTCGTCACCCACGACATCGACGAAGCCATCAAGATGGGCGACCGCATCGTGATCCTGCAAGGAGCGTCGCGGATCGCCCAGTACGACACCCCTGAGCGGATTCTCACCGCACCCGCCAACCAGTTCGTCGCAGACTTCATCGGCAAGGGCGCGTCGCTGAAGCGGTTGAACCTCAGCCGGGTCTCCGACATCGGGCTATCCACCTGGCCCACCGTTCCGGTGGGTACCGACGCCGCCCGTGCGCTGGTTGTGCTGACCAGCAGCGGGCGGGACTCCGTGCTGGTTCTCGACGACGCAGGCCGCCCCCTCCGCTGGGCGGGCGCCGAAGAGCTGCAATCGGTCTCCGGCGCTTCGCTTGAGGGAGTCGGCGTGCCCGCCGAGGGAATGGTGGAACCCACTGCGACGCTCAATGACGCGCTCAACGAACTGATCGCCGCACACAACAGCGTCACCCTGGTAGTGGATTCAGACGGCGTCTACCAGGGCGTGGTGGACATCCACCAGATCAACGAGGCAATCCGCGCCATGCGCAGCACCTCGGCCGCAGAGAATGCCGCCGACCTCGCGGAACGCCCGACGGCGAGAGCCGGTGACCGGCCATGACCACCACCCACGCACACGACGAGGACCTCGTCGTCCAGACCCCGCCGCGGATCCGTCACCGATCCTTGGCCAGCTATGCGGTCATGCCCGCGATCCTGGCTCTGGTGTGCCTGGGCCTGTACCTGTACGTCAGTTCGCAGGAACTGGACAGCATCGAGGCCCGCTCACTCAACGCAGCCTCCCTGGCCAATGCCACCTGGAAACACATCCAGCTGACGGCGGTTTCCACCTTGCTGACGCTCATCATCGCCGTGCCGCTGGGAGTCCTGCTCACCCGCCCCTTCACTCGTCGGATCCGGCCGTACCTCCTGACCGTGCTCACGTTGGGCCAGGCGGTCCCGACGATTGCTGTCCTTGTACTGCTCGCCGTTGCCTTCCTGTTCCTCGGCTTCCAGGCAGCGGTCGTGGGCCTGGTGCTCTACGCCATCATCCCGGTGCTGCTGAACACCATGGTGGGCTTGGAGCAGGTGGATGAGTCGGTGTTGGAAGCCGGCCGGGGAATGGGAATTTCGAAGATCGGGGTACTGCGGCGGCTGGAGCTCCCGCTATCCGTGCCCATCATTCTCGCCGGTGTGCGCACCGCGCTGGTCATCAACGTCGGCACCGCCACCCTCACCACGTACATCAACGCGGGTGGCCTGGGCGACATCATCGTGGCCGGGTTGTCGACCAACCGCGTCCTGATTCAGATCGTCGGGGCCGCCCTGACAGCAGTCCTGGCACTGCTCATCGATTACCTGGCCGGTATCGCCGAAGACTTCTTGCGCCCCAAAGGACTGTACGACCATCACAACCACTAGAAGAGGAATCATGAACACAACATTCGCTACGGCGAAAACCTGCACGGCCTTTGGTGCCGGCCTTGTCCTCATGCTGACCGCGTGCGGGGGTGGGGACACCCGTGGCGGTGCAGCCGCAGACGGCGAGCTCGCCGGCGCAGAACTGTCCGTCGGCTCCAAGGAATTCACCGAATCCATCCTGCTGGCCCAGATCACCGCAGCCGCCCTGGAGAACGCCGGCGCGACAGTCGAGGACAAGACGGGAATCTCCGGTAGCGCCACGGTCCGTGAAGCACTGGAAACCGGCGAAGTCGACATGTACTGGGACTACACCGGCACCGGCTGGGTGAATATTCTCGGCAACACCACCGAGACCGTCCCCGAGGACCTGTACGCCGCCGTCGTCGAAGGCGATGCAGCGAACGACATCGCCTGGCTGGAGCCGGCACCATTCGAGAACACCTACCGCATAGCCGTTCCCGCCAGCTTCGCCAAGGAAAACAGCCTCACCACCATGAGTGACGCTGCGGCCTACATCCAGGTGAACGCAGACAACGGCGTGGTCTGCGCCGCCAGCGAGTTCATCAACCGCGATGACGGGCTGCCCGGGCTGGAGGCCGCCTACGGTTTCGAGTTCAGCAGCGTTGTTGAACTGGACCTGAACCTGATCTACACGCAGATCGGCGAGGAGTGCAGCTTCGGTGAAGTGTTCTCGACAGACGCCCGCATCGTTTCCAACGACCTGACAGTCCTCGATGACGACCAGGAGTTCTTCGTCGAGTACCAGGGCTCGATGACCCTCCGCCAGGAAACCCTCGACGAATACCCCGCCATCGCCGAGATCATGGCGCCCATCAGTGAAGCGCTGACCAACGAGACGATCACCGAGCTCAACGGCAGGATCGACAACGACGGCGAAGAGCCGCGCGATGTCGCCGACGAGTGGCTCGAGAGCGAGGGCCTGATCGGCTGATCAGGCTCCAGCGCGGTTCCACCAGACTCTGCATGCGAAACAGAAGGAAATACAGTGATTGAGAAGGAAACCACGTTCTTCAGCGAGGGAAGCCGACTGAAGGCCACCCTGTACTACCCGGACGACCAGCCGGCCGGCGGCCCGCGTCCGGCATTGATCGTCAACTCCGGTTACCAGGGCTTCAACGAGTTCTACCCGAAGATGTTCGCCAAGAACATGACCAGGCGCGGCTACATCTGCCTGGGCTTCGACTACCGGGGGATGGCGGACAGCGAGGGCCCAAAGGGC
>JAABUN010007281.1_pt1 | contig 12070 bp, 11 predicted proteins | sample 5559311 | NCBI WGS metagenome assembly JAABUN01 (sample SAMN10711877, study PRJNA513370) | rock metagenome | isolation source: Antarctica rocks | place: Antarctica: Victoria Land, Siegfried Peak sud | reverse complement strand
CCATCGGCGCCGCACGTCGCCCACCCGGGCCGCAACTCCGACAACCAGCCCGACGCTGGCCCGCATCGACAGACGCCCAAACCACCGATCGCCCGAGCACAGACCGATTCATTTCCAGGCTCTCAGGCGGCGCGGCGCATGGCCATCGCGGCGGCGGCGAGGCCGCTGAGCAGGGATGCGGCACCCAGCGCGGGTGCCGCCAGCAGGGCCGTGGTGGTCAGGCCAGCGGCTGGTCCCAGTGCCAGGCCGACCGCGGCGAAGCCGCCGATGGCCGTGGCGACCGCGAGAAAGCACAGGAACAGCATGGTCGGGGCCTCCGGGTCATGGCGCGAATGTGGCAGGCGCTGCCACCGTTATGCCATGATTTGGGAGGGCCAAGCCACAATTGCGACGCCGCCGGCCTCACCCTGTGGTGAGACCGGCGGCGCGACGCATTCAGGCCATCGGTTCAGGCAGTCTGCTGGATGGCCGAAACCTGCCAGGTGCCGCTCTGCGGCCTGACGAAGGTCCACAATTCGGTGGCCTGGGTGCGGCGGTCCGGGTCGCCCTCGACCACCTTGCCATCGGCCTGGCTGCGGGTCACGTCGACCAGCGAGAAGCGCATGGCGACGGTGGCGTAGTCGCGGCTGGCCTCGCGCCAGGCTTCGGACAGGTCGCCCTGCTCGAGCGCCAAGTCACGGGTTTCGTTGCGCCAGCCGCGGCTGGTCAGGTCGGCCAGGTCGTTCTGGAAGTACTGCGCCATCTCGGGCGTGGCGATGCGGCGGAGCGTCGCCATGTCCTGCTCCGACCAAGCGGCGTTCACGTCCTTCAGCAGTTGCTCGAAGGCGGCGAACTCGGTCGGCGCCAGGGTGAGGGCGGCGCCGGCCGCGGCGCTACCGTTGCCCGACATGCCGTGGCCGGCCGCGCCGGGGTCCATCTCGCGGGACATGCCGCGTGGCATCCCGGCCATCGCTGGCTGCTGCGCCTGGCGGCGGCGGAAGAAGCCGACCACCAGCCAGACCAGGCCGCCGACCAGAGCAACCTGCAGCAACAGGCCGAGGATGCTGGCGAAGCCGCTGAAGCCGCCGGTCAGGCCATGGCCGAACAGCAGCCCGCCGAGGCCAACGCCGATCAGGCCGCCCAACATGCCCGCCATGAAGGGCGAGCGGGTCAGGAAGCTGCCGGCCGGGTTGGGCTGGCCGATCGGCGGGCGCTGCGCGGCGGTGGTCGCCGGGGTGGCCGCGCGGGAGGGTTCGGTCGCGGTGCGGTTCATCGGCTGCGCCTGGTTCGGCGCGGTGCTGGTGCTGGGCGGCGCGCTGTAGGTGCGGCTGCCGCGGCTGCCGGAGGACGAGCCGCCGCCGGGCCGCGCATCGGCCAGGGCCGGGGCGAGCGCCAGGGCGGCAGCCGCGAAGGCGGCGAGGGCGAAGGCGGGGCGGCGCATGGACGGGGTCTCCTGGATTTCTTAACTGACGGCAATATAGGGTGTCGCCGCGGCGATTGCGATGGGGAAGCCAAGAGTGATCAGGGACGGGCCTGGGCGGCATGCCAGACGCGCAGGATGGTCACCACCCCATCGGCGGCGGCCCGGTAGACGATGACAAGCGGCAATGCGGCGATCAGCTCCCGCGTTCCAGCCAGGCTTCCGGGCCGGCCACGGAGCGGGAACATCGTCAGGCTGTCCCCGGCGAGCAGCAACCCGCGTCCGATCCGCCGGGCGGCGGCTGGGTTGTCGGCCGCGATGTGGCGGACGATCCGGCCGACATCGGCCAGCGCCATGACACGCCAGACAACCGGCAAGGGTCAGCGCGGGGTGGGCGGCGGCGCGTCGAACTCACCTTCGGCCAGCCGCAGCAGCCAGGCGCGGACCTCGTCATGCGGCGCGACACGAGGATCGGCGTCGGACTCGGCGATGGCGGCGGCAAGGGTGCGGGCCGCGGCCTTGGTCTGATCGTCCTCGATGAGTGGCGCTGGTTGGGTCATGGAACGAGGATAACGCATTGCTGCCTGGTGGAGTAGCAGCGTGTCGGCAAAAGCCGGCGCGACACCTCCACCGTTGAAATGCGGCAGGTCTCCGCATAGCTCATGCCGGCGCGAACAGATCCTCCACGTCCGCCTCGGTCAGCTTCAGCGCGCCGCCATGCTCGGCGTCCAGCACCGAGGCCACCAGGGCGCGCTTGCGGTCCTTCAGCGTCTCCATCTTCTCCTCGATGGTGCCGAGCGCCACCAGGCGGTGGACGAACACCTTCTTGTCCTGGCCGATGCGGTGCGCCCGATCGGTCGCCTGGTCCTCGACCGCCGGGTTCCACCAGGGGTCGTAATGGATGACGGTGTCCGCCGCCGTCAGGTTCAGCCCGACGCCGCCCGCCTTCAGGCTGATGAGGAACACCGGCACCTCGCCGGCCTGGAAGCGGCGGACCGGGGTGGTGCGGTCCTTGGTCTCGCCGGTCAGCAGGACGTAATCCACGGCGGCCTCGCGCAGCCGCGCCTCGATCAGCGCCAGCATGGAGGTGAACTGGGAGAACACCAGCACCCGCCTGCCCTCGCCCAGCAGTAATTCCAGCAATTCAAGCAAGCGGTCCAGCTTGGCGGAGCCGGCCTTCTTCGCCGCGGTCAGCTTCAGCAGGCGCGGGTCGCAGCAGGCCTGCCGCATCTTCAGCAGCGCATCCAGGATGATGATGCCGGACCGTGCCAGGCCGCGCTCGGCGATCGCCGCCTGGACCTTGGCGTGCATCGCCAACCGGATCGCCTCATAGACCGCCCGCTGCGCGGCCTCCATCTCGACCGGCTCGCTGATTTCGGTCTTCGGCGGCAACTCGGGGGCGACCTCGTCCTTGGTCCGGCGCAGCAGGAAGGGCCGGACGCGGCGGTTGAGCAGCGCCTGGCGCTCGGGGTCGCCGTACTTCTCGATCGGCGTGCGGTAGCGGGCGCGGAAGCTGCGGGCTTCGCCGAGGAAGCCGGGGGCGAGGAAGTCGAACAGCGACCACAACTCGCCGAGGTGGTTCTGCAGGGGCGTCCCCGACAGGCACAGCCGCTGCCCGGCCCGCAGCCGCAGCGCCTGACGGGTGGTCTCGGCGTTGGGGTTCTTGATGGTCTGGGCCTCGTCCAGCACCACCGTGTGCCATTCCTGCGCGGTCAGCACGGCGTGGTCGCGGGCCAGCAGCGGGTAGGTGGTCAGCACCAGGTCGTGCGCCGCGATCCCGCCGAACAGCGCCTTGCGGGCGGGGCCGTGCAGCGCCAGCAGCTTCAGGGTGGGGGCGAAGCGTTCGGCCTCCAGCGTCCAGTTCGGCACCAGGCTGGTCGGGCAGACGATCAGCGCCGGGCGGTCGAGGCGTCCCTCGGCCTGCTCGATGGCGAAGTGGGCCAGGGTCTGCACGGTCTTGCCGAGACCCATGTCGTCGGCCAGCACGCCGCCGAGGCCGGCGCCGCCGAGGAATTGCAGCCAGGCCACGCCCTCGGCCTGGTAGGGGCGCAATTCGCCGCGGAAGCTGGGCGGCACCGTCACCGGGGGGATCGCGCCGCCGGCCTTGGCCAGTTGCCGACCCAGCAGGCGCAGCGCCTCGCCGCCCTGCCAGGCCAGGCCGGAGGCTTCCTCCAGCCGCGCCAGGTCGGCGGCGTCGAGCTTGGAGAAGCGGAGCGATCCGGACCCGGCGCCGCCGCCTTGGAACAGCTCCATCAACGCCTGCAGCATGGGGCGGAGGCGGGCGCGCGGCAGGGTCAGCAGCCGGCCGTCGGGCAGCGGCAGCAGGAGGGGGGCGTCGTCGTCGGAATCGTCGGCCAGCGCGGCCCCGCTGCCGTCGCCGATCAGCCGGAGCAGCACCGGAACCAGGTCCACCCGCTGGCCGTCGACCATCACGCCGAGGTGCAATTCCAGCCAGTCGATGCCGGACCCCTGGCCCGGGTCCTCACGGAGTTCGGCGGCGATCTCGCCGTCCGGCTGCACCAGCCGCACCGGGAAGTCGGCGGCGACGTCCACTTGCCAGCCGGCGGTGCGCAGTGCCGGCACCTCGTAGAGCATCACCTCGAACCAGTCAGTGCCGTCCTGGTCGTCGGCCAGCAGGAAGTCGTGCCGCTGCGGCGAATAGGCCATGTACACCGGGGCCACGTCGCCGACCTCGGCGAAGCCGATGCCGCCCAGCCGCGCCAGCGCCGCCTGCTCGCCGGCCAGGTCGCGGTGCAGGCGGTACAGCCGGCCGTCCTCGGCGATGACGGCGGGCGGGTCGGCGGCGCCGAAGGGGATGCCGAGCGGCCCGTAGCGGAAGGTCAGCCGGGCCAGCGGCGCCTCGAAGCTGGTGGGGCCGCCGTAGCGGGGCGGGCCGCGGCGGGCGGGGTCGAACGGCAGGCTGCCCTTGAACAGGTGCAGGCATGGCACGACCGGGCCACGCAGCGGCTCCGGCGGCGGCAGTTCGGCGAGCGGGGCGACGGCGCCAGGGGGCAACCGGCGTTCCAGCTCGGCGGCGACCTTGGCGGCGGCGGCGGCCGGGATGGGCGGGGCCGCCAGCACGCGGTCCACCAGCGCCGCGGACAGGCCGAAATCAAGCGGGCCGATGAGGCCGGTGGTTGGGTCCGCGTACCAGGGCGCCGGCAGGCGGAACCCGGCGAGGCCGTCCGGCGCCGCCAGGGCCGCCCGCTGGGTGCCGTCGCGCTGCAACCGCCAGGCGATGCGGCCGGGGCGGGCGGGACCTTCGGCCACCGGCGGGCCGGCGGCGGCGGCCCAGGTGGCGCGGCCGGTGGCGATGACCCGGCGCAACAGGTCCGGCGCGTCGTCCTCGCGGGCCAGGCCGCCGTGGCGCTGCCGCAGCAGGGCCAGGCGGCGGAGGATGACCCGGTCGGCGGGGTCGGCCCAGCGGGCGGCGGTGTCGACCTGGCTGAGCGAGAAGGCCTGGGGTTTGCCGGCGGTGCCGTCCTTGCGGAGCAGCACGGAGCAGGGCGTGATGTCGAGCGCATCCGGCTCGGGGCCGGGGACCAGCACGTAGACCAGCCGCCGGGTTGCAGGCTTGGCGGGGGTGCCGGCGGCATCCAGCGTCCGCAGCCAGGCAGCGACCTCGGCCGGCATCGCGTCCGGCGCCGGTGGGGCCGGGTTTGGCGGCGAGGCTTCCGGCGGCCCTTGATCTGGCCGCGCAGCCTTCGGCGATGCCTGGCCTGGCCGCGGGGTCTCCGGCGGCGCCTCGCCCGGCGGCGGGCTGGCGGAGGGCGACAGGCCGGCGACGACGTGCCGCAGCGCGATCGCCACCGCTGCCACGTGCTTGCAGTCGGCCTCCACCGGGCAGGTGCAGTCGCTGACCATGACCGGCTGGCCGTCACGCCGGGACAGGAACTGGATTTGCTGGCGGTAGGGCCGTGGGGTCGAGCCGCGGACCTGCGCCTCGACCTCCCCGGCGGCCACGGCCACGGCGGTCAGCCGCACCCGGCCGTGGCGCTGGTAGGCGCGGCCAGCCTCCAGCGCGTTGGGGGTGACGCTGCGCAGCAGGGCGGCATCGGTCAGGACGGCGGGGGTGATCGGATGGCGGGACAACACGGGCGACGGCATGGGCGCATCCTGACGATCCGTGCCGCCCGCGGCCAGCCGGGATGGGTGGAAAAAGCTGGTGAGGCGGGGGCAGGCCCAGGCCTGGGGGACAGGACCGGTTGTCCTTGCGGCCGTGGCGATGGCTTGGCGCGCCGCCGTCAACCCGGGCTTGCGGTCGGTTTGCCGGCCGCCGGGAGAAGCCCGGTCCAGGGGCCAATGGGACGTACCAAGGGGATGCCAGGCTTTGGCCGTTGGCCTCAGGCGCGGAACTCGGTCTTGTCGGTGCCGGCATACAGCGTCGCCACCTGCGCCCGCATTGACAGCGCGTGGGCCGCCCGCGCGGCGGCATCGAGGTCGGCTAGCGGCGCCGGTTCCAGGTCGTGGTGGCCGCCGGTGTCGCGGCCGCGCACCAGGGTCGCGCCGTCACGCACGCCGCGCTGCCGCACCGCCGGGGGGATGTAGCGGATGGCCAGGCCGATGCGGCGGTCGGCGGTGGCGTTGGGGCCGGAGTAGTGGGCCAGCTTGACGTGGTGCAGCGACATCTCGCCGGCCTTGAGCGGCACCGGCACGGCCTGCGCGGCATCGACCTGCACGGCGATCTCCTGGCCGCGGGAGAGCAAATTGTGCTCGTGGAAGGTGTCGGCGTGGGGGAGCTGGCCGAGGCGGTGGCTGCCGGGGAGGAACTGCATGGCGCCGCTTTCGGCGGGCGCCTCGGAGAGGGCGACCCAGGCGGTCACCACGTCGTCCGGGTCGAGGCCCCAGTAGGTGGCGTCCTGGTGCCAGGTGACGAAGGCCGGGTTGTGCGCCTCCTTGATGAAGAAGTTGCTGTTCCAGCACATGAGGTCGGGGCCGAGGAGGTCTTCCACGGCGTCGAGGATGCCAGCGTGGCGGACCAGTTCGGCGGCCCAGGTGAACAGCAGGTGGGTCTTGTGGCGGGTGTTGCCGGCGATGGGGGCGCCGGATGTGGCCTCGTAGGCTTCGAGGCGGGCGCGGAAGGTGGCGGCCTCCTCGCGGGTCAGGACGGGGACGGGGAAGTGGAAGCCGGTCTGGCGGAAGGTGTCCACCTCGGCTTGGGTCAGGCGTTTCGACATGACCTAACTCTCCTGCTCAGCTCGACTTTGGCCATTTGGGGCGGCGTCGGGGTGGCGAAGCTGGGCGATCGTCCAGGCTGGAGCGTCCCCGCCAAGAGACGCCGCCATGCTTCGTCTGCCACCCCGCTTCGCTGCGGTGATCTTGAACTTTGCGCCACTGTTTTTCCAGCGGAGTTGGCGTCATGCGGAGGTGCTGCTGATCGGCGCCATTCTGGCGCCGGGCCAGCGCACGGTGAGCAGCATCCTGCGGATCGTGGGCCTCCACCGGGAGCGCCGGTTCGTGAACGGCCACCGCGTGCTCAACCGGGCAGCCTGGAGCCCAGCCTATCACTCCGGCGGGACGTCCCGCACTGCTGCGTTGCGGCGCTGCGGCTTCCCGTGGTGCGGAAACCCGGCTGGCCACGCTGGGGAATTCCCGCAAGGCGCGTTCCCCCGTAGTCTGTAGCCAAGGCCTGGAGGGTTACGCGATGGCTGGCAACACGGTGCCGCTGACGGTGCGGCTGGACGGGATGCGGGTGGCGATCAGCGCCGGGGCCGCCGGCATCGGCCGCGTCATGGCCGACGGCTTCGCCGGTTGCGGCGCCCAGGTCTTCGTCTGCGACGTGGATGGCGAGGCGCTGGCGGATTGCCCGCACCCGGCGGTCCTGGCGGACATGGAAACCACCACAGGCTGCGACGCCTTCATGGACGCGGCGCTCGGGCACCTCGGCGGGCTCGACGTGCTGGTCAACAATGCCGGGATCGCCGGACCCACGGCGCGGGTCGAGGACGTGACGCCCGAGGCGCTTTCGCGAACGATGCGGATCGACCTCGAATCGATGTTCCACTGCGCGCGGCGGGCGGTGCCGGCGCTGCGGGAGGCCGGGGGCGGCAGCATCGTCAACCTGTCCTCCGCCGCCGGGCGCTTCGGCTTTCCGCTGCGCAGCCCCTATGCGGCGGCGAAGTGGGGCGTGATCGGCTTCACCAAGTCGCTGGCGATCGAGCTGGGACCGGCGGGCATCCGGGTGAACGCCATCCTGCCCGGCCTGGTCGCCGGCGACCGCATCCGCCGGGTCATCGAGGCCAAGGCGCAAGCCAACGGCCTGAGCTTCCGCCAGCAGGAGGCAGTCGCCCTCGCCGCCGTCTCGCTCCGCAGCTACGTGACGCCGCAGGACATCGCCAACATGGCGCTGTACCTGTGCAGCCAATTCGGCGCCAGCATCAGCGGCCAGGCGATGGCGGTCGACGGCGACCTGCAATCCCTGCTGTGAGGGGACAAGTCATGCGACCCATCGCCTCGTTCGACGAATTGGTCGTGGGCCAGGAGTTCGAGTTCGGCAGCATGGCGATGCCGATCGAGGAAATCCTCGGCTTCGCCCGTGCCTACGATCCGCAGCCCTTCCACGCGGACCCCGAGGCCGCGGTCGGCACCATCTTCGGGGGCATCATCGCCAGCGGCCTGCACACCCTGTCCGCCGCATTTGGCCACATGCTGCGCAGCGGGATCATGGCGCAGGTCTCGATGGGCGGGACGGGCATGGATGTCCGCTGGCCGGCGCCGGTGCGGCCAGGGGACGAGATGGCGCTGACGGCGCGGGTCGAGGAACTGACGCCCAGCCGGTCACGGCCCGACCGGGGCGTGGCGAAGTTCCGCTACACCGGGCGGCGCGTGTCGGACGGCGTGGTGGTGCTGGAGTTCCTGGGGACGCATTTCCTGAAGCGGGAGGACGCGGCGGCCCGCGTCACGCTTCCGCCCGCGGCGGGCGCCCGCCCCTGGTCCGCGCGACGATGCCGGAGGTGGAGCGGCCCGGCAGCAGGTCGATCAGCGCCACCGTGCCGCCCGCCGCCTGCACCAACTCGGCGCCCACCACGCGGTCCGGCGTGTAGTCGGCGCCTTTGATAAGCACGTCCGGCAGCAGCAGGCGGATCAGTTCCAGGGGGGTGTCCTCCGCGAAGGCCACCACAGCGTCCACCGCGGCCAACGCGGCGATGACGGTGGCGCGGTCGGCCAACGGGTTGATCGGTCGGCCCGGCCCCTTCAGCCGGGCCACCGAGGCATCGGTGTTCAGCGCCACGATCAACCGGTCGCAGCGCCGGCGCGCGGCGCGCAGCAGGGCGACATGGCCGGCGTGCAGGATGTCGAAGCAGCCATTGGTGAAGCCGACACGGAGGCCATGCGCCCGCCAATCCGCCACCAGCCGCTGCGCCGCCACGTGGTCCCGCAGCCTGCCCTCGTCCGGTGCCGAGCCGCTTTCGGCGCGCATCGCGTGGTCCAGCTCGTCGGCGCCGACCGTCGCGGTGCCGAGCTTGCCGACGACGATGCCGGCCGCGGCGTTGGCGATCCGCATGGCCTCCGGCAAGGCGTGGCCGGCGGCGTGCGCCAGCGCCAGGGTGGCGATGACCGTGTCGCCGGCGCCGGAGACGTCGAACACCTCCCGCGCCTCGGCCGGCACGCTTTCCGGCGGCAGGCCGGCGCGGAGCAGGATCATGCCCTTCTCGGCCCGGGTGCAGAGCAGCGCCGGCAGGCCGGCGGCGTGCATGACGGCCGTGCCGGCGGCCACGATCTCGGCCTCGGTCCCGGTCGGCAGGCGGGCGGCGCATGCCAGCTCCCGGGCGTTGGGCGTGAGGCAATCGACGCCGCGATAGGTGGCGAAGTCGTCGTCCTTCGGATCGGCGAACACCGGGATGCCCTGCGCCCCGGCCGCCGCGACCGCCGCCGAGAAGACCGGCGGCGCCAGCGCACCCTTGGCGTAGTCCGACAGAATCAGCGCCTGGCAGCCCGGCAACGCCGCGTGCAGGGCGGCGATCAGGCTGCCGCACTCCGCGGCGTCGGCCGGTGCTGCCACCTCGTCGTCCAGGCGCGCCACCTGCTGGGTGCCGGCGATAATGCGCATCTTGCAGATGCTGGGCCGGGTCGCGCTGTCCACCGTGCGGTCGATGATGCGGGGATCGGTGGCGAGGAGGGCGCGGAATTCCGCGGCGGCGGCGTCCTGGCCGAGCAGCCCGACCAGCACCGCCTGGCCGCCGAGGGCGGAGATGTTGCGCGCCACGTTGCCGGCGCCGCCGGGCATGGCCAGCGTGCGGCGCAACCGCACCACCGGAACCGGCGCCTCGGGCGAGATGCGGTCGACCTCGCCGTAGAGGTAGCGGTCCAGCATCACGTCGCCGAAGACCAGGATGCGGGCGGCGCGGAAATCGAGCATGGCCGAGGCTCCCTGCCATCGGCGCGGCCTCCCGCGCGGTCGCCGGATTGCAACACGCCGGAGCATAAGGCGGCAGCCCGGCGCATGGAACTTGCGCGATGGCAGAGCGAAAGGCGGCGTTCAGCCACACACGAAACCCGCCACGCGTGGGCCTGCGCAACGCTAGGCCCAGCCTCCCCCGCCGCGGCGGAGGAAAGCGGCAGGCTACGCGCTTTTCGCCATGATCTCCTCGGCGATGTTGCGCGGCACCGGATCGTAGTGGTGGAACTGCATCGAGAAGCTGGCCCGGCCCTTGGTCATGCCGCGCAGGGTGGAGATGTAGCCGAACATCTCCTTCAGCGGCACATGCGCCCGCACGATAACGCTGGTGCCCGCCATGTCCTGCGACTGGATCACCCCGCGCCGCCGGTTGAGGTCGCCGACCACGTCGCCGACATGGTCGGAGGGCGTGGTGACCTCCACGTCCATGATCGGCTCCAGGATCACCGGCCCGGCCTTCTTCATGCCTTCGCGGAAGCACGCCTTGGCGGCGATCTCGAAGGCCAGCGCGCTGCTGTCCACGTCGTGATACTTGCCGTCGATCAGCGTGTACTTGAAGTCCACCGTCGGGAAACCGGCCAGCACGCCGGTGTCGGCCTGCACCCTGATGCCCTTCTCGACCGCCGGGATGTATTCCCGCGGCACCGAACCGCCGACCGCGCCGTTGACGAACTCGACGCCGGTGTTCCGCTCCTTCGGCTCGAAGGTGATCTTCACCTCGGCGTACTGGCCCGAGCCGCCGGTCTGCTTCTTGTGGGTGTAGATCTCGGTGTGCGGCTTGCTGATGGTTTCCCGATAGGCCACCTGCGGCGCGCCGATGTTGGCATCGACGCCGTATTCGCGGCGCAGCCGGTCGATGATGATTTCCAGATGCAGCTCGCCCATGCCGGACAGGATGGTCTGCCCCGTCTCCTGGTCGGTCCGCAGCCGCAGCGAAGGGTCCTCGCCGGCCAGCTTCTGCAGGCCGAGCGTCATCTTCTCGACGCCGTCCTTGGTCTTCGGCTCGACGCTGATGTCGATGACCGGCACCGGGAAGGCCATGCGCTCCAGCACCACCGGGTCCGACTGGTCGGCCAGCGTGTCGCCGGTGCCGGTGTCCTTCAGCCCGACGAAGGCGGCGATGTCGCCGGCCGTCACTTCCTTGATCTCCTCGCGCTTGTCGGCGTGCATCTGGAACATCCGGCCGATGCGTTCCTTGTGGCCCTTGGTCGTGTTCATCACCTGATCGCCCGACTTCAGCACGCCGGCATAGACCCGCACGAAGGTCAGGTTGCCGTATTTGTCGTTGACGATCTTGAAGGCCAGGCCGGCGAAGGGCAGCTTCTCGTCGGCCGGGATGATGCGGCGGATGTGGCCTTCCGCCTCGTCCTCCTCGGCCGCCACCTTGATGCCGGGGATGTCGATCGGACTCGGCAGGTAGTCCAGCACGCCGTCCAGCAGCGGCTGCACGCCCTTGTTCTTGAACGCCGTGCCGCACATGACGGGGCGGAACGTACCCTCGATGGTGCCCTTCTTCAGGCAGCGCTTCAGCGTCGCGACCGAGACGTCGCCCTTGTCGAAGTATTCCTCCATCGCCGCGTCGTCGTCGACCAGCAGCGCGGTGTCGACCAGGATCTTGCGGTACTCCGCCGCCTGCTCCGCCAGGTCGGCCGGGATTGGCTCGTCGTGGTATTCGGCGCCGAGCTCGTCGCCCTCCCAGATCAGCGCCTTCATCTCGACCAGGTCGATGACGCCCTTGAAGGTGTCCTCGATGCCGATCGGCAGTTGCAGCGCCACCCAGGTGATGCCGAGCTTCTCGGTCAACGTCGCCGCGGCGCGGAAAAAGTCGGCGCCGGTGCGGTCGAGCTTGTTGATGAAGATCAGCCGCGGCACGTTGTAGCGGTCGGCGAGGCGCCAGTTGGTTTCGGATTGCGGCTGCACGCCGGCCACGCCCTCGATGATGAAGATCGCGCCGTCCAGCACCCGCAGCGACCGGTTGACCTCGATGTTGAAGTCGATGTGTCCGGGGGTGTCGATGATGTTGATCCGGTGGTCCTTCCACACGGCGGTCACCGCGGCCGAGGTGATGGTGATCCCCCGCTCGCGCTCCTGCTCCATGTAGTCGGTGGTGGTGTTGCCGTCATGCACCTCGCCGATGCGGTGCGACCGGCCGGTGTAGTAAAGAATCCGCTCGGTCGTCGTGGTCTTGCCGGCATCGATGTGCGCGGTGATGCCGATGTTGCGGATCAGGTCGAGTGAGATGCGCGCCACGATGGGCCTCCATACGCGAAAGC
>JAABUN010007280.1_pt1 | contig 12071 bp, 9 predicted proteins | sample 5559311 | NCBI WGS metagenome assembly JAABUN01 (sample SAMN10711877, study PRJNA513370) | rock metagenome | isolation source: Antarctica rocks | place: Antarctica: Victoria Land, Siegfried Peak sud | reverse complement strand
ACACCGTGCTGCGTCCGCTGCTGGTCGGCGGCTCCTCCGTGGTCGTGGCAGGTCCGGTCGGCGACGAGGAGCTGGCGCGGATCTGCCAGGACGAGCGCGTCGAGCGCTGAGGAGCTCAGCCGTTCTCCGGGAAGCCCAGGTCGAGCCCGCCGTGGCTGGGGTCGAGCCAGCGGGAGGTGATGACCTTGCCCCGGGTGAAGAAGTGCACGCCCTCCATGCCGTGGGCGTGGCTGTCACCGAACAGCGAGCTCTTCCAGCCCCCGAAGGAGTAGTAGGCCATCGGGACCGGGACGGGGACGTTGATGCCGACCATCCCCACGTTGACCTCGTTCTGGAACTGCCGCGCCGCGCCGCCGTCGTTGGTGAAGATCGCGGTGCCGTTGCCGTACGGGTTGTCGTTGATCAGCTGGACGCCTTCGGCGTAGCTGTCCACCCGCAGCACCGAGAGCACCGGCCCGAAGATCTCGTCGGTGTAGATGCTCATGTCGGTGGTGACGTGGTCGAACAGGGTCGGGCCGACGAAGAAGCCCTCGCCGTCGCTGTCGGGCTGCACGGTGCGGCCGTCCACCACCAGGGTGGCGCCGGCCGCTTCCCCGGCGTCGACGTAGCCCGTGACCCGGGCCCGGGCCACGGCGGTGACCAGCGGCCCCAGGTCGGCGTCCCGGCGGCCGTCGCCGGTCCGCAGGCCGACGGTGCGCTCCTTGATCTTGGCCACCAGGGTGTCGGCGATCGGACCGACCGCCAGCACGGCCGAGATCGCCATGCACCGCTGCCCCGCCGAGCCGTAGCCGGCGTTCACGGCCTGGTCGGCGGCGAGGTCGAGGTCGGCGTCGGGCAGCACCAGCATGTGGTTCTTCGCCCCGCCCAGGGCCTGCACGCGCTTGCCGTGGCTGGTACCCGTCTCGTAGACGTAGCGCGCGATCGGGGTGGAGCCGACGAAGGAGATCGACGCCACGTCGGGGTGGGTGAGCAGCCCGTCGACGGCCACCTTGTCACCGTTCAGCACGTTGAAGACGCCGTCGGGCAGCCCGGCCTCGCGCCACAGCTCGGCCATCCACAGTGCCGCCGTCGGAACCTTCTCGCTGGGCTTCAGCACCACGGTGTTGCCGGCGGCGATGGCGATCGGGAAGAACCACATCGGCACCATGGCCGGGAAGTTGAAGGGGGAGATGACCCCGACGACGCCCAGCGGCTGACGGACCGAGTGCACGTCCACCTTGGTCGAGGCGTTCTCCGTGAACGCGCCCTTGGCCAGGTGCGGCATGCCGCAGGCGAACTCGACGACCTCCTGGCCCCGGCTCACCTCGCCGACGGCGTCGGACAGCACCTTGCCGTGCTCCGCGGTGATGATGGCGGCCAGCTCGGCCTTGCGGGCGTTGAGCAGCTCGCGGAACGCGAAGAGGACCTGGGTCCGCACGGCCAGGGAGGTGTCGCGCCAGCCGGGGAAGGCACGCTTCGCCGCGGCCACGACGGCGGCCACGTCGTCCGGCGAGGCCAGGGCCAGCTGGGCGCTCACCTCCCCGGTCGCCGGGTCGGTGACGTCGGAGAAGCGGCCGCCGCTGCCCTCGAAGGTCGCGCCGTTCAGCCAGTGGTGGAGGGTCGTCGCCATGTCGTCGTCCTTCGTCGTGTCAGGTGCCGGGTGGTGCTGGGCTAGTGGGTTCGGGCCGTGGTCGGGGGTCCATCGAGACGGTGACCTGCTCGCCGGTGCGGACAGCCTGCACCCCGGCCTCGCAGACCGCGACAGCCGCATAGCCGTCCCAGGCCCCCGGGCCGCCGACGCTGCCGTTCCTCGCGGCGTCGACCCAGCTCTGCAGCTCGATGTCGTAGGCCGTTCCGAAGCGCTCGACGAAGCCGGGCGTGATCGCTCCGGACCAGCGACCGTCGGTGCCTTTGACCTGCAGGTTCTGGTCCAGACCGATGGTCGCGCTCCCCCGCTCGCCCACGACCTCCGTGCGGACCTCGTAGGCAACCCCGGTACGGACGTAGATCTCGTCGGTGACGATGCGGCCGGACGCCGTCTGGAAGATCACGATCATCGGGTCGCTGGTGCCGGCCGGGGCGGCGGAGGTCGCGACGCCCTTGACCACCTGGACGCTGGTGATCTCCTCGTCCAGCAGGAACCGTGCGACGTCGACCTCGTGCACGACGGAGTCCCTGATCATGAGCTCGGAGTCGACGTGCGCTGCTGCGGCCGGGTTGCGGTGGGTGCAGTGGACCAGCAGGGGGTTGCCCAGACCGCCGTCGTCGATCAGCTTCCGCAGCGCCACGTGCTCGGGGTCGAAGCGGCGCATGAAGCCGACCTGGACCAGCTGGCGGCCGAGCGAGTGCTCCTTCTGCACGATCGCGTACGCGGAGGCGACGTCGGTGGTCAGCGGCTTCTCGCACAGCACCGGGAGGCCACGGTCGAGGCAGGCGTTGACCTGGACGTCGTGCGCCGCCCCGGGGCTCGCGACCAGCACCGCGTCGACGTCGGCCGCCCTGATGGCCTCGAGCGGGTCGGCGATCACACGCGCCCCGGTGCGCGCCGCCACCGCAGCAGCCCGTTCGGCGGAGAAGTCGCTGACGACGCTGACGCGGGCGCCCCGGATGCGCCTGCTGAGCGCGTCGGCGTGGAACGCGCCCATCATCCCGACGCCGAGGACGGCGATCCGGAGGTCGGCGGCCTGGGACATCAGCGGTCCCCCAGGTCGATGTTCGCCCCGCTGCAGGAGCCGAGGTAGCTGCGGGTCCGTTGCGCGATGGGCAGCGGCACGTCAGGGGCGCACGGGTACAGGTCGTGCTCGATGATCCCCGACAGGTCGCGACCCAGCCCGCTGAGCGCCTCCAGCACCGGGGGCATGTCGGGCACCCCGAGCGGCGGCTCCGTCATCGCGCCCATCCGCACAGCCTCGGGCCAGACGACGTTGCGGTCCCGCACGACCTTCATCACCTCCGGGTCCACCTGCTTGAGGTGCACGTAGCCGATCCGCTCGGGGTAGCGGGTGATCAGCTCGACGGGATCGCCGTCGTAGTAGGCGATGTGCCCGGTGTCCAGGCAGAGGTTGACGTATCCGGGGTCGGTTGCCTCGAGGAAGCGCTCGATGTCGGGCTGGCGTCCGACGTGGCTCTCGGCGTGCGGGTGGAACTGGACGCGCAGCCCGTACTCGGCCTGGATCCGCCGACCCAGCTCGTCGGTCTGGCCGGTCAGCAGCTGCCACTGCTCGCTGGTGAGGGTCGAGCTCTCCAGCTCGGCACCGCTCTTCTCGTCGCGGTACATGCTGGGGATGACGACGATGTGCTCGCCCCCCATCGCGGCGGTCAGTGCGGCCACGTCCCGCACCTGCGCCCAGGTGTGGTCCCAGGAGCCGATCTGGTGCAGCCTCGAGAACACGGTGCCCGCCAGCACCGACAGGTTGTACGGCGCGAGCGCGTCGCGCAGCTCGGCCGGGTCGGTCGGCAGGTAGCCGTACGGGCCCAGCTCGATGGCCTGGTAGCCCGCCTCAGCCACCTCGCGCAGGAAGGTGGCGGCCGGCAGCTGCTCGGGGTCGCTCGGGAACCAGACCCCCCACGAGTCGGGGGCGGTGCCGATGGTGATCTTCGATGACACGGCTTCTCCTGCTGCGTCGCGGGGGGTGTGGGCTAACGGGTGGGGCGGAGGTAGGGGCGCTGCGTCGCCTTGTGCTGCTCGTAGACCTGGCGCGCCTGCTGCGTCGACGCCAGGGTGGAGGTGGCACTGACCGGGACGTCCCACCACGACTGCGAGTCCGGCCCGCCGACCAGCGGGTCGGTCTCGACGTAGATCACGCTCGCGTGCTCGGAGGCCTTGGCGGCGAGGACGGCGTCGCCGAGCTCGGCCGCCGTGCTCGCCGTGACCACCTGCAGGCCGAAGCTGGCCGCGTTGGCCGCCAGGTCGAGCGGCAGGTGCGCGCCGTCCAGGCGGCCGGTCCGGGGGTTGCGGTAGCGGTACTGCGTGCCGAACCGCTGCGACCCGAGGGACTCCGACAGCGAGCCGATGGAGGCGTAGCCGTGGTTCTGCACCAGGACGGTGATGATCTTGAGGTTCTCCTGCACCGCAGTGGCCAGCTCGGTGGCCATCATCAGGTACGAGCCGTCGCCGACGAGGACGAAGACGTCACGGTCTGGACACGCCAGCCGGACCCCGATCCCGCCCGCCACCTCATAGCCCATGCAGGAGTAGCCGTACTCGACGTGGTACCCCTTCGGGTCCCGCGTCCGCCACAGCTTGTGCAGGTCGCCGGGCATCGAGCCGGCCGCGCAGACGACGACGTCGCGCGGGTCGGAGAGCTCGTTGACCAGCCCGATCACCTCGGCCTGGGTGAGCTGGCCCCCCGCGGTCGGCGGCGTCGGGGAGTACACCGACCGGACCGTCGCGTCCCAGGCAGCGGCCTGCTCGGTGTAGCGGGTGACGTAGGCGTCGGCCACCCGGTACCCCGCCAGCAGGCCCGTCAGTGCCGTCAGGGCTTCGCGGGCGTCGGCGACGACCCCCAGCCCGGCCTGCTTGACCGCGTCGAAGGCGGCCACGTTGACGTTGACGAACTGCACGTCCGGGTTCTGGAAAGCCGTCCTGCTCGCGGTCGTGAAGTCGGAGTAGCGGGTGCCGATGCCGATCACGACGTCCGCATCGGCGGCGACCGCGTTGGCTGCCGTGGTCCCGGTGGAGCCGATCGCGCCGAGGCACTGGGGGTGGTCGTGGAGCAGCGTGCCCTTGCCCGCCTGGCTCTGCCCGACGGGGATGCCGGTGGCGTCGCAGAAGGCGGCCAGGGCGTCGACGGCCCCGGAGTAGTGCACCCCTCCGCCGGCGACGATCAGCGGTTTCCTCGCCGCCCGGATCACCTCGGCCGCTCGCTCGATCACCGCGCGCTCCGGCAGCGGCCGGGCCACGTGCCAGACCCGTCGCTGGAACAGCTCCACCGGCCAGGCGAAGGCCTTGGCCTGGACGTCCTGGGGCAGGCAGATCGTCACCGCACCGGTCTCCACCGGGTCCGTCAGCACCCGGATGGCGCTCAGCAGCACCGCCGGCAGCTGCTCCGGGCGCGCGATCCGGTCGAAGTAGCGCGAGACGGGCCGGAAGCAGTCGTTGACGGTGACGTCACCGGCGAAGGGCTGCTCCAGCTCCTGCAGCAGGGGCGAGGCGGCGCGGTCGGCGAAGGTGTCGGCCGGCACCAGCAGCACGGGTAGCCGGTTGATGGTCGCGAGTGCGGCGCCGGTGACCATGTTCGTGGCGCCAGGACCGACGCTGGTGGAGACGACCCAGGTCTGCAGCCGGTTCTTCATCCGCGCGTAGGCGACGGCGCTGTGCACCATGGCCTGCTCGTTGCGGCCCAGGACGTAGGGCAGGGAGTCCGGCTCCTCAAGCTCGGCCTGCAGCAGCGCCTGACCGAAGCCGGCCACGTTGCCGTGACCGAAGATGCCGAAGCAGCCGGCGAAGAGCCGCTGCTCCACCCCGTCGGACTCGGAGTACTGGACGCTGAGGAACTTCACCATCGCCTGGGCGACGGTCAAGGTGACGGTCTGCGTCATCTCAGCCTCTCTGCTGGGGGGTTGTCAGTCGGGGGTCGACGGCCTGGTCGGCCCAGGTGTCGCGCACCCAGGCCTGGTCGGGGTGGTCCGAAATCTGCCAGGCCCGCTCCGGAGCTGGACCGGCCATCACGTTCAGGTAGTACATGTCGTGGCCGGGTGCCGCCACGCACGGGCCGTGCCAGCCGTGCGGCACGAGCACCGTGTCCCGGTCGTGGACCTCCACGCAGACGTCGATCGGGTGCCCGGGCGAGGAGGAGGCACGCATGAAGCCCAGTCCCGGCTCACCGTGCGGGCCGGCGGCGATCTCGAAGTAGTAGATCTCCTCGAGCACCGACTCGGTCGCCGTCGCCTCGTCGTGCTTGTGCACAGGGTAGGAGGACCAGTTACCGCCGGGGGTGACCACCTCGCAGGCGATCAGGGCGCCGGCGTCGAGCGCCTCGGGGGTCGCGAAGTTGCGGACCTGGCGGCTGGAGCGGCCCGCCCCACGGAGCTCGACCGGGACGGCGGCGGCAGGCAGGTACCGGAACGGCAGTCCGCTGCCGGTGCGCGCGCCACACAGGGCGAAGCGCCCGCCCGCGACGGAGTGCAGGGTGGCGACGTGCCCGATCGGCAGGTAGGCGGAGTCGGTGGGGCCGGCGAACACGTCCGGTCGGCCGGCGAGGTCGGTGTGCGAGCCGTCGACCTCGATGCTCAGCGCCCCGCTGAGGGGCAGGACCACCATCTCGGTGCCCTGGGTGTGCAGGGCGTGGGTGCCCCCGGGCTCCAGGGCGAGCACCCGCAGGCTGGAGTAGCCCCAGGACGCGGACGTCGGGGTGACCTCGACGTCGTAGTCACCGGCCGCAGCCGTGCCCGCGGGCAGGTAGTAGTCGCTCACCGGCTCACCGGACCATCGAGACAGCGATGTCCACTGCGGCCGCCACGTCGTCGTCAGCCGGGTAGAGCATGGTGCGACCGAGCACCAGGCCACGGACCGAAGGCAGCGCCAGCGCGGCCTGCCAGCGGGCGTAGGTCACCTCGGGCGGCCCGACCGGGTCACCCCCCAGCAGCAGGGTCGGCAGCGTGGTGGCGTCCATCACGCGCTCCATCTCCGCCACCACCGGCAGCTTCAGCCAGGTATAGGCGCTGGAGGCGCCAAGGCCCTGGGCGATGTGCACCGACTTGATGACGGCGTCCGGGCTCAGGTCGTTGACCATCGAGCCCTCGACCCGCCGTGACAGGAACGGCTCGACCAGGGCCACCAACCCAGCGCGGTTCAGGTCGGTGACCGCCTGACCGCACTGCTCGAGCGTCGCCACGGTCCCGGGGTCGTCGACGTCGATGCGGATGAGCATCTTGGCGCCCTCCAACCTGGCGTCCACCACACCCTGCACGTCGTAGCTTGTGCGTCGGTCGTCCATCTCGAACCTCGAGCCCAGCAGGCCGCCGCGGTTCATCGAGGCGAACACCAGCTTGGCCTCCAGAGCCCCGAGGAGCAGCAGGTCCTCGACGATGTCCGCTGTGGCCAGCAGCCCATCGACACCAGGCCGGGCGAGCGCGGTCGCCAGCCGCTCCAGCAGGTCGCGCCGGTCGTTCATGGCCGTGGGCCGGCCCGACGCGGCCAGGGCACCGCGGGCCGGATGGTCACAGGCCACGATCATCAGGCGGCCGTCCGGACCGAAGACGTCGCGCCGGCGTCGGGTGGCCAGCAGGCTGGCGATGCGCTGCGGCTCCCGGGCCCGTACCTCGTTCAGCTCGGCGACGCAGGAGACGAAGCCGGCAGGTCGGACGTCCGCCGTCACGGCGAGCTCACCGGCCGGCCCGCAGCTGGACGGCGTGCCGGTCGTCCAGCGACGCGTTGGGGTCGCCGCCAGCCAGCAAGGTCTCGATCTCGGCCTGCGTCGGCATCGCCGTCGAGCACTCCAGCCGTGAGGCCACGATGGCACCGGCCGCGTTGGCGTGGGCCAGGATCTTCGCCAGAGGCCAGCCGGCCAGCAGCCCGTGACAGAGCGAGCCGCCGAAGGAGTCGCCGGCGCCCAGACCGTTGAGGGGGGTGACGGGTATCGGCGGGCTCGTCACCCGCTCGCCGGAGCGGGTCTTGGCCAGCACGCCCTCCGAGCCCTCCTTGACCACGGCCAGCTCGACGCCGGCCGCCAGCAGCGCATCGGCGGCGCGCTCCGGGTCGGTCTCCCCCACCGCGACCTCGCACTCCTCACGGTTGCCGACGGCCACCGTGACCTGGGGCAGCACCCGCCGCACCTGCTCGGTGGCGTGCGCCGGGGTCTCCCAGAACATCGGGCGGTAGTCCAGATCCAGCACGGTGTGGGTCCGGCGGGCCCGGGCCTCCAGCACGGCGACGTGGGACTCCCGGCTTGGCTCCTCGCTCAGGCCGGTGACCGACAGCCACACCAGTGCGGCGTCCCGGACGGTGTCGAGGTCGATGTCCTCGGGTCGGACCTGCAGGTCCGGCGCGCTGGGCTTGCGGTAGAAGTACAGCGGAAAGTCGTCCGGCGGGAAGATCTCGCAGAACGTGACCGGCGTCGCGTAGGTCGTGTTGGTGACCACGTGCTCGTCGCTGACGTCGAGGTCGCGCAGCGCACGCCGGACGTAGCGGCCGAACGGGTCGTCACCCACCCCGGTGATGATCGCGGCGCGTCGACCCAGCCGCGCTGCGGCGACCGCCACGTTGGCCGTGGTGCCGCCGAGGTACTTCCCGAAGGTCTCGACGTCCTCGAGCCCCACCCCGATCTGCAACGGGTAGATGTCCACCCCGGCACGGCCGAAGGTCAGCACCTCCAGGTCGCCGCCCCCCCGCGGGCGGGCAACGGCGTGGGCGGTCATGGCTCTCCTCCGAGGAACCGCGGTCCGGAGCCGTCGGTCTCCGACGAACCTAGGGCCCGGTCGCGAACCTGTCAAGATTTGTACAGACAAAAGGTCAAGCCACGTCGAGGGCGTCGGTCGTCGCTACGGGGTGTCGGGTCCCGACCCTCTGCGACAGCCGACCAGGAAGCCCGCTCCCCAGGACAGGTGGGTGGCGGCCAGCACGAGCGGCAGCCAGGCCCGGGCCCGCACCGGCAGGGGCCCGGCCGTCAGGGCTCCGCCCGTGACCAGGGCCAGGTAGCCGAGCGGAGCCGCGAACCCGGCCCGCAGCAGACGGGAGCCGCTCACCATCCCCAGCACGCCGGCTGTGCTGCCGACGGCGATGCCGGTCACCGCGACGGGTGGGGCGAGGTAGCGCAGGCTCGCGGTCTCGGGGTGGCGGCGGACGACCTCGCGACGCCACTTGCCGGTGTCGTACATCTGCTGCATCAGGGCGCGCAGCGTCGACCGCGGCCGGTAGGTCACCCGGAGCTCGGGGGAGAACCACACCCGCCAGCCACTTCCGCGGAGCCGGTGGTTCAGCTCCCAGTCCTGGGCTCGGTGCAGGGACTCGTCGAAGCCGCCGACGGCCAGCAGCGCCTCCTTGCGGAACGCCCCGAGGAACACGGTCTCGGCCTCCCCGGCCGGGGACTCGGACAGGTGGAAGGCCGAGCCGCCGAGGCCCAGCCGGGTGGTGTAGGCCGAGGCCACGGCCTGCTCGAAGGCCGTGTGGCCCTGGGCGTCCATCACCCCGCCGACGTTGGCGGCGCCTGTTTCCTCCAGCAGCTCGACGGCGCGGGAGAGATAGCCGTCGGTCAGCTCGCCGTGCCCGTCGACGCGGACCACGATGCCGTGCTGGGCCGCGGCGACGCCGAGGTTGAGCGCGTGCGGCGTCCGGCCGGCCGGGTTGTCGACGACGTGCAGGCGCGGGTCCGCTACGGCCAGTTCTTCGGCGATCTCGTGCGTCGCGTCCTGGCTGGGGCCGACGACCAGGAGGACCTCCAGCTCGCCCAGGTACTCCTGGTCCAGCACCTTGCGGACGGCCGCGGCGAGGTGCTGCTCCTCGTTCAGCACGGGGATGACGACGCTGACCCCCGGCCAGCTGCGTGCGGCGCTCATCGCTCCATCCTCTCAGTCCGGGCGGGCCGGACGGCCCCACGCGCCCCGGAGGACGTGCCGCTCAGGCGGCGCAGACCGCGCTCAGGTCTTCGGTGTCGGCTCGCTGGCCCGCGCTCGCGCCACTCCTGGCAGGCTTCGGGCTGGCAGCATGCGATGCCACCGGGGCTGACGTCGACGCGGCCGGCTCGGGTACGGGCGGCTCCGGCGCGGGCGGCTGTAGCGCGTCCTTGGCCTCGGAGGCCGCGATCTTGCCGCTGACCGCTGCGTGGATGACGTCGAAGTCGGGCGCCCCCGGCTGGATCAGCGGCGGCACCGCCGCGAGGCTCGAGGTGGGGAGCTTCTTGGCCTTCAGGGCCAGCTCCATCATGGTGTTGATCTGGGTCGTCGGCACGCTGGTCGCGACGACCTCCTGCCCGGCGGCGGCGATCGTGTCGAAGTTCGCCAGCACCGTCGTCGGGTCCAGCTGGTCGAGCATCGCGTTCATCACGCACTTCTGCCGGACCATCCGGTCGTAGTCGCTGGAGTCGGCCCGCGAGCGAGCGAACCACAGGGCCTCCCGACCGTCCAGGTGCCGGTTGCGGCCCGCCTCGACGTAGCCGGAGATCTTGCTGGTGCCGCCGCCGATCGGCACCCGGCGGTAGACGTCCATCGTGATCCCACCGACGGCGTCCACGAGCTGCTCGAACCCTGCCAGGTCGATCAGTGCCCAGTAGTTGATCTGCAGCCCCGTCGCACCCTGGACGGCTTCCAGGGTGGCCTCTGCCCCAGGGTTGGCGACGCCCGGGTAGAGCTCGGGGTGCTCGCTGGCGTAGGTGTAGACGGCGTTGAGCAGGCAGGAGTGGTCAGGACAGGTGTAGCCCTGCGGGAAGCGTGCGTGCAACGGCGAGGACGCGGGGAACGGCACGTCCTCGAGGTTGCGCGGCAGGCTGACCAGGACCGTCCGGCCGGTCTCGGCGTCCACGCTGGCCACGGTCATGCTGTCGGGGCGCAGGCCGGCCCGGGTCTTGCCGGCGTCCCCGCCGAGGAGCAGCACGTTGTAACGGCCCTGGTTGGCCTCCTGGTTCCCGCCGCCGGCGAACACCGACGCCATCAGGTGGCGCTGGGACGACACGGTGGAGGCCGAGCCGAACAGGCCTCCGACGACGGCGAACACCAGCGCGAAGCTCAACGCAGCGAACCCGAGCCGGTGCCGGCGCGCGAGCTCTGGGGGCCGGCTCAGCCGCCAGGCGTCGAGGAACAGCAGACCCCACCCCAGGCCGAGGACGACCAGAGCGGCCTGGACGACACGCAGGGTGGCGCCACTGGTGACCAGGGCGAGGGCCCCGCCGCGCCAGACCAGGGCCAGCAGCACCCAGACGCCGACCCAGACCCGGAGCTCGAGCCGGCCGACCGCCCGGTGGCCCGCCGCGACCTGAGCGGAACCGGGCAGCACCAGCGTCATGGCCAGGAACGTCAGGCCGCGGCGTAGCCTGACCCGCTCGCTGCGCTGCTGGGGGTCGTTCGGGGACGGGAGGGGGCGTGCGTCCTCTGCGGTGCTGCTCGACACCTGGGGGCCTTTCGTCGCTTCGGGGAAGGCGACCCGCCGCGGCGCACGTCGTCGACGTCGCGGGCCCGAGGGTCGTCGACAGTATGTCCGCGCGGCCCCGCCGGGGGGACCGTGCCACGCCGGGGCTGGCCGCTTTCGCGCCTGCCTGGCGAGCCGCCACCGGTACGCTCGGCCCATGCCATCGAACCGCGATCAGGACCTCGACTGGCTCTACGACCGGGCTCCGCAGCCGGTCGAGCCCGAGCCGACGCGCGTGCTGGCGGCCCCGCCCGCCGATCCGGTGAGCGCCGATGGACGCCCGTCCTGGGACCGGCCGGCCGGCACCCCGGTGGCGCCCCCGCCCACCGAGCGCCGCCCCGGCGGCCAGGGCCCGGGAGGACCCAGCACACCGCCGGCGCCCCCGCCCGCCCGGTCCGAGCCGCCCCGGAAGCGGCGCCGTCCGGCGCGCACCCTGGTGCGCAGCGTCGCTGTGCTCGTCGTGCTGGCGTTGGGGTGGCTGGTCGCCGTGCCCGCCTACGCCTGGAGCCAGGTGGGGCGGGTCGACGACACCCCGGCCGGGGACCGGCCTCCCGACCAGCCCGGGCAGACCTTCCTGCTGGTGGGCTCGGACTCCCGCCAGGGTCTCAGCGCCCAGGAGCAGCAGGACCTAGGCACCGGCAGCACGGCGGGTCAGCGCACCGACACGATCATGCTGCTGTCGGTGCCGCCGGGCGGGAAGCCCGCTCTGGTATCGATCCCCCGGGACTCCTTCGTCCACATCCCGGGCAACGGCTCGAACAAGATCAACTCCGCCTTCGCCTTCGGTGGCGCCCCGCTGCTGGAGCAGACCATCGAGCAGAGCACCGGGCTGCGGATGGACGGGTACCTCGAGATCGGCTTCGGCGGCTTCGTCAACGTCATCGACGCCCTGGGCGGCATCAGGATGTGCCTGCCGAAGGCGATCAAGGACCGCGACAGCCACCTGAACCTGAAGAAGGGCTGCCAGGAACTGGGCGGGACGGACGCGCTCGGCTACGTCCGGATGCGCAAGGCCGACCCCCGGGGCGACCTC
>JAABUN010007278.1_pt1 | contig 12072 bp, 8 predicted proteins | sample 5559311 | NCBI WGS metagenome assembly JAABUN01 (sample SAMN10711877, study PRJNA513370) | rock metagenome | isolation source: Antarctica rocks | place: Antarctica: Victoria Land, Siegfried Peak sud | reverse complement strand
CAACCGAGCACCACATCAGTCGTCCTGCTGGTTATTCCGGAAGGTGCCGAGGTCGAATTGACCGGCGCGGCGCGCACCGCCGAAGGTTATGAGTGGATGCCCGTCCGTTATACCGGCGTACTCGGGTGGGTCGCCAGCAGCCTGCTCGGCGCGGCGGTCGCCAAGCCGTCCTCGGCCCCGGCGTCTACGCCTCCTGTGGCCCCGACCGCAATGCCGACCCCGGTCCCGCCCGTTGCCCCGCCGCCCGCCCCCGCCGCCCCGGCACCGCTGTCGGCTCCGGTTGCTGCGGCACTTGCCCCCGGCGATTATGCACAGATCGTCGATACCGATGGGTATAACCTGCGGATCCGGGCTCAGCCGGGCCTCGACACCCCGATCGTTTCAGCGGCCCCTGCCGGTGCCGTTGTACTGATCACCGCTGGCCCGCAGGCCGATGCCTCCGGTGCGCCGTGGTACGGGATCGACTTCGCCGGGGTCAAGGGTTGGGTGCTGGGTGAGCATCTGGCGCGCACCGCCGCACCGGGCGGCGCGACAGCCCCCTCCACGACCGCTGCGCCGAAGCCGACCGCGAGTACCGCACCGTCTGCCGCACCGACCCCCGCGCCGAGTGCGCGAGCGAGCGCCCAGCCGTCGGCCAGCCCCGCTGCGGGGCCGGTGTCCGCAGGGCCTGCCGCCGGGAATCGCGGCCAGGCGATCATCACTACCGCACAGCGTTACCTGGGTGCGCCGTACGTTTACGGTGGCACCACCCCGGCAGGATGGGATTGCTCCGGGTTCGTCGGGTATATCTACAAGGAAGCAGCGGGGATCTCGCTCCCGCGTTCCGCCGCGCAGCAGTATCGTGTCGGCGCCAGTATCCCGGTCGGTCAGGAACAGGCCGGCGACATCGTCTTCTTTGCCGATACCTTTGGCCCTGGGATCACCCATAACGGGATCGCGCTCGGCCAGGGTCGCTTCATTCACGCGCGGAGTGAGGGTTATGGTACGGTGATCAGCAGTCTCACCGATGCCTACTGGTCGCAGCACTACGTCGGGGCGCAGCGCCCGTAACGACGAAATCGACGACGAGACGAGCAGCGAGGAGCGGCGCGGCGGGCAACCGTTGCGCCGTCTCTCTGTCTCGTGGCAAGGGCATTGCAAGGCTGAGTCGTGGGATAGCGCAGGGGCCGCCCTGGCGGCGACAAATAGCGAGAGGATAGCCGATGATCTTGTTCATAGCGCGTTGTATCTGGCGGGAAGATGGCTCCTTCACCGGCCCGGAATCGCTCCCCGACGCCTGGTCGTTGCTCGATGAGGAATTCTATTCACAAGAGGAAGTGGAAACGGCGGCGAGCGAAGATCGGTTGCAAATGATGCAGCAGCGCAGCAGTTGGATGGGTGTCCATCGGATCGGGCTGCGGCATCTGGAGCATCGTTTTATCGAGGCGGAGGATTTCGATGCCGCGATGGTGATCGCCCGCCGTCAACTCTCGCCGGATAACGCGCTGCTGATGGGCGCGAGCGACGAGAACCCGACAGCGTAAGGCTGTGATCGCCTAAGCCCGCCTTGTTAGCACAACAAGGCGGGCGTTCTTGTTTATCAGTAAGGTAATGGCGTCGGTTTGATTCACTGCGGATGTAAGGAGCGCAGCGTTGCGGCACACGAAGAAAGCTTTTCGCGCGTCGCGGCGGTGACACTTGGGAGAACGAGAGGATGACGAGCACAATCCGGGTCGTGACTGTCGGCACCGACTTTTACCTGATGGATGCGTTGCTAACCGACGACGAGCGGGCGATCCGCGATCGGGTGCAGTATTTCTGCGATACGGAGATCATTCCGGTCATCAACGATTATTGGGATCGGGCCGAGTTTCCATTCGATCTCGCTCAAAAATTCGGCACACTCGGGATCCTCGGCGGCACGATCCAGGGGTATAGCTGCCTAGGGATGAGCGAAGTCGCCGCCGGGCTGGTCGGTGCCGAACTGGCGCGCGGCGATGGCAGCCTGAATACCTTCTTCGGGGTCCATTCCGGGCTGGTCATGGGGACGATCGCCATGCTCGGGTCGGAGGAGCAGCGTCAGCGCTGGTTGCCCGCGATGGCCCGGTTGGAGAAGATCGGCGCGTTCGGGCTGACCGAGCCGGAGCATGGCTCCGACGCCGTGGCGCTGACGACGCGCGCCCGCCGCGATGGCGACGACTGGATCCTCGATGGCGCGAAGAAATGGATCGGCAACGCCTCGTTCGCCGACGTTGTGATCATCTGGGCGCGCGATGAGGCCGATGGTCACGTCAAAGGCTTCCTGGTCGAGAAGGGGTCGCCCGGTTTCACGGCCACCGTCATCACCGGCAAAACGTCGAAGCGCGCCGTCTGGCAGGCGGAGATCGCGCTGGAAGGGGTGCGCGTACCGGAGTCAAATCGGCTGGTCGGGGCGAACAGTTTCAAGGACACCGCCAAGGTGCTGACCGCCACCCGCTACGGCGTCGCCTGGGAGGCGATCGGCCACGCCGCCGCTTGCTACGAATATGCGCTAGCCTACGCCAAGGAGCGGCAATCGTTCGGTAAGCCGCTGGCCGCGCGGCAACTGATCCAGCACAAGCTGGCGCGGATGCTGGCCGACGTGACGGCGATGCAACTCCTCTGCCTGCGCCTGAGCCAGCTCCTCGCAGCCGGGCAGATGACGCCGGGGATGGCCTCGCTGGCGAAAGGGCACAACGCCCTGAAAGCACGCCAAGTCTGCGCCGATGCGCGCGATATCCTCGGCGGTAATGGCATCCTGCTGGAGAACCACGTCGCGCGCCATCAGGCCGATATGGAGGCGGTCTACACCTACGAAGGGACCGATACCGTCCAGGCATTGATCGTCGGGCGCGAGATCACGGGCGTGCAGGCATTTTCGTAGGTAGACAACCCCTCCCCGGCCCCTCCCCTGGAGGGAGAGGGGGCACGCTATTGGGTGTTTGGTTTACTGATAAGGCATTGCCTTTCCAACGCGGCACCCCTCCCGCGTCGCGTGTGCCCTCTGGGCGGCGGGCCGGGTGAGAGGTCCAGCCCCCTTCCCACCACACAACGCCGCCGCCCTCATAGTGAGGGCGGCGGCGTCTTTGTGTGCTATGTGCTTGTACGGGCCGAGATTAGTGCCCGGCGGCACCCGTAGGCTTGGCGACTGTCTCGCCGTCCTCCGTGGTCGCCGGGTCGGTGTACTGGTTGCGGAGGTGGATCGGCTTGCGCTTGCCGCGAGAGCGGAGGTTCAGCACCTCGACCAGGACCGAGAAGCCCATCGCGAAGTAGATGTAGCCTTTCGGGATGTGGAAGTGGAGCCCTTCGGCGACGAGCGAGGTCCCGATCAGCAGCAGGAAGCTGAGCGCCAGCATCTTCACCGTCGGGTGTTCCTCGACAAAGGCGCTGACCGGGCCGGCGGCGATCAGCATGATCACGACCGCGATGATTACTGCGGCGATCATCACCGGCAGTTCATCGACCAGGCCGACGGCGGTGATAACCGAGTCGAGCGAGAAGACGACGTCGAGGATCATGATCTGGATGATCACGCTGGCAAAACTTGTCACCGCTTTCGCGCTGTGGCCGCCTTCCTCACCTTCGAGCTTATTGTGGATCTCATGGGTACTCTTGCCGATCAGGAAAAGGCCGCCGAGGAGAAGAATCAGGTCTTTCCCCGAAATCCCGCGCCCGAGGAGGGTGAAGAGAGGCTCGGTGAGGCCGATGACCCAGGAGAGCGAGAGGAGGAGGAGGATACGGGTGACGAGTGCCAGGCCGAGCCCGACCTGTCGCGCCCTGGCTTGCTGATCAACCGGCAGCTTCCCGGCGAGGATCGAGATGAAAACAATATTGTCGATACCCAGGACGATCTCCAGGGTGGTCAGGGTGAGCAGGGCGACCCAGATGTCGGGGTTGGTCAGCCAATCCATTGCGGTGTGTCCTCCATCGTGCGGCGCTGCGAGTTGGCGCGCAGCCGTTGCGCGCCGACGAAAACGTTAGGGGTAGATTACGGGTTGGTCGGGTGCGGAGTCGCGCCGCTGTCGGGGCTGCCGTCCAGTCGCCGTGAGCGAACCAAGGATGCAATGATCGCGCCACCGAGGAGCAGTGCGATAACGGCCAGCGAGATGCCAACCGGCAGATGATACCAGTACCCGGCGAGCATCTTGATCCCGACGAAGGTGAGAACCGCCGAGAGCCCGATCTTGAGATAGTGGAACTTGTCGACCGCGCCCCGTAGGATGAAGTAGAGCGACCGCAGGCCGAGGATCGCGAAGACATTCGACGTGAAGACGATGAACGGGTCGGTGGTCACCGCGAAGATTGCCGGGATCGAATCGACCGCGAAGATCAGGTCGGTCGTCTCGACCATGATCAGGACGACGAAGAGGGGCGTTGCCAGCAATTTGCCAGCGTGACGAACGAAGAAATGATCTTTTTCGTAGTTCGGCGTCACCGCGACGAAGCGGGTGAAGAGTTTGACGACTGGGTTACTCTCGGGGTGGACTTCTTCGTCCTGATGGAAGGCCATGCGGATCCCGGTGAAGACGAGGAATGCGCCGAAGACATAGATGATCCAGTGGAAGCGGTCGATCAGTGCTGCGCCGAGGCCGATCATCACGCCGCGCATGACTAGCGCCCCCAAGATCCCCCAGAACAGCACCCGGTGTTGGTAGGCTGGTGGTACGGCGAAGAAGCCGAAGATCAGCACGAAGACGAAGATATTGTCCATGCTGAGGGAGTATTCGATGATGTAGCCGGTGACGAACGCGAGCGCCTGTTCGCTGCCGTTACGGAACCATAACCCGAGGGCGAAGAGCATCGCGAGGGTGATCCAGACAACGGTCCAGGTGCCCGCTTCACGGATAGAGACGGTGTGGGAAGTCCGGTGAAAGACGCCGAGGTCGATGGCAAGCATCGCTACGACAAAAAGGAGAAACAGCGCGTAGGGCAAAATGGCTTGCCAGTTCAAGACCCAGCCTCCTGAGCAGAGGCCGTGGGGGCCGGGACACAAAAAAGACCCCACGGCAACAAGTGTCGTGGTGGTCTTGCTGTCGGTGCCTTTTGCACCTACCGATAGGCCGAGAACGACGCATCGTTCTGTCTTGACGACCTATTGGCCCGCACTCAAATGCACGGGTGGCTACTCCCCAACCAAGGGAGAGGATAACGCACCGCCAGGGAACTGTCAAGGGTGTTGGCTATCAGACAGTTGCGGGGGGACGGCCCTCACCCCCGCCGCCACCACAGGGGTGGTCGAGAACCTGCGGGCGGCGGGTGCCGCCCAGAGGGCGCCCGCCCATTCGAGGAGAGGGGGAAGAGCCGTTGCATGGTGGGGGCTTTCTACCCCCACGCTTCAGGGGAGGGTCGCCGCCGCAGCGGCGGGGCGGGGTCATGCTCCACCGCCGCGATATGCTACGCTTGCATTACGGTGTGGCGGTGGCGCACTCGTCAGATGAGGCGCTATGTAGCCTGTTCGGCGAGGAGGCTTCGATGCAACTGCCGATCATTCAAGGGGTCATCGCACGGCGGCTGTTGGTCAATTACCGGGTCGCGCCCGAGGTGATCGCGCGGCTCCTCCCCGCGCCGTTCCGCCCGAAGCTGGTGGACGGTATGGCGATTGCCGGGATCTGCCTCATCCGCTCGCGGTGGCCCGCGCGATCCTCGGGCCGAATGAGACCGCACTTTATGAGGGGACACTTACCGCTGTCGCCGGGATCGGCCTGACTGGGCGCGAGATGGTCGCGGCCGTCAGCCTGGTCAGCGGCTACGTGCGCGGGGCGGCGCAGGGGGTATTGGAGGCGGCGCTGGCGGGGCGACAGACTGGCGTGAACGATGACCAGTGGTGGGCAGCGCGTGAGGCAATCTTCGATCGCTATTTCGATCCCGCGCTTTATCCGACGATGGTCGCTGTGGAGCAGGATGGTGGTTTTGCGCCGCCCGCTGACAGCGACGAATATCATTTGCAGCGCGCTTTGGATGACTTTGCGTTTGGTTTGCAGCGCGTCCTCGATGGTATCGAGGCGTTCGTTCGGCGTACAGAACGGTAATGCGGGGCTGATACAATTATTCGGACGGGTTGCTCGTGTCGGGCTATAGGGCGGGCGTAGATTACCTGTCGTTGTCTGTCACTGTCGCGCAACAGATCTGCCGCCGTGGTATTCTCTCTGGATAGATTGTTCTCGTATGACAGTTGCCGCGATGCCCGCGCGGCGCGGTTGGAGGCAGTGGTCATGTCCCAGCAAATCTTGCCGGTCTTCCCGCCACCGCGCGAGGCTCCCACGCCCGATCTGCTGCGCGTGCAGGGGCTGACAACACGCTTCTACACGCAGGATGGTGTTGTTCACGCGGTAGAGGATGTCAGCTTTTCCATCCGTCCGGGCGAGGTCCTGGGTCTGGTTGGGGAGAGCGGCTGTGGCAAGAGCGTCACCGGGCTCTCGATCATGCGGCTGGTCCCCGATCCGCCGGGCCGGATCACCGCCGGGTCGATCGAGTTCAAGGGCGAAGATCTGCTCAAGCTGAACGATGACGAGATGCGGCAGATTCGCGGCAACCAGATCGCGATGATCTTCCAGGACCCGATGACCGCCTTCAATCCGGTGCTGACGATCGGGAAGCAGATCGCCGAGGTCCTCGAATTGCACGAAGGGCTCCGCTCCGCCGCCGCCCTCGCCCGCGCGACCGAGCTATTGCGGATGGTCGGGATCCCCTCCGCCGAGCGCCGCGTGCGCGACTATCCCCACCAGTTCAGCGGCGGGATGCGCCAGCGCGCGATGATCGCGATGGCGCTCGCCTGTCGCCCCGCGCTGGTGATCGCCGATGAGCCGACGACCGGGCTCGACGTGACGATCCAGGCGCAGATCCTCGAACTCCTTCGCGACCTCCAACGCGAGACCGGCACGGCGATCATCATGATCACACACGATATGGGCGTGGTAGCCGGGATGTGCGACCGCTCGCTCGTGATGTACGGCGGGCGGGTGGTCGAGGAGGCGAATATCTACGATATCTTCGGCGATCCGCGCCATCCCTATTCGATCGCGCTGCTCGGCTCTGTCCCCCGGATGGACGAGCCACGTGAGCGGCTGGTGCCGATCAACGGCCTGCCACCCGACCTGATCGATCCGGGCGCGGGCTGCTCGTTCGCCCCGCGCTGCGCCTTCGCGCACGAGACCTGCGAGCGGAACACGCCGCGCCTCTTCACCGTTGGCGAGGGGCACACCGTGGCCTGCTGGGCCGACGTGCAGATCGAGCAGCCGCGGCGGTCGGGTTAGAACGAGAGTAGGATTTCTTACGACATATTCTACTTCTGATTTGACACGCAAATAAACATACGTTATCTTCGTTCTTCTATAATTTCTTGATGGTTTCGCTGCTATACGCAAAAGCAGGAGTGATAGCAACGCATGTTCGCGTGAGGAGATTCTTGCGTGTTACCCGATGAACATATGAAGGAACACCTTCATCGTGCCTATATGCAGGCTGTGGCCGCTCAGGCTGGCTTTACGTGTAGATGACTACGGTGTTGATGCTCGTATCTCCGAGGTCCGTAGAATGCCGCGTGGCAAGTTCCGGGCTGTGGGTACACATTTCAATGTCCAAATGAAAGCATCACACGTATTCACACGCAGGGACGATAGTACAGGATACAACCTGGAAGCTGAGGCGTATAATAGTCTTGTGGATCATGATGATGGTCAGATCATTTTGCTAGTTTTCTGTGTTCCAAGGCTAGCCGCTGACCGTCTCGATCTCGGACTAGACGCTCTAACACTGCAGCATTGTTGCTTCTGGTATCAACGTCCCACCGCACCGACCGCGAACAGTAGCTCGATAAGTATCTCGTTACCCCACTCCCAACTCTTCACCGTGGACGAATGCAGGCGTGTAATGACATTGGCGAAGAGTAGGATGCTGTGAGATGAATACTACCCTCTTCGATACGCTACTTGAATCGGTAGATTTAGACGCTCAACTATTGCCATACCTGGACCTATCGGGGTGGCAACAAGTCGAGCGTAATGACTCTAACTGGTCTATTTGGCATATCGACGCGCCAGAAGATGATCAGCCATATGAGCTAGTGTTTCCTGTACGTTCTAAACGTGGTGAGCGGCGTGAGTATGCCCGCAAAGCGATTGAGTTCTTGGCTGCATTGCATGATGAGCAGGAAGAGCGGACGGTGCAACGCGTAATCAATTATGACCGGGATGTGCTCTTCCTACGCAACACTGATACGAATGCGAACCAGACGCTGCCACTTCCTCTAGCTGCTGATCACGTACGAGGGCTTGAGCGGATCTTCCTGTATGCAGCTAGTGCTGAGCATGACCCTAAACCTTACTTTGATCGACCACCTCGTGCTGCTCAAACTGATGTGCGAGATTTCTCTTTCGGTCATACCTTACCGGGTAGCTTTATCTTCACAGTAACTGCCCCAGGCTGCCTGCCCCACGACCGATACAGTTAACCTTCAAGGACTTAGAGGCTGAAGAGGAGGATCGGCTAACGCAGTTGGTCAATCGTCCACGCGCACGGAGAATTGGGGAGCGCGTAGCACGAGGTCTTCAGTTCATTCGAGAAGCTGTACGCCGACAGGATTCTAACGTATTAATAGCTGAATATCATAGCGCCTTCAACGCTAATATGTATCAAGCTCTTGTCGAAGTAGCGTCACGAGGCAATGCAAAAGTAGAGTTCGACATTGCTTGGTCGCCTAAACTTGCACCTGCTCACGACGTGGCAGACTTTACTCCAGTACAGGTTCGCCGTGAGGAGATGAGCACACTCAAGTATGTGGCAAAGGAGCTGAGAGATACAAAACCAGAACCGATGACGATAACTGGCAATGTGCGCAGTTTAACTGTAGATGATAACCCCCGCCTGGAGTCGGCGCGTCGGGCTGTAATTCTCTATGGAAATAATCCTACGACCGGGCGCTCGGCAAACTTTGTTGTAGAATTGGCGAGAGATGATTATAGGCGGGCAATCTCAGCTCACACTGATTGGGAGTTTGTGCAAATTACAGGCACGCCGGTACGCAGCGGTGACGGTTGGCGATTGCTTGATGCTCAGGATTTCCGTGTGTTCACTGCATGATATTCCCCTCGAAACTAACTTTATGATTAGTGGCCCCCGCCACTTTGTTGGCAGTATCGTTGAGGATTACCTGCGCGTAAGTACAGGGCCGAGCGATATACCCTATTTCCTGTCCCCTCGATCGGTGTCACAGCGCCCTATGCGCGGTATCGTTGGTGACGCGGGCCGACGCGCTTGGGTTATCGGTTTCTTAGGTTCAACTCCTGACCTCGCCCACCGGCGGGGATTCCCAGGCCACCTCTTTGCCCGTTCATGGCGGACGTAGCTCAGTTGGCAGAGCACATTGTTCCCTTGGCTGTACCTTGCCTGTGCATTGACGATGCCGGGCCGATTGTTAAGGGTTATCGCCTTTCACGCGTGGGGTCACGGGTTCGAGCCCCGTCGTCCGCCCCATTCACTCGATTTCGTAGACACCATTGGTGAGATTGGTTCATTGATGCGATGGTTAATGAAACAGCAGCACCCCCATTCCCGGCGATCCTCGCCGCCGAAGCGACTTGCCCGCAGCTAACCTTCCCACTCCTCTTGACGGATTCGGCGTTTCCCTGCGGCACGAGGATGATCGCGATTGCTGCGGCGTGATATTTCGCGCTGCGGGAGCGTTTGCTTGGTTGCGCCGAGGGCGACGCACGCGCTCGCGGTCGTCTGAAGTTGTTCTTGGCGGGATGGTGGAATTGGTAGACACGCCGACCTGATCCCTCCCCGCATAATTGCCCAGCGATGGGCCGGAGGAGGAGGGTTATCGTTGGGGCCGGTTGGCGCAGGCCATTGTAGGTTCGAGTCCTGCCACTGCCCTTATTCGTCGCGCCGAGTGCAACCGTGCGCGGTTGCCTGCACCAATGCCAAGGGAGGGTACGGACCGCCTGGAACGTGACGGCGCAGTTTGCCACCGCATCCTACAATTCCCTGACACCGCTATTCCAATTGTGACCTTGTGACGGTGTAGCTCAACGGTAGAGCACCAGAACGACCCCTTTGCCGACAATTTGTCCCGCACGTTACGACACGCGTGGGCCGGAGAACGAGGGTTATCGCATAATCTGGTGGTCGGATGGTTCGACTCCCCCCGCCGTCCCCGAGATGGGCCGACGTGTCCGGGTTCGCCTGACACTTGCCTTTGTCCGTCTCCGCGCCTTGGAGGTGTGCCATGACCTATTTGAAGCGTTTTAATACTAGGCGCACGCCGCAGCATGAGCCGATCCCCGGTGCGGGTCAGGTGCCGAATAGCGCCGGTGGTTTCGCGTGGCCGGTCGATGACTGGACCCGCCTGGACCGGTTCCTGATCCTCGGCAACGAGGGTGGCTCGTATTACGCGAGCGAGCACGCCCTGACCGCCGAGGGTGCCGAGGCGGTGCGTCGCTGCATCGAGGACGACGGCATTCGCACGGTCGAACGGATCGTGGCGGTGTCGGAGGGCGGTCGCGCCCCGAAGAACGATCCGGCCCTCTTCGCCCTGGCGCTGGCGGCGGCGTTCGCCGACGATGCGGGGCGCAAGGCGGCGCTCGATGCGCTGCCGCGCGTGGCGCGTACCGGCACCCACCTGTTGCACTTCGCGGCCTACGTCGAAGGGTTCCGGGGGTGGGGTCGCGGGCTGCGCCGGGCGGTCGCGACCTGGTACGAGGGTCGCGCCGAGCGCGATCTGGCGTACCAGTTGGTGAAGTACGGCGAGCGCGACGGCTGGTCGCACCGCGACTTGCTGCGCCTGTCGCACCCGAAGCCGACGAGCGAGGCCCGCCGGATCCTTTATGGCTGGACCACGCAGGGTTGGCCGGGGGTCGGCGACGAGCCGCACCCGGACGAGGCGCTGCGCCTCCTCTGGGCGTCCGATCGCGCCAAGCGGGCGACCTCCGTCTGGGAGATCGTCTGGCTGATCCGCGACTATCGGCTGCCGCGCGAGGCGGTGCCGACCGAATGGCTGCGCGATGCGGCCGTCTGGGAGGCGCTGCTGCCGGAGATGCCGATCGGCGCGACGATCCGCAACCTGGGGACGATGACCCGCCTCGGGCTGATCGCGCCGGGTAGCGGCGAGGCGACGCGGATCGTGGTTGAGCGCCTGGGCGCTGGCGAGCGGTTGCGGCGGGCGCGGATCCACCCGATCGCGGTGCTGGCGGCATTGAAGACCTATGCCGCCGGGCGGGGTGCGCGCGGCAAGCAGACCTGGACGCCCGTAACCGAGATCGTCGATGCACTCGATGGCGCGTTCTACGCCTCGTTCGGGAATGTCCCGGCGACAGGGAAGCGCTGGATGCTGGCGATCGATGTTTCCGGCTCGATGGATGCCGGGACGATCGCCGGTGTGCCGGGGCTGACGCCGCGTGTGGCGGCGGGGGCGCTGGCACTCCTGACAGCATCGACCGAGCGCGACTACACGATGGTCGCGTTCACGGCGGCGAAGGGTGGTTATGGCGGGCAGTGGGGCGGCGGCGACGCCAACCTGACGCCGCTGACGATCAGCCCGCGCCAGCGTCTCGACGATGTGACGCGGGCGATGGCGGCGCTGCCGCTCGGCGGCACCGACTGCTCGCTGCCGATCTGCTGGGCGACCGCGCGCCGGATAGAGACGGATGTCTTCATGGTGCTGACCGACAACGAAACCTGGTCTGGGAAGGTCCACCCGGCCCAGTCGTTGCGGGAGTACCGGCGCAAGGTCAACCCGGAGGCAAAGTTGGTGGTGGCCGGGATGGTCGCCAACAACTTCACAATCGCCGACCCGAACGACGCCGGGATGCTCGACATCGTTGGCTTCGATACCGCCGCCCCGACGGTGATTGCGGACTTCGCCACGGGTGGGCGCGGGGCGACGGGAATGACGACTGACGAATAAATACGAAGTGCGAAGTACGAACGACGAATAAGGTTCATATCGCTGGACTATACCCCCTCGCCCAACATCTGGGCGAGGGGGTATAGTGTTGTGATAGTGGCATGGTGATGGTATGACGGAGCTTGATTGGCGTTTCCGCATTCGTTGGTACGGGCGGCAAACGAAGGGATAGA
>JAABUN010007277.1_pt1 | contig 12075 bp, 8 predicted proteins | sample 5559311 | NCBI WGS metagenome assembly JAABUN01 (sample SAMN10711877, study PRJNA513370) | rock metagenome | isolation source: Antarctica rocks | place: Antarctica: Victoria Land, Siegfried Peak sud | reverse complement strand
CAGTGCTGGATCACGATCTGCCAGGCCAGGCCGCTCGCCGGGATGGCCGCGCCGGACGAATCGGTGGCCGAACCGGCGTAGTTGATGGTGTCGCCGACCGCATAGGTCAGGGAGGGGGTCGGGCTGGTGATCGTCGCGGCGGGCGGCGCGCCGCCCGCCGCGGGTGCCGCAGGTGTGGGCGTCGGCACCGCGCCGCCCGCGGGCGCGCGGACCTCGACCTCGTAGACGCGCGCGGCGGCGTCGCCCGTCGAGGTCGGGGTGGTGACGTTCAGGCGCACGTAGCGCGCCTGCGCGGCGGCGATCGTGTGGGTGGTGACGCTGCTGGTGTTGCCGGTGACGGTCGTCACGGTCGTCCAGGCGTTGCCGTCCTGGCTCACGTCGATCGCGAAGTCGCGGGTGTTGAACCCCGGGTCCTCGCCGCCCGCCCCGGCGTGCCGGATCGTGAACTGCCCGACGGGGGTGATAGTCCCCAGGTCCACCCGCCACCACTTCGTCGCGCCCTGCGAGCACCACTTGCTGTTATTGGCCGTCTGGCCGTCGTTGGCCTTCGGCGCGTCCTCGGTCGCCGCGCAGGCGCTGTCGGCGGTCGCGGGCCTGCCGAGCGCGAGATTCGAGGCGTCGTAGCGGATCCGGCGCAGCTCGCCCGTGTTGATCGCCAGGTAGATCAGGGTGCCGTCGGGGCCGGCCTGGAGATCGACCGGGCCGTCGGCGGCGGCGGCGAAGTCCGTCGGCCCGCCGACCAGCGCGTTGTTGGCGTCGACCTTGGCGTAGCGGATCCAGTTGGCCGCGTAGTCGGCGTAGAAGTACGCCCCCTGGAACGCGGTCGGGAAGGCCGTCCCGGTCGAGAAGGCCCCCCCGGTCGAGGCGGCGCTGGCCCCGTTGTGACTCCAGACGATCAGCCCCGGGCGCACCGCGCCGGCCCCCCGCCCGTAGAGGTCCTGGCAGGTGGCCTTGGGCTGGTAGCCGCTCTGGACCGCGTTCCCCTCGTAGCAGGGCCACCCGAAGTTCGCGCCCGCCACGGCGACGTTCTGCTCCTCCCAGGTGTCCCAGCCCACGTCGCCCAGGAAGGGCAGGTCCGTCCCCGGGCGCAGGGTGAAGCGATAGGGGTTGCGCAGCCCGTAGGCCCAGACCTTGGAGCGGTTGTCGGCCGCGTTGCCGGTCCAGAAGGGGTTCCCCGGCACCCCGGCGCCGCCCGTGGTGACGTGCAGCAGCTTGCCGTTGAGCCGATCGAGGCTCTGGGCGCGCAGGGCGGCGTCGTCGACGTAATTGAAGCTCGCGCCGTCCCCGATCGCGACGTACAGGGTGCCGTCGGCGGCGACGCGGACGGCGCCGACGGAGTGGGAGGGGCTGTCGGAGGAGAGGCAGTCGGCGGCGGCCGGGAAGGCGTCGCAGGTGCTGCCGGTCGTGGCACCGAGGAGCGTCGTCGCGGTGGCCGGATTCGCGGCGTCGCCGCTCGCCGTCACCCGGCTGAGGCGGGCGGTCTTCGCCCCGTTGTACCGCGCCGCGTCGTTCTCATACGTGTAGAGGAGATAGACGAAGCCGTTCTGGGCGAAGTCCCGGTCGGCCGCGATGCCGATCAGCCCGTGGTCCCAGTAGTCGTTGACCTGGCCCCGGAAATCGATGAACGGCGTGGGGAGGAGCGCCCCATCCTTCGCGACGCGCACCGTCCCGGCCTTCTCGGCGATCAGGATACGGCCGTCCGGCAGCTGGGCGAAGGCGGTCGGCTGGGTCAGCCCGCCCGCCGCGAGATCCTGGTAGAAGCCCGACGGGAGGGTGGTCGCCGCCGCGGCCGCGAGGGCCGACCGCGCCGGTTGCTGGGGCACGGCCACGCTCAGCGGCCGCACGCCGGGGGCGCTACCGGCAATAGTGGCCGACGATCCCGCCCCGGCACCGCCCCAGAGGCAGCCGCGCCCGGCCGCGCGCGCGGCCTGCTCCAGCCCGGCCAGTTGGCTCGCGTACTTGCCCTCGCCGTTCGCCCGGGCGACGCCGGCCTTGACCAATTCCTCCGCGATCTTGCGCCCGTCGCGCGCGTTGCCGTGGTAGAGGCGGCGCTTGCGGGCGTCGGTCGGCGGGTCGGCGGTGAGCGCGGGCTCCTCCTCCAGGTTCACCCCGCCCTTCACCAGGGTCCGCAGCAGCGCGGTCGCGTCGCGACCGCAGGGGGTGTTCGCCTGCGGGGCGCCGATGCCGATGAGGCCGACCCCGACCCGCTGGCCGTCGATCAGCGTGTCGATGGTTTCCCCGTCGATCACGCGCACGAAGCCGGGGATCTGCCGGTCGCCGCTCCCGGGCGGCGGCGCGCCGCCCGGCTTCACCGCCGCCTCCGCGATCGGGCGCGATGGGTCCGGTCGCAGCCAGACAATCGTCAGGGCCAGCAGCAGGAACGCCGCGCCGAACAGTGCCATCACTCGACGAACCATGGCCGCATCTCCTCATCCCCTGCCTACAGGGCGACGTATGGCTTGCACCATACGCGTTTACGCGCACACCCTCTCGGAAAATCATTGTTTCAACCCATACGGGTGATACCGATGCTCGGGGTCGGCGCCGTGGGGCTGCAATGTTGCCCCTGGCAGATAGTGTGTCATCCCTCCCCACTCTAGGGGACGATGCGGGATCGCCAAAGGCCCCATTAAGGGTATATGCTGTCGCAACTCGACAGCCTGTACCCCGTTCAGAAACGGACCTGGCACCAATTTTCGCGGTCTTTAAGGGTATCTCCGGACCTTCGTAATGAGGGGAGCGGCCCGGCGACCTTAACCCGACGCCTCATCCCGGCTCACGGCTGGCAGACCACGGTGATCGACGGCGCGCCCGTGTCGAGGGTCGTCTGCCACCTGCCGCTCGGGCAGGGCGGCAGCGCCTGCCGGATCGTGTACCCGCCGCCGGGCGACGGCGCGGGCGTGGGGGTCGGCGACGGCGCGCTCGCCGCCCACGCGACATGCACGCTCGCGAGACCGCTGTTCTCGTAGTACTCGACCGTGACCTCGTGCTCCCCCGCCGCGAGTACGCGCGTCGCCGTGTACGGGGTGGGCGCCTGGTCCCGCCAGCCGTCGATGATCGTCGCGCCGTCGAGGGCGACCCGGATCCCGTCGTCCGCCGTGGCGGCGAAGGTGTAGGTGCCGGCGGCGAAGGCGGTCCGCCCCGTCCAGCGGGCCGAGAACCCGTCCACCCCGACGCCGACGCCGGGGCCGCCGAAGCCCCAGTCGTGGTCGATCGCCGCCTCGCAACGCGCGATCGCCGCCGGCCCGCCGAGATCGATCGTCGGGAAGTAGCGCGCCGCGAACTGGCCGACCGGGCAGCCGGGGTCCGCCGCCGCGACGAACTGCAGGTCGTCGAGGCCGATACCCACCAACGCGCCGCCGGTGTTCACCAGCTGCACCCCGCGCGCCGTCCCGCCGCCCGGGGCCAGCGTCGCGAGCGGCACGGCGATCCGGACGAAGCCGGGGGCCGGGTACGCCGTGACGTGCCCCGGGCCGAGCCGGGACCGGCCCAGCACCGCGCCCGCGGCATCGACGAGGCGGACCTCGAGGTTCGCCAGGTAGCCCGGCTCCGCGCCGTAGCTGAACTCGAGCGCGGCGTAATCGGTCGTCGCGAAGCCGCCCGCCGTCTCGAAGGCCAGCGTCCCCCCGTCGGCGGCGAAGGAGGCGAGGATACCGCACGGCGCGCTGGCGTAGCGAGTGGACGTGCAGAGGTCGAGGGTCGCGCCCCCCGACGCGCGCGCGGCGAACCCGTTTTGCAAGGCGTTGTCGTAGATGACGAGCGGGTCGCGCACCACCGTCTTAGCCCTGGCCCTGAAGGCGGCGACGGGACCGGCAGCGGCCCAAACGGCGACAAACGCCAGTAGCACGAGCACGAGTGTGCGGCGCGAGCGCCTGTATCTGTGCATGTTCCCTTCCCCCTCTCGTCTAAAAACCCGACAACCATTCGTCGGCACCACCTGTCACCGCGCTGCCATGATGCTGGATGTAACCGGCATCACCGGTGTGGAACAAGGCGGGACGCGAAACCCCTTTCCGGAAGCGCCGCCGCGATGCCCAGCAGATTCGACAATCGAGTGTCCGGCGGCAGCGGCGCGGGATCGGGTGGAAGGTGGCGTCTTCGGGCCGTCTGGCTTGGTCACCGGGCACCCGCCCCGCTCGGCGGATCGATGACCGTGGGGGCGTTCCACCCCCCGTAGACCACTGTGACAGTCCATCCCGTCGAGCGCATCACGCGCCGCAATACGGTCGGCGTGCCGTTGACAGGATCGATGCGCAAGGTCGCGTCGGCCTCAAGCGTGGCGTCGTACCATTGCAACTCACCTCCCCGCTCGACAACGGTCGCAGGCGGCACGAGAACGAGTTGGGGCAAGAGAAACTGCACCTGCGTCCACAAGCTACCGACCGAGTTCGTGACGCGGTCACATCGACCGGCGGTCCCCGGCACCGCGCAGGCACGCCACGGATCCTCCCCTTCGCGTTCCCATAGGTCTTCGCCGATCGCGACGCGCTCGTTCGCGCGGGTGGCCGTCGCTCCTCGATAGAGGCTGCTGATGTGGAAGCGCGCCTGGAGAGCGGAACCGCCGCGAACGAAGCGGACGCTTGTTGTCGAGCGGACACCATTGTCGTAATCGATCGTGGCGACGAACGTGCCCGAGCGCACCGCCGTCTCCGCCGCCGTCACCCGCTCATACGCCGTCTGCGGCGCTTCCACCAACGTGAGTGGTGTGGGCGTCGGGAGCGGCGGCTGGGGTGGGGTGGTCGGGGTGCTTGGAGGCGCGAGTTGCCTGGTCGGGGGCGCGAGCTGTGGCGGCGTTGCCGTGGGGGAGAAGGGTGTGGGCGTCGATGCGGCGACGACCGAGAGCGATGCGTCAAGGGTGTTCCTACTGTTGCCTTCGCCCCCGACCGGTGCGGCTGTCGCGGGTGTGATGACGACCCCTTCCGCGCGTGATGGGAGTCCCGGGCCGATCATGATCGCGATCACGATCAGCGCCCCCACGCCGACGATCAGGATGAGCAGGCGTTGCCAGGCACGCAGCAGCGCGTTAGGAGAATGCCGACCGGGTTGGCCCGCTGATTGACGCGCCAAGGTTGCCCCCTCGATCGTCGCTTGATCGCACCCGCACATGGTCCAGTCGGTTTCACCGATACCGATGCACGGTAAAGAAGTGTACCGGGCTGCATGTTGCGTAGGTGAGGATTTTACGCCAACTGCATCGGACAAAAGTGCCCAATCACTCGACCATCCCTCTCGTCCACTGCTCCGTATACGCCCCGCGCGTTGACCGGTCCAACGCCAATGCAACTCTGTTAAAGCGGGGACGGCCCTGCATGCAGGTGACCGATGCCCGGCGCAGCGATGCGGGCCAGGTGCCTCAAGCCAAAAGTACCTCCTCGCGAACCCTCGCTCGCCACTTCGGCCCGGTTCGTCGTAGGACTTACTGGCTGTGAGAGTAAGACATCCGCCGCATTGTTCACCGCCTCCGCCGTTGCTACGCTAGACCTACGGACCGGCAGCGCCACGCATCGAACGACAACGGCAAACCTACCGCGAGGTGGGGACGCAAAGCCAGGGGGCTCACCGAGCTAGCCCAGCTGCCGAAACGAGCGCGTCTCCTCGCCCCCTCTCCGGACGTGTCTTCCGGCGACGCGGGCGAGCCGGGCCGCTGCATGGAAAGACGGATCCCTCATGTCCACACCCATCCTTCGCCTCTGCATCGCGCTGCTACTCCTCGTCACCTTTCAGCCCCCGTTCATCCCTTTGGCACGAGCGGCCCCTGCCGCGTTTCCCGATATCCCGCCCGAGGCCAGCTACGGGGAGGCGGTGCGACAACTCACCTCGCTTGGCATCGTACGTGGCTACCCCGATGGCCGCTTCGGGCCGCAGGATTCCCTCTTGCGCGCGCAAACCGCAGTGACACTCGTGCGGGCCATGGGGCTGACTGGTACCGGCAGTACCCATAACTTCAGCGACCAAGGCGACATTGACGAGGAGTCCTGGGCGGCGGTACGAATCCTCGCCGATCGCGATGTGGCGCGTGGATTCCCGGATGGCACGTTCGCACCGACCAGCACCCTCACGCGACAGCAAGCGATCAGCTTTGTGAGCCGCATGATGGTGGTCTTGGGCCGGTGGCGACCGCAACCCGCGACCGTCCTTTTCCGCGATGTCGCCTACGATCACCAAGCCGATGTGGCGACCTACATCCGGTATGTCGGCGGCGTGTCGGGGGCGACCGGACCCCCCTCCGGCGCGGCGAGCCTCCTTGGCGCAGGGGGGATCGCTTCGCGCGGCTGGTACGCGGAAACCCTCTGGGCCGCGCTGCAACCGACTCTGGCGGCGGGCTCGCCACCACTTCCCGAACCCCCAGCCACGCCCACGCCCGCGACCGCTCCAAGGCCTGTGGTGTCGCCGTCGCCGTCGCCGCCGTCGCCAATTCCATCCCCAGCGCCATCCCCACTGCAGTCCCCCCCGCCAGGTACCGTGCCCCCTCCGACGGCGGTTCCTTCAGCCAGTCCGCGCCCCCTCCCGACTGCGGTGCCGAGCGCGGCCCCGCAGTACCTCTGGGGCTTGATTGGCCAGACTGGCGAGCAACTCGATGCACAGTACGCCGCCGGTATTCGGGCGCAGGTCGTACGCGTCAGCTGGCGCGACTATTTCCCCCGAGAAGGCGAGGCCAACGGCGTCTACGTTGGCCAGAAGCGTGCCGAGCTCGACCGGTTGCGGCAGACAGGTTTCGCGATCATCATCGATGTCGGGCTGCAAGATACCCCCGACTGGCTGCACCAGAATTACGCCGACTCGTACTACCTGAACCAGTACGGCGAGCGTTACAGCGGCGCTGGTTTGGTCGATAGCGGCGACGCGAATCTCGTCTTCAACGCGGCCCTACGCGTCGCCGCCGCGCGCTATATCGCCGCGATCTTCACGGATCTTGGCACCGACTTCGCCAGCGTACGGCTGGGCGGCGGACACTGGGGAGAGCTGACCTACCCCTCGGCCAAGGCGGGCCAGCGGACGAACTGTTACTGGGCCTTCGATCGCCAAGCCCTCGCCAACTCCCCGACGCCAGACTGGCGCCCCGGCGAACCGTCGCCGAATGGCGAGGCCGCACGTTTCCTCAACTGGTACCTCGACTCGCTCGCGGAATTCCAGAACTGGCAGATCGCGACCATCAGGCGGAGCTATTCCGGGTCCTTGATGATCCTCTACCCCGGCTGGGGGATCCGCCCCGGCCAGTTCGCCGAGGCCGCCGCTGCGAACCTCTCCGGCACGACCCCCGCCGAAATCAACGGCGAGACACAGGTCGGCACCGACCACGCACGCCAGGTCGCCGCGATGAGCGATCCCAACGTAATCCTGGTCACCACCTGGCTCGATGCGCCGTTCGGCAGCGATGACAGCGGCGACCCACGCGAGTGGCGACCGGTGAAATATCTGGCCAGCCTGGCGACCGGACACCCGCAGAAACCGCTGCTGTACGGTGAGAACACCGGCCAGGGCGATCGGGCCGCGCTCCAATTTTCAGCGGCACAGATGCGACGTTTCGGCCTGCTCGGCATGGCGTGGTGCCGGGCGGACGAACTGCTGTCCGGTCGCTACGCCACACTCGAGGACTATCGCAGCGTGATCGCGGCGACGCGCTGAATCGTGCCGTCATAGCGCAGCCGCACAGGCAAGTGCGTTCCTGCAACCGCCGATTTGCCATCGCTTGGGCTGTATTGCAAGCGGAGGCAGCCGGAGCAACGTCTGAAAGCTTATTCCGACCGCGCTCACCATGTCCTAGCGCGATGGGTGACGGGCCAGCACCGCCATTTGTGGACGATCGGCACCGCCGCTCGGCTCGACGGAGAGGGGATATTCACCCCAATGCTGACCACCGGCCCAGTAGGTCGCGCCGATACGCCGCTCGTCGAGGTGTGCAAGGAAACGTTCGAGGACGGTCAGCCAGCGGGCATCCCCCCCTGGCACGCCATACTCGCTGATGAAACCGGACAGCCGATGCTGCTCCAGCCATGAGCTGAACGGCAGGACACGATCGATCCCGAGGTCGGGATACGCGCCCTGCTCATCGTAGGTGGCTCGATAACGGCCGGTGCCATCCTCATCGAAGTATTGGTGCGCCTCATACATGATATTGCCGGTAGGATCGGCTATCCGCAACGTCTCATTATCCTGCCGCCACGATGAGGCGGTACTCCACGCATCCCCGGAGACAAGGAGGCGATGTTCGCGATCGACGGAGCGGATCGCGTCGACCGCCGCCTGGGCGGCGGTGGGCCAGCGACCGTCGGTGTCGTGCGGCTCGTTCATCAGCCCGTAGGCCCAGACGGCGGGCTCGTCGCGATAGCGCTCCGCCACCCGCCGCCAGAGGTCGGCGAAGGCCGCGTATGGCACCCCCACGGTGCCGATCACCGCGCCGCGATAGCGCGCGAAGTTGTGGATATCGATGATCACCGTCATTTTGCGCGCCCCAGCGGCGGCGATCACGGCATCCAGGAGGGCCAATTCGTCGCGGTCGAGGGGGGAGAAGGGCGCACGCTGCAACCGTTCCCAGCGACAGGGCACGCGCACCAATGCCAACCCTTTGCCACCATAATAGTCGAGCGATTCCGCAGCCGGATAGAAGTAATGCTGACCATGACTGCCGGGGAGTTGCTCGGGATTGAACTCGGCTCCCGCGAGATTGACGCCGCGCCTGAATCCGCTCGCGGTACGCGCGCGGAACGTGAGCAGGCCCCCTGTCGCGACGCCCAACCCAATCACGCCGCCCCAGCGCAGGAGACGACGGCGGCTGACACGGGTATGGGATTGCCGGGGGGGGGCGATACGTCCGCTATCCCGGTCGACCTGGCCCACCCCACCTATCTCCGGCATCCCGGCCCCGCCCGCATAGTCGAGACACCGCGTCCCCTGGCCGCAGCTGTTAACACGGATCGCCCGATCATACTCCCCCACGTATACGCCACAGCCCGATCCTCGCCGTTTCATCAATCAATGCACGCACGCGGCCTACTCGTAGACGTGATGGCGGCCACTGCGGAGCGGGCGCGCACACGCTGTCGGCTCTCTACGACCGGGACACCCCTGCTTCAACGGCCTCGGAGACTCGCCGATGCGGACCTTGGCCCGGTCGAACACAGTTATAGCAGGCCGCGCGGTGCTGGTGTACTGCGCGGTGATGTGGTCGCCTTCCACGCTTGCAGCGGCAGAACGACAGGGAGGATGCATAAGCCGCGACACACCTATCGCCGTCGCCCGCAGCCAGACGACACGTAGCCCCTGGCCGGGGTCCTCGTTGCGATCACCGGCACACGGCATCACCCCTGGGGGCCGCGAATCAGAACAGGGATGTACGCGATACCCCGGCACAGTGGCGGCGCGACGAGGCGACGGCGGAGTTCCCGCGCCGACTGTCGCAGGCGCGTACCCCTGTGCCGTGGGTCGCGATCACGGATACGCCGACCAGCGAGGGGACGGCGATGTGCGACGTCCCGCCGGGCGTGGACCTTTGGTGGCACACGGGGCATAGTAATCGCGACGAACACGCGCACCAGCCCACGCGAGAGCGGGAGCGGCGCACGGAACGGTTCACGTCGCCGGGGCATGCCCGGTGCTTCATCGCCGCTTGCGGCCTGAGCGCAAGCCACTGCTGCCCCGGACGCCACCGCCTTCCCGCCGCCACCTGGCGGGCGATCACCGGCGTGGCCATCGGCGGCTGGAGTGCCCACCGTCGGCCACGCCAGCGCGCCTGGGTGCGGCCTCGACCGTTCAACTTGGCCCCAAGTTGCCAGTGCCCTCCGACGCTATCCCGCTGTTCGCGTGTGGCGAGATTTCCGGTAGTGCGCGGGAGATCGGTGTTCAACCGCCGCACCGACCGGGAGACGACCACGTCGCCAGTTCTCCGCAGTTGTCACCAGATTACTCACCATCAGGGCGAGCGAACAGCGGCGAGCAAGCACGGCGTTGGCGTCCCTACCGCGCGTGACGGGTGCCGGTACTGAAGACGCACGAGCGCACGGGATGGACCCTGGGCCAGCCCTGTCGCCTTATGTCCCCGCATGGCTGGGACTGTCACGCCCGAGCGCGTGAGGCGGTACAGCCATATCCGCACACTGACGACCATAATGATCGCGAGGAGGGTAGCCAGCGCGCCGCGCCGGGGCATTATTCTGCGGGCGAGGAACACCGCTCCTATAAACGCGCCCGTTCTTTGCCGCGAGACGCCGTTTGCTCCGAGCATCGGTCGCCTCCGTCCGCGTCATGCCGCGCCTATGGATAGATATTCTTCCCTGTTTGAGCTGTGCCAGTCTGTCACCTGAGCGGTATCCGGGCGATCGAGAATCAGGGCCAGGCGACGAGTGATGAGCGGCCTTGGCGGGCCAGGTCGACCGCATCCCGCTCCTCGTCGGGCAGGGATGCAGATCACAGTGGTCCGGGCGGCAGGTGAACAGGAGGGGCAGAAGGTGGGACCGGGCAATGTTGCTCGAGACCTTGGTAGGGCCTGGATGGTTATCGTAGGCGGTGTAATCCGTGAACACACGCCGCAGGTGTGCCCCGCAGGCGATGGGCAAGCGGTCCAGGTGTTCCTCGCGCACCGAGCGGACCCAGCGCTCCACATGGGCATTTGCGTGGGGGGCGCGGTACAGCGTCCGGATGACCTCCACGCTCTCCGCTGGGAAGACTATAGCAAAGGTCGGCGAGAACTTGGCATTCGCGGTCATGGATCGGTGAATGCACCGGCGGTACGCCCTCTTGGAGCGCCGAGGCGAGCTGGCGGGCCTGCCGCGTGGCCCAGGCGGCGGCCGGGCGGGCCGTGCATCCGGCGCGCTGGACCCGCCGGGTTCCGACCTCGGGAAAGAAGAGCGCGTACGGGGTCTGGAGGAAGAGCGTCTCGACCGTGAAGCAGTCGCAGGCCAGCAGCTGGTGCCTTGTGCGACCGGAGAAAGACACGCCAGGTCGTCGCACACACCAAATTCGCGGTCTTGTTGCAGGGGGGCGGACGGCGTGTAGGGTGCCGACGCCTGCACACGCCGCACAACACTGCAAGCATTCTTCGGTTCTGCGGTCGCAGATTTCCAGGGTTTCCCCCATTGCCGATGCCCCTACGCCACAGTAATTTGGTATCCAGGAGCGGCGGCTCGGCGTGGGCCGGAGGGCTCGCGCCGCGTGACCCACGATCGCACCCCCACGGCACCTCACCTCGGTCATGTGGCTCAAGCGTCTGTCGGCCCAATCCCCAGGCGCGGGCGGGTACGGTTGTCGCGCGCAACGTGGGTAGCGGCGCGGGGCATATGCCCCGCAATGTGCGCCTCTGGAGCGTGCCGCAGATGCCTTGGGCGGCGTGGGGAACGGATCGCGCCAGCAATAGGAGGGCTGGCTATGGCGATTCATCGAGAGCATCCGCCCCACTGGGCGCAACCGCAGGGCGGGGCGAGACGGACACCGTATCAGGGCGATCTTTATCCATGTCGTCAAGGGGGCGGGGCGGGCGTCACCTCCTGGTTCCGCAATCTCGTCTCCCAGGCGTCGGTGTACTACCTCGTTTGCAAGGATGGACGGATTGTCCAGTGCGTGTTCGACGAGACGCCGTGTGGGCGAATGGGGCTCTCAGCAAGCCCTGGGAATGGTGGTAGCGGGAGGGTAGAGGGATGGAAGCACCGAGCGAGCGGCATCGACCCGAGAAGTAACCCCCAACCACGACGTGGAGGAACCGTCGAGTCGGAGGAAACCAGGAGAGGACGGCAGACGGCCCCCCGCACGTTCAGGGCACCCCTAATGCCGACACCCATGTACCCGTTGCTCGCCGCAACAGTGACGGTGCTCATCTATGTGGCCCCCGACACCGCAGGCCGGATACGGGACTTCGCGCTCCCGGTGGGAGCTGGCATCACCATCGCTCTCTGGCTCCTGAGTTCCATCTTCTGGCGAATGGACCTGACCGCCCATACGAACACGCGTGAGCGCAATAGGGTCTATGCAGAATAAGGTGGCGAACATGGTGTACCCTCCGAGTAGAGCAGGATAGAGAAGAGGGTACAGCCATGTTCACCATCGAGAGTTTGCGGCAACATCCGAGCCTAGTCAAGGCGTTCA
>JAABUN010007276.1_pt1 | contig 12076 bp, 18 predicted proteins | sample 5559311 | NCBI WGS metagenome assembly JAABUN01 (sample SAMN10711877, study PRJNA513370) | rock metagenome | isolation source: Antarctica rocks | place: Antarctica: Victoria Land, Siegfried Peak sud | reverse complement strand
CGTGCTCGGAGCGGTATTCGCTGGTGGCCGGGTCCACGCTCATGCCGCAGACCGGATCCTTCACGACCGGGTCCGCCTGCGCTGTCGGCTGTTCGGTGTGGCTGCTCATACCTCAAGAATACCCCCTAGGGGTATCAAGTCAAGGGTGACGATAAGGCCGATCCGCCACGGCTTGTGGGAGCCAGCCGGGGTGAGGCTCGCGCGGAGCCCCACCCTTTCGCCGCCTCGCCGGGTTACAGGTTGGCGAGGAGCTTCTTCATGGTGGTGATCTCCTGCTGCTTGCTGGTAACGATGTTGCCGGCCAGGGCGACGGCATCGGCGTTCTTGCCATCCTTGATCTCGGCTTGGGCCATGGTGATCGCACCCTGGTGGTGTTTGGTCATCATCTCCAGGTGCATCCTCTCCGCGGCTACTCCCTCGGCCTGATCAAACGTTCTCATCTCCGCGTCAGTGGCCATCCCGTCGTCGGCGCCGTGGTTCATGCCGCCCATACCGCCGGCGTCATTGCTACCGGACCCGGCCAACCTCAGGGTGGCCCCAGGGCGAGCGCTTAAGGTGGCTGTCCGGACATGCTTCTTGATCATCTGTGGTCTCTTCTCGTGTGCAACGTGTTGGGATGCCCCATGAAGGGGTCCGACGCGCTCACGGCTGGGCCGGAGGGCATCGCCGGAGCATGGGTCGGACCGAAAGCGTCGACTGCACAGGTCGGCTCACGTGCGGAGCACGGACAGCTCGGCCAGCGACAGCGCCGGCACCCATCGCCCCAGCAAGGTCGCAACGGTGGCCGGTCGCAACAGCATCCGGGGGTGAAGGTGAAGGTGCCGCACCTGCGGGGTCGCCAGCCACCAACTGAGGACCAGCAGCGTCACAGCCAGCAAGCAGGCGCCGAGCGCCATGCTGTGACCGTCACAGCCGGACAGTCGTCACCGAGGGAACCACCCGAGCTGCTGTCGGGCTGAATCCCGGCCGTGGTCTCGTCCATGTTGAGCGCTTCGCCGGGAAATTCGCGGTCGTCTTCCATGGACGGATGTGCGCTTGAGTGCAGGTGGGTGCCGGCTGACGGTGTAACGAAGTCGTGGCCGAGAGACAGCTGATGCATCCCGACAACGCTGAGAACGACCATGCCCGAGGGCCGTGGCGAGCAGAGCGTATCGCAGCAGGCCGCCAGCACTGAGCATCACACGCAATCGGGGGACAGCACCTGCGAATGCGCAACGCTGTCACCTCCTGCCCTTCCGCTCACACGACCGACCAACATGTACAAGGCACACCGGAGGGCGTCATCAGTCGACAGTCCGTCGCCACCTTCGTCTAAAGTCTACCCCCCTGGGGTATGGTGGTTCCGCCGAGATGGCAGCACAGCAAAAAGGACACGCTATGGACGAGGCCAGTAATTCTCACGGCTACATTCACAACAAAGACGACTACCTGAAACGGCTGCGGCGCATCGAGGGCCAGGCACGGGGCCTCCAGCGGATGGTCGAGGAAGAGCAGTACTGCATCGACATCCTCACCCAGGTGTCCGCGATGACCAAGGCCCTGCAGTCGGTCTCCCTGGGCCTGCTCGATGAGCACCTGAACCACTGCGTCGTCAACGCGGTCGCGGCCGGTGGTGGCGAAGCCGACGCCAAGCTGAAGGAAGCCGCCGCCGCCATAGCCCGCCTCGTCCGGTCCTGACTCTCAAGGCCTCGAGCTCCTGCGGGCAGCAGAGAGATGGGCGGGCGCTCGAAAACTATTGACCAAGGGTCTCGTGGTTGTGGGCTCCGACGGGGCTGACGTGCACGGTGGCGGCGGTGAGCCGTCGGACCCCGGCCAGCAGGTGGTCCTCGGCGTGGTGGGCCAGGTCGTGGGCTTCGGTGATGGTGAGGCTGGGATCGGCGGTGATGTCGGCCTCGGCCCGCAGGGTGTGCCCGATCCAGCGGATCCGCAGCTCACGGATCTCCTGCACGCCTTCCACGGTGGCGATCGCCGCAGTGGCCTGCTCGACCAGGGCGGGGTCGACAGCGTCCATCAGCCGGGCCCCGACCTGCTTCACTGCCGACCGAAGGACCCCCAGGATGGCCACGGTGATCAGCAGCCCCACGACCGGGTCGGCCCATGGCAGGCCCAGCGCCACCCCGCCCGCGCCGAGCAGGACCGCGAGGCTGGTGAAGCCGTCGGTTCGAGCGTGCAGCCCGTCGGCGACCAGGGCGGCTGAGCCGATCTGGCGGCCGACGCGGATGCGGTAGCGGGCCACCAGCTCGTTGCCGAGGAACCCGATCAGCCCGGCCCCGGCCACCGCCCACAGTTGGGTCACCTCCCGGGGGTTCAGGAGCCGGTCGATGGCCGCGTAGGCGGCCAAGGCGCTCGACAGGGCGATCATGGCGATGACGAACAATCCGCCCAGGTCTTCGGCGCGGCCGTAGCCGTAGGTGTAGCGGTTGTTAGCCGGTCGACGGGCCAACGTGAAAGCAACCAGCAGCGGTACAGCCGTCAACGCGTCGGCCACGTTGTGCAGGGTGTCGCCTAACAACGCCACCGACCCGGACAGCACCACCACGACCGCTTGCAGAACGGCGGTGACACCCAGGCCGATCAAGCTGATGAACAACGCCCGCCGCCCGGCAGCGTTGGCCTCCAAAGCGTCATCGATCTGATCCGCAGCGTCATGGGAGTGACCACCCACCAGCTCCGACAATCCATGACGGATCCGACCGACCATCCCGGTGGGATGCTCGCGGCCGTGACCATGGCCGTGATCCCCATGATCGTGATCGTGGTCGTGCGAGGAGCCGTGAGTAAGCACGTCGTGGTCGTGGTCGTGCGGGCGAGGCGTGTGCGTCATCGGGTGTCCAGTTCCGTACGGCTGACAGGTACTGCGGAGTATACGTCACCTGCGCATACAGGAATATGTGAAGGCGCCGATATGATGAGGCATGGTCTCTGCCCGCCGAAGCTCGCCGCCCACGTCGGCGCCGCATCCCGACGTTCTGGACGACACCCAGGTCAGTGCTGCGGTCATGTCCTTTGCGCTGCTGGCTGATCCCACTCGGGTGCGGCTCTTGTGGGCGCTGCGGGAGAACGCCGCCGACGTCACCTCTCTCGCCGAGATGGCGGGATGTCGCCCTACCGTGGCCAGCCAGCACCTGTCCAAGCTCCGCTTCGCCGGCCTGGTCGAAGGCACGCGAGTCGGACGCCGAGTTGTCTACCGCCTCCGAGGCGCACACGTCCGCAACCTGCTCACCGAGGCGCTGTTCCACGCCGACCACCAAGTCAGCGGCCAGCCCGTCCATGACTGACGATCACGCGTCCAGTCGGTGTTCGTCGTCACCTACAGCCTCCGCCTCCCGCCATTTTGAACCCCTGAACCGGTAATGATCCAGGCGCTGTGGAGGCGATGGGCAGGGGCGAACTTGTATGGGTCTCTGTCGGCGGTTCGGGTGTTTGCGTGTCTGCGGCAGCGCCCATGGGTGTTCGTGACGGACGGGAATGGGTGATGCGGTGAGCGGCACGAGTGGGCTCCCGTTGTCGGCGGTGATCGTTGGCGGTGCGGATTGATTCTGGTGGGGATCGGCCTCCACCTTCTGTGGTCGCGCCCTCGCTCTGCTGCCTCAGGACGCCCGCTGCATGGGGGCGACGTTGGAGGGGCTTTAGACCGTGGCGCCCGGCATGGGAGGTGGCTGACCGGGTGTTCTGGGTCCTGGGCGGCTACATCTCGGCGACAGGATTTCTGACTGTCTACCTCGCCGCCACGGCGTTCCGTGCTCGGGCGCGGGGCGCCGATGTGGCCGTCGCCGTGGCGGGGGTCGCCTCGATCGGGTCGATGGCCGTTTCGGTTGCGGGCGGATCTCCCACGGATGGATCGATCTGAGGAGTTCGCTGACGCCCTCTGCTTCTCGGCTGAAATGGTGGAGGCGTTCATCACCGCTTACACCGTTCCGGGTGCGATCGTCATGGATCCGTTCGCAGGATTCGGGACGACCCTCATCGTTGCTATGCGGCTGCGACCACGATCCGCGCATCGGGATGGCAAGTCTGGGAGCCGATTGCGGCGTAGATGGCTTGAAGATCCCGAAGATACCGCTGGTAGTCGCCATCAAGGGTTCGGTAGCCACTGAGCAGGTTTTGCACGTGATCATCTCGGGTCCTGTACGGAGGCGACGAGATGCTGAGATCAACCTTCGGTAGCGATCCCCAATCCACGCCGCGTACATCCTCGACCTGGACGGCAGACGGTTCCTTCAAGCGCGACCGTGTGAACGCCACCCGCTCAGCGAGGATCTCGAACCCGAGCGGGATCCGACCCAACGTGGCCACCTGGGGTCCACCAGGTTGGCCTGGGACGTTCGATCTGCGTTGGCTGACGTACTCGAGTTCGAACGCGAGATCGTCCTCGACTGGGACAGACCACGAGACTGGTTCACTCATGACCACGGCCTGGTGTTCCGACCATCGCGAGGCGCTTGACGTTCCGTTTGAGGGTCGGCATACGGCAGCGGCATCTCAGGGTGGCTGTTGGGCCCGGTGGGCCGGTGCCGGTCGTTCACTCAGTCACGGCGACGTGCTTTCAGCCAGGTCGACACGGTGAGCATCGGCTTGGACCGGGGCCGTGGCTCGCGGCGGGCGTACAGGGACTGCTCGAGGTGGGTGAGCCACACCACCAGCGCGACGACAGCGAAGAAGATCGCCCCAGCAACCTCGCAGAACTCGTCGATGTCGTTCACGTCTGCCTGCTTACGTCCGGGTTGGGCCTGACTCGGGTAAAGAGCGTAGCAGCAGATGGTACGTTCGTTACATGACAGGGGTGGCGGGTGATGGGTGGGTGCTGTTGAGCGTCTCCACCGGCAAGGAGTCCTCGTTGCGGGTGTTCGTGTGGCGGCAGCTGCGTAAGCTCGGGGCGGTCTTTCTGCACCAGTCGGTGTGTCTGCTGCCCGACCGGTCCGTAGTCCGGACCCGGTTGTAGCCCATCACGGCCCGCGTCCGCAGCCAGGGTGGCCAGGTGCGGCTGCTGAGCATCCAGGTCGTCGGCGAGGACCACCAGGCGCTGGTCGAGGAGCAACGACGCGACCGCGACATCGAGTACGCCGAGGTGGTCGAACGCGCACCGCAGCTGTTGGCCGAGCTCGCGCTGGAGACCGGCCGGGGCCGGACCACCTACGCCGAGGTGGAAGAGTCCGAAGCAGACCTGGAGCGGTTCGAGAGATGGCTGACCGCTATCGGTGACCGGGACTACTTCCAGGCTCCGGGCGGCGCCGCGGCCCGACAGGCAGTCCGGGACTGCCGCGCGGCACTGGGCACCTTCGAAGCGGCAGCGTTGTCCGCCGACACCGCCGCCGACGGCATGGATAGCGCGACGCCTGGGGATGATCTCCTCCCGCAGCTGCGGATCGTCGATGATCTCCTATGACCGGCTACCCGTGGCTCAACGTAGTGATCGGGGCGGTTCTCACGCTCGTCGTCAGCTGGCTGGTGCTGGTCGTCGCCCTGCTGGCCGGTCGGCCGCGGGGCAGGATGTTGGCGGAGTCACTTCGCCTGCTGCCCGACCTGGTGCGGTTGCTCGCTCGGCTGGCCGCGGACAAGACCCAACCCGCCGGCGTCCGAGTCCGGCTGGCTGTGCTGCTGGCCTACCTGGCGCCGCCCATCGACCTGGTGCCGGACTTCATCCCGGTCTTCGGCTACGCCGACGACGCCATCATCGCCGTCTGGGTCCTCCGCGGGCTGGTCCGGCGCTCCGGCATCGAAGCTTTACACCGGCACTGGCCTGGCACCGAGGAAGGGTTTGCTGCTCTGTGCCGACTGGCCGGCCTGCCGCTCAGCAGACCCCACTGAACGGTTGCGCCGAGACGCACCTGGCTCTCTCTCTATCTATTTCTATTTCTATCTCTGCTCGGACGGATCAGTTCCGGCGACAAGGAGGACACACCCGAGACCGGCAGCCCGATCTCGACTATCCGGACGGACCGTCAGCGGGTGGGCTGCCAGCGGCGGCCTGTAAAGGCCAGGGCCAGCGCCAGCAGCGCCGCGGTGACGCCGGAGATCAGCAGCGGCAACTGCCCCGTGCCGTGCCAGGCGAGCCCGGCCCAGATTCCGGCGATGAGCACGGCACCGCCGTTGACGGCCTGGTAGAGGCCTTGGGCGCCGCCTTGGCGGCCGTCGGGGGCGAGCGCGGACACCCAGGCCTTGCCGACGCCGTCGGTGAAGGCCGCGAAGCCGCCGTAGATGGGCAGCAGCAGGAACACCCAATTGGGTGAGCTGACCAGGCCCAGGCCGAGGTAGCCGACGGCGAAGAAACCCAGCCCGGCCGCGAACACCAGGTGGCGGGGTATCCGGTCCGACAGCGCCCCGGCAGGATAGGCCAGTACGGCGTAGACGGCGTTGTAGAGAACGTAGGCGCCGATCACCCCGGCGGTGGACAGCCCCAGCTGGTGGGCGCGCAGCAGCAGCAGCGCGTCGGGAAAGTTGACCAGGGAGAACAAGCCCAGGGTCGCGATCAAGGCACGCAGCCGGCCGGGCAGCACCGCCGGACGGGCGACCGGCTCGGCGGCGGTGACCGGACTCGGAACGGCGGGTCTGACCTCGGCCGGGAGGTCGCTGGTGCGGTGTCGGGCCGGGTCGGCGGTCGGTGTCGGCCGGGGTGCCTCGCGGACGGCGCGGACGAGGAGTACCGACAGCACGGCGGGGATGACCGCGATGATGAGCAGCGGCCGGATCTGGTGGTTGAGCAGCTCGTAGAGGCCGAGGCCGATGGCCGGACCGAGCACGGCGCCGGCGGTGTCGGCGGCGCGGTGCACACCGAAGATCCGACCGCGGGCGGCCGGGTCGGCGCCGGTCATCAGCAGCGCGTCGCGGGGGGCGCTGCGGACCCCTTTGCCGACCCGGTCCACGCAGCGCCCCGCCAGCACCAGCGGCCACACACTGGCCAGCGCGATCAGTACCTTGCCCAGCGCCGCCAGGCCGTACCCGACCGCGATCAGCGGCTTCCGGGCGCGGCGGTCCGCGAGCCGGCCGGTCAGCAGCTTGGTCGCCGCCGCCACCCCCTCGGCCGCCCCTTCGACCGCGCCGACCACCGCCACGGGCGCCCCCAAAGTGGTAGTCAGGAAGATCGGCAGGATCGGGTACAGCAACTCACTGGCGGCGTCCTGCAGGAAGCTGACGCCGGACAGGACCTTGACGTTCGGAGTCAACCAAGGACGGGTGCGGTTGCGTGTCCTCAACTCGATCTCCTCACGGTGGCCCGGCCCTGGACCTGGGGCGCTGTCGGTTCGGTTAACTCGGTGGTCAGGCCGCGGGGGTCGCGGTCTGGATGTTTTGATCATCTCGAACTCGATGGGGTCAGTTTGCCGAGGGCTCGTTATCGGCGGCGGCGGTGGTAGGTGCGCTCGATCCAGGTCACGATCGCGAGGCGGAACACGGGTGGCCCAGCGTCGCTCGTCGAGGACGTTGTTCTGCAGGCCGGCTGACCGCCTCCGAGAACGGAGTTGCTAGCCGTGCCGCCAGACCTTCCCCCTACGGGACGTTCGTCAACCTTGCCGAGGGGCTTCGCTGCCTTTGCCCACAAGTGGTGGTCTCTTGGGAGCCAGCGAGGCCCACAGCTGGCAGGGATGACAAGAAGCCGAGAAAGTGACGTGTTGACTGCATTCTGTGAGGTCCTGGGACGCAGAACGTTGCCCCTGAAAAAAGGAGTCAGGGGGATACCTCAAGAGGTCGTCGGAAGACCCGGCCGCCGGAGGACCGCAATTGAATTGGAAGTGCGATGGTCGGCTCGAGCAGCCCGGGATGGGCTTCTGGGGGGCGAAGCGGCGCTGTCATGTTGCACACCTGCTGAACTGCGACCAGGAATTGTGGCTTGGCTCCGCTGGTGACGTTCACCGGCAGCCAGAACGGGTCGATGGTCTCTGCTCCGCGCCCGTGCGTCAGCCGGGGGTGGCGGGTCAATAGATCGGCCACCCACGGCTTCGCCAGGTAGGCAGCAACGTAACCCTTGGCGCCGCGCGGTGGTGTGCTGCTGAAGCCAAGCTCCTTCTGGACCTCCCGGAAGAGTTCCTGCTGGGAGGTCTCCATCAAGCCGATCTCCTGCCAAAGGCCAACGTCGACGTCACCTGCCCCTCGCGGGCCATCTGGGTACGTCGGGCTCGTGGAAATCCAGATTGGGTAGCTCACGGCCCCCTACCGGGTCCGCCCCACCGCTCTCGCCGACCCCGGTGCACTGATCAGCCCGGCCACCGAAAGCACTTCCTCCAGGAGCTGCTCGTGAGCGCCCACACCTCCCAACTCGTCACCGAGGAGCAGGCCACCCGCGCCAGGCTGTCGATGGTAGACCGGTTCCTGCCGGTCTGGATCCTGGCCGCGATGGCCCTGGGTCTGGCCCTCGGTAGGCTCATTCCCGGGCTGGCCGAAGCCCTGGACACGGTCAAGATCGGGTCAGTGTCGCTGCCGATCGCGATCGGGCTGCTGGTGATGATGTACCCGGTGCTGGCCAAGGTCCGCTACAACGAGACCCACCGGGTGCTGGCCGACCGGCGGCTGCTGGTCACCTCCCTGGTCATCAACTGGGTGCTGGCGCCGGCGTTCATGTTCATCCTGGCCTGGGTCTTCCTGGCCGACCTGCCGGAGTACCGGACCGGCCTGATCATCGTCGGTCTGGCTCGCTGCATCGCCATGGTGTTGATCTGGAACGACCCCGCCTGCGGTGACCGGGAGGCCGCCGCGGTGCTGGTGGCCATCAAGTCCGTCTTCCAGGTCGTCGCGTTCGGCGCCCTCGGCTGGTTCTACCTCCAGGTGCTGCCGTCTGGGTCGGCCTGTCCACCACCTCGGCGGAGTTCTCGGTGTGGTCCATCACCGCCAGCGCGCTGGTCTTCCTCGGCGTCCCCCTGGTGGCCGTCTTCCTCACCACCCGCACCCTCGGCGAGCGGCGGCTCGGCCGCCAGGCTACGAAGACCGGGTGCTGCCCAAGATCGGGCCCTGGCGCTCTACGGGCTGCTGTTCACCATCGTCATCCTGTTCGCCCTGCAGGACACCATCATCGCCGAGCCCGGCCACGTGGCGCGGATCGCGCTGCCTCTGCTGGTCTACTTCGCCGTCGTCTTCACCGCCAGCCTGCTGATCGGCCGGGCGCTGAAGCTCGGCTAACCCCGCGCCACCACGCTGGCGTTCACCGCCGCCGGCAACAACTTCGAGCTCGCGATCGCCGTCGCCCCCTTCGGCGTCACCTTCGGCCAGGCCCTCGCCCAGGGTCGTCGGCCCGCTGATCGAGGTGCCGGCCCTGGTCGCCCTGGTCTACGTGTCGCTGTGGGCCCGGAAGCACCTGTTCCCCGAACCTGCCGCGGCGGTCGAGCTGTCGGCATTTGAACAAGGAGTCCGCTCGTGAGTGAGCGTCCCAGCGTCCTGTTCGTGTGCGTACACAACACCGGCCGTTCCCAGATGGGGCCGCCGCCTTCCTCACCCACCTCTCCGACGGGGGAGTGGAGGTCCGCTCCGCCGGCTCGGAGCCGGTCGACCAGGTCAACCCGGCCGCGGTTGAGGCGATGGCTGAGGTCGGGATCGACATCACCGCCGAGAAGCCGAAGATCCTGACCGACCAGGCGGTCATCGCCTCCGACGTCCTCGTGACGATGGGGTGCGGTGACACCTGCCCCTTCTACCCGGGCAAGCGGTACGAGGACTGGGTGCTTGAGGACCCCGCCGGCAAAGGCGTCGAGGCGGTCCGGCCCATCCGAGACGAGATCCGCCGCCGCGTCGAGGCTCTCATCGCCGAGCTCGTCCCCGCATGAGGCGCCAGGGATGACCGAGACCAAGCCGACCGTGCTGTTCATGTGCGTCCACAACGCCGGCCGGTCCCAGCTCGCCGCCGGCTTCGCCGCCCACCGCGCCTGCGGGCGGGTGCAGGTGCTGTCCGCCGGCACCGAACCTGACGAGCAGGTCGACCAGGTCGCGCTTGCCTCACTGGCTGAGCTCGGCATCGACCGGTCCGACCAGGTCCCCACCAAGCTCAACAATGACCTCCTCGGCGTCGTCGTCACCCTGAAGCCGGGACTTGAGCTGCCCGAGAGGCCGGGGGTGCCGTACGAGAACTGGCCGCTGCCCGACCCCAAGGGCTGGGACCTCGGCGGCATCCGGCCTCTCCGCGACCACCTCGACGGCCGCGTCCAGCAGCTCCTCGTTGAGGTCGCCGCCGCAGAGGAGGACCCGCTGCTAACGACCGGCTCGGTGTCCACACCACTTGACGACGAGGAATGCAATGACCAACACCGCTGACACCAGCAAGCCTGGCGTGCTGTTCGTGTGCGTGAAGAATGGCGGCAAGTCCCAGATGGCCGCCGGGCTGATGACCAAGCGGGCCGGCGACACCATCAAGGTCCAGTCGGCTGGCACCAGGCCCGGCAACAAGGTCAACGGGCTGTCCGCGGAGTCCCTCGCCGAGGTCGGCGTCGACATCAGCGTCAACACCTCGAAGCCGGTCACGGAGGAGATGGTCCGAGCCGCCGACGTCGTTGTCACGCTGGGCCGGGAAGCCCACGTCGACGAGGTCCCTGGTACCCGGTTCGAGAACTGGGACACCGACGAGCCGTCGGAACGCGGCATCGAGGGCATCGAACGGATGCGGCTCGTCCGCGACGACATCGCCCGGCGCATCGACGACCTCTACAACCGGCTGACCACCCCAACCTGAGACGCCGCGTCACAAGGAGCACGTGCGTGGCCAGCAAGCGGCCACCAGCTGGATGAGGATGGGTGTTGGTAACGAACAGCGGTCTACGTGGGCTGCTCGCGCAGCCGGCGTACCGGCGGCTCTGGTTGGCCCGCACCGTCTCCCAGGTCGGCGACGTCGCGCAGTTCACGACTCTAGCGCTGCTGCTCGTTACGCTGACCGGCTCCGGGCTCGGGGTCACGGGGGCGGTTCTGGCGGAGATCGCACCGGTGTTGCTGCTCGCCCTTGCGGGAAGCCTGGTCGACCGGCTGCCCCGGGTGAAGGTGATGGTCGTTCATCAGACTTACCCGCACACCCACACGCATAGCCTGTGGTCGAGGAGGGGCGCTATGACCGACACTGCGGCGGAGCCGCACGAGCACCCCGTCGACCCTGAGCGGGTCGCACACGCTCGGGCGCGCGGCTTATCGGCTGAGGACGCGGCCGTCTGGCGGGGTTGTTGTCGCTGCTGGCCGACGGTGCGGTCACGGATCCTCTACGCCCTGGACGAGGTCGAGGAACTCTGCGTCGGGGACCTGGCGCTGGCACTGTCGGCGCCGGTACAGTCCGGAGTACTATCCACAGTAGTTGATGGTTACCGGGGGGCTCAAATTAGGAGTGCGATCAGCGAGGCTGAGACCTACCTCCACTGCGAAGAGAGAAGAGTTGATGGGCGGAATGGGTGACATGTCGGGGATGATGTCGTGGATGTTGCTGTGGGGGGTTGTTGGCCTGGTCGTCGTCGTGCTGGCGCTGGTCGGTGTTGTCGCACTTGTGCGCGGGCGGCGGGGCGGCCAGTCGGCGCTGACCGGTGGGTCAGCCGAGGTGAACGGGACGGACGCGGACCCGGCTGTACAGGAGCTCCGTCGACGTTTGGCTGCTGGCGAGATTGACGAGGACGAGTATCTACAGCGACGTGCAGCGCTCCAGTGAGGCGGGACGGCAGACGGTGCGCCGATCGCCCCTGACGGTCGACGGGGTCACATCCCCTTCAGGGCATCGCAGTTGATGCCCGGGGGAGGCGAGCGGCGGCTGTAACCCTGTGGCCCCCACGTTGAGGGACGACACGCCGCTGTGGCGGCTGGACCTGGCCCCACCTGTGAGCGGGTGGACCGCTGGTTTGTGGTGTTCCAGTGACGTCCGGCAGAGTGGTGTACGGATCCTGGTGACCGTGATGGTCCATTCTTCGATGCCCTGAACTCGCTTCATGCGACGCTGACCAACCTTGGTCATGGGCCAACGCTGTCCCGTGGCAGACGCTACCCGGTTCCGCAGCTTTCGCTTGGGCCGACAAGTAGCTCCACGAGCATCTGTTGGCGGATCTCCAAGACGACCAGGCTGGCGACGGTGAGGGCAACCACGATGCGTCGACGCGGAATGGTCCATGCGACCGCTGCGCTCAGCCAACGC
>JAABUN010007275.1_pt1 | contig 12083 bp, 11 predicted proteins | sample 5559311 | NCBI WGS metagenome assembly JAABUN01 (sample SAMN10711877, study PRJNA513370) | rock metagenome | isolation source: Antarctica rocks | place: Antarctica: Victoria Land, Siegfried Peak sud | reverse complement strand
CGACTACTCGCCGCCCTGCAACGACAGGCCGCGCTCGACAACATCGTGCTACCCATCAGCCAGACCGACGAGTACCTCTATGCGAAAGCGGGCGTGACCATCAACGACACCTCCTTCGGCCCCGGTTGGCAGCTCGGTCTGTATGGCATCCGCAATGGCTGAGTCGACGACGGAGTTTGTGGATCCCGCCGATCTGGCCGGCGTCCGCATCGGCCCGCTGGCGGTGGGAGATCGCGTCACCCTCAGCGACCCCAAGGGGCGTCGACACTCCATCCTGCTGGCGCCGGGAGTCCAGTTTCACACCGCCAAGGGGGGGATCAGTCACGACGACCTGATCGGCGGGCCCGAGGGGGTGGTGGTCCGCTCCACCGGTGGGGTCGACTATCTGGCGTTGCGGCCGGTGATGAGCGACTTCACGGTGGCGATGCCCCGGGGTGCGGCCGTGGTCTACCCCAAGGATGCCGCTCAGATCCTGATGGGGGCCGACATCTTCCCGGGCGCCCGGGTGATCGAGGCCGGCGTGGGTTCGGGCGCCTTGACCTGCGCGCTGCTGCGCGCGATCGGTCCCACCGGCCAGCTGATCTCCTACGACCGGCGCGCAGACTTCGCCGGAGTCGCCCGCCAGAACGTGGAGAGCTTCCTGGGCCGGTCGCACCCCGCCTGGGACCTGCGGGTGGGGGACCTGGTGGAGTCGCTGGTGGCTGGGCAAGTCGACGAGCAGGGCGTCGATCGGGTGGTGCTCGACATGTTGGCGCCGTGGGAGTGCGTGGACGACGTCGCCCGGGTGCTGATCCCCGGCGGGGTGGTGTGTTGCTACGTCGCGACCACGACCCAGCTGGCGCGCACCATCGAAACCCTACGCATCCACACCGGATTCACCGAACCAGAAGCCACCGAATCGTTGGTGCGGGGCTGGCAGGCCGAGGGCCTGGCCGTCCGTCCCAAGCACGCCATGGTGGGTCATACCGGCTTCCTGATCACCGCTCGGCGGCTCGCTCCCGGTGTGGTGACCCCGATGCGCAAGCGCCGCCCCGCCCCCGGCGCGTATGGCGAAGATTACACCGGTCCCCGGTCTGAGCCCGGGTAGGGTTTCGAGCAGGAGGTGTGCTCATGACGGGATCTAGCTCTGATCGCGGCCACGGTGATCGTGGACTGTACGGGGATCGAGACGCCCTAGTCGCCCAGGTCAAAGCCCTCGCCGACGAGCTCGACCGGCTACGGGACCGGCTGTCCGCCCATCCGCACGACCTCGCCATGCTTGAGCGTCGGTTGGCCGACGCTCGCCAGGACGCGCGGACCACGTCGGCCAACAACGAGCGACTGGCCGCCACTCTTCGGGAAGCCCGCGACCAGATCGTCTCCCTCAAGTCTGAGGTCGACCGGCTGGCGCAACCCCCGGCCAGCTTCGGGGTCTTTCTCGAGGCCGCCGAAGACAACACCGCCGACATCTACACATCGGGCCGCAAGATGCGGGTGAGTGTGAGCCCCGACGTTGACCGGGAGGCGCTGTTCCCCGGTCGTGAGGTCATGATCAACGAGGCACTCAACGTGGTCGACGTCTTCGCGTTCGACGAGGTAGGGGAGGTCGTTCTGCTCAAGGAGGTCCTCGACGATGGTGAGCGGGCGCTCGTGGTCGGCCATGGCGACGAGGAGAGCATCGTTCGCCTCGGCTTCGACCTGCGCCAGGTGTCGCTGCGCTCCGGTGACTCGCTGCTGATCGACCGGCGGGTGCATTTCGCGTACGAGCGGATCCCCAAGCTGGACGTCGAGGAGCTGGTGCTCGAGGAGGTCCCGGACATCGACTATTCGGTGATCGGTGGGCTCGGCTCGCAGATCGAAGCCATCCGCGACGCGGTCGAGCTTCCCTTCCTGCACAAGGAGCTGTTCGCCGAGTACGAGCTGAAGGCACCCAAGGGGATCTTGTTGTACGGCCCGCCGGGATGCGGCAAGACCTTGATCGCCAAGGCCGTCGCCAACTCGCTGGCCAAAAAGGTCACCGAGCTCACCGGCGAGGAAGGACGCAGCTTCTTCCTCAATATCAAGGGACCGGAGCTGCTCAACAAGTACGTCGGCGAGACCGAGCGGCACATCCGCCTGGTCTTCCAGCGGGCGCGCGACAAAGCCTCCGACGGCATGCCGGTGATCGTCTTCTTCGACGAGATGGACTCGCTGTTCCGGACCCGCGGCTCCGGGGTCTCCTCGGATGTGGAGAACACCATCGTGCCGCAGCTGCTGAGTGAGATCGACGGCGTCGAAGGCCTCGACAACGTGATCATCATCGGCGCCTCCAACCGCGAGGACATGATCGACCCCGCCATCCTGCGGCCGGGCCGGTTGGACGTCAAGATCAAGATCGAACGACCGGATGCGGAGTCCGCCCGGGAGATCTTCAGCAAATACCTACGGCCCACACTTCCGTTGCACAGTGAGGATCTGGCTGAGTTCGATCAAGATCGCAAGGCCACCGTGGCGGGGATGATCGACCGTACGGTGGAGCGGATGTATGAGGAGTCGGAGGAGAACCAGTTCCTCGAAGTGACCTACGCCGGTGGGGACAAGGAAGTGCTGTACTTCAAGGACTTCAACTCCGGCGCCATGATCCAGAACATCGTCGACCGGGCCAAGAAGATGGCCATCAAGGACATTCTTGACACCGGCGCGCGGGGTTTGCGGATCGGTCACCTGCTGCAGGCGTGCTTGGACGAGTTCGCTGAGAACGAGGACCTTCCCAACACCACCAACCCCGACGACTGGGCCAAGATCTCGGGCAAGAAAGGCGAGCGGATCGTCTTCATCCGTACCCTCATCTCGTCCAACAAGGGGACCCAGCCGGGCCGGTCCATCGACACCACTTCCAACACCGGGCAGTACCTCTAAACCCGGTGCTGCGCTGGCCGTTCGCCGGCACAGACGTCGAAACGCCGGTCCCGGGGCTGCACATTGGGCCGTTTTTCGACACGGGCGTGCCGGGGTTGCCGTGCGCCTAGGTTGGCTGCTTCGGCCCACGAGCGGGTGTCCGAGCTAAAGTCGGCGGCGACTGGGTCGGCGGTCTTTCCCTCCTGAACACTACGCTGGGCACATGGCTGACCACGGCATCGAGGGCAAAGCCTGCCAACCGGTGGATGTCAGCGCTGAGCTGGTTCAACCCACCCGGGTGATGGGTATCGAGACCGAGTACGGGATCAGTGCACTGGGGCTTCCGAACGGCGACGAGCTACACCCGATGCAGCTGTCCAATCACGTGGTTAAGGCGTACGGGTCCTCCTCCGCCGGTCAGCCCGCCGGTTGGGATTATGAGACCGAGACGCCGTTGCGGGACATCCGCGGCTATGAGGTGTCCCGCTCCAGCGCTCATCCCGACCAGCTGACCGACAGCGATCTGGGTATGGCCAACGTGATCTTGACCAACGGGGCCCGGCTCTATGTTGATCATGCGCACCCGGAGTACTCCGGTCCCGAGGTCACGTCCGCACTGGACGTGGTGCGCTTCGACAAGGCCGGCGACGCCGTGATGGCGATCGCCGCCCAGCGGGCGTCCGCGGCGCTCGGTCGTTCGGTCCGGCTGTACAAGAACAACACCGACGGCAAGGGCGCGTCGTACGGCACCCACGAGAACTACCTGTTGCTGCGCAGCACCCCGTTCGACCGGATCGTCACCCAGTTCACCGCGTTCTTGATCTCGCGCCAGATCATCACCGGTGCGGGACGGATCGGCATCGGGCAGTCCAGTCAGCAGGCTGGCTTCCAGCTCACCCAGCGGGCCGACTTCTTCGAGGCCGAGGTCGGTCTGGAGACCACCCTCAACCGCCCGATCATCAACACCCGCGATGAACCGCACGCGGACGCCAGCCGCCACCGTCGGCTGCACGTGATCACCGGCGACGCCAACCTGTCGGAGATCTCCACCTACCTCAAGGTCGGGACGGCCGCCTGGGTGCTGCGGGTGATCGAGTCCGGCGAGCTGGACACCGACCTGCGGGTCGTCGAACCGGTCGCCACGATGCGGGCGGTCAGCCACGACCTCACCTGCCAAGCCCCGGTCCTGCTGAACGACGGGCGCGAGCTCAGTCCGATCGACCTTCAGGAGACCTACCTGGAGGCTTGTCGCCGACACTACGAACGGGTAGCCGAGGAGCTCACGGAGGTCGGCCGAATCGAGGCCAAGGACGTCTTCACCCGCTGGCAGGACTGCCTGGACGCCCTACGCCGCGACCCGTACGAGCTCGCCGATCAGCTCGACTGGGTGGCGAAACTGGCGCTGATGGAGTCCTACCGCGCGCGCGACAGGCTGGGCTGGGACGCCCCCAAGCTCGCGCTGATCGACCTGCAGTACGCCGATGTCGACCCCCGCCGCAGCCTTTATGCCGCGCTGGTGGCCAAGGGGAAGATGCAACGGCTTGTCACCGACGAGGAAGTCGAGCGGGCCCGTACCCAGCCGCCGGAGGACACCCGGGCCTACTTCCGGGGCCGGATGATGGACAAATTCGGGTCGTCGGTGGTGGCGGCGTCGTGGGACTCGGTGATCTTCGACGTGCCCGATCGTCAGGCGCTGCAGCGAATTCCGCTGCTCGACCCGTTGCGGGGGACGCGGGAGCAGGTCGGTCAGCTGATCGACGCCAGCAACGACGTCACCGAGCTGTTCGCTGCCCTGGGCCGCTGAGGCGCGCCGCTGGTCGGCGGAACTGGGGCGATCACCGTTTCATCCCGCCAGGAAGCGTCTGGACGGGGCTGTCGGAGCGAGTGGTTAGGCTTATCCACACCACAGTGAGGAGCAGCACATGGCTGAGTCAGAGCAGAGCCAACGCAAGACCCGGAGGACCGAGGACGCCGAGGTCGCCGAGCTGGCGCCTGCTGACAGCGCCCACAAGGCCGAACTGGACTCCGAGGTCGACTCGCTGCTGGACGAGATTGATGACGTACTGGAAGTGAACGCCGAGGAGTTTGTCCGCTCGTTCGTTCAAAAGGGCGGCCAGTGACCGACCGACTCCCGGCCGGGATGACGGCAGAGTTCCTGCGCGCCGGTACGTCGTCCTTCTCCGACTTCGTCTCGGCCGTGGCTCCGAACGCGTTGCCCTTCCACCGTGCCGCCGGGATCGGCGCCGGTGACCTGGCGCCCCATGGGACCACCATCGTGGCGGCCACCTTCCCCGGCGGGGTGGTGATGGCCGGCGACCGCCGCGCGACCATGGGCAACGTCATCGCCCAACGCGACATCGAGAAGGTCTTTCCAGCTGATGAGTTCTCCCTGATCGGTATTGCCGGCGCTGCCGGACTGGCGGTGGAGATGGTGGGGCTCTTCCAGGTCGAGCTGGAACACTACGAGAAGATCGAGGGCGCGCCGCTTTCACTGGTGGGCAAGGCTAATCGACTCGCGACGATGATCCGGCAGAATCTGGGGATGGCGCTTCAGGGCCTGGTGGTCGTGCCGCTGTTCGCAGGCTGGGATGTGGCGTCGCAGTTCGGCCGGATCTTCTCCTACGACGCCACCGGCGGCCGCTACGAGGAGCACGCCTTCTTTTCCGTGGGCTCGGGCTCGGTTTACGCCCGCGGTTCGCTCAAGAAGCTGTATCGTCCCGACCTGGATGCGGCCGGCTGCACCATGGCTGTCCTGCAGGCTTTGTACGACGCCGCTGACGACGACTCCGCCACGGGTGGACCAGACCTCGCCCGCCGGATCTTCCCGGTGGTGATGCTGGCTACCGCCGATGGGGTCGAGCGAGTGAGCGAGGCACAGATCGCCGACATGGTCGGACGCGTGGTGGCGGGCCGGATGGAGCGCCCCGATGGACCGGGAGCACCACTGACGTGAGTATGCCGTTCTACGTTGCCCCCGAGCAGCAGATGAAGGACCGCGCGGACTTCGCCCGCAAGGGCATCGCCCGGGGCCGGTCCGTGGTGGTGATGCACTACGCCGACGGCATTGTGTTTGTCGCCGAGAACCGCTCGCAGGCGCTGCACAAGGTGTCCGAGATCTACGACCGAATCGGCTTTGCCGCGGTCGGGCGCTACAACGAGTTCGAAAACCTGCGTACGGCCGGTATCCGGTACGCCGACCTCCGCGGGTACAGCTATGACCGCACCGATGTCACGGCCCGTGGTCTCGCCAACGCCTACGCCCAGCTGATGGGGACGATCTTCTCCTCGGGCGGGGAGAAGCCGTATGAGGTGGAGGTCATCGTCGCCGAGCTGGGCGTCACGCCGGCGCTGGACCAGATCTACCGGTTGACCTACGACGGCTCGGTCGGCGACGAGGAAGACTTTGCGGTGATGGGCGGTTCGGCGGAGGTCATCTCCGATGTGGTGGGCCAAGGCTTCGCGCAAGGGCTTAGCCTGGCCGCCGCCACCAAGCTCGCCATCCGCGCGTTGAGCTTGGACGGGGGCCCCAACGCCCCGCGCCGGGCGCTGGACGTGGATGCCCTCGAGGTGGCCATCTTGGACCGCAGCCGGGCGCTGCCGCGCAAGTTCCGCCGGATCAAAGGCGATCGACTGGCGGCCCTGCTCCGCGACGATATCGAGCCTGAGGATCCAGGCCATGTGGCGCCGCCGGCCCTGGAGCCGCAGAGCCCAGTGATCGAAACCGAGCTGAAGGAGACGGTGTCGGCGGACGAGGCTCCGGTCGAGGAGTCCCGCGTCGACAAGGTCCCCGGCGAGGAGGTTCCCCCACGGGCACCGGTCACTCCGTCCGACCCCGCCCCCAGCAATCCGCCGAACGCGGAGAACCCCGGGACGTGACCGAGCGGGCGCCGGCGAACGACACCCCGCAGGTCACGGCGCAGCCGCAGGTCACGGCGCCGCCGATGGTTGTGGTGATCATCGGCGCGGGGCTGATCGGGGCCTCGATCGGACGTGCGCTGACCGCTCGGGCGTTCACGGTGCACCTGGATGACCAGGCGCTTAGCCACATCCGCGTCGCTGCCACTCTGGGAGCCGGGATCGTCGAAGCACCGGAGCCCGGTGAGGTTGACTTGGTGGTCGTGGCGGTGCCACCCCGCGCCTTGGCCGGCGTCATCGGCCAGGCCCTGCGGACCTACCCCGTCGCCACAGTGACCGACGTCGGATCGGTCAAAGCGGGGATCCTGAAGGCACTGTGGGACACCGACGCCGCGTTGGACCGCTACGTCGGCTCGCATCCGATGGCCGGCACGCAGCACTCCGGCCCGGTCACCGCTCGGGCGGACCTGTTCGAGGACCGCACCTGGGTCATCACCCCCCATCGCCGCTCGAGCCCCGAGTCGGTGGCACGGGTGGCCGTACTGATCGAGGCCTGCGGGGCGCGACAGGTGATCATGGACGTTGACGATCACGACGCGGCCGTTGCCCGCGTGTCGCACCTGCCTCATCTGATGGCCGTGCTGATGGCCGGTCATCTCACCACCGTGCCCGAGCGCGATCTGCTGCTGGCCGGGCCGGGCCTGCGCGATGTGACGCGGATCGCTGGCAGCGACCCGCGTCTGTGGGAGCAGATCGTCGGGGCCAATTCCGCCGCCGTCCTCGCCGAGCTCCACGCCGTACGCCAACAGCTGGACCTGGTGATCTCCGCTGTCGAGTCTGACCAGGCCGGTCAGCAGCTGCGCCCGCACCTGGACCGGGGGGTGGCGGGAACCCGCAAGATCCCGGGCAAACACGGCGCGGCCCGCGTGGCGTACGGCCAGGTGGTGGTAGAGATCCCCGACACGCCCGGCGCTCTGGGCCGGCTTTTTGCGGATGTGGGCGAGGCGGGAGTCAACGTCGAGGACATCGCGATCGAGCACGATCAGGTCCGTCAGGTGGGCTATCTGGCCCTGTCGGTGGCCCCCCATCAGGTGGCCAGTTTGGAGGCCACCATGACCGGTCACGGCTGGGACGTTCAGCCCTGACTGGGCGGGGGGCGGGCTTTGACGCGTCAGTTCCATCGGCCGCGGTCAGTGCCAGCCGGTACGCTTTCCGACGTGTCAGAGCCGAAACGTGAGCAGTCGAGCCGACTTGTGGTGGCGATCGACGGCCCCAGCGGGTCCGGCAAGTCGACCACCGCACAGGGGGTTGCCGCGAGCCTGGGCCTTGACTATCTCGACACCGGCGCCATGTATCGGGCGGCGACGTGGCTGGTGCTGAGCTCGGAGGTGGATGGCGACGACCGCGCCGCGGTGGCCGGTTTGATCAGTTCCGCGACCTTCGCCATCAGCCTGGATCCCGCTGATCCCACTATCGCCATCAATGGCACGGATGTGACCGAAGCCATTCGCGAGCCTGAGGTGTCCGCTGCGGTCAGCGCGGTGGCCACCAACCTCGAGGTTCGAGCCGACCTGGTGGCCCGCCAGCGAGCGTACATCGACGGCTCCGAGCGCGGCATCGTGGCCGAGGGTCGCGACATCACCACTGTGGTGGCTCCCGACGCGCCGGTCCGGGTGTTGCTGGTGGCCGATCCGGCCGCTCGGGTGGCCCGCCGCTACGCCGAGCTGGGGGCGAGAGTCGACTCGGCCGCGGTGATGGATCAGGTGATCCGTCGGGATCGCGATGACTCCACGGTGGCTCAGTTCGAGTCCGCCGCCCCCGGTGTGACGGTGGTCGACTCGACTCATCTCAGCTTGGACGACGTCATCGCCCAGATCTGCGCCCTGGCGACGGCCGGCAATGGGGTGGCATGATCCAAGGAGTCAGCCCGGACCTGCCGCATCTGCAGGAGCTGCCGCCGATCAAGGAATGGTCGTTGCGGATCGTGAAGCGGCCCGTGTCGTGGGTGTTTCGCATCATGTGGCGGGTGCGGATCCACGGCGAGGAGCACGTGCCGCGGCGGGGAGCCGTGATCCTGGCCGCCAACCACATCGGCTTCCTCGACGGGCCGCTGCTGGTGGCGGTGACTCGACGGCTGTCCTTCGCCCTGGCCAAGGACGAGCTCTTCGCGGGCCGTCTCGGACGGTTTTTCAATCACGCGGGGCAGATCTCAGTCAATCGGCGCCAGGTCGACCGTCTCGCGATCAGCCGCTGCATTCAGGTTCTGCGGGCCGACAAGGTGTTAGCCGTCTTCCCCGAAGGCGTACGGGGTGCGGGTGAGGTGACGTTCGCCAAGGGCGGCGCCGCCTACCTGGCTCTGGTTACCGGTGCCCCCATCGTTCCGGTGGCCATTCTGGGCACCCGGGAGGCCGGTCAGCACACCAGTGAGCTGCCGCGCCGCCGGGGACCGATCCACGTCGTCTTCGGCAGTCCGTTGCAGTTGCCCACCGCTCCCTGGCCCCGACGCAAACCGGTGGTCGCCGACCTGACCGAGCAGGTCCGACGGCATCTGGCCGAGCACGTCATCGCCGCCCAGACTCAAACCGGGCTACCCTTGCCGGGGCCGCCGAAGCCGAAACCACGGCCGGCCGACGTTCGTGGGGCGTGACCTCACCGCCAGTATGTGAATTGAAGTGAACGCTCATGACTGAGTACCCAGCGGCCGAAGAGCCGCAGATCTTGCCTGTCCTCGCTGTGGTCGGCCGCCCCAACGTGGGCAAGTCCACCCTGGTCAACCGCATCATCGGGCGCCGCGAGGCCGTCGTCCAAGACGTACCCGGAGTGACCCGCGACCGGGTCTCCTACGACGCGCACTGGAACGGTCGGCAGTTTGTCGTCGTCGACACCGGTGGCTGGGCGCCCGATGCCAAGGGCATGGCCGCGCAGATCGCGGAGCAGGCGGAGCTGGCCATCAACGCGGCCGACGCCGTGCTCTTCGTCGTTGATGCGACCGTCGGCACCCAAGACATCGACGAAGCCGTGGTTCAGGTGCTGCGGCGGAGCAAGAAGCCGGTGGTGCTGGCGGCCAACAAGGTCGATGACCAGCGCACCGAGGCCGAGGCCGCCACCATGTGGAATCTGGGGCTGGGGGAGCCCTACCCGGTGTCGGCTCTGCACGGCCGCGGTAGCGGCGACATGCTGGACGCCATCATGGCCGCCCTGCCCCAGGCGCCCCCGGAATCGTTCGGAGTGGAGCGGGGACCGCGCCGCGTCGCCATCGTCGGCAAGCCCAATGTGGGCAAGTCGAGCCTGCTCAACAAGCTGGCCAAGCAGCAGCGTGTGGTGGTCGACGACGTGGCCGGCACGACTGTGGACCCGGTGGATGAGCTCGTGGAGGTGGACGGCTCGGTCTATCGCTTCATCGACACCGCCGGCATCCGACGCCGGGTCAAGGAAGCGTCTGGCCACGAGTACTACGCCAGCCTGCGTACGCATGGCGCCATCGAACGGGCCGAGGTCTGCATCGTGGTGGTGGACGCCAGCGAAGAGATCACCGAGCAGGACCTGCGCATCATGACCTCGGTCGAGGAGGCCGGCCGGGCGTTACTGATCGCGTTCAACAAGTGGGACCTGACCGACGAAGAGCGCCGGCGATACCTGGACCGGGAGATCGAACGCGACCTGGTCCAGTTCGAGTGGGCCAGCAAGGTCAACATCTCGGCCGAGACCGGTCGACACGTCGACCGATTGGGGTCAGCGATCCAGGAGGCCCTGAACGGCTGGGAGACCCGCATCTCCACCGGCAAGCTGAACGCCTTTCTGGGCCGGATCGTCGCCGCCCATCCGCACCCGGTGCGCGGCGGCAAGCAGCCCCGCATCCTATTCGGCACCCAAGCGCAGGTGGCACCGCCGACCTTTGTCCTCTTCACCTCCGGATCGATCGAGGCGGGCTACCTGCGCTTCGTCGAACGCCGGCTGCGGGAGGAGTTCGGCTTCATCGGTACGCCAGTCCACGTCCAGGTGCGGGCCCGAGAGAAGCGCAAGAACCGCTGACCCGTCACTTTCGCACCCATTCCAACCGCGTGTTGTGCCAGAAGTGACGGGTCGGCCCGGGGTGGCGACTCACCCAAGTCGCGCGGGTAGATGCGCAAACGTGATTAGAAGTCATAGTAGAGTTGCCGCTCGTGCCATTCGCTCGGTGAGTGGCCAGCGGGCTGTAGCGCAGCTTGGTAGCGCACCTGACTGGGGGTCAGGGGGTCGCAGGTTCAAATCCTGTCAGCCCGACCAGAGAAACACCTAGCCAGACGGTGTTTCAAAGGGTCGAAGTCGTACGCCGTGCGACAACCGTGCAAGATGAGCGATCCTCTCTCGAACCAAACCGAGAGGAAGATCATGACCACCACCGACACCGCTGCCGACCAAGCCACCATCATCGCCCGCATCCCCACCTGGGCCACTAGCGTCGAGCTCGAGCCCGACGGATACATCCTGTACACCCGGGTCGTCAGGAAAGCGGGTGAGCCGCCGGTCAACACGCTGCCGGCGGCGGAGATCCAGCAGTCATCTCACCTGGCCGTCGACGAAGAGGCCGGAACCGTGAGCTATCAGCTGGTGGGCGGTCTGCAGCTCTGGCTTCCCGACATTGAGAACAGCATCAGCCCCGAGAAGGCGCGGAGGCTCCTCGCCGACCTGCAGGAACTTCTGGTCGTTGTCGACGAGATCGAGGCCGGCGACACTGCGCCGCGCCAGCAGGTCCATGGGAGCGCGGCATGAGCCTCGACGTCTGGGACACGGCGATCACCGGATGGGCGGCGGTATTGGTCCGCCAGCGTGCCCGGGCCACCGCGGACACCTACCTCAAGCACGTTCGCTCGCTCGCCGTCGCCGTCGCCGACCAGCGGCCCTGGGACCTCACCAGCGGCCGGCTCGAACTTTGGCTCCGCGGCCACAACTGGTCGACGTCGACCCGGGCCAAGGTGCTGGTCTCGCTACGGGCGTTCTACGCCTGGGCGATGGATGAGGGGCTGTGCTCGAGGTCCCCGCTGGCCGGGATCACCGTCGACCACCGCAAACCCGGCCCCCGGGCCGCCTCCCCCCGGGTGACCGCCTGGGTGCAGGCGATCGGGGACTACCTGACCTGGCTGCGGGCCGGCGGCCGCTCACCGGGAACCATCAGCGTGCGCCGCTGCCACCTGATGAACCTGGCCGAACTGTACGCCGACCCGTGGCAGGTCACCAGCGAGGACCTGGCCCTCTGGCTCGCCAGGACTGACGTGGCCGTCGAGTACCGGCGCTCGCTTCGCAACACCGTTCGTTCGTTCTACGGCTGGGGCGTGCTGCTCGAGCGGATCGAGGCCAGCCCGGCCGACCGCCTACAGCCCGTGCAGCTCCCC
>JAABUN010007274.1_pt1 | contig 12084 bp, 12 predicted proteins | sample 5559311 | NCBI WGS metagenome assembly JAABUN01 (sample SAMN10711877, study PRJNA513370) | rock metagenome | isolation source: Antarctica rocks | place: Antarctica: Victoria Land, Siegfried Peak sud | reverse complement strand
GAAGGGGCCCTCGTGGCGGACACGCGGGCAGGCGGACCCCGCCGCGCCGGAGGTGGCGGGCTGAGTGGCGCACTTCCCCATCGCCACCGCAACAACCGGTGGTGCACTTGCAAATCGCCGCCTACAGCTGGACGATTTCGCGCCCATCGATGACCACGGTGACCTCATCGGCTTCGATGTTCATCGCGTCGCTCTCCTTACCTTGGTAGCTACATCCGCCGCAGGCTGACATTCGTGAAGGTCCAGCGCGCGGCTACGAGATGTGTAAGCGGTGCGATCACTGACGCAGCCACCGCCACGCCCGCGACGAGGGCAACACTATCCCCGCCTCGGGCCAGGATGACCAGCACGGTCAGCACGGCACCGACGGCCCATTCTCGGCCCACACGATCGGCCAGGATAGCCCACCAGGGCTGCCCGGCAAGGCGCAAGGGGAAATCGCGCCGTGCCTTGAGGACGGCCGCGATAAACGCGCCAATCGCAGCGGATACGACCAGCGCCACGATTAGGGCTGCGAACGAACCGGCCCGCAGCCAGGCGAAGTACGCCGTGAACTGCGCCCGCAGTATCCCTTCCTCGGCGACGTACCGCACCTGGACGTCACGCTGCGATCCGTGCTGCGCGATCAGTGCCTGTGTCGGCCCGAGCCCCGTGAACAGGAGGTTCCTGGATGACGCCACGGACACAAGAAAGCTGTCGTTGAAGATCGCGTGCAGGCTCGGCACGACGACCACAAGCGCGGCTTCGGGGAACACCAACTCCCCGCCAACGACCGCGAGGGGCAGCGGTATCGACCCTGCGTAGCGGTAGAATGCAACCTTGCTCAACATCTCTGCGGCGGTCAAGCGATCACGCGACGACAACTCTAGCTGGGCACCGAGCACCCGGATCACGTCGCTCGGCGTCTGATCGGCGGGTACCGGGATCAAGCCGGGTACCGGTTGGTTTCCTCGCGCGTCACCGCCGCGATCCGCTGCCAGCATCAGGTCGAACCAGCGCTGGTTGACCAACGCCAGGTACGCATACGGCCCCAGATCGACGTTGCGCAAGTGATCGTCGGTCCACGTATACGACAGGGCAACCGCGTTGCGCGCCTCCGCGTCCTGTATGACACGACCTACGTCGGGCATCAGCCGCTGGAACTCGCGCTCATTCGTCCTCATGGGAAATGAGAGGACCACTTGATCGGCCAGCGCCTTCCACTGGGCCTGCTCGGCTGCGGCACTCTGCGCTTGCATGTAGGCCGTGAACGCTGGGGCGACCGCCACGAGGACCAGGGCAAAGGTGACCGCTTTGAGGATGACCGCACTCGTCCGCAGGCTCTTGACCGCCGACTCGCGGGCCGCGAGGATCGCGGCATTCGGCCAGGAGGCCACGGACAGCACCACCGCGCCCGCCATCGTCACGAGTACCACGATCGCCTCAAACGTCAGCAATACTTCGGCGTAGTAAGGCACGAAGGTCCAGCCCTGAACCAGACCCACAGCGATCACGGCGACCACGTCGCAGATCGTGGCAGCGGCGGAGAGCGCCACCAGGAACCCGGCGAGGTCTTCGTACTGGATGCGCCACGTCGAGACGCCCGCCAGCACGCGCAACGCCCGGCCCCTGGACTTGACCGCGAGCCAATACAGGACCAGCGACACCATCAGGGCGGTGACGGCGAGTAGGCTCATGCCGAAATCGCTCTGCCGCACGAGGAGTTCGAGGGTGCTGCCGAGATTGTCTTCAGTCCACCGGTTATCGACCCGGTGCGTCGTCAACCAGGCTTTGAACTCGGCGAGGCGTGTCGTATCGCCCGTCACCAGATACTGGCCGCTCACATAAGAATTTGCCAGAGCCTCGCTATCCCTGATATGGGAATCGGGCTGCTCCCCGAAGCGCCGGATCGCAGCCGGAAGGTGGCGTTGCCCGCCCACTATCACGAAGACCTGGCCCGACTGGTCGCCGCTCAGATCTGGGGCCAACTTGACCAAGCCGATCTCAAGGCGGTCGCTGAGCATTCCGAGCTGCCGGAACGCCTCGTCATCGGAGATACCGGACTCACCAAAGTCGAGAACAACCGTTGCCCTGGTCCCGAGTCCTACCGGAACGAATCGATCATGGAGGTCCGTGACGATCCCCGCCACGACGGATAACAAGGCGAACAAGACGAGCGAAACTACGATCACAATGCGCGTATGCACGACCTCACCCAGCTTCACGATCTCCGATCTCATGCAGCACGGCGCGACGCTGCCGAGCAATACTACCGCCCCTGACCGACGCATGGTGCGCCAGCCAGGGGCATCCCCAGCAGGATTAGCAGACGCGATAGTAGTAGGCGTCATCGGCACCCGGATAATTGATGGCGGGCTTATCGGCGTAGGACGTATAGCCCGCAGCCGTGTCGATACTGCGCACGGTGTCGCCATTGAGTACCACTGTCGAGCCGTGACACTGGTCTACGGTGTAGTATGAGCGGACGTGGGCGTTCCAAAAGCCGTACTCCCACGTCCCGCCCTCGACGGGGTACTGATAGAGCGGCCCTTGGGCTAACCAAGCTCCCACATGACCGGGATTTGCCAGGCTAGTGGACAGAATCGCGACCGCCAGCGCGAGAGCCACCGAACCAGTCTTTAAGGTTTTGATGCTCATGGCGACCTACCCTTCATAACGCTTCTTTAGGTGTTACGCTTGGGCGCTTGCTTGCCCCTATCTGGATTATCAGCAGTGCATGTTCCCTCCTCTCCCTAAATACTAGACTTCAACGTCTCGTCAAGCAGTCCTGCTACTCCCTTAAGTACACGAAACCCCTCAAACCGGACATTTGGGGAAAAACTGCCCGAAATGTCCGGTTTAGGGCTGGTTGTGTACTATAGAGAGTAGTGGGCCGCTGAATCGCGCGGGAGTACTGGCGATGATTGTGGCGGGCAAGGGTTCAGTTGGGGATAGGGAGAGCGACGCCACTCTGGTCGGCGCAGCGCAGCGCGGCTCGACTGCGGCGTTAAATACGCTCCTGCAACGCTACCATGATCCACTACGTCGCTATCTGCTACGCCAGATCGGTGAACCCGAACTCGCCGCCGATCTCCTGCAAGAAACCTTCCTGGATGCCTACCGCAGCCTCGATCGGCTGACCGCCGACCGCCCTTTCGCCGCCTGGCTTTACCAGATCGCCCGCAACAATCTGCGGCGTGCGTGGCGCGCGCGGAAGCTGCGGCGGCTTGTCTCGCTCGATTGGCTGCGCGAGCGCACGGGCGACACAACGCCTGCGCTACGCCAATCCGATACGAGTGAGGCAACTGCGGCGCGGGATCTCCTGCAGCGCACGCTCGATGACCTCAGCCCGAAGCTGCGCGATGTCCTGCTGCTGCACCACCTCTGGGGCTTTACCGCCCCGGAGATCGCGCGGACACTCGGCATCGCGCCCGAGACTGCGGCGCGGCGGCTCAGTCGGGCGAATGAGCACTTTCGTCAGCGCCGCGCCGCGCTATGGGGGAACTGATGCGACTTGCTTGCGGGGTTCGCTCCGAAGATCTAATCCTGTACACCGATGGTGCCTTGCACGGCGGCAAGGGAGAACTGGTGGAGGCGCACCTGCACGTCTGCCCGGTCTGCCGCCAATGGATGGCCGACTTCAACCACACCGGGCGGCTGATCCGCGAGGCGACGCCGCCGATCGATGACCCGGCTGGCCGCGCGGCGATCCGCGCGCTGATCGAGCGCGAGGCGTTGCGCGGGCGGCGACCACGCCGCCCGCCACCGTTGCTCTTCGCGGTCGCCGCATTGGCGCTGGCCCTGCTCGGCGTGTTACTCCTGCCCGCGCAGGGTTCCGAAGCGCGGCAGGGGATCGGGCGCTTCTTCCAGTTCGTTGAGCGGGGGACGCAACGTTCGGTCCTGGTCGGCGGGGTGACACCGACTCCCGTGTCGCTGCCAGCCCCGCAACCGCTGTCGCCGGAAAGGCTGGCGGCGCTTCCCTTCACCCCTCAGGTGCCGCCCACTTTGCCGCTCGGGCTGCGGCTAGAGGACGGAGAGATTGCCCAAGGAATCCGGCTCGGCTTGCATTACCGCAACGATCGGGGTCTTGTGGTGTTACTAACGCAGATACGAGCACAGGACGCTCATTTCACGCTCACGACGAGTACCGGGCAACTGGTGTCGATCGGGGGCGTGGAGGCGGTAATGCAACTCGCCCCACCACCGGGTACGGTCGGAGTGGTGACTTGGGAAGATCGCGGCACGCTCTACGAATTCAGCGCCGACGAGGCCCCGGATGGGCCGCTCTCGCTCGGGGAAGCGCGCCAGGTTGTCGAAGCGTTATTGGCCGGGCGGTAGCCCACCGCGACCGGCACTCGCCGGTGAGGGAGAATGTCACATCATGGTCGTGTCGCTCCGTCGTCGTCGTTTCATCGCTCAGGCGCTCGGTTCCGCTGCGGCGCTGTCCCTGGCTCTTGCCGGTGGAAGCAGACTAAATCGGCTGGCGGATTCCGCGCGGTCCCCTCAAGAAGAGGTAGGTTACTGGCAATTCACCAGCATGATACGCTGCACCACCAGTGGTTTCATCGAGGAGCAATGGTGCTATTACGAGTGTTTCGGCGGCACCTGTACTCCAGTGCAATACGAGTGGCGCGCGACAGGACGCCGCTGTTAACAGATAAGCAGGGGGTAACGACTGAGGGGCGCTGCAGATGCAGCGCCCCTCATCCTTGTGTTGCAAATAGTGTTACGCCGTCTGCTCGACATCCATCACGCGGTCGTTGACGGTCATCAGCAGCGGGCGGGTGCGGTTGCGGATCACGTTCGCATCGACGATGCACTTGCGGACCCCTTCGAGCGAGGGGATCTCGTACATCACTTCGAGCAGCACTTCCTCGATCGCAGTACGCAGGCCGCGTGCGCCGGTCTTGCGCTCGGTCGCCGCCTCAGCCGCCGCTTGCAGCGCTTCCGGCGTGAAGATCAGTTCGACATTGTCCAGCGCGAAGAGCTTCTGGAACTGCCGCACGACCGCGTTCTTCGGCTCGGTCAGGATACGGATGAGGTCGTCGTGCGTCAACTCATCGAGCGCGACGTGGATCGGCAGCCGCCCGATGAATTCGGGGATCAGGCCGAACTTCAGCAGATCGTCGTGATCGACGTGGTGCAGCAGGTTTTCGGTCGGCATATTCGCGCCATTCAGTTCGTCGGACGCGGTGGTGAAGCCGAGGCGCGACTTCTTGCCGATCCGCTTCTCGATGATCTTGTCCAAACCCTCGAAGGCGCCGCCGACGATGAAGAGGATATTGCGCGTGTCGATCTGGATATATTCCTGGTGCGGGTGCTTGCGACCGCTCTGCGGCGGCACGTTCGCGACGGTTCCCTCGATGATCTTCAGGAGGGCTTGCTGGACACCTTCGCCGGAGACATCGCGGGTGATCGAGGGGTTGTCGCTCTTGCGAGCGATTTTGTCGATCTCATCGATGAAGATGATCCCAGTCTCGGCGCGGGTCACGTCCCCGGCGGCCTGGATCAGCCGCAGTAGGATATTCTCGACATCCTCACCCACATACCCGGCCTCGGTTAGCGCGGTGGCATCGGCGATCGAGAAGGGGACATCGATCAGCTTGGCGAGAGTTTGCGCCAGGAGGGTCTTGCCGCAACCGGTCGGCCCGAGCATCAGGATATTGCTCTTCTGCAAATCCACTTCGTCGTCGGTCATCCCGGCGCTGATCCGCTTGTAATGGTTATAGACGGCGACGGACAGGAACCGCTTCGCCTGATCCTGACCGACGACATACTGATTAAGCTGCTCATAGAGCTTCTTTGGTGTCGGGATGCGGGTGAACGTGCGCTCCGGTCGCGGTGTCGGTGTCTCTTCTTCGTCGATGATTTCGCGACACAGTTCCACGCACTCGTCACAGATGTAGACGGAGCCTGGCCCGGCGATGAGCCGCCGTACCTCCTCTTGTCCCTTCCCGCAGAACGAGCAGCGATACTGCACCCGTCCCCCTCGCGTCCCCGACATGATCCCTCCGGAATGTCACATTCTCAACATTCGAGCGGGAGGCTCCGAACAGAGCCTCCCGCCACGATAGTACCTTAGCGATTTGCCCCGGCCAGACTCAGCGGTTGGACAACTTCATCGATGATGCCATAATCCTTCGCCTCGTCAGGGGTCAGATAGTAGTCGCGCTCGGTATCCTTGCGGATCCGCTCAAGGGTCTGCCCGGTGTGCAGAGCGTTGATCTCGAGTAGGGTGTTGACGATCCGCAACGTCTCGCGCGCCTGAATCTCCACATCGGGGATCGCGCCGCGAAAACCGGTCGAGCCCTGGTGGATCAGCACGCGGGAGTGCGGCAGGGCGAAGCGCTTGCCCTTCGTCCCGGCCATCAGGATAACCGAGGCCATCGAGGCGGCCATGCCAACGCAGAAGGTGGCGATGTCGCACTTGATGTACTGCATCGTGTCGTAGATCGCCAGCCCGGAGTAGACTTCGCCACCGGGGCTATTGATGTAGATCGAGATCTCCTTGCCTGGGTCTTCGCCGGCCAGGAAGATCAGTTGGGCGACGATAACGTTGGCGACCTGATCGTCGATCGGGGTACCCAGGAAGATGATGCGGTCTTTCAGCAAGCGGGAGTACACATCGTAAGTGCGCTCGCCCCGGCTTGTCGTCTCGGTCACATAGGGGATGACGCCCTGGGTATTGGGGATATACAGATCCGACATGACATGGTCCTTTCTCTGCCTGTATCCGGTTGTCTCTGTCAGCGAATCATCGGGCGCAACGATCCGCTAACAGAGATGATAACACTAGTACCGTCTCGCGTTATTCCATAGCGCTACGACGGACGAGTCACCCGGACGAACCGCCCTGGAAACAGGACGATTTAAGCCTGGTCGGACTCTTTCTCATCGTTGGTTTCCGCATCGACAGCCACCGTCTCAGGCTCGACCGCAGCGGCGGTTTCGTCGGTTGTCGCCGACTCATTTTCCGTCGCGTCAGCAGCGGAGAACTCGGCCTCGATGACCGCATCCTCGGGCTCTTCCGGCGGGTCAGCCGCTCCACGTCCCTCGGTGGCGATATCGATGACCCGGTCCATCAGCTTGCGCTCGAAGATCTCGTTTTCCAGCATCGTGCGGATGTAATTGCTCTGGTAGAACTGGCGCATCTGGGCACCGTCCTCCATCGAGCCGATCATCCGGTCGATCTCGGCGTCGATATCCTGCGGATTGACCGACACCCCTTCGCGCGTGGCGATCTCGCGCAGCACAAGCGAATTGCGGAGGCGGCGGGTCGCCTCGGGCCGCAACTCTTCGCGGAGGGTTTCGAGGGTCTTGTCCTCGGCCCGCAGATGCGCCTCAAGGGTCTGGTTATGATCCTGTCCCAAGTGGTTCCGCAGGCTCTCGACATCGGTATCGACCTGCTTGTCGATCATCACCGCCGGGAGTTCGAGGGTCGCTCCATCGCTCAACGCGGTGACGATCTCGTTGCCCACCTCGGTGCGCGCCTTCTGGCGCTCGGCCCGCAGGAGATCTTTGCGGACATCGGCGCGCAGTGCGTCGAGCGTCTCTAGTTTGTCGGTGCTGACCTTCTTGGCGAAGTCGTCATCGAGCGGGAGCAGTTCCTGCTCCTCGATCTTCTTCGCGTCCAGGGTGTAGGTCATCGTCTTGCCGCGCATCTCGGCCTCGACACCTTCGTTATCTTCGGCGAAGGTGATGTCGACCGTCTTTGTCTCCCCGACGGTCATCCCGGTGAGGGCGGTGCGTAGCTCTTCGAAGAGATTATCCTTGCCCAGCACGTAGACGCTGTCGATCAGCGGCTCGCGGTAGGGCTCTTCGCTGCCCACTTCGCGCACGGTGACATCGACCGTGACCCGGTCACCTTCTTGGGCGGCGCGGGCCTCGGCGGGCTCGGCCCACGGGCTTTGGCTCTCCCGCAGGCGCGTCAGCGTCTCCTCGACCTGTTCGTCGGTGGCCTCGACCGGGCGGGGCTCCGTGCGCACGCTCTGATAATCGCCGAGGTCGATCGTCGGATAGACCTGCACCGTCACCTTGAAGGCGAGCGGCTCGGTCTGATAAATCTCGACATCGGGCTCGCCGACCGGGTTGATATTTTCCTGTTCGAGCGCCTTCTGATAGAGCGGATCGAGCAGATCGCGGTCGGCTTGTTCGATCAGCACCTCGCGACCGAGCATCCGCTCGATCACCATCCGTGGTGCTTTCCCCGGACGGAAGCCGGGCAACTGCACCTGATTGACGACTTTGCGATAAGCGCGATCGAGCGCCTTCGTAAATTCCTGCTCATCGGTGCTGATATCGAGCAGGACCTGGCTCTCTGGGAGCCGTTCAACTGCGACGTTCACGAACCTTCCCCTCGTCCCCTGCGCACTCAATCTAGAGTTCCGCAGCGTTCACCTAATGATCCGAACAGTGCTTCCGCACGCAGACCTACGCGGCCCGCGTAGATCGGAAGCCCAACAATCAAGTAGCGCTCCGGCCAGTATAGCACAGCCCACTAAAGGCTTATGAAGCGAAGAATGGTGAACTCCGTAGTGATCACATCACCAGCACCGCACCCCCAGGATGGCTGCGCCACGCTTCAGCACACCGTACTGGGACTGCCGATACCCTATCCTGCCAGTGTAAGCCGCGAACGTTCGCGGTGTCAAGCCACTCGCCGTGCGGCGGCCCTGGTCTTAGCGCACCCCCAAGAACGCGATCATCGCACGGTCCGGTCGCGAAGCGCGTCAGCTTGCGGTGAGGGATCGGTGGAGATGGCGGTCAGCCCTCGCTCATCGATTGCAGGACCGCGACGATCCGCTCTTCGACACTCGCATTGTCTGCGCGCGGCAAGCGGGTGACCGCCATGTTCGCCTCCGCCGCCGTGTACCCGAGCGCTTGCAGTGCCTCGACGACTTCGCCATCGACCGACCCGGCGACCGTCGCCCCCGCAGTGCCCCCGATGCTGGCGAGTTTACCGCGCAGGTCGAGGATAATCCGCGCGGCGGTCTTCTTGCCGATACCGGGCAGCCGACTGAGGAAGGTGACATCCTCGGTGGAGATCGCGTTCAGCAACGGCTCTGGCTGGGTCGCGCCGAGGATATTGGCGGCGACGCGCGGCCCGATCCCGGTCACGGTCAGCAGCAGGTTGAACAGGGCCAACTCTTCGGTCGTGCCGAAGCCGTAGAGGGCGATCTGGTCCTCGCGGACGTGCAGGTGGGTATGCAGGCGGATCTCCGCGCCCGGCTCACCGGCGTCGGCAATCGTCGTCCCGGAGGTGAAGACTTGCAGGACAAGCGCGCCAATGTCGATCAGCAAACTGTCGCCCATCCGCCCGACCAGTCGACCCTTGATTGCTGCGATCATGGCTCCTCAGTGGGGCGAGTAGACAGTAGTCAGTAGTCAGTTCCTTGTTGAGGGCATGACTCAGTTCGCTCAACGGGCAATCGCTATCAACACCGCACTGACTACTGGCTACTGACCACTTTCCCGATACCGCGACGCTACCGGACCAGACTGTCCCTGATACTTCGAGTTGAGGGCGGGGTGGCCGTAGGGGCGCTCGGCGGGCGCATCCATCTGCATGAACGAGAGTTGGCCGATCTTCATCCCCGGCCAGAGCTTGATCGGTAACGGCGCGACATTGCTCAACTCCAGCGTGATCTGGCCGTTGGTCCACCCGGCATCGACGAAGCCCGCCGTGGCGTGAATGAGCAGCCCCAGTCGCCCGAGCGACGACTTCCCTTCAACTCTTGCGACGATGTCATTGGGCAGGGTCAGCCGCTCTAACGTCGTGCCGAGGACGAACTCGCCTGGGTGGAGGATGAAGGGGCGATCATCGGCCACGGTCATCGGCTCCATCAGCGCGTCGTTCATCTCGCGCGGGTCGATACACTCGCTGGTGTGTCGCCGAAACGCGAGAAAGGTGCTGCCGAGCCGAATATCAACCGACGCAGGTTGGATCTGGTTATCGGTCAGCGGCTCGATGACGAGGCGACGATCGGCCAGCAACCGCCGTATCGTCCCGTCGGATAGAATCATGCAACCTCTCCCATTGTGATCGCGCACTCATAGGGTTTAGTGTAGCATGGTGTACGTACGCTCGCAAGGATTGCGTTACCGGTTCGTTTCCTGGTACAGATCCAGCCCTATAATCGGGTGTGGGTTCGCGCTGCTAGGGAAGGGATAATCGGTTAGCAATGGCTGCCAAACGCGCCGTCGGTAGAGCCGCATGGCAAAGGTAGCTCTCTGCCGGGTCGAGAGGATCGCGGTCCTATTGGTGAGGCTGCTCACGAGGGCATCGTGGAGTTGCCCACCGATACCGCGCCCTTGGACCGCGGGCCATACGCCGAACTCCACGACTTCGTAGACATCGGCCAGCCAGCGCACGGCCATTTCCGTGGTGAGCTCGGCACGGATACGGTCGTCGAACCATTGCCCCGGCTCGCCGGTGTAACCATAGATGAAGCCGAGGAGTGGCCCTGTAGCCCCTTCGTGCGCCGCGATGAAATGGAAGTCGCGACGGGTGGCGTGTGTCGCTAGCTGGCCGACGAAGCGCGACGCCTCGTCAGGGGGCATCACGAAGGCGGTCGCGAAAATCTCGCGAACCTCCTCGCCGGAGGCCGCGATCGTCGCGAGTGACCACTCCGAAATTGCGCTCATCGTTCCCCCTCGAACCCTGCGCGCTCGATACACATTAGCAAACACGGTTCTTCTGGCGGCGGCGGATCGACCCGGCGCAACGGGCGAAAACCGGCGCGGGTATAGGCGTGGATCGCCACGCTGTTGTCCGGGTGCGGGTCGATGAAGCAGCGGTTCATCGACGGATCGCTGAAGATGATCTCATGCAGGAAAGCGTGGATCGCCGCCGCACCGAGTCCTCGCCCGGCATAGCCATCTTCGCCGATGAAGAGATCGAGCGCCGCCGCGTCGCTGCTGTCGCCCACAATCGCCGCGTAGTCAAGGTCACTGGCGACCAGATAGGTCTGGATGTAGCCGATCGGGGTAGCGGCATGGAGGATCAGGTACGGTTTGGTCGGCGCTTGCCCGGCGATTCGCGGCGTATATTTCGCCGTGACCTCCGCGAACGATGGCCCCGCGCCACCGTACCAGCGGAAGACGCGCGGATTGGTCAACCAGCGCTGCAGCAAGGCAAGATCGCCGGTCTGTAGAGCGCGGAAACCGATTCGTGCTGGATCAAGCGCGGCTCGTCTTTCGGATCCTATCTGCACGGCACCCTACTTGGTACTGCGTTTCGCTAATCGTTGTCGGGATATTGCCAGGGGATCAACCTCTCCCCGCCGCTGCGGCGGCGACCGCCGCCCAGAGGGCACCCGCGACGCGGGGAGGGTGGGACCGAACCCGACAAGCACTAGCGAAACGGAGTCTTTAGTTATAATCCCCCTCCCCACCCCCTCCGTGTCTCCGTGTCTCCTGTTCCCGTCACCCTGGTCCCGTCACCGTGTCAGCGTCACCTTGCTCAGGCCGCGCGGCTGATCCGGATCGTAGCCTTTGACCCGCGCCAGGGACAGCGCCAAAAGCTGACCGGGTACGACCGCTGGCAACGGGACGAGCCATTCTGGCACGCCGGGTGGCAAGCGTAGGGGGGTATCGGCCAGCGCCAGCGCCTCATCGCGGTCGCTGACGATCAGCAGTTCCGCGCCTCGTTCGCGCAGCGTGCGCGCGAAGTCGAGCATCCCGGCGAATGTTGCCCCGGATGGCGCGACGAGCAGCGCAGGGAAGCCATCATCGACGATCGCGACCGGCCCATGCAGGAAATCGGGCGGTGAGTACGGCTCGGCCAGGAGGTAGCAGGTCTCTTTCAGCTTCAACGCCAGCTCGAACGCGGTGCCGTAGACGTAGCCGCGCCCACCTGTGATCAGGCGATCGAGATACCGATAACGCTCGGCCCGCACGGCAATCTCGTCGGCCAGGGCGACGGCCGCCGCGACCGCCGCCGGCACCGCCGCCAATTCTTCCCAGCGCTGCGCCGCCGTCTCAGGGCTGGCGAGCGCGGCGGCGAGCATCGCCAGGGCCAGCAACTGGGCACTGTAGGTCTTCGTCGCCGCGACGCTTCGCTCGGCTCCGGCGCGGATCGGCAGCACGAACTCCGCCGCCTGCCCG
>JAABUN010007273.1_pt1 | contig 12085 bp, 10 predicted proteins | sample 5559311 | NCBI WGS metagenome assembly JAABUN01 (sample SAMN10711877, study PRJNA513370) | rock metagenome | isolation source: Antarctica rocks | place: Antarctica: Victoria Land, Siegfried Peak sud | reverse complement strand
CTGCACCTGGTTGCGGGCCGCGGTGACCGCGGTCTGCGACAGCGTGGAGGAGTCCGTACGCATGTAGGTGATGAAGCCACCCTCGTACAGGTCCTGGGCCACCGACATGGCGCGCTGCGCGGTGAAGCCGAGCTTGCGGCCGGCCTCCTGCTGCATGGTCGTGGTGCGGAACGGGGCGTACGGCTTACGGCTGTAGGGCTTGGACTCGGTGCTCTCGACGGTGAACGCGGCGCTCTGCAGCGACGCGGTCAACGCCCGGGCGGCCGGCTCGTCGAGGTGGACCAGCTGCTCGTTGCCGCGGGAGACGATGGCACCGCGACTGTCGAAGTCACGGCCCTGGGCGACCCGACGCTCACCGACCCGGGTCAGCCGGGCGGGGAACAGCGGCGGCTCGGCCTCGGCGCCGGCATCCAGCACAGCGTCCAGGTCCCAGTAGGACGCGGTGCGGAAGGCGATCCGCTCCCGCTCCCGGTCGACCACCAGCCGGGTGGCCACGGACTGCACCCGACCGGCGGACAGCCGGGGCATCACCTTCTTCCACAGCACCGGGGAGACCTCGTAGCCGTACAGCCGGTCGAGGATCCGGCGCGTCTCCTGGGCGTCGACCTTGTCGGTGTCCAGGTCGCGCGGGTTGGCCACGGCCTCGGCGATCGCCTTGGCCGTGATCTCGTGGAAGACCATCCGGCGCACGGGCACCTTGGGCTTCAGCTCCTGCAGCAGGTGCCAGGCGATGGCCTCGCCCTCGCGGTCGTCATCGGTGGCTAGCAGCAGCTCATCGGCCCCGACCAGCGCATCCTTCAGGGTGCGCATGGTGGCCTTCTTGTCCGGGCTGACCACGTAGATCGGCTCGAAGCCGTGGTCCACGTCGATGCCCGTACGGGCCCACTTCTCACCCTTGTACTTGGCCGGAACCTCGGCGGCACCGGTCGGCAGGTCGCGGACGTGACCGCGGCTGGACTCGACGATGTAACCGTCGCCGAGATAGCCGGCGATGGTCTTCACCTTGGTGGGTGACTCGACGATCACCAGTCGCCGACCACCCGATTTCGCTGCCACTTGGACCCTTTTCCCGACCTCTGATGTGAATGTGACCCCGAGTCGTACGACCACTCTTCCGGTCAGCGGCGCTCACTCTACGTCCAGCATGCCTGCTGGATGTTAACCGAGGACCCCCTCCGCGCGCCCCCGGTCAGCGCAGGTAGCCGTCCACCACCAGCTCGTCGACCGCCGCCAGGGTGCGGTTGCGGACCCCGGCGACGTCGGTCCCGAGGAGCTGGGCCACCGACCCGATGATCTGCTCGAGGCTGAGCTCACCATCGCAGGCACCGAGGACGGCGGCGGTCTCGGTGTCCACGCTCCGGGCCCGGCGGAACCCCCGTTGGCGACGCAGCACGATGTGCTGCGGGTCCGCCTCGCCGGGCGTCCCGGTGGTCTCCTCGATCACGTCGTCGGCCAGTTCCCAGTGCCGGCGCAGGATCTCCTCGTCGCTGAGCCGGGTGATGAGGTCGACCGCGTCGAGCTCGGCCCCGAAGGCCGGTCCGATGGGCTGTTCGACCCCGTACGGCCAGTCCTCGATCCGCACCTGCGGCTCGTCGCGCCCCGCCCGGTGCAGCACCAGCCAGCCCATCCCCACCGCCTCGATCCCCAGCGCGGCGAAGTAGTCCAGCCACCGCGCGTAGCGGGCCCGGTAGCCGTCGGTGCCCGCCAACCCGGCGTCGGCCAGCCAGAGCTCGACGTACTCGGCCGGGTCGAGGGTCTCGCGCTGCACGATGTGCGCGTCGCAGCCGGTGCCCGCGACCCACCCGGCCAACCGGTCCTGCCAGTCCTGGCCGTCGAGGTGGGCCCAGTTGCCCAGCACCTGAAGCAGACCACCCTCGGCGAGGTGGTCGGCCCCGCGGCGTACGACGTGCTCCACCAGCCCGTCGCCGCTCTGGTTGCCCTCCCGGTAGGTCAGCCGCTCGGCGTCAGGACTGGGCGGGGACATCACGTACGGCGGGTTGGAGGTGATCAGGTCGAAGTGCTCCCCCGCGACCGGCTCGTAGAGGCTGCCGAGACGCAGGTCCACCTCGACGGCGTTGATGCCGGTGGTCAGCCGGGCGAGCTCGATCGCCCGCGGGTTCAGGTCGGTGGCCACCACCGAGGCGGCGTGCCGGGCCAGGTGCAGGGCCTGCACCCCGCAGCCGGTGCCCAGGTCGAGGGCGCGCTGGACGGGCCGTCGTACGGTCAGCTGGGCCAGGGTGGTCGACGCCGGGGAGACCCCGAGGACCCAGTCGGGCCGCATCGGCGCGCTCAGGGTGTCCAGGTTGGGTGACAGATCGGAGACGATCCAGCCGGCCGCCCCGTCGTCGCTGGCGTACGGGCGGATGTCCACCGCGGCGGTGATCCTCCCGGCGTGCTCGGTCAGGATGCCCGCCTCGACCAGGGGTGGGACCAGACCGGGCAGGGCTGCCTCCACCGCGGACTGTGGCACCTCGCGCTGCAACGGCCAGAGCAGGGTCAGCGCCGCCAGCGGGTCGAGCCGGTCGGCTATCGCCCGCACCGCGGCCACGGTGCTGTTGCGCCCCAGGGCGCGGTGCGCGGGCTCCCCGATCAGCCCGACCACCGCATCCACGGTGTAGTCGTGGCCGGTGAAGGCCGCCGCCAGGTCTCGGCACTCGATGTCGCTCAGCACCGGGCCATCCTGCCTCAGGGTGATCTGGAGACGGTTCTGATTCCGACTCACCCGTCGGACCGAAACGCCGGCTCGGCGGCGTGCCGAGGCCACGGGTGAGTCAAAACCAGAGAGCCGCCCTTTGACGAGCTCAGGGAGCAGGGAGGCGGAGCAGCGGGCGCAGTGTCTCCAGAACCGCCGGGTCCTCGATGGTGGAGGGGACCGGCCCGGGGCGCCCGTCGGCGATCTCCCGCATGGAGCGGCGCAGGATCTTGCCCGACCGGGTCTTGGGCAGCGCCGCAACCACGTCGACCTGGCGCAGCGCGACCACGGCCCCGATCTCGGAGCGGACCAGGGCCACCAGCTCCACGGCCAGCTCGGCCTCGTCACCCGCGTAGCCCGCGCGCAGCACCACCAGCCCCCGGGGCACCTGACCCTTGATCTCGTCGAACACCCCGATCACCGCGCAATCCGCCACGGCCGGGTGCGAGGCCAGCACCGCCTCGATCTCCCCGGTGGACAGCCGGTGGCCGGCCACGTTGATCACGTCGTCGGTCCGACCCATCACGTAGAGATAGCCGTCTTCGTCGGCGTAGCCGCCGTCACCCGACACGTAGTAACCCTCGAACGTGGACAGATAGCCGCTGACGAACCGGTCGTCGGCCCCCCAGATCGTGGACAGGGTTCCCGGGGGCAGCGGCAGCCGGAGGGCGATGCTGCCCTGCTCACCGGTGGACTGCTCGCGACCCTGGGCGTCGAGCACCCGGACGTCGAAGCCAGGTACGGGCACGCTGGGCGACCCGGGTTTCAGGGGCATCGGCTCCAGCCCGCGCAGGTTGGCCGCGATCGGCCAGCCGGTCTCGGTCTGCCACCAGTGGTCCACGACCGGGACGCCCAGGTGTTCGGTGGCCCAGGCGTACGTGTCCGGGTCCAGCCGCTCCCCGGCCAGGAACAGGGTGCGCAGCGAGCTGAGGTCGTGGGCCCGGATCAGCTCGCCGTCCGGGTCCACCTTGCGGATGGCCCGCAGCGCCGTCGGGGCGGTGAACATCGCCTTCACCCGGTGCTCGGCCACGACGCGCCAGAAGGCCCCGGCGTCCGGGGTGCCGACCGGCTTGCCCTCGTAGAGCACGGTCGTGGCTCCGGCGAGCAGGGGTGCGTAGACGATGTAGGAGTGGCCGACGACCCAGCCGACGTCGCTGGCCGTGAACATCACCTCGCCGGGGCCGACGTCGTAGATGTTGTCCATCGAATAGGTCAGCGCGACCGCGTGACCCCCGTTGTCGCGGACCACGCCCTTCGGCTTCCCGGTGGTGCCGGAGGTGTAGAGGATGTAGAGCGGGTCGGTCGCCGCCACCTCGGCACAAACCGCCGGTTGGAACGAGCCCGGTCGCATCAACAGCGAAAGGTCGATGTCACGGGGCTCGACCAGCTCCGCCCTGAGCTGTTCCCGCTGGTGGATCACGCAGTAGTCAGGCTGGTGCGTGGCTCGGTCCAGGGCGGCGTCCAGCCGTGGCTTGTAGGGAACCACCCGGTTGGCCTCCAGCCCGCAGGAGGCCGAGATGACCACCTTGGGCCGGGCGTCGTCGATCCGGGTCGCCAGCTCACCGGGTGCGAAGCCGCCGAACACCACCGAGTGCACCGCCCCGATCCGGGCGCAGGCCAGCATGGAGATCGCCGCCTCGGGCACCATCGGCAGATAGATCAGCACCCGGTCGCCGGCCGTCACCCCCAGCTCGCGCAGTCCCCCGGCGAGCTGTGCCACCCGCTCCAGCAGCTCGGCATAGCTGTAGGTGCGCCGGGCACCGGTGATCGCGGAGTGGAAGATCAGCGCCGGCTCCTCGGCCCGGTCGTGGATCACGTGCCGGTCGAGCGCGTTGTAGCAGGTGTTCAGCACGCCGTCGGGATACCAGCGGTTCAGCGGTGCCGCCGAGGTGTCGATCACCTGCCGAGGGCGGGCGAACCAGTCGACCCGGCGGGCCTGCTCGGCCCAGAAGCCCTCGGGGTCGGCCAGGCTCCGCTCGTACTCCTCGCGGTATGCGCCCACGATCTGCTCCTCGCTGAGTATCCGGTGCGTTTCTGGCCCCAGCGTACGATCCGGCACGTGTCGGTCACACTCCTGGACAAGTCGCGCAAGGGCCTGGCCAAGGCTGTCCGCGACCGCATCGCCGGCCCCGAGTTCGAGGCCGCGCACCAGCAGATCTGGCACACCCCCGGGCCACGCTGGTTCACCGAGACCGACGCCATCTGGGAGGTGCACGCGGACACCGCCATGTTCATCGGCGGCATCCGCGCCCTGCTGCTGCAGTCCCTGCACCCGATGGCCATGCTCGGGGTCAGCGAGCACTCCGACTTCCGGGTCGACCCCTGGGGCCGGCTGCAGCGCACCAGCCACTACCTGGCGACCACGACGTACGGCACCATCCCCGACGCCGAGCGCAGCATCCGGATCGTCAAGGCCATCCACACCCGGGTGAAGGGGACGGCCGCCGACGGCCGGGACTATCGCGCCGACGACCCACAACTGCTGATGTGGGTGCACATCACCGAGATCGACAGCTTCCTGGCCAGCCACCAGACGTTCGGCCGGCGGCGGCTGTCGGACGAGCGGGCGGACGAATACGTACGCCAGACCGGTCTGGCCGCGGCCAAGCTCGGGGTGGTCGACCCGCCCCAGACCGTCGCCGAGCTGGCCGCGTGCCTGGCCGGCTACCGGCCCGAGCTGCGGCTGTCGGGGCCGGCGAAGGAGACGGCCGACCTGCTGCTGCGGACCCCGCCGTTGAGCGGTCCGGCTCGGCTCGGCTATCAGGTGCTGGCCACCGGGGCCATCTCGATCCTGCCGGCCTGGGCCCGGGCCGAGCTGCTGCTGCCGACCCTGCCCGCCTCGGACCGGGTGATCGCCCGACCCCTGGCCCGGTCAGCCCTGGCCACCATCCGGTGGGCGCTGGCCGACGACGCGGTCGTCTGAGCCGAGCACCCGCCAGGCGTGGCCATCCCAGGCAGATCGCGAGCACGGCCGCCCCGGTGACCGTGATGGCCCCGGTCGCCAACCGCCCACCGCCGACTCCGCGAACGCCCCCAGCACCCCGCTGCCGTACTGCCACCACGTGTACGCCGGCAGCGGCCCGACGGCCAGGTTCAGGGCGGTCAGGTGGGGCCAGGTCGGCCAGCACACGGCGGAGCACCAGCTGCCAGAGAGCGAACACCAGCAGGCCCAGGGCCAGGTCGATGGTGACCGGACCGCTGGCGGCGTCGGACCAGCCCGACCCCCGGTGCGGAGGAACGAAGTAGGGCAGGTCAGGGATCATCGACCCGATCACCAGGGCGGCCGGCCAGAGCCAACGACCTGAGCGACCCGCGGCGAGCGGCAGGACGCGAGCGCATGGCTGACGGTGAAGGGCACGGCGGGGCTCGACGGAAGTCGGACGAGCCCAGCCTTACGGGTCAGTTGCGCGGGTTCTCGTGCTGCGGCTGGTCCAGCGGGATCTGGACGGTGTCCTCCACCGCGGTCCCGACCGGGGTCGCACTGTCGGGCTCGTCGGCGATCGAGACCTGCCGACGACCGCTGATGGCCACCGCGACCACGATGACCGCGAGGGCGACCAGAGCGATGACGAAGCGCATGCCGCTCGGGGTCTCGCTCAGCGGAGACATGGCCACCACGGCCGGGGCGATCAGCACCGCCACCAGGTTCATCACCTTGATCAGCGGGTTGATGGCCGGGCCGGCGGTGTCCTTGAACGGGTCACCGACGGTGTCACCGATGATGGTCGCCTCATGGGCCAGGGAGCCCTTGCCGCCGTGGTGACCGTCCTCGACCAGCTTCTTCGCGTTGTCCCAGGCCCCACCCGAGTTGGCCAGGAAGACCGCCATCAGGGTGCCACAGGCGATCGCTCCGGCCAGGTAGCCGGCCAGGGCGGACGGCCCGAGGCCGAAGCCCACCGCGATCGGTGCCGCCAGGGCCAGCAGCCCCGGGGTGGCGAGCTCGCGCAGCGAGTCCTTGGTCACGATGTCGACGACCTTGCCGTACTCCGGCTTGGTAGTGCCCTCCATGATCCCGGGGATCTCCCGGAACTGGCGTCGGACCTCGTAGACCACCGCTCCGGCGGCCCGGCCGACGGCGCTGATGGCCAGGCCGGAGAACAGGAAGACCACGGCCGCACCCAGGATCAGACCGACGAGGGTCTGCGGCGCGAAAACGACGGCCTGGTCGGCGAACTGGTTGTAGCGATCGGCCAGCACGTCGCGGATGGCGTCGGTGTAGGACCCGAAGAGCGCCGTGGCCGCCAGCACCGCGGTGGCGATGGCGATGCCCTTGGTGATGGCCTTGGTGGTGTTGCCGACCGCGTCGAGCTCGGTGAGGATCTTGGCGCCCTCGCCGTCGACATCCCCGGACATCTCGGCGATGCCCTGGGCGTTGTCGGAGACCGGGCCGAAGGTGTCCATGGCCACGATCACGCCGACGGTGGTGAGCAGCCCGCATCCGGCGAGCGCGATGGCGAACAGACCGATGATCCCCGCACCACCGACCAGAAAGGCGCCGTAGACGGCCGCGGCGATGACGATCGCGGTGTAGACCGCGGACTCCATGCCCAACGAGATACCGGCCAGCACCACCGTGGCGGCACCGGTCAGCGAGGTCTTGCCGACATCGCGGACCGGGCGGTCCTCGGTGCCGGTGTAGTAGCCGGTCAGGGCCAGGATCACCGCGGCTAGCACGATGCCGATGATCACCGAGGCCAGCGCCACCACCCGCGGGTCGTCCACCGGGCCGCTGAAGGGCACGCCCTCGACCTGGAGCCGGGCGAAGCTGGAGGGCAGATAGGCGAAGGCGGCGATGGCGCAGAGCACGGCGGAGATACCGGCGCTGAGGTAGAAGGCCCGGTTGATGGTCTTGAGCCCGTTCTCACCCGCACGTGGCTTCATCAAGAAGATGCCGATCAGCGCCGTGACCACCCCGATGGCCGGCACGATCAGCGGGAAGACCAGGCCGTACTCGCCGAAGGCCGCCTTGCCGAGGATCAGGGAGGCGACCAGGGTGACGGCGTAGGACTCGAAGAGGTCAGCGGCCATGCCGGCGCAGTCGCCCACGTTGTCGCCCACGTTGTCGGCGATGGTCGCGGCGTTGCGCGGGTCGTCCTCGGGGATGTTCTGCTCGACCTTGCCGACCAGGTCGGCCCCGACGTCAGCCGCCTTGGTGAAGATGCCGCCGCCCACCCGCATGAACATGGCCAGCATGGCCGCTCCGAAACCGAAGCCTTCGAGGATGGTCGGGGCGTCGCCCTGGAAGATCAGCACCACGACCGCCGCACCCAGCAGCCCGAAGCCGACCGTGGCCATGCCGACGTGGGCCCCGGTGCGGAAGGCGATCTTCATGGCCGGGTTGCGACCTTCGCTGCGGGCGGCTGAGGCGACCCGGAGGTTGGCTCGAACGGCCAGCCACATGCCGAGGAAGCCGATCAGCGCGGACAGGAACGCACCGGCCAGGAAGGCGATGGAGCGGCCGATCTTGAGCGTGAGCTCGGCGAAGTCACCGTCACCGCGGGCCGGCAGAGCGAGCAGCAGGAAGAAGGCGACCACGGCGAACGGCGCCAGGGTCCGGAACTGACGCGTCAGGTAGGCGCTGGCGCCCTCCTGGACGGCCAGGGCGATCTCCTGCATCTTGGGCGTGCCGTCACCGGCGGCCAGCACCTCACGCCGGAAGCGCATGGCCATCACCACAGCCACCAGAGCGATGACCCCGACCACGGCGACCAGGGTCAGGTTGCCACCTGACAACGTGGTGACTTCCAAGGGGGTTGGAAGGACGGTCATTTCGGGGGGCCTCCTGATGCTTCATTGCTCAGCGCTGCGGTTGTACGCCTGTAGGAATCCTGTGCACGCGGCACGATCGATCGGCGAAGTCTAACCACATGCGCTACTGGTTTGCTCCATCCACGCGCGCCACGGACGGGGCCTCACCCGGTGCTCGGGCGATAATGATGGACATGATCGTCCTGGGCCTCGTCCTGCTCGTCCTCGCCGGCCTGCTCGGGGTCGCCATCGTGGTGAGCAACCCCGCCGTGCTGGGCCTGAGTCTGTTCGGTGCCCAGCTGCCGGTGACCATGGCGGGGCTGTTCTTCACCGGGGCCGGGACCATGCTGGCGGTGGTCCTCGCCCTCTGGCTCATCCATCGGGGCATCGCCCGGTCCCGCCGTCAACGCCGGGCCCGAAAGAGCCTGCCGGCCCCGGTGCAGCCGACCCCGGTTCAGGCGACCTCCACCCCCGCCACCCGGACCTCCAAGACCGCCATCGTGGCGACGGCGACGCACGCCACCGAGTCTGCAGCAGCCGGCGAAGCAACCCGGGGCGCACGCTCACTCGAGCCCGACCAATCCGGATCGTCCACCCCGGCCGAGCGCAGTGCTCTGCTGGCCGAGACGGACCAGCTCACCCGCGACGACCCGTCTCGATGAGTTTCTTCGAGATCTTCCAGCCCGGACTCGAACACCTCCGCAAAGAGAAGGACAGGTACAAAATGCTGGTCTCGAAACCCACCCACGGTGGCGGCGCCCCACTCGGGATCGACCTGGAGGCCGGTGTCGCGAAGATCAAGATCCCGGCACGGCCGGCCGCCGCCGAGGTCGAGGTCCCGGACGAACCGGCGGGCGCGGACTCTCCCACGAACCCGCCGGCCGGGCACCCGGCCACGCCGACGCCGGAGGAACCGGCGCCCGGGGCGTAGGTCCCGGCTGAGCCGGCACCAGTGGAGGTACCCCCGGGGGCCGGCCCGTCGAGTGACGAGCAGTGGTCGAAACCCCCCGTGTCAGCCAGGATTTCGGCACACTCAGCGCCAACAGACCGCCGTCGGCTCGGGATCCGGAGCAAACCCGGGACAGTTGCGCCCTGGTGCAGCCCCCACCCCTTGATGGTGGCCAGGTGGGACCGCCCGCAACGGCGGATCGCTCAGTACGGGCTCCGTTCGCTGACGGCACCGAGCCGACCGACCCACCAGTGGCGGCCCCGACCTCATCGCAACGGCTCGGCGTGCGCCTCGGCGGGCAGCGCCCTGGGCAGGCCGGGGATCCGGGTCCGGACGTCGACCTCGACCCGCACCGTGACCACGAAGTCGACCTCGTCGCCGACCCGGTCGCAGCGCGTCACGCGGGCCCCGTTGCCCCGGGCCGTACGCCGGGCCTGACCGCACCCGTCCGCACCCTGCTGAAAGGCAGCCGCCGCACTCAGGGCGGAGAGGTCAGCCGCCGCCCGGGCCCGGTGCTGGGCCACCAGGAACCCCGCGACCACCATGGCCGAGCCCGCCAGGACGACGACCACACCCATCAGACCGACCATGATCATGGTGGCCGAGCCGTGCTCGTCGGCGAACCTGCTGCCCGCCCCCACCGGGCGCCCGCCCCTCACCAGCCGCTGTCCGGCTCGGGGACGACCTGGGCCTGGGCCGACAGCGGCACCGTCACCAGCCAGTCCGCCAACGGCCTGGCCGAGAGCCGGACCGTGACGGTGACCAGCTCGCGCCGCCGCTCGACGATGACCGTGGCCCCCGCCGGAGCCGCAGCCTTGACCTTGCGCACCGCCGCCGCGTCGCCCCGCGCCGCCTGCCGAGCCACAGCTGCGGCCGTGTCCTCGCAGCGCAGCTGCATCACGATCAGGTAGATCCCCCAGCAGAGCATCGTCAACAGGGCCAGGGCGGCGAGGATGGTGACGGCCAGCTCGGCCGTCACCATGCCCCGCCGGTCGGCCCCAGCCCGGGTTCCCCGGTGCATCGGGCGGCCTCGAGCCCCGGCTCGCCGCCTACAGGCCCCGGGTGAAGGTCTTGATGATGGCCAAGATCACCTTGAGCAGCGCAGATTCGACGGGGCCGGCCGTGACCACCGCCAGCAGGACTCCGGCGATGGCGATCGCGGCGATGATGCCCACGGTCCACTCCGCGCTCACCATCCCGCGTTGCGTCCGCCGGGCCAAGGTGGTGTCCGGACCGGACGGCACCCGGCACAGCTCGGCGGTGGTGTCGCTGGTCACGGAATCGACCGTGGCCAGGTTGTTGTCTGACGACATAGGTGTTGCTCCTTCGTGTTTCGCACCGACCGGCGCGGCATCCCCTCGGATACGACAGGAGTCTGTGGACGGGGGGACCGGATCGTGCGGCCGTACGCGGATGTGTTGATGACGCTCCACCACCCGTCGACCGCTGTGGACAAGTAGCTTGACCCTGCGTGGCCGGGCAGTTCGCGTCACCGGGAGAACGCCTCGGCGACGGCGGAGACCACCGTGGGCACGACCCCGACGAGCATGAAGGAGGGGATGAAGCAGACCATCAAGGGCAGCACGCTGCGGACCCCCACCGCTCGCGCCCGGACCTGCAGACCCGCTCGCCGGCGTTCCCGGGCGGCCTGGGCGTGGCGCCGCAGACCCTCCACCATCATCGTGCCGGACTCGACCGAGCGAGCCAGGTCCACCGCGGCTGGGCCGAGCTCGGGATGGTCTTGGAGCGAACGCCAGGCGTCGGCGTCGGAGACCCCCAGTGCCGTCACCGCCAGCACCCGGCGCAGCTCGGCGGCCACCGGGTCGTCGCACGCATCCGACACCGCTGCACAGGCCGTCCGGACCGGCATCCCGGCGGCCAGGCAGGCCGCCAGCAGCTCGAGGGCCTGCGGGACCTGCCGCAGCAGGTCCTCTCTTCGTCGTCGGGCGGCCAGCGGCTCGAGCCAGCCCAGCCCCACGGTCGTGACGACGGCCAGGAAGGGAAACCCGACCCAACTCAGGGCGCCGGGGCCTGCGTCCAGTTGCGACACCCCGAGGGTCACCGCCGCGGCAGCCACCGAGCTCGTCAGCGCCCGCCGGGCCAGGGGCGCCGCATCGGGCCGACCCGCCAGCCTTCGTTCCCACCGAAGTCGGTGCAGCCCGGGGCCGTCGGTGACCGTGACCCGCCGGAGGGGTCGGTGGGACGCGCGCAGGAACAACCACGCCGCCAGTCCCGCGAGGCCGGCACTGACCCAGGCGGCCGGGACCCAGCCGAAGATCTCCGGGATCATCGGTGGACGGCGACCCGGTTGGCCAACAGCTCGATCCAGACCACCCCTGCCCCGGCGAGCAGCACACCGCCGAGCAGGCATCCCCAGCCGGCCGGGCCGCCCAGCAACCACCGGATGGGGTCGCCCCCGAGCAGGTAGCCCAGAGCGATCCCGCACCCCGGCAGCCCCGCCATGACCTTGCTGGTCGCCCGCGGTGACGCCAGCTCACCCGCGACGACAGCCCGCAGGGACTCGTCGGCGGACAGACTCGCCGCCACCTGTTCGAGGGTGGCCGCCAGTGGCGCACCGGTCTGGACACAGACCTGCCACGCCCGGCCGAGCTCGAGCAGTCCACCGTGGCCGGGTCGTCGGCCCTGGGTCCGCCACACCGCCGTGACATCACCCCCGACCGCCTGCACCTGACGGG
>JAABUN010007271.1_pt1 | contig 12092 bp, 9 predicted proteins | sample 5559311 | NCBI WGS metagenome assembly JAABUN01 (sample SAMN10711877, study PRJNA513370) | rock metagenome | isolation source: Antarctica rocks | place: Antarctica: Victoria Land, Siegfried Peak sud | reverse complement strand
AACCACACGCCCGGACCATCGGCCCGCCACGATCGGGACCACCGGCACCTTGTCAACCCCCCCGCACCACCCTACACTTAACCAACACTCCTCATGCCAACCGCCGCCATCCCGCCACCTCCACCACAGGGAGCGGTCCATCGAGGGCAAAGACATTCTCGCCCCGCTCACTGCCGACAGACCGACCACCCGCCGCATCGTCAGCGATCCCAGTCCGCGTAAGTTTCTGCATCATTTCTGGAGCATCTCTGGACCACCGGGCCTGGTGGCCGCACCTGGTGATGGACCCCGCGCTGCCCCGCCGTAGACGTCGTGGCCGCAGCCTCTAGCGCCGATGGTGGCAGATGCTCCCCGTCCAAGGGGACGGAAGGCCCGGCGCGGCGGGTATTATGCCCTTCACGGGTGCGAGCCTTGCGGGGCCTCAATCGGCAGACTTGACGAACCACTCGCCACTCCATATAATTAGCCAGCGCACCATCGCAGACTGCATCCTAGCCCTCAGCGCCTCGCAACCGCCGCACGGGGCGGCTCGTATATACAACGTCGTCCAGCGGTTCCATCGTGTCGGGGGAAGTACGTGGCTCGTCGGCTCCTACTCGCGCTCACCCTCGCCATCCTGCTCACCGGTGGCGTCGGCTTCCGATTCACCGGCATCGGCGGACCGCCCGCTAAAATCGCCGCTGCTGCCACCGCCGCGCCCACCAGCGCCCCGCCCGAAGCCATCACCATCCGCGACGCCGATCTCTTCATCTACGTCCCCGCCAGCGCCATCCAGGCCCAACCCGCGCAGATCCTCGTCACCATGCACGGCATGGGCGGAGACGGCCCCTCCTTCTGCCAGAACCTCCTCGCCGCCGCCGAGCGCAACGGCTGGATCATCGTCTCCCCCACCTTCAAATATCAGGACTACCGCAACCCCGAACTCGTCCTCCAGGACGATCTCGCCTTCCTGCCCAAGCTGCGCGCCATGCTCGACACCGTCCCCGACCGCACCGGCATCCAGACCCGCGACAAAGTCCTCCTCTACGGCTTCTCGCGCGGCGGGCAAGCGGTTCACCGCTTCGCCACCCTCTACCCCGAGCGCACCCTCGCCGTCGCCGCCGTCGCCGCCGGTTCCTACACCCTCCCGCTCCAAACCATGCTCGTCAACGGTCGCTCGCAAACCCTCGCCATGCCCTACGGCGTGGCGAACATGCGCGCCAAACTCGGCTCCGACTTCAATTACACCGCCTTCAAACAGATCCCCTTCCGCGTCTCCGTCGGCGGCAACGACACCAACTTCGCCGACACCCCGCGCGCCTGGGACACCTACCTCGGCACCACCCGCCCCGAGCGCGCCACCGCCTACACCAAAACCCTCCAGAACCTCGGCGTCGAAGCCAGCCTCGCCGTCTACAGCGGCGCGGGTCACCAGGTCACCCCTCAGATGCTCGACGACAACCTCGCCTTCCTCCAAAGCATCGTCGTCCGCAACCGCTTCCGCTTCGGTGCCGCCCCCGCCATCGCCGCCAATTCCTACGGCACCCTCATCGGCGCCACCGCCAACAGCCCCCGCTAGGGCCGAGCCGCGCTGCTGCTCGGCCCGATGAACGCCGTCTATCCAAGCACAACCGCCAACAGCCCCAACCATGACAAGGCCGCAGAAGCCTGTACGAGTTCAACTCGGGCCATTATTCAGTCAGCCGGTCAGCGCGCGAACATGATAACCACACCGCAATGACAAACCCGATACGTGCCCCCGCAACCATACACTTTCCCACCTTGTCCCCCCAAAGACGCAATGCCCCGACCCACGCGTGTGTGATTCAAAAGTTTGCGCGGCGATGGGCGCGGGTCTTGCCCCCCCACCTTGCCCCCAGTTCGCGCAGGCGGACTTCGTGGCGAGCCTTCAGCCGGGACGAAGGCAGAGCCCTGCGGGGCCTCAGTCCAACGGCCCCCCCGCGCCGTAATGTCGCCCCCACTCCGACAGTCCCCGCCTCCGACGCACAAACGTTTGAACCGCACCCGACCCACACCGTCTCCGCCACGCCCTACGCACACCGCCGCCGCGCGTGGGGGCGTATTGCATACCTCCCCACGTCGTCCTATCGCCCACCCTCGCGGCCCATCCCCAACCCTCCCCCCTATCACCCGAGTCGTCCCACCCCCATCTCAGCGGCCCACTCCGCTATACTCCCCACGACACCATCCCTCACCCTTCGACCTTTTCTCTTCGACCTTCGACCAGCGGGCCGCCACCCGCCCGCCCTTCGACCAACTCCCCCAGGAACCCCATGCCCTCCAAATCCCGCCCAAAACCAACCGGCGCCACCCCCGCCATCCTCGCCGCCGAGCGCGCCAACATCCCCTTCACCACCCTCGCCTACACCCACAACCCCGCCGCCCCCGCCTACGGCCCCGAAGCCGCCGCCGCCCTCGGCCTCGACCCCGCCACCGTCTACAAAACCCTCATCGCCGCCATCGACACCACCCGCCTCGTCGTCGCCATCATCCCCGTCACCGCGCGACTCAACCTCAAAGCCCTCGCCACCGCCGCAGGCGGCAAACGCGCCGACCTCGCCGACCCCGCCGCCGCCGAGCGCGCCACCGGCTACGTCCTCGGCGGCATCAGCCCCCTGGGCGCTCGTCGCCCCCTCCCCACCCTCCTCGATGCCACCGCCCTCACCCACCCCACCATCCACGTCAGCGCCGGGCGGCGCGGCCTCGAACTCGCCCTCGCCCCCAGCGACCTCATCGCCCTCACCGCCGCCATCGTCACCACCCTCACATAAACTCCAGGTCCCAGGTCCAAAGTGCCCTATGCTCGGGGGCCAAAGCCCAAGCCCAAACCGCCCTGCACGAAACCTCCGCAACCCCAGCCCACGCAGATCATCACCCCTTTGCCACTGTCCAAACTTTGGACATCCACACTCACGCCATCGCCTCCTCCCCCCATCCTCCGCCTCGCTCCTCCCAAGGGGGCGTCCCCCGTTGCGGTCGGACCGGGCAGCCGCACTCCCCCTCACCACCCGTTTTCCCCCCAGAATGAAGGCGGCGCGCGGCGGGGCCTCCGGCAGCGCGCAGCGGGGCCTCCGGCAGCGCGCAGCGGGGCCTGGAAGCCGGTCTGCGCCCCCACCCGCTATACTCCCCCCACGACCCTCGACCCCACCCTTCGACTTTCGACCTTCGACCTTCGACCCGGAGGCTCCCATGACCCTACCCACCGTCCTCGACGCCGCCTGGGAACTCGGACCCGGCCTCGTCGCCGATCGCCGCTACCTCCACCAGCACCCCGAACTCGCCTTCCAGGAAGAGAACACCGCCCGCTTCGTCGCCGAGAAACTCCGCGAGTACGGCATCGAACACACCACCGGCGTCGCCACCACCGGCGTCGTCGGCCTCCTCCACGGTCGCGCGCCCGGCAAAACCGTCCTCCTGCGCGCCGATATGGACGCCCTCCCGATCGACGAACTCAACGACGTCCCCTACAAATCCACCACCCCCGGCGTCATGCACGCCTGCGGCCACGACGCCCACACCACCATCCTCCTCGGCGTCGCCCGCCTCCTCTCCCAACGCCGCGACGACTTCACCGGCACCGTCAAATTCATCTTCCAGCCCGCCGAAGAAGCCCCCCCGGCGGCGCGCAGCCCATGATCGCCGCCGGTGTCCTCGACAATCCCCGCGTCGATGCCGCCTTCGGCATCCACATGGCCCAGGACCTCCCCGGCGGCACCATCGGCATCTGCCCCGGCCCCATGGCCGCCGCGCCCGACAGCTTCAACGCCCGCATCTGCGGCCTCGGCGGCCACGCCGCCGCCCCCCATCACAGCATCGACCCCGTCGTCGTCGCCGCCCACTGCATCGTCGCCCTCCAAACCCTCGTCAGCCGCGAGGTCAACCCCCTCCGCCAGGCCGTCATCACCGTCGGCGTCCTCCACGCCGGCACCGTCCGCAACATCATCCCCCAGGAAGCCACCCTCGAAGCCACCGTCCGCACCTTCGACCCCGCCATCCGCCGCGACCTCGCCGCCCGTATCCCCGCCCTCATCACCGGCATCGCCGCCGCCATGCGCGCCACCGCCGAGATCGACTACGAACTCGGCTACCCCGCCCTCGTCAACGACGCCGCCCTCAGCGACCTCGCCCGCGACGCCGTCACCGACCTCCTCGGCCCCGACCACGTCGTCGCCAGCGAGCCCGGCATGTTCGGCGAAGACATGGCCTACTTCCTCCAGCGCGTCCCCGGCTGCTTCTTCGTCGTCGGCTCCAACAACCCCGCGCGCGGCCTCATCCACGCCCACCACCACCCCCGCTTCGACATCGACGACGAAATCGCCCTCCCCACCGGCGTCGCCGCCCTCACCACCGTCGCCCTCCGCTACCTCAATAACTAACCCCCCGCCCGCCCGCCCCGCCCCCGCTTCCCGGACACCCTCCAGCCGGGGCGGGGCGCAGCGGCACATCGGCAGGGGGCCGACCGGCCCCGCCTCCCTACCAACTATGCGCCAGCTATGCACAGGCGGTCCATACTCACGCCAACGCCCGGACGCAACCGCCATACAGCGGGCCAAAGCCGGGCCAGAGGAGGACGTATGCGACACCGTTACCTCGGCGCACCGCCCCCACCCACCATCCCCCCGCACGGCGACCATCGGCTGCGCCGCGCCCTGCTCACGCTCGCGCTGCTGACCACCCTCATCGGCGCCCTGCCGCCCAATGCAGCCACCACGGCGGCCGACCAGGAGTTCGTCGTCGTCTCGCGCGGCCAGAATGGCTTCGGCGAACTGGGCGACGGCACAACCCGTATCCGCACCACCCCCGTCATCGCCATCGGCATGGGCGGCAGCGCCATCCTCAGGGGCGTCACCGCCCTCTCCGCCGGCGGCGTCCACACCCTCGCCCTCCGCACCGACGGCACCGTCCTCGCCTGGGGCGACAACAACCGCGGCCAACTCGGCCGCACGGATGCCCAATACCGCAGCACCGTCCTCGCCCCGACCATCGTCATGGGTCTCGATGGCGGCGGCACCCTGCGCGGCGTCGTCACCGTCGTCGCCGGCTCCGCTCACTCCTTCGCCCTCCGTAGCGACGGCACAGTCGTCGCCTGGGGCGACAACGATCATGGTCAACTCGGTGACGGCACCACGACCGAGCGCCACGCCCCGGTCGCGGTCAAGGGGCTCGGCGGCGGCGGCCTCCTCGACAACGTCCGGTCGGTCGCCACCTACAGCGGCACCTCGATCGCCCTCCGCAACGACGGCAGCGTCGTCGCCTGGGGCGACAACACCTATAGCCAGCTCGGCGACGGCACCACGATCGAGCGCCACACCCCGGTACTCCTCCGTGGGGTCGAGGGCGAGCGCACCCTCGGGGGCATCGTCGCCGTCGCCGCCGGGAGCACGCATCTGGTCGCGCTGCGGGGCGACGGCACCGTCGTCGCCTGGGGCGACCATACCTACGGCCAATTGGGCAAAGGTGCCCCGTCGGACTCCGGCAGCAACCTCCCGGTCGCGGTCGTCGGCACGAACGGCAGCGGCCTCCTCCGCGACATCGCGGCGATCAGCGCGAGCGGTGCCTCCACCCTCGCCCTGCGGCGCGACGGCACGGTCGTCGGTTGGGGCGACAACCACTGGGGCCAACTGGGGGTCGGCAATCGCGGCAGCAACAACACCCCGACCGATGTCCACGCCGTCGGCGACATTGGTCTCCTCGGCGGCATCGCCGCCATCGCCATCGGGGGCGACCACAGCCTCGCGCTGCGCGCCAACGGCACCGTCCTCACCTGGGGTTCGCGCTCCCTCGCCGCGCTGTCCAGCCCGCAGGACAGCGACACCATCCCCGTGCCGCTCCTGGCCGTCGGCGGGGCCGGCCCGCTCACCGGGGGCAACGCCATCTCCGCTGGCGGGAGCCACGACGCGCTCCTGGTCGCCGTGCCGCGCCCCCCATCGTGCGGCCGCTTCGGCGACGTCCTCGTCGGCGACCAAGCCTGCGTCGCCATCGAGGGCCTGGCCGCGCGCGGCGTCATCCGGGGCTGCGATCAGGATGCCAGCCCGCCCCTCTTCTGCCCGGACGACCCGACCGCACGCGCCCAGATGGCCGCCCTGATCGCCCGCGCCGTCGGCTGGGACGCCGAAAACCACGCCACCGCCTTCCCCGACCGCTGCCTCGCGCCCGGCAACTGCATCGACGACGCCCTTTGGCGCAACGTCGGCACCCTCCAGTTCCACGGCGTCGCCAAAAGCTACCCCGATGGCACCTACAACCCCTTCGACAACGTCCTCTACGCCCAAGCGATCTCCTTCATCACCCGCGCGATGGTCAAGAAGGGCTACTGGACCCAGGCGACGCTCGACATCAACAGCACGTATTACGCCGTCCCGTCGAGCAGCGGCCACCGCCTCGACCTGATCACCTATCTCAAGTACGCCGGGCCAGTGCCGGGGACAACGAGCCGGACCGACCCCTTCGCGGAGTGGGACCAAGTCACCACCCGCGCCTGGTTCGCCCGCGCCCTCTGGCAAGCCCTCAAGGACCGCTGAAACGTGTCCCCAGTCGCCAGGCCACCAGTCATCGGCCGCCAGCAGCGCTTCGTCACCGGCACAGCGCCGCCATATCACCCCCACACCACTTCCCCAAAATGCTAAACTCCCCCCTACCAAATCGCCGCACGACACCGCACGACACCGCACCAACCCCCGAGCGCGAACCATCGAGCGCGAACCCCCGAAACAGCGGAAGGAGCAACGATGGCGACGACCCTGTCTTTGCGCGACGAGATCGGCGAGTGGGAACCGGAACTCATCGCGACCCGCCGCGACCTCCACATGCACCCCGAATTGGGCCTACAAGAAGTGCGGACCAGCGGGATCGTCGCCGACCGCCTCCGCGCGATCGGCTTCACCGACGTCCGCACCGGCCTCGCGGTCACCGGCGTGAAAGCCGTCCTCCAGGGCGGCAGGCCCGGCAAAACCCTCCTGCTCCGCGCCGACATGGACGCCCTCCCGATCGAAGAAGAGACCGGACTCGAATTCCGCTCCCAGACCCCCGGCACCATGCACGCCTGCGGCCACGATGGCCACACCTCCATGCTCCTCGCCGCCGCCCGCGTCCTCTATAACCGCCGCGACACCCTCCCCGGCACGATCGTCTTCTGCTTCCAACCCGCCGAGGAAGGCGGCGGCGGCGCGCGGAAAATGATCGACGAGGGCGTTCTCGCCAACCCCGACGTCGACGCCGCGATCGGCCTCCACCTCTGGTCCCCCCTGCCCGTCGGCACGGTCATGGCCCTCGACGGCCCCACCATGGCCGGCGTTGACGGCTTCCGCGTGAAGATTCAGGGACGCGGTGGCCATGGCGCGCTGCCTCACACCACCATCGACGCCCTGCTGATCGCCGTCGAGTGCATCGCCGCCCTGCAAACCCTCGTCAGCCGCGAGGTCGACCCCCTCGCCTCCGCCGTCGTCACCGTCGCCACCCTGCACGCCGGCGGCACCGCCATGAACATCATCGCCGACAGCGCCACCTTCGGCGGCACCGTCCGCTGGTTCGACGCCAAGACCGGCGACCAACTCGCCGAGCGCATCCCCCAACTCCTCGAAGGGGTGGCCCGCGCCTTGCGCGGCAGCGCCGAGGTCACCTACATCCGGGGCGGCACCCCCACCGTCAACGACCCGGCGGTCGCCGCCATCGTCCGCGAGGCCGCCACCGCCGTCGTCGGGCCGGACCACCTCATCGCCGGGCCGCAGATCATGGCCTCCGAAGACTTCGCCAACTTCACCCGCGCCATCCCGTCCACCTTCTTCTTCGTCGGCGCGGGCGACGCGGCGACCGGCAAAATCTACGACCACCACCACCCCAAATTCGACCTCGACGAACGCGCCCTGGCCCTCGGCGTGGAAGTCATGGCCGACAGCGCCATCCGCTGGCTCGAAGCCAACGCCACCTGAGCGCGACACATGTCTGCACTCGGCGGTGGCAGCCGCTGTGATTCGAGCGCGATTGCCACGCAGTCATGGTGTGGTCGGGCGCACAATCCCGCACCCTTCCTGCCGCTTCTGCCCTAGCTGTTCTTCTTGACGACGGGTGCAGATGCGCAAGCAGACTGCCCGCGCGCCCGCCAGTTTTCACCGTGGAGGTTGGAGGCGTATGCGCAACACGGTTCGCCAACGTGTTCTCGTCGTTGTGCTCCTCGCGCTCCTGCTGCCGACGATGTCCCCGGTTGCTGCCGCCACGCCCGTGCCCAGCTACTACACCCTCACCGAATTGGGCACCCTCCCAGGGGCGACCGAGGCGGCCGCCCTGGCGATCAACGATCGCGGACAGACGGTGGGCTACGTGGGCATCGACCGCACCAGGTATGTGGGCTACCTCTACGATAACGGCCAGACCCAGGATCTCAGCGCGTTCGGCCTCAACCTCGCATACGGCATCAACAACAACGGGCAGATCGTCGGCGGGTCCGCGCTCCTCAGCGGCGGGACGACAACCTCGCTCCTCCCGGCCCAGGATGGTACGGACTTCTTCGCCCTGGCACTCAACGACAACGCCCAGATCGTTGGGGACAGCGATCCCAATCGGCCCGCGAACAGCCAACCGCTCCTCTGGCAGCAGGGGACGATCACGTCGTTGCTCCCGGGGAGGCACGGGCGTGCCACGGACATCAACAACGCTGGTCAGCTTGCGGTGACGGAAAATATCGCCTTCGACCAGTATGGTGCGGTCCGACGCTCAGTCGCCTACCGCTTCGACCTCGCGACGGGGCAGTTGACCGATCTCCAGGCGCAGATCGGCTCGACCGATCCAATCATTAAGAGCGGTGCCAGCGGGATTAACGAGGCCGGACATATCGTTGGCTTCGCCTCGACGGGCCAACGCTCCCTACCCGTGCTGTGGCGCGATGGCCAGGCGATCGATCTGGGCGGCTTCGGAGCGGCGAGCGGGATCAACGATTCCGACCAGATCGTCGGCTCGTCGAGTAACGGACGCGGGCTTCAGGCCGCCCTCTGGCGCGACGGCCAGCGCTTCGACCTCAACGCCCTGATCCCGCAGGGGACGGACTGGCAGCTGACGCAGGCGCTCGCCATCAACAACGCCGGGCAGATCGTCGGGATCGGCACGCGCGCCGACCTGCGGCTGCGCGCCTTCCTGCTCACCCCGCGCTTCCGCGACCTGCCGCCCGGCCATCCCTCCCGCGACGCCATCCTCGCCCTGGCCGATCGGGGCATCATCCAGGGTTACGGCGACGGGCGGGTCGGTGCGGACGATCCGGTGCTGCGCGCGCAGTCGGCGGGCCTCATCGCCCGCGCGGGCGGCTGGGACACCGAAGACTGGCCCGACACGACCTTCCCCGATCAGGGGGCCGTGGACGACGTCCTCTGGCGCACCGTCCGCACCTTGGCCCACTACCGGGTCGCACTCGGCTACAAGGACGGGACCTACGACCCGACCGGGGAGGTGCTGCACCAGCAGGTGGTCCTCTTCATCGCCCGGGCGCTGATCGCCAAGGGCTACTGGGTCGAGCAGTCGGACACCAATCCCTATCCCAACCTGCCGAACACGACCGACCGCGAGCAGGCCGACCGCCGCGCCGTCGCCACCTACGTCCACTACGCCGGGGCCGTCCCGGATCGACCGGTCGGCCAGTCGTGGGCGGACTGGGACCGGTCGGCCACGCGGGGCTGGTTCGCCCAGGCCCTCTGGCAGGCGCTCCAGACCGTCCCTTCTCCAGCCAGCACACGGTGATGTCGGCATCGCGCGCGAAGAGCGACCACTGCAGCCAGTCGTAGCCGACCGCTCGTCACGCCTACGGGACGATGTTCACGGGTACACTGTGCCCTTCACAGGTACGAGCAAAGCGGGGTTGGGGAGTGGTCGCCCACCCACCTCAGCCCCCCAGTCCCCGGAGGGGGGCCCCGCTGCGCTCTGCCGTAGGCCCCGCTGCGCACTGCCGTAGACGTCGTGGCCGCCGCCCCACTCCCGTCTCAGTCCACGGAACACCGCCCAAAGGACAACATCATGCGTATCCGCGATGCCACCCCCGCCGACCTGCCCGCAATCATCCCCATCTTCCGCGCCATCGTCGCCAGCGGCGAAACCTACGCCTACCCAGAAAACCTGGACGACCAGGCCATCGCCGACCTCTGGCTGGAACCAGCGCCAGGCCGATGCATCGTCGCCGTGACCGACACCGGACTCATCGCGGGCACCGCCAAGATGGGCCCCAACAGGCCAGGCCGTGGCGCGCACATCGCCACGGCCAGCTTCATGGTCGCGCCCACCGCCCAGGGCCAGGGCATCGGTCGCGCTCTCGGTACCGAAGCCCTCCTCTGGGCCCGCGAGCAGCACTTCCAGGGCATGCAGTTCAACGCCGTCGTGGCCACCAACACCGCCGCCATCCACCTCTGGCAAGCCTTGGGCTTCACCATCATGACCACCATCCCCGCCGCCTTCGAGCATCCCCAGCACGGTCGCGTCGGCCTGCACATCATGTACCAGCCGCTCTGACCTCGCCGCCCCCACGCCCGCCCATCGCCTCCGCCTCCCCCCCTCGTCTTCTCCCCCAAAACTGAAGGCAGAGCGCAGCGGGGCCGGGGGCCAGGGGGCGACCCCACGCCATCCCACCCCCCATACGCATCAAGCTAAAGCATTCGTCGCAGCAGCACAGGCGAATTTGCTGGCCTGCGGTCCGTCCTGCGCCCACAGACGGTGGCCGGTCTGGCTCGTGACGTCTGCTGTGACCGCCCTAACCGGGCCAAAATCCTTCGCTTGATGCGTATGCCCCACGCCATCCCACCCCCCACCCCCGCTCCTCGTCCCCTGCCCCCTTACGCCTTACGCCTTACGCCTTACGCCCCCGCCCGCTCATACGCCGCACACAACATCCCGAAATACGTCGGTGCCTCGTACGCCAGGAACTCCCCCCGCCACCCCTCGCCAAGCGCGCCGTGCAGCAGCACCATCTGCCAGAAACTATCCGCCTTCGCCCGTCCGACGAACGCCGGATCGAAGTCCAGCAACCCTGCCAGATTATTCGCCTTCACCAGCGCCACGACCCGATTGTCATACTCCGCCGACGCTGCCTCGAACCCATACGGCCCGCTCGCGAGGTGGCCGTGACCGTGGTCCGCGCTCGCGACGAACGCCACCCGCTTGCCGCTCGCCGCCGCCGCCTCGGCCAGCGCCCGCCCCGCCCGCACATGCATCTCCACCGACAAATCGCGCGCCGGGCTGACCACCACCACCGGCACCTGCGGCGCATCGCGCCCGCCCATGAACCAGTACGGGATCAGCACCCCCCAATCGATCGGCGCGGTCGCGGTCGCCTGATCGTTGCCCCCATAACTGATCCCCACCGCCGGGATCCCGGCCCCCTTCAGCGCCTCGAGCGCCGCCCGCCCCAACGCCCGATCCGTCGGCCCGCGCAGTTCGATCGACTCCTTGGTCCACTCGGACAGCGAACCCTGCACCGTCCCCGCCATCACGACCGCCATCGCCCCCTCGACATGCACATTGTGCGGCGTACAAATAATCACCGCCTCCGGGCGCGCGGCCACGAAGCGCCGCCCCAACTCCACCATCGCCTCCTGCGTCGCCGTCGCCAACGCGCGCTCGTCCGGCGGGCACGCCTCCGGAATCGCCAGATGACCGTGCGGCGCGATCGCCCCAAACACAATGCCACTCATCCCGTCACTCCTCCATACAAACCCTACCCCCGCCCCAACGGCGAAAGCCCATCCTGCCGCCATCGCGACCCAAACCCATCGCGCCGCCCACGCCGCTGTATGCAAACGGCCCCGCCCGGTGTTATACCAGATAGCGACGGCACCGCCGCACCGCCACCACCGCACCACGCCCGCCCGCCACCCACCAGCCCTGCCACCGCCACCGCCGCACCGCCGCATCACCACGCACCGTCATCGCCCACCAGCCCATCCACCGCCTCCCACCCCAGCCCCTTCCCCCTCTCCCTCGGATGGGCAGAGGGGGTGGCGAGCCGCAGCGACGCCGGGGGTGAGGGTCCCCCGCCGCCGCACCCCCACCCTGCCACCCCACACCAAGGAGCCCACCCATGTCCACCCCCGCCACCGCCCCTGAAATCCCCCCCGCCCGCG
>JAABUN010007270.1_pt1 | contig 12093 bp, 13 predicted proteins | sample 5559311 | NCBI WGS metagenome assembly JAABUN01 (sample SAMN10711877, study PRJNA513370) | rock metagenome | isolation source: Antarctica rocks | place: Antarctica: Victoria Land, Siegfried Peak sud | reverse complement strand
CGACCGGTCCCACGAACTGGGGGTCGCTCCGGTGACGCCGGCCGTCGGTGCCGCACTCACCGTGCTTGCTGCGGCCTCCAAGGCCACGACGGCCGTGGAGGTAGGAGCGGGCGCCGGCGTTTCCGGCGTCTGCCTGCTACGGGGCCTCGGCCGCAACGCCGTCCTGACCACCATCGACTCCGACGTGGACCACCTGCGCGCCGCTCGTGAGGCGTACTCGGAAGCGGGCATCCCGTCGAACCGCACGCGCACCATCTCAGGACGCGCGGCGGACGTGCTGCCGCGACTCACCGACGGGGCGTATGACCTGGTGTTCATCGACGCCGACAAGCCCGGGCTGCCAACGTACGTCGAGCAGGCGACGCGCCTGCTCAAGGACGGAGGCATCATGATCGTCAACGATGCCCTCGACCAGGATCGCGTCGCGGAGCCGGCCGTGCGGGAACAGTCCACCAATACCCTCCGACAGGTCGGCAGGATGATCCGTGAGAACGAGGCCCTCGTGTCGGCCCTCCTGCCCACCGGTACCGGACTCCTGCTGGCGGTCAAGCAACGCCCCTGACGTCCAATGCCCTGACGTCGGATGGCAGGGGCACACTCTCGTACGACCCTGATCGCGACGCCGGTCGGCAGGTGAACGCTGGTGGGGTGGTCGCGACCTAGGTCGTGACGGTCAGCAGACAATCCTTGAGCTTGCCGGCCTCTTCGGCGTTGAGTTCGACGACGAGGCGACCGCCGCCGTCGATCGGCACCCTCATGATGAGACTGCGCCCCTCCTTGGTGACTTCCATCGGTCCATCGCCGGTACGCGGTTTCATGGCAGCCATGGGGGGTGTCCCTTTCAACAGGGCGCAGCCGCGATCAGCGGCAGCGCGACAGTAAACTGTGCCCGTCCGGAGGCCCGATGAAAGGTCCGGCGGCGCACGTCATCCCCTTCATTATTCAGTACAAGCCCTGCACCTGCTAATTCTGCTGCGGCGTGGATCACACTCAGGGCGGGTAGTCCCCGTCCGGCCCCGACGGGGTCCAGGCCCAAAGCCACTCCACCCACAGGAACTGCAGCGCCACGGACACCGGCAGGAACACCCAGAGGAGCCGCCTCTCGCGGACGCTCGCGATGGCGAGGGCCAGTGGGAATAACGGCAGCAGGATGCGCCACGTGCTCGACTGCGGATCCCAGAATGCGGCGAGGTACAGCAGGTAGCCGATACACCAGGCGACGAGAACCGTCCCGAGGGAACGGACGGACGGCGCGAGGAAGAGCCCGAGCGCACACAGCACGAGGGCCGCGACGACGAGCGCTCCGGCAGCCGGACCCAGGATCGCGGCCGGCACCTCGAACCATGGTCGGAAGGGAGCCAGCGCCTCACCCCTCCACGCGGTCTCCGTCGCGACGTAGGCATCGCGCCGACCCGCGACGATCCAGGCGATGAGGGGCCAGGCGACGGCGCCGAGTGACGCAACCACCCCGAGCAGGAACAGCGGCAGCGACCGACGTGCGGTCTCCCCGCGTCGGTCGCGCTGACCTCCGTCACGGCGTGCCGTCCAGACGGCGTGGAGGAACAGGATGCCCACCGCGATGGCGAAGGGCACCCCGGCCGGACGGGCCAGGCACATGAGCACGACGACGGGCATCGCCAGGTAGTACCGGTGCATTGACACGAGGTACAGCGCCGACGCGAGGAGAAGCAGGTGCAGGGACTCCGCGTAGGGCACCTGCAGGATGGCGGCGACGGGGGCGAAGGATACGACGGTGATACCGGCGAGGGATGTCCGATGACCGGCCCGCAGCCGGAACAGCCGGTAGATCACGAGCATCGCACCGGCGGCCGATGCGATCGAGACGGCAGGCCCGAGGACACCCCAGCCCAATCCGGTGGCGAGGTCGAGAAGCCGGACGAGACCGGGATAGAGCGGATAAAACGCCCACTGATTGTGGCTCACGATCCCCAGCGCGTCCACAGGCAGTTCCGACGGATAACCCTCCATGAAGATGCGCTCATACCAGCCGCTGTCCCAGTAGTTGATGAACGTGCCGTAGCTCGGGGCCGGCCCGGACCACGGACTGGTCCCCTGCCGAGCAGCGACCAGCAGGAGGATCGTCGCGGATACGATTCGCCCGGCGATGAAGACGGCCAGGACCTGAATACTCCAGTGAGCCATCCGGCGCGTGGACCGCCCCGTCACGGCGGCAGCCGCACGGCTCACGCGAGTGCGGGGGCGTCGCAGGGCACGACGACGGAGGACGGGACGTCGGCATCAATACCGGCATCAGCATCAGCATCAGCATGGTGAGCGGAGGCGGTGCGCACCCAGCAGTCGGCGAGGTGGTCGTCGGCAAGGCCCGTGGCCTGCATCATCGCGTACGCCGTCGTCGGGCCTACAAAGCGGAAGCCGAGCCCGCGGAGTTCACGCGCCAGGGCCGTGCTCTCCGGCGTGATCGCCGGGACGTCCGCGAGCGTGGCGGGGGCCGGGCGCCACGCGGGGCGATGACTGTCGAGGACCGACCCGAGAGTGATCCCCTCAGGGAGGGCGAGCAACGCTCGCGCGTTGCCGATGGTCGCCTCGATCTTCTGCCGGTTCCGGACAATCCCGGCGTCGCCCAGGAGCCGCTCGACGTCATGCGAGCCGAACGCTGCCACCTCTCCGGGGTCGAAGCCTGCGAAGGCCCTGCGGAACGCCTCCCGCTTCCGCAGGATGGTGATCCAGCTCAGCCCGGACTGGAATGCCTCGAGGCTCAATCGTTCGAAGAGCGGTGCCTCTCCGCGGACGGACCGGCCCCATTCCTCGTCGTGGTAACGCTCGTACTCCGCGCTCGAGACAGCCCAGCCGCAGCGCAACCGGCCGTCCGAGCCCCCCACGGCGCCGCTCATCGCCCGGCGCTCGCCGCGAGCTGCGAGCGCAGGTCCCTGATGACGGCGTCACGTTCCTCGAGGGCGACGGCGAGACGGTCGAGGACCTCGTCCACCTGATCCATGCGGTAACCTCGCAGCCCGAGGCCGAACCGGATCGCGTCGATGTCGCGGACGGTGGGAGTCGCGGGCAGGAGGACCGGCGGAAGGCTCGCCACCGGCTCGACCAGCCCGACGCCGTCACGGGGGGCAGGCAGGCCCTCCCCGCCGTCGTCCTCCGCCGTGTGCTGAGCTCCGGGAACGGTAGCCCTGCGGGACACCGCTCCCCACCGCTGGCGCAACGCCGGTGGGGTTCGCCCTGAAGCGAGCACGGCGGTCCCGCCCACCAGCAGGATGGCGAGGATCACCAGAAAGATAGTCACACGGCAATGGTGCCAGAGTCGCGCCCGCGCGAGGCTCAGGAGGAGTGCTCGTGCCCCGCCGACGCCGCGACGATCCGCACGGCCTCCTCCGCGGTGTCGACCAGCTGCAGCAGGGAGAGGTCCTTCTCCGAGACGGTGCCCACGGAGAGCAGCGTGCCCTCGATCCAATCGATCAGCGGCCGCCAGTAGTCGACGCCGATGAGGACGATCGGAAAGGAGGTGACCTTTCCCGTCTGGACGAGCGTCATCGCCTCGAACAGCTCATCGAGCGTGCCGAAGCCGCCGGGCAGCACGACGAATCCACTCGCGTACTTGACGAACATCGTCTTGCGGGCGAAGAAGTACCGGAAGTTGATCCCGAGGTCCACCCACTCGTTCATGCCCTGCTCGAACGGCAGCTCGATACCGAGTCCCACCGAGACGCCGCCCGCCTCGCAGGCGCCCTTGTTGGCGGCTTCCATGGCTCCCGGGCCTCCACCGGTGATGACGGCGTAGCCCGCCTCGACCAGCCGCCGCCCCACCTCCTCGCCGATCCCGTAGAACGACGAGTCCCGTGCCGTCCGCGCCGAACCGAACACGCTGATGGCCGGGCCGAGGTCGGCGAGGGTACCGAAGCCCTCCACGAACTCGCTCTGGATCCGCAGCACGCGCCACGGATCGGTGCGGGTGAACCCACCGGTGTCGTGGGCGTCGAGGAGCATGTTGTCGGACTGCGGCATCGTCGCCTGCCCTCGTCTCAGCTCAACGGATCCCCTGCGCCGGGTCTCCCTTCCCGATCCCCGAGCATCATCCGTGCGGTTACCCATTACATTCGGGCCGTCGGACTGAGCAGGCGCAGCAAGCGACTCGACGGTAGGCGGTACGGCAGGTGCGTCTGCGGCTTCGTCGTCGAACGGCGAGGAGCGCCGCGCATCATCGCCGGTTGAGGGGTACTGGGAGGGAGACATTCCCCTAGGCTAGCCAACACGACGGGCCACGGAGGCTTTGGTTGCTCTTGAATCACAATCATCGCCAAACCGCGGCTGTGTATTGCTGGCTTGGAATAGTTCGCTAGATTTCTCCCATGACAAGTGAACCGCAACCGACTACGCCCGCGTCCTCGGGAAGCCCCCTCGTCTCGCTCAAGAACGTGAACAAGCATTTCGGCGATCTGCACGTCCTCCGGGACATCACCATGGAGGTCGCCCGCGGCGAGGTCGTGGTGGTCATCGGTCCATCCGGCTCCGGGAAGTCGACCCTCTGCCGCGCCATCAACCGCCTCGAGACCATCGACGACGGCGAGATCACCATCGACGGCGAAGTCCTCCCCGCCGAGGGCAAGGCCCTCGCGAAGCTGCGCGCCGACGTCGGTATGGTGTTCCAGTCCTTCAACCTTTTCGCCCACAAATCGATCCTCGAGAACGTGACGCTCGGGCCCATCAAGGTCAAGGGCATGAAGGGCGGCGAGGCCAAGGACCTCGCCATGTCCCTGCTCAAGCGCGTCGGCGTCGACAACCAGGCACAGAAGCTCCCGGCCCAGCTGTCCGGCGGCCAGCAGCAGCGTGTAGCCATCGCCCGTGCCCTCGCCATGCAGCCCAAGGTCATGCTGTTCGACGAGCCGACTTCGGCGCTCGATCCCGAGATGATCAACGAGGTCCTCGACGCCATGGTCTCGCTCGCGAAGGAGGGCATGACCATGATCGTGGTGACCCACGAGATGGGGTTTGCCCGCAGGGCCGCCGACCGCGTGATCTTCATGGCCGACGGTCAGATCATGGAGCAGGCCACCCCCGAAGAGTTCTTCACCAATCCGCAGAGCGCCCGCGCCAAGGACTTCCTCGGCAAGATCCTCTCCCACTGACCCGACCCACCAACCGCACCACTAACATGCACGAGCATCCACGAGGGCCTCACGAGGCCGCAACGCAAGGAGAACCAATGCGCAGAACCCGATACGCAGCAGCCGCGGTGGCTGCTGTGGCCGCCCTGACGCTGTCCGCCTGTGGCGGCGGTGGCGACACCGCCACCGGCGGGAGCAGTAGCGACGCCGGCGGCGAGACCGTCCGCATCGGCATCAAGTTTGATCAGCCGGGCCTCGGCTACGACGAGGGAGGCTCGTACTCGGGCTTCGACGTGGATGTCGCCAAGTACGTGGCTGGGGAACTCGGGTACTCCGAGGATCAGATCAACTTCGTGGAGGCGCCATCCGCGAACCGCGAGAACCTGCTCTCCAACGGCCAGGTCGACATGATCTTCGCGACCTACTCCATCACGGACACCCGCAAGGAGACGGTGGACTTCGCCGGACCGTACTTCGTCGCCGGCCAGGATCTACTCGTCCCCACGGACAGTGACATCACGGGCCCTGAAGACCTCGAGGGCAGAAACCTCTGCTCGGTGACCGGCTCCACGTCGGCCCAGAAGATCAAGGACCAGTACCCGGGCGTGCAGCTCGTCGAGCAGCCGGGTTATGCGGAGTGCGTCACCGCGATGAGTGGCGGACAGATCGATGCCGTCACCACCGATGACATCATCCTCGCCGGCCTCGCCGCGCAGCCGGCCAACGCCGGCAAGTTCAAGGTCGTCGGCAACACGTTCTCCGAGGAGAACTACGGTGTCGGCCTGCCCAAGGGCAGTGACCGTTGCGAGGATATCAACGCGGCCATCACCAAGATGATCGATGACGGTGCCTGGGAACAGGCGATCACCAGCAACACCGAGGGTGCCGACTACACCTACAACGCGGAGCTCAATCCGCCGACCCCGGCCCCCTGCGCGTAGCACCACCCGCATTGGTGGGGTGGTCCGCACGGACCGCCCCACCAATGCCATGTTCCCCACCAGGAAAGAGGTGAACCGTGGAGAACTACCTGTCGCTGTTCGAGACCTACGACGTGCCCGCCGCGTTCTGGGTCAACATCCAGCTGTCGTTCTGGGCGGCCATCTTCGCGCTCGTCATCGGCACGGTGCTGGCCCTGTTCCGCATCTCCCCGATCCCGAGCCTGCAGTGGTTCGGCGCGGCGTACGTGAACATCTTCCGCAACACACCGCTGACCATCATTCTGGCCTTCGGCTTCCTCGGGCTGTTCTCGGTGATGCAGATCAGCCTCGCCGCCGACCTGTATGTCAGCCTCTTCCGGATCGCGATCGTCGGCCTCGCGCTCTACCACGCGGCCTTCGTCTGCGAGGCCATCCGCAGCGGCGTCAACACCGTGCCGCTCGGTCAGGCGGAGGCTGCGCGGGCCATCGGCCTGAGCTTCCTTCCCGCGGCCCGGCTGATCATCCTGCCGCAGGCCTTCCGCGGAGCCATCGCGCCCCTCGGCAATGTGCTGATCGCCCTTATCAAGAACTCCACCGTCGCCGCCGCCGGTTCGGTGGCCGCGGAATCATCGAGCCTCATGAAGACCATGATCGAATTCCGCTCGGACCTCGTGATCCCGATCTTTTTCACCTTCGCACTGGGCTTCGTGATCCTGGTGATCCCGATCGGGCTCCTGACTACCTGGGCCTCACGGAAACTGGCGGTGGCACGATGAGCGCGCAGCAGGTCCTATTCGACGCGCCGGGCCCCCGAGCGCGCAGGAACATCCTCATCGGCAACATCGTCGGTGTGCTGATCGTCCTCGGCATCCTCGCCTGGGTCGTCTCGGCGCTGGCCGGCAAGGGGCAGCTCGCGGCAAGCATGTGGACGCCCTTCCTCGAGTCGCGGACCTGGGAGTTCTTCATCCTGCCGGGGCTCCTCAACACGTTGAAGGCTGCAGCGATCGCCATCGTCGCCTCGGTGATCTTCGGTCTGATCCTCGGCGTCGGCAGGCTCTCGCACATCGCCCCGATCCGGTGGATCGCTGGCGTCGTCGTCGAGTTCCTCCGCGCGGTGCCGGTGCTGCTCATGATGATCTTCTTCTGGCTCGCCCTCGGCAGCTCCGGCGCCGTGACGCCGCAGGACGCCCCGCTGATCGCCGTCGTCATCGCCCTCACGCTCTACAACGGGTCGGTGATCGCCGAGCTCGTGCGCTCCGGTGTACACGGCCTGCCCAAGGGCCAGCGCGAGGCGGGCATGGCAATCGGTCTGACGGGGAACCAGTCGCTGCGGAACATCGAGGTGCCGCAGGCCCTCATCGCGATGCTGCCGGCCCTGATCAGCCAGTTCGTCGTGATCCTCAAGGACTCCGCGCTCGGCTTCATCATCACCTACCCCGAACTGCTGCAGTACACGCGCCGGCTCGGTGTCGGCGAGGGCAATGTCATTCCGTCCCTGTTCGTCGCCGCCGCGATCTTCATCCTCATCAACTTCGCGCTGTCCACCCTCGCGACCCGGCTCTCCGTCCTCCTGAGCTTCAGGACGAAGGGGCGCAAGCCTGCCGCGGAGGGCGCTGTCCTCGTGGACGCGGCCTCGACGTAAGGTTCCCGTCCAGGCGGTGGACGACGAAGGGCCCGGTAGATTCCGGGCCCTTCGTCGTCGGGATACGTGCCGTGGTCAGGACAGCCAGTCCTGCAGCGCCCGGAGACATGCTCGCACCGCTTCGGCGTGCACGTGCTCGTCGTCCGTGTGCGCGAGAAGCGCGTCCCCCGGTCCGAAGTTCACCGCCGGAACCCCGAGGGCGCTGAAGCGGGCGACGTCGGTCCAGCCGTACTTCGGCTTCGGCTCCCCGCCGACGGCGGCGACGAAAGCGGCGGCCGCAGGGTGTTGCAGCCCGGGACGCGCCCCGGCCGCGGCGTCGGTCCGCTCGACGTCGAACCCCTCGAGTAGTGACCTCACGTACTCCTCGGCCTGCTCCGGCGTCTTGTCCGGCGCGAACCGGTAGTTGACCTCGATCACCGTGCCGTCCGGGATCACGTTGCCCGCTGTTCCGCCGGAGATCTTCACGGCGTTGAGGCTCTCCCTGTAGTCCAGGCCGTCCACGTGCACCGTCGCCGGCTCGTGGTCGCGCAACCGAACGAGGATCTCGGCTGCACCGTGGATGGCGTTCACGCCCATCCAGGCCCGCGCGGAGTGCGATGCCTTACCCGTGACGCGCACGTGGAAGCGCGCCGTGCCGTTGCAGCCGCCCTCCACGGTCCCGTCCGTCGGCTCCAGCAGGACCGCGAAATCGGCCACGAGCCAGTCCGGATAGGCCTCGGCCACGCGCCCGAGGCCGCTCAGCGACGCTTCGACCTCCTCGTGGTCGTAGAAGATGAACGTGACGTCGCGGGTAGGTTCCTCGAGGGCCGCGGCAAGCGCCAGCTGGACCGCCACTCCGCCCTTCATGTCGGTGGCTCCGCGTCCGTACAGGACGTCGCCCTCCCACGAGGACGGGACCGTCCCCTTCGAACCGGGCGCGGTCGGGAGCGGCACCGTGTCGATGTGCCCGGCGAGGATGACCCGCTCGGCACGGCCGAGCCGCGTCCGCGCCATGATGCAGTCACCGTCGCGGACCACTTCGAGGTGGTCCAGCGCGCGCAGTACCTTCTCGACGGCGTCGGCGATGCGCGCCTCATTCCCGGAGACGCTGTCGACGTCGATCAGCCGGGCTGTCAGGTGTGCCACATCGGAGGTCGGGTCGAGCTCCGCGGAGGGTTTCTGAATCATGCTGCAACACTAACGCTCGGTAGACTGCTGCCCATGACTCCTTCCCTGCCCAGCTCATCCGTGCCCGGTGCCACCCAGCGCGCGGCCGGCGGTATCGGCCTCGCCACCGTGGCCTCGCACGGGACGGTCCTGGACACCTGGTTCCCCGCGCCCTGGCTCGGCGAGGACGAGGGAGCCACACGTCATGTCCGTGACACGCTGGCAGCCCTCGCGGAAGCAGGCGTCGACAACGCCCGGAAGGTGACGCAGCACGTCGTCGACGTCACCGTGGACCTCGATACGGCGCCCGCGGGTACGGAGGACGCCTACCTGAGGCTCCACCTCCTCTCCCACCGGCTCGTCCAGCCGAACACGATCAACCTGGACGGCATCTTCGGGCAGCTCGCCACCGTGGTGTGGACGAATCACGGTCCGGCTACCGTCGAGGGCTTCGAGACGGTCCGGGCCGCCCTGCGCGCCCGTGGCCCCGTGGCGGTCTACGGCGTCGACAAGTTCCCCCGCATGGTCGACTACGTGGTGCCCGCCGGTGTCCGGATAGCCGACGCGGATCGCGTGCGCCTCGGCGCGCACCTGGCCGACGGCACCACCGTGATGCACGAGGGCTTCGTGAACTTCAACGCGGGGACGCTCGGCCACTCCATGGTCGAGGGCCGCATCTCGGCCGGAGTCGTCGTCGGGAACGGCTCGGACATCGGCGGGGGCGCCTCGATCATGGGCACGCTCTCCGGCGGTGGCAAGGAACGCATCACCATCGGCGAACGCTGCCTGCTCGGCGCGGAGGCCGGCGTGGGAATCTCGCTCGGGGACGACTGCGTGGTCGAGGCCGGCCTCTACCTCACGGCGGGCACCAAGGTGACCCTCCAGGACGGGACCCTCGTGAAGGCTAAGGAGCTCTCGGGTGGGTCCGGCATCCTGTTCCTGCGCAATTCGGCGACGGGAGCAGTCGAAGCCCGCCCGCGTACCGGGGAGGGTATCGCCCTCAACCCGGCCCTGCACGCGAACTAGCGCGTGTCCCCCGGGCCTGCCTCCGCCTCCGTCCGACGCCGCCGGCGCCGGGTCCGCACCGGTGCCATGCTCACCGCGCTGGCAGCGGTGATCGTCGGAGGAGTCGTGGTCGCTGTCGACCAGCTGGACCGGAGCGAGGTGCTGGTCCGGGAGCGGTGCAGCGCGACCGTCGGCGCGGACACCTTCGAGCTGACCCCGGAGCAGGCGGGCAATGCCGCCCTGATCTCCGGGGTCGCGGTGAGTCGCGACCTACCGGCCCGCGCTGCGTCCATCGCCATCGCGACGGCGATCCAGGAATCGCGGTTGGAGAACATCGATTACGGGGACGACGCCGGCCCCGACTCGCGGGGGTTGTTCCAGCAGCGGCCCTCGCAGGGCTGGGGTTCGGAGGAGCAGATCATGATGCCCCTCTATGCGGCCGGCGCCTTCTACGACGCCCTGGTCCGGGTACCGGCCTATGAGACGCTGCCCATCACCGAAGCCGCCCAGACCGTGCAGCGGTCCGCCTACCCCGAGGCGTATGCGGACCACGAGCCCGAGGGCCGCGCCTTCGCCTCGGCACTGACGGGCAACTCACCCGCCGCGCTCGACTGCACCCTCCGCGAACCGGACGGCACCGGCGACCCCCTCGCCGTGTCGGCCGCGGCGGAGGAGCTCTTCGGACCGTTGGGCGGCACCGTGGACGACACCCGGTTGACCCTGGAGGCCTCGGGTGCCTCCGGATGGGCGACCGCGCAGTGGGCCGTTGCAAACGCTTCCGCCCTCCGGATCACCTCCGTGGCACATTCCGGGCTCGAATGGGCGAGATCCGACGGAGGCTGGAGGGAAACGACGTCGGACCCCGGCACCGTGACCATCACTGTCGCGGGAGTCACGCCCTGACGGCTCGCCGCCCGTCCGCGGCGCCCTCGCCGTCCGCGGTACTTTCGCCGTCCGCGGCGCCCTCACCGTCCGCGGTACTGGAGATGCTCAGGCCAGCATCCTGACGACGGGCTCCACGTAGCTGCGGAAGGATCGCTCGTCGTCGAACAGTTCCTGGCACATCAGCAGCGTGTTTGGTTCGACCCACCAGGCGCGGTGCACGCCGAGCGGCAGCTCCACGATCTGGAGCGTGAAACGCCGCGCGGTGCGGCCCAGTTCGAGCTCACGCTCGTGGATGATACGGGCCAGCAGGTACTCCATGCTGTCGGCGCCCCTCGATCCGGCGTGCAGGGCATAGTCGGCGCAGCGTTCCTCGGCCCATTCCATGACCGCACCGGAGTGCGCCCTCAGCAGGGCCTTGAGCGCCTCCATGCCATGCAGGGCCTCGAAGAGCGGCGGGACGGGCAGCACCGCCTCGCTGATGCGGTGTGCGAGGAGCGCGTGCCACCACGCCTCCCACTCCACTCGCAGAGCCGCCGGTCCTCCGAAAGGCTCCGTCAGGCGCCTCGTGTCGGCCGGTCGCACAGAGGGGATCACAGGCGGGAGCGCCGGCCGTCCGACACCGCGCAGCCCGGCGACGTCCCGCAGGTAGAGCGCCATGAGGAGCACCTCGGAGGTGTCCACGGTGAAGTAGGCGCTGTAGCCGGAATCGGAGTACGGCATGGACCTCCTTCGGGGCCGGTCAGGTTGCTCCTACAGTAAACCCGCGGACCGGCGGTACTCCAGAGGTCAGGCTCCGCCCGGATGAGTCGTAGCGGCTGCGCGAGATGGCGCCCACCATAGGATGGAAGCATGAAGATCCTCGTTACCGGTGGCAGTGGCTACATCGGATCGCACACCGTCCTGACCCTGCTCGAGCACGGCCATGACGTCGTCGTCGTCGACAATCTCCTGAACTCCACCGAGACGTCGCTCGAGCGCGTCGCGGCACTCGCGGGCCGCACGCCCACCTTCCACCGGGCGGACCTCCTCGACGAACCGCGCCTTCGCGCGATCTTCGAGGAGGAGAAGGTCGACGCGGTCATCCACTTCGCCGGCCTGAAAGCCGTGGGTGAATCCGTGGAGAAGCCCCTGTACTACTACCACAACAATGTCGGCGGAACCCTGAACCTGCTCCGGGTCATGGACGACGCCGACGTACGCACGCTCGTGTTCAGCTCTTCGGCCACCGTGTACGGCGCCTCCGAGGAAGTCCCCCTGACCGAGAAGCTACCCCTCGACGCCGTCAACCCCTACGGACGCACTAAGGAGCAGATCGAGGACATCCTCTCGGACCTCGGCGCGGCGGACCCCCGCTGGAACATCGCCCTGCTGCGCTACTTCAACCCCGTCGGCGCGCACTCCG
>JAABUN010007269.1_pt1 | contig 12101 bp, 11 predicted proteins | sample 5559311 | NCBI WGS metagenome assembly JAABUN01 (sample SAMN10711877, study PRJNA513370) | rock metagenome | isolation source: Antarctica rocks | place: Antarctica: Victoria Land, Siegfried Peak sud | reverse complement strand
CCGACTTGCAGGGTCATCGCCTACAGAATGTTCGCTGGATTGTAAAGACTAAAATCCTAGATTCTGCCGCGACGGCCTGATTGTGCGCCCTCCCCACATACTCTATGTTCCCTTTTCGTGCCAGAGGAGGCCATGGCCAAGGACCGCATCAGCTTCGTCTGCCAGGCCTGCGGCGCCGCCCACCCCAAGTGGCAGGGCCGCTGCGAGGCCTGCGGCGAGTGGAACACCCTGCACGAGGAAGCCGTCGCCCCGCGCCGCAGCGGCCCGGCCGCCAGGGCCGCCGGCGGGCGCCGGGTGGAATTCGTCGGCCTGCAGGGCAGCTCCGCCCCGCCGCCGCGCATCCCGACCGGCATCGCCGAACTGGACCGCGTGCTGGGCGGCGGCATGGTGCCGGCCTCCGCCATCCTGGTCGGCGGCGACCCCGGCATCGGCAAGTCCACCATCCTGCTGCAGGCCGCGGCGCGCATTTCCATGGCCGGCCGCCGCGTGCTGTACGTCAGCGGCGAGGAGGCGGTGGAGCAGGTCCGCCTCCGCGCCCTCCGCCTCGGTCTTGAGAAGGCCCCCATGGCGCTGGCCGCCGCCACCGCGCTGCGCGACATCGCGGCCAGCCTGGAGCAGGAACCGGACGTCGCGCTGGTGGTGATCGACAGCATCCAGACGCTGTGGCTCGATAGCCTGGATTCGGCGCCCGGCACCGTGGCCCAGGTGCGCTCCTGCGCCGCCGAGCTGATCCGCCTGGCCAAGACCCGCGGCTTCGTGGTGGTGCTGATCGGCCACGTCACCAAGGAGGGCACGCTGGCCGGCCCGCGCGTGCTGGAGCACATGGTCGATGCCACCCTGTATTTCGAGGGCGACCGCGGTCACCAGTTCCGCATCCTCCGCGCGGTGAAGAACCGCTACGGCGCCACCGACGAGATCGGCGTCTTCGAGATGACCGACCGCGGCCTGATGGAAGTCCCCAACCCCTCGGCGCTGTTCCTCGCGGAGCGCCGCGGCAATGTCTCCGGCAGCGCGGTCTTCGCCGGCATGGAGGGCACCCGCCCGGTGCTGGTCGAGGTCCAGGCGCTGCTCGCGCCAACCAATGGCGGCAGCCCGCGGCGCTCCGTGGTGGGCTGGGACCCGCAGCGGCTGTCGATGCTGCTGGCGGTGCTGGAAACCCGCTGCGGCCTCAGCCTCGGCGCCAACGACGTGTACCTCAACATCGCCGGCGGCCTCCGCATCGCCGAACCGGCGGCGGATCTGGCGGTGGCGGCGGCGCTGGCCTCGGCTGCCACCGACCGCCCGACCGATGCCGAATGCGTCTACTTCGGCGAGGTCGGCCTGTCCGGCGAGGTCCGTCAGGTGGCGCATGCCGAGCAACGGCTGCGCGAGGCGCAGAAGCTCGGCTTCGCCGCCGCCATGCTGCCGCGCCGGGTGGCCCGCGCCGGCCGGCCGCCGGCGGCGCTGGACGGGCTGCGGCTGGTCGAAGTCGGGCACCTGGTGGACCTGGTGGCGCGCTTCGCCGAGAAGTCGGTGAAGCCTCGGGTGGCGGCCGCGGGCTGAGCGGTTCGCGGCCATCGTTCCCCGGTTGGCGCCGCGCCTCGCCCTCATGCTGCTTCACGGCACATCGTTCAGCTACGTCCGGCAGCCGGTTCAAACCGGGCAAGCGGGTGGCCCAAGATACGTGAACCTGCCGCAGGCCAATACCGCGGGCCACCAGATTATCCTGAACTTCATGTCGGTGATCGCCTTCGACATGGCCGACATCGCGGGGACGCTGGTGCATGAACTCGCCCACGTCGCCGGCGGCGTCACCAACGCCCGGAATCCCGGCCATGCCGCGGATGCGGAGACGGCGCTGAAGCACTGCCTGCTGGCGCAGCAATTCGACCCTGCCGTGGTGGGCAGCCTGTTGCGGCGCGCCGGGCGGATGAACGTCGGTGCCGCCTGATTCGCTGCCGCCATCCGGCGGTATCGGCGACACGTCCCGTTAACCGGTTGCTGCGAGGGTGGCGGCAACAACGCCTCGCAGGACCACCATGGCATTCCAGACCCACCCGAGCCTGACGGCAGGCCCGGTCCTGTTCCTGTTCGACGCGTCCCTGGTGGCGGTCGCCTGGCCGGTCATGGCGGCACAGGCCACCCGCTGGCTGCCAGCCGAAGCGCAGCCGAGCCTGCTGCAATTGCTGGTGTTCGCGGCGGCCTACCTGCTGCTGCTCTACGCGCTCGGCCTGTACCGCCGCGATGCGCTGCTGGAGACCCGGAAATCCCTGGTCCGGGTGCCGCTCGCCGCGGCGCTTGGCGGCGTGCTGGCGCTGGCCGTGCTGACCCTGATGCCGGCGCCCCATGCCGGAACGGCCACGGCCAGCCTGTTCGGTGCCGCCATGCTGTGCTTCATGACGGTCGGCTTCGCGGCCCGCATCGCGCTGTTCCTGCTCCGGCGGTACGGCGCCTTCCGTCGGCGCCTGCTGGTCGTCGGCGCCGGGCGGCGGGCCTGGGACATCCGGTGGCTGGTCGGCAAGGAAGGCCGCACCCTCGCCTTCGAGATCGTCTTCGTCCACGACGCCAGCATGGGCGCCGTCGATCCGCGGCTGGCGGCGGACCCGGCCAACCGCATCCTGCCGGCCGCCGAGGGCTTCCTGGCGATCGCCCGCCGCTGCGGCGCCGACGAGATCGTCGTGGCGCCGGACGAGCGGCGCGGCATCGCCATGGAATCGCTGCTCGCCTGCCGGACCGCCGGCTACCCCGTCTACGAATACCTGCGCTTCCTTGAAAAGGAGATCGGCCGGGTCGACCTCAAGCGGATGGAATTCGGCTGGCTGCTGTATGCCGAGGGCTTCAGCTTCGGCCTGGTCGACCGCGCGCTGAAACGGGCGCTCGATATCCTGGCCAGCGCCGCCGTGCTGCTGGCCGCCTCGCCCCTCCTGCTGGCCGCCGCGGCGGCGGTGAGGCTGCACGATGGCGGGCCGGTGCTGTACCGCCAGACCCGCGTCACCCAGGAGGGCCGGACCTTCCGCATCATGAAGCTGCGCACCATGGCCATCGATGCCGAACGCGGCGGCGCCGTCTGGGCGGTGCAGCGCGATCCGCGCGTCACGCCGGTCGGCCGCTTTCTCCGCCGCACCCGGCTGGACGAGCTGCCGCAATTGCTGAACATCCTGAAGGGCGACATGTCCTTCGTCGGGCCGCGGCCCGAACGGCCCGAGTTCATCGGCGAACTCGCGGCCAAGCTGCCGCTGTACAACGAACGGCACCTGGTGAAGGCGGGGCTGACCGGCTGGGCGCAGGTCAACTACCCCTATGGGGCCTCGCTGGACGATGCGCGCTCCAAGCTCAGCTACGACCTGTACTACGTGAAGAATTTCGGTGTCCTGTTCGATGTCCTTATTATCCTTCAGACGCTCCGCGTCGTGCTCTGGCCGGGCGGCGTGCGGTAGCGTGGCTGTCGCCCCCCGGACTGGCGAAAGCTCGTGCCGGCGCGACTACCGAGGCTCGCCCCGCACCCTGTCGCTTCCCCGAACGCGCGCGGCGGGTTACAGGCGCCGGCGATCCGGGGAGACACCGCCATGAACCGCCGCATCCTGCTTGGCGCCGCCGCCGCGCCTGCCATCCTGGCCACCCCCGCCATCGCCCAGGTCAACCCGGAGGTCCGCTGGCGCCTGGCGTCGAGCTTCCCGCGCAACCTCGACGTGCTGTTCGGCACCGCGGAGCGCATCGCCGCGCGGGTCGCCGCGCTGACCGAGGGCCGCTTCCGCATCCAGGTCTTCCCGGCCGGCGAGATCGTCCCCGGCCTGGCGGTGCTCGACGCCGTGCAGGCCGGCACGCTCGAGGCCGGGCACACCGCCGCCTACTACTACATCGGCAAGGACCCTTCCTTCGCCTTCTTCACCGCGATGGTGTTCGGCCTGAACGCCCGGCAGGCCACCGCCTGGCTGAACCACGGCGGCGGCAATGCCTTCGCGCAGGAACTGTTCCGCGACTACGGCATCATCGGCTTGCCGGCCGGCGACACGGGCGCCCAGATGGGCGGCTGGTTCCGCAACGAAATCCGCTCGCCGGACGACCTGAAGGGCCTGAAATTCCGTATCGCCGGCATTGCCGGCCAGGTCTTCGCCCGGCTTGGCGCGGTGCCGACGCAGATCGCCGCCGGCGACATCTACCCGGCGCTGGAACGCGGCACGTTGGATGCGGTGGAATTCGTCGGCCCCTACGACGACGAGAAGCTGGGCTTCGTCCGGGTGGCCCGCAATTACTACGCGCCCGGCTTCTGGGAACCCGGCGCGCGGCTGCACTTCATGGCCAACCAGCGTGCCTGGGACGCCCTGCCGCCGCCCTACAGGGAGGCCATCGAGGTCGCTTCCGGCGAGGCCAACGCCGAGATGCTGGCCCGCTACGACCACCTGAACCCGCAGGCGTTGCGTCGGCTTGTCGCGGCCGGCGCGCAACTTCGCTACTGGCCGCGCGAAATCCTGCAGGCGGCGTGGCGCGAGACGCACGGGCTGTACGAGGAAATCGGTGGCCGCAACGAACGCTTCAAGCGCATCTGGACCGCCTACCGCACCTACCGCGACGAGGAATACCAGTGGTTCCGCGTCGCCGAGAACAGTTTTGACAATTTCGCCTATCCGGCAGCGGCGCAGCCGCGCTGAAACCCGTCGTGCCGAAAGCCTGATCGCTTTCGGACCCTTGGCCCGACGGCAACACGGTCCTGCGCGCCTAACGGCGTGACCCTTCCCGGTCCGTTGGATTTCGCACTGCCTGGCGCGGGCGCCGCTCGGCGCCTTGGGTTGGCCAGGTGGCTGGCCCGTTGGCATCCGTCGTATCACAGCGCAGATCCGGTCGCCGATCCGTTCAGGACGCTTCCTCTTCCACCGCGTCCTGTGCCACCGCCCGCGCACCATCGTTGAACTGCGCGGCCAACGCATGTCCAGCCGCGACCGCGGCCAGGCACAAAAGCACGGACAGCGCGATGTTGAGCAGGCCGCGCAGCCAAGCTCCCCCGCGCAGCAGGTCAAGCGTTTGCAGACTGAACGACGAGAAGGTGGTGAAGCCGCCACAGAAGCCGACCATGATGAACAGCCGTGCCGTCTCAGGAAGCGGATGCCGCCCATTCGCCAGCGTCAGCGTGCCGAAGACGCCGATCACGAACGAGCCGGCGACGTTGATGCCGATGGTCCCCCAGGGCAGGGCATGGCTGAGCGGCAACGCCCAGACCGCGATCCAATGGCGGGCGACGCTGCCCAGGGCGCCGCCGAGAGCGATCCATAACGTGTTCGCCAGGCTGCTCATGGGCAGCCAGACCGGCGGCGGATCGATCCCTGGCAGGAACAGCCATGCGGTGCCGAGCCAAGGCAGCACGGCAGCATTCGGACCACGAATCCGAGGGCGTTTTCCAGGATCATCGCGCCGGGACGATGCAGCATGAGCCTCGGCAGCACCACCGGCCGCCGGGCCGCAAGGGTGCTCAAGCCGGGCGCCAGTGCCCGATGAGGGGTCCGACCGCCTGCGGTGTCCGAACGTCCGGCATAGACCTCGTTTCGCGATTTGCGCGGGAGTTGCAAGCCGGAACATCACCGACCTGTCGGGCGAGTGGCTGCGGAACGGCGCCGGCGCTATAGCGGCGCCCCGCTCGGAGCCCTGGCACATCATGGACATCGCCACCCTGCTCGCCGCGCTCGCCATGGGCGTGCTCGAGGGCCTGACCGAATTCCTGCCGATCTCCTCGACCGGCCACCTGATCCTGCTGGGCGAGGTGATCGGCTTCCGCGGCCCACCCGGCAAGGCGTTCGAAATCTCCATCCAGCTCGGCGCCATCCTGGCGGTCATCTGGATCTACCGAGGCCTGCTGCTGGGCTTGGCGCAAGGCATGTGGCGACCAGGGCGGGAACGGTTCTACGTAACCAACATCCTGCTGGCCTTCCTGCCGGCCGCGGTGCTCGGCGCCACCCTGCACAAGACCATCATGGAGCAACTGTTCAGCCCCTATGTCGTCTCGGTCGCGCTGATCCTCGGCGGCATCGCGATCATCCTGATCGAACGGCTGCGCCCGGCGCCCAGCATCCATTCGGTGCCTGAGATCGGCCCGCTGGCGGCGGTGCTGGTGGGCTTCGGCCAGGCCTTGGCGATGATCCCCGGCACCTCGCGCTCGGGGGCCACCATCATCACCGCGCTGCTGCTGGGGGTGGAGCGCCGCGCGGCGGCCGAGTTCAGCTTCGTCCTGGCCATCCCGACCATGCTGGCGGCCACCGCCTACAGCCTGTTCAAGGTGCGCGGCGAGATCGAGGCCAGCGGTCTCGGCCAGATCGCGGTGGGGTTCGTCGCCGCTTTCGTGGTGGCGCTGCTGACGGTGCGCTGGGTGCTGGCGGTGATCGGCCGCATCGGCTTCACGCCGTTCGGCTGGTACCGGATCGCCCTGGGGTCGGCGATGCTGCTGTTCCTGGCGCTGCGCTGAGGCGCCTCACGCCACCCCGCCTGGTCCGCACTTGCCGCCGCGCGTTGCGGGCGCGGGGGCAGTGCCGGGCTCATGCCGGTGGGGTGCCATGGGCGGCCCGGCCAAGCAACCTGTCGTGTCCCGGTGCGCGGGCCAGGCCGCCGGCGGCTGCGGGAAGGCGCCCGGAACCGCTGGTCGCCGGCGGTTTTGCCAAAGGGTTTCCGCCACTAGGAACTCCCCCCGCTTTCTGCCATGGTCCGCCGCTCGTTTTGGTAACGACCGGGAAATGCTTCTCCATGCAAGCTGCGTCGCCCGCGGGACGGAGGCCGTCCTGCTGCTGGGCCTACCGGGGGCCGGAAAATCCGATCTCGCGTTGCGGCTGATCCGGGACGGCTGGGCCTTGGTCGCCGACGACCAGGTGCGCCTGCGGGTCGCGGCCGGGGCGCTGCACGCGGCGCCGCCGGAGGAATTGCGGGGCCGGCTGGAAGTTCGCGGCCTCGGACTGTTCACCGGGTTGCCGGTGGCGGACCCGCCCAGCGTGCTTCGCCTGGTCGTGCATCTGGAGGACCGCGCCGCCGTGCCCCGCCTGCCGCAGCCCACCCCCTGGCGCCTGGCCGGACCGGACATCCCGGCCGTGACGCTGCACGCCTTCGACGCCTCCAGCCCCGCCAAGGTCGCGCTGGCGCTGGACGCCGCGACCGGCCGTGTCCGGCAGACCGCCGGCGCCTTCGTGCCATGACGCCCCCTGGAAACAGCCCAGGGGATCGGCCGGACGCGGTGGCCGATCCGCCGCACCCGGCGCCCGCCCCCCCTGGTCCCCGGCCGATCGTGCTGGTCACCGGCCTGTCCGGCGCCGGCAAGGCGGCGATCCTCCGCGTGCTCGAGGATTTGCGGTTCGAGACGGTGGACAACCCGCCGCTCGGCGGGCTGGAGGCGCTGGTGGACGGCGCGCCGGGGCCGCTCGCCGCCGGCATCGACATCCGCACCCGCGGCTTCACGCCAGCTCTGGCGCTGGCCGCCCTGGACCGGTTGCGCCGCCGCCCCGGCCTCGCGGCGACGCTGGTCTTCGCCACCGCGGAGGAGGCGGTGCTGCTGCGCCGCTACACCGAGACCCGCCGGCGGCACCCGCTGGCCGACCCGCTCACCGGCACCGGCCGCCGCGTCATCGACGGCATCGCGCGCGAGCGGACGCTGCTGGAGCCGCTGCAGGAGGCCGCCGACTGGACCGTCGACACCTCCGGCCTGTCGCTGCCCGACCTGCGGCGCATGGTCGAGGCCAGGTTCCAGCCCGACGGCGTGCCTGGCCTGGCGATCAACGTCGTCAGCTTTGGCTTCCCGAAGGGCCTGCCGCGGGAGGCCGACCTGGTGTTCGACCTGCGCTTCCTGCGCAACCCGCACTACGATCCGGCGCTGCGGCCGCTGACCGGTCACGATGCCGCGGTGGCCGCCTACGTGACGGCGGACTCCGATTACGCCGGGTTCTGGCAGCGCCTGACCGGCTTCCTCGATCCGCTCTTGCCGCGCCACGTGGCGGAGGGCAAGAAGTACCTGACGGTGGCGCTCGGCTGCACCGGCGGCCGGCACCGGTCGGTCCTTGTGGCGGAACGCCTGGCCGACCATCTGCGGAGGTCGGGTTGGCGCACCGAGGTGACCCATCGGGAGATCGGGTCTGAAACCTGCACGGTCCGCGGCCCTGGTGTTGCGTACCAAGCTGCGCCGAATTCGGGTCGGGAGGCCCAGTTTCCCATTCCCTCGCTGTCAATCCCATGATCGGACTGGTTCTTGTCACGCACGGCCGGCTGGCCGAGGAACTCCGCCTCGCCATGGAGCACGTGGTCGGGCCGCAACGCGCGGTCGCCACCGTCTGCATCGGCCCCGAAGACGACATAGAGCGCCGGCGGCAGGAAATCCGCGACAGCATCGCCGCGGTCGACCAGGGCGACGGCGTGGTGCTGCTGACCGACATACTGGGCGGCACGCCCTGCAACCTCGCGGTGTCGCTGGCGACGCCGAAGACCGTGGACGTCATCGCCGGCGTCAACCTGCCCCTGCTGGTCAAGCTGGCGAAGATCCGCTCCACCGAACCGCTGGCCGAGGCGGTGGACCACGCCACCGCCGCCGGGCGGAAATACCTCGCGGCGGCGAGCGACATCGGCCACGGCATGGTCCGGCCGAATGGCGGCGCCCCAAATGGTGGCGCCCCGGATGGCGGAACCCCGGATGGCGGAACCCTGAACGGCAGCGCCGCGGCCGCGGCCGGGCTGCCTGCGCCGGCCGCGCACGAACCAGGTGAAACACCATGAACGAAGCCGCCTACAACGCAGCCTGGGGGGGCGCCATGGATACCAATGCCACCGAAGCCGCAAGCGGCGGCGGCTGCGACGGCTCCGGCCTGGTGCTGCGGCAGACCGTGCGCATCCGCAACTCGCGCGGCCTGCACGCCCGTGCCGCGGCCAAGCTGGTGACCTTGGCCGAACGCTACTCGGCCTGCCTCAGCGTGCTGCGGGACGGCCAGAAGGTGCCGGCCTGCTCCATCATGGGGTTGATGATGCTGGGTGCCGGCAAGGGCAGCGAAATCACGATCGAGGCCGAGGGCTGGGACGCCAAGGAGGCGCTGGAGGCGGTGGCCGGCCTAGTCGAGGCCGGATTCCATGAAGACTGACCGCGCCGACATCAAGGCCCCCGACCGGCTGGCCTGCCTGCGCGGCGGCCCGCGGCGCACCCGCGAGCAGGCCATCCGCGGCATCCCGGTCGCCCCCGGCATCGCCATCGGCCCGGTCCACACCACCACCGAGGTTCCGACCGAAGCGCCCCGCCGCAGCGTGCCGCCGGACCGGCAGGACGCCGAGAAGCAGCGGTTGGCCGAAGCCATCGCGCTGTCCCGCAAGCAGCTTGGCAAGCTGAAAACCCGGCTTTCGGTGCTGCCCGAGGAGGCGCAGCACGAACTGGCCCCGTTGCTCGACGCCTATGTGCTGATGCTGGGCAATTCCCGCCTGCTGCGCGGCGCCCGCAAGCGGATCGAACTGGAAAGCCTGTCGGCCGAGACCGCGGTGCAGGACGAAGCGGAGACGATCGCGGCGCTGATCCTGGCCGCCAAGGACGACGACAAGCCCGGCCTGCAGCGCCGCGCCGGCGAGGTGTGGGAGATCGCCCGCCGCCTCACCCGCAATCTGACCGCGACCCCCTTCCGCAGCCTGAAGGGCGTGCCCGAGGGCGCGATCCTGCTGGCCGAGGAACTGACCCCGGCCGACGCCGCGCTGCTCGACCCGTCCCGCATCGCCGGGGTGGCGACCGAGGAGGGCGGCGCCGACGGCCATACCGCCATCATGCTGCGGGCGCTCGGCATCCCTTCGGTGCTGGGCGCCAGCGGGCTGATCGAGGGTGCGGCGCGCGGCGACCAGGCGGTGCTGGATGGCACGCTCGGCACCATCGTGCTGCGGCCGGGGCCGGAGGCGCTGGAGAAGGGCCGGGAGGCGCTGGCCGCCTTCGCCCGCGAGCGCACCAAGCTGGGAAAACTTCGGCGGCTGCCGGCCGTCACCACCGATGGCGAGGCGGTGGAACTGATGGCCAACCTGGAGATCCCGGCCGAACTTCCGCTGATCGCCCAGGCCGCCGCCCAGGGTATCGGCCTGCTGCGAACAGAATTCCTGTTCATGAACCGCGAGGATCTGCCGGACGAGGAGGCGCAGCTTGCCGCCTACGCCCAGGTGGTCGAGGCGATGGGCGACGACCCCGTCACCATCCGGGTGCTCGACTGGGGCGGCGAGAAGGACATGGAGGCGCAGGCCTCCGGCATCGCGCCGACGCATGGCGGGCCGAACCCGGCGCTGGGGCTGCGGGGCCTGAGGCTGCTGCTGAAGCGGCCGGAACTGCTGGAAGCGCAATTCGCGGCCATCCTGCGGGTGGCGGAGCGCGGCAACGTCCGCATCCTGTTGCCGCTGGTGACCAACCCGTCCGAGGTGAAGCAGGCGCGCGAAATCTACGAACGGGTGGCCCGGCGCCTCCGCCGCCGCGGCGTCCACCTGCCGGACAAGTCGCCCGAGATCGGCGTGATGATCGAAACGCCGGGCGCCGCGCTGGCGGCCGACGCGATCGCGCTGGAAGCCGACTTCTTCGCCATCGGCACCAACGACCTGACGATGTACACCCTGGCGGTGGACCGCGCCGAAGCCGAGGTCAGCCACCTTTACGACCCGCTGCACCCGGCGGTGCTGCGGCTGGTGCAATTCGCCACCGAAGCGGCGCTGCGGCTGCGGATGCCGGTTTCGGTCTGCGGCGAGATGGCCGGCAACCCGCGGCTGGTGCCGCTGCTGCTGGGCCTCGGCATCCGCAGCCTGTCGATGAACGCGAGTGCGATTCCGCGGGTGAAGCAGATGGTGCGGGCGCTGGACATCGGCGACTGCGCGCGGTTCGCCCGGCGGGTGATGGAGCAGTCGGACCCGGCGCGGATTCAGGAATTGGTGATGGGATTCACGCCGGGGGCGGGGGACCGGGGCTAGGCGCAACATCGTTCACTTAGGGCAGAATTGTGTTCACCTAAGCTTCATGGCTGGCCTCAACACATTGAAAATTCGGCTTTTTGGAAAGTTCTGGTAGCGGCTTGATCCTCTTGAGTGAACAGCATTGGGGCTAGGCGGGGATCAAGCCACCGCAATAGAGAATAGCAAAAGCCGAGCCACGCCCGCCTCTGCCCGGCACCGCAGTCCTGTGGTAGCCTCATCGGCACATGCCGCCGGCCACCGCCGCCCGTACGCGCCCCCGCGGTCCTCCCCCCGCCGCGGTCCAGGCGCCGCGTCGCGCCACCGCGCCTCCCCCCCGCCCGCCGCCCGCCCGGCCACCCCGCCGCGGCGGCTGGCGATGGCTGCGCTGGCCGCTGCTGCTGGGCATCTGGGGCGGCCTGGCGCTCGGCCTGCTGCTGCTGTTCTTCGCCTGGGACATGCCGCGGCCGGACGCCGCGCTGGCCGCCACGCGGCGTCCCTCGGTCACGCTCCGCGCCGCCGACGGCAGCCTGCTGGCCACACAGGGCGACCTGTACGGCGAGCCGGCGCGGCTGCGCGACCTGCCGCCCTACCTGCCGGCCGCCCTGCTGGCAGTGGAGGACCGCCGCTTCCTCAGCCATTTCGGCCTGGACCCGATCGGCATCCTCCGCGCCGCCTGGGCCAATTGGCGGGCCGGCGAGGTGGTCCAGGGCGGCTCCACCCTGACCCAGCAACTGGCCAAGAACCTGTTCCTGACGCCGGCGCGCACCGCCCGGCGCAAGGTGCAGGAGGCGCTGCTGGCGCTGTGGCTGGAGCACCGCTTCAGCAAGCCGCAATTGCTGGAAATATACCTCAACCGGGTTTACCTCGGCGCTGGCGCCTATGGCGTGGACGCCGCCGCGCGGCGGTATTTCGGCGTGCCGGCGCGGCGCCTGGCGCTGTGGCAGGCGGCGATGCTGGCCGGGCTGCCCAAGGCGCCGTCGCGCCTCAATCCCCGCGCCTCGCCCGACCTCGCGGTGGCCCGCGCCGCCGAGGTGCTGGAAGCGATGGCCGAGACCGGCGCCCTGACGCGCGACCAGGCGCTGGTCGAGCAGTCCCGGCTGCGCACCCCGCCGGTCGCCTCCCGCCAGGCCGGCTGGTTCGCCGACTGGGCGCTGGAAAACCTCGCCGCCGGCTTTCCCGGCAATGCCGACCTGGTGCTCCACGCCACGCTC
>JAABUN010007268.1_pt1 | contig 12101 bp, 12 predicted proteins | sample 5559311 | NCBI WGS metagenome assembly JAABUN01 (sample SAMN10711877, study PRJNA513370) | rock metagenome | isolation source: Antarctica rocks | place: Antarctica: Victoria Land, Siegfried Peak sud | reverse complement strand
GAACAGCAACGTCGTAGCGTCTCCCATGCTCGTGGCTCCCAGGCTGGATGATTCGACACCACCACCCTGCGGAGCCACGAGCCCTACGCCCCCACGACGCGCCGATCACCCTCCAACGCGAAGAGCCAGATAACCAACGTCGAAAGCGCGCGTCACCCGGCGATCCGCAAGAGCCGAACGGCCTGCAGCCCCCGTAGTGCGCGCCATAGGCGTACGTCGTCAGGTTGTCCGTGAAGAACATGTACAGCAGCCGACCACGCAACCACGGACACCCCTCTGGTCTGCCGTTCCCTGGGCGTCACGGCGCCCCAGTCTCCGCACCACACTCCTCAGACGGGTGCACCAGACCGAGCACTAGGAGTCTCAACTGCGGCGTGAGGCTAGTGCTCGGTCTAGTCGCAGTGAGCTTGACGGAGGCCTTTACGGGCCTCGCTCGGGCCACACCGCGGAGCCGTGGTGGGCTAGGGGAGGGCTGTCGTGGGCTTCCTAGGCCGGAACGGTCCCGGGAGATCCGCCACACCGGGTCGGCCGGGGCGTGGTTCAGGGTGTCCGAGCGGCCGCAGGCGCCGATGTGGCAGGCCGGACGGGTGGGCGTTCGTTGGTGTGGGGAAGCGGGGTCAGGCGGCCAGTGGCAGCGGGAGGGCTGGTTGGTCGGGCCGGTAGAGGCCGCGTTGCACGGCCCAGCCCCGGCGGGCGGTGAAGTCGGTCCAGTAGGCGGTGAAGGCCTCGCGTTCGGCAGCGTGGCGGGCGGCGCGGCGGGTGGTGGTGCCGGTGCTACCCAGCACCGCAGCCGCGGCGTCGAGGGCGGCCGGCAGCTGGTCGGCGTTGCCGGCGGCGAGGCTGCGGGCCCAGGTGCGGCCACCGCTGCCGCTGGTGGCCAGATCGGCGGCCTGCAGGGCGACGAGGTGCCGGATGACGGTGCGGGAGTGCAGGCCGGTAAGGGCGGCGAGCTGTCGGGCGGATAGGCCGCCGTGGGCGCCGTCGTCGAGGGCGTCGAACAGGCGGGCGGCGACCCGGCCGAGGCCGCCGTGCACGGTGTGGGTGAAGGCGTCGTGGGCGCGGGCGCTGCCGCCGACCGGCGTGAGCGAGCGGGGCGGCAAGGCGTCCAGGACCTCGTCGACGCGCGCGGGTGGGTCCTGCACGTGCTCGGGGCGCACCAGGCGCCAGGTGGTGGCCAGGGTGCCGGCGGCGGGCTGCTCGAGCCGCAGCCACCCGCGGCTCCGCAGGCGTTCGAGGCTGACGGCGGCGGTGCTGTGGCTGATGTTCGCGGCCTCCGACAGCTGTCGGGTCGACGCGGACGGGGTGGGGGTGCAGGCGGTCAGGGCGATGTCGACGAGTGCGGCGAGCACGGCTCGGTCGGTGACACCGGCGGCGCCGGCCCACAGTCCGGGGTTGTGGTCGGCGGCGGCAAGCAGCGCGGCAAGCTCGGCGCGCACAGACGGCGCATCGGCGACCGGCGGGCGCTCGGCGACGCGCTTGACCGCGGCGCGCCAGGTGGTGGCCAGGCGATGGTCGACGTCGGCGGGGTTGCGGGAGCGCAGGCCGCCGCCTTTGCGGCGCTGCTGGGCGGCCCAGTCCGACAGCGCGCTCGCGGACAGGACGTCGCGCCAGGCGGTCTCGGTCCAGCCGGCGCTGGCCGCCGCCAGCGCGGTCGCCATCACCGTTTCAGAGCGGGAGTGGTAGCGGCCGTGGGTGTCGCCGTCGCGCAGCAGCGCACTGATGGTCTCGGACAGTGGCCGGATCAGGGTGCCCGGGGTGGGGGAGCGGCGGTCGTGCAGGACCGCCGCGGGGGCGGTCACCGCCTCAGGCGGCGCCGGCCACGCGCGAGATGTCGGGGCAGGTCAGCAGGACGCGCCAAGTAGATGGCGTGTCGCAAGTGACCGCCCGAGAGGGGCGGGGTAACGTCTCCTCCGAAGGTTCGACGAAGCCCTACACCCATCTCACCGGCCAAAGTGACTTGCGGGTGTGGGGCTTCGTTGTGTCCGGGCCTCGGTCGAGGCTCCGTGCGCTAGATCGCGAGCCGCAGCTCACCGTTGTCGTTGGACGCCGGCGCCACCCACAGGGGGCGGCCGGTCTCGTCGACGGGTTCCCGTCGCAGCAGGCTCATGACGTACTCGCTGTAGCTGAGTCCGGCCAGTTGCGCGCGTGCAGCAAGAAGGTCCTTCTCGGGCTTCGGCAGCTTGAGCTGCACCGGCTCGCGCGGGCCCTTCCAAGCGGGGTGTGCCATGGGCGACAGTGAAGCGGCGGCAAGCGACAAGCGGTCGGAGGCTGGTCGGCGTGTCGCGCAAGCAACTAGCGGCTCACGCCCAGCACGGGGGAGTGGATGTCGCGTCGCGGCGCTGTAGCGCGGCGCAGGTAGGTCATCGCTACTGTTGGATGATCAACCTGTGATAGGAGAAGCATGGCGCAGCGCACGCTCATCACCTTGACCGACGACATCGACGATTCGGAGGCCAGCGAGACCGTCGTGTTCGGTCTCGACGGCGCGACCTACGAGATCGACTTGAACGAGGCGCACGCGGAGGACCTCCGGGAGATTCTGGCCCCGTACGTGGCCGGGGCACGCCGCGTCGGGGCTGCGGCCGGAAGCCGAGCGGGACGGGCCAGCGCTCCGCGGCCGCGCAGCTCCGACGACGTCGACCCCAAGGCCGTACGCGCGTGGGCTGAGGCGAACAGCGTCGAGGTCAACGCTCGGGGCCGGCTCAAGGCCGAGGTCGTCGAGCAGTACAGGGCAGCCAACGCCTGACGCCCGCCTCGCCTGCTCGCGCGCGGCACACCTCCGCCGGGGGAGTGGCGTTCACAGGTGTGTGACCTGAGCGGTCGCCGGACGCGCTTCCTCAGGGACAGCCAAGGCCGATGGGGGAAGACTGGCCGCATGAAGACCGTCGTGCTGGGTCCAGCACCGCAGGAGCTGAAGGCACTGATCGAGCGGCGCCGCGCGCTCGGGCTCGACGGTCACGACGAGGTGTGGGACGGGGAGTACCACGTGGCGCCCGCAGCCAGCAGCAGGCACGGAGCGGTCCAGGCCGCGGTCCTGGCGTTGCTGCGGGACCACGCCGCCAACCCGCGCCTGGTCGTCGGCCCGTTCAACCTCGGTACGGCGCAGAACTACCGGGTGCCCGACGGGGGACTCCTACGCGACGGCGAGACCGGGCTGTACGTCGGCACCGCGGCGCTCGTGGTGGAGGTCATCAGCCCAGACGACGAGTCCTACGCCAAGCTCGACCACTACGCCCAGCACGGCGTCACCGAGCTGATCTACATCAACCCCGAGCAGCACGACGTCCAGCTGCGCAGGCTCACCGCCGGCGACTACCGCCCGGTTGAGCAGCTCGCCGTCGTCGACCTCAGCCTCGAGCAGGTCCTGACCTGTCTCTGACCTCCGAGCCCCCGATCTTGGCGGACAGATCACGCGTGACGCCCACCTCGCGCGCATTAACACCTGCCGCGGGCAGCCCTTACCTGACATAAGATAAATTATCGGTGGGTTATCAGGGGTGGGGGAGTGGTATCCGGCGCTTCTGTGATGGGTCCCGCTGGAGATGCCCCCCGGGCGGTGCCACGGCGTGCGAGGGCAAGTATTGCGGGGCGCTCCGGCGCCCCGTGACCCGCGGCAGGCGGGGTGCGGGGCGGAGCCCCGCGGGTGCTACGGGTTCGTGTGGCGCAGGAGGTCCTGAACCCTGGCGCGCACCTGCGCGTTCCGCATCGCGTGGGCGATCACCTCGGGCGTGGGCAGCGGCCCGTCGCCGAGCTGGCCGTTGTCCCCGCCGGCCGACAGGCTCTGGGCCAGCGTTGCAGGCCGGTGACGTCGTCGAGCAGCCCGGCGTCGGGCCGGCACCCGTGCGGGCACGGCATCGCCTGCTGCGCCCCCCCCCCCGAGCCGGCACACCGTGGGCCGGTCCTCGTACACCGAGCACCGGTCGTCCGCCATGAGTGCAGGGCAGCGGTAGCTGCCGGTCTCGGCCAGCTCGCGCAGCGCCTGCGCCCGAGGGACGAGACGCACTCCCCGCGCCCGGAGCCGCTGCTTCTCTCGCCCCGACGCGTCGATCGGGCCGCACGCGTCCGCGCACAGAGACCGCGGCACGCCACCGTGGGGATCTGCTCCCACACCGCCTGCAGGTCACGATCGCGATCACTGTGCCGCCGGCCCATCCCCGCAGTCTGCCTCCACGGCAGACAGTTCCTCCTGTCCCAGCATCGCGGCGGGGCGATGATGGCCGTGCTGCGGCCACCCGGACTCAGCCGCCGACTGGGCGGGCCGCAGCACCATGCTCAGCACCTGCTCCCCGCGTTGATCGCTGGCGCCGCAGGCCGGTCAGAACTCACGTCGCTGCCGGGGCAACTCGGTAGCGGAGCGTGAGCATTCTGTAGCGCGGGGTACTATTCCTCGGCCCTCACTGGAGGTCCTCTTCCGGATTGCCGGCGCCCGACGCCTGGAAGGTCAGTGCTGCGGCTGGCGAACAGCGACAGCACGCCGCTCACGGCACGCCCAGAGCCGACTTGGGACCGGCAGACTGACAAATCGGCGCAGCGGAGGAGCAGGGGCGCTCACCACCCGCGACCGGCCCGGAGACTTGGCTTGATCTGTTCAGGAGAACAGGGTTGGATCGACGGGTGCCCGTCGCCCCCGACCCCGAGCATCTCCTGCGCGACGCCTCCCTGCGCGTGACGGCGCCGCGTCGCGCGGTGCTCGCGGCCGTCCGCGAGCACCCGCACGCCACCACCGAGACACTGCTTGCAAGGACCCGCGAGCGGCTCGGCTCGGTCTCCCACCAGGCCGTGTACGACGTCCTGCGCGCGCTCACCGACGCCGGCCTCGTGCGGCGCATCCAGCCCGCCGGCTCGGTCGCCCTGTATGAGGCGCGGGTCGGCGACAACCACCACCACGTGGTCTGCCGCTCCTGCGGGGTCGTCGGCGACGTCGACTGCGCTGTCGGCCGAACGCCCTGCCTGACCGCGTCCGACGACGCCGGCTTCCTGATCGACGAGGCCGAGGTCGTCTACTGGGGACGCTGCTCCGCGTGCCCGGCTCCGTCCCCCGACTCCCCCACCTGGCCGCACGGATAACGAGAGGTACGACGTGACCGAGACCGACCCGAAGCCCAGGGACACCAGCGCCAGCCCGACGGGCGCCGACACCACGGCGAGCACCAGCGAGTCGCAGAACCCGGTGATCTCCTCCCCGACCGCGCAGGTGACGCAGCGCCCCCGCACCAACCGCGACTGGTGGCCCAACCAGGTCGACCTGGGCGTGCTCAACCGGCCGGCGAAGAGTTCCGACCCGCTCGGCGAGGACTTCGACTACCGCAAGGCCGTCCAGAGCCTGGACGTCGAGGCCGTCAAGCGCGACCTCGTCGACGTCATGCGGACCTCGCAGGACTGGTGGCCGGCCGACTGGGGCCACTACGGCGGCCTGTTCATCCGCATGTCCTGGCACGCTGCCGGCACCTACCGCAGCGCCGACGGCCGCGGCGGCGCCGGCAAGGGCGAGCAGCGCTTCGCGCCGCTCAACAGCTGGCCGGACAACGCCAACCTCGACAAGGCCCGCCGCCTGCTGCTGCCCGTCAAGCAGAAGTACGGCCGCTCGCTGTCCTGGGCCGACCTCATCGTGCTCGCCGGCAACGTCGCCCACGACGACATGGGACTCGCGACCTTCGGCTTCGCGTTTGGCCGAGAGGACACGTGGCAGCCGACCGAGGTCATCTGGGGCCAGGAGGACACCTGGCTCGGCGACGAGCGCTACGCCGACCAGGACGCCCCTCTCGACCTGTCCGAGGGCGACCTCGGCGCCGTGACGATGGGCCTCATCTACGTCAACCCGGAAGGGCCGCAGGGCCGCCCGGACCCGCTCGCGGCCGCTCACGACATCAAGGTCACGTTCAGCCGCATGGGCATGAACAGCGAGGAGACCGTCGCCCTTATCGCCGGCGGACACACCTTCGGCAAGGCGCACGGCGGCGGCGACCCGACGCTCGTGGGTCCCGAGCCCGAGGGCTGCCCGGTGCACAGCGGCGGCCTCGGCTGGATCAACCAGCACGGCACGGGCAAGGGCGCCGACACCATCACCAGCGGCCTCGAGGGCGCCTGGACGGCGAACCCGACCACCTGGGACAACGGCTACTTCGACCTGCTCTTTGGCCACGAGTGGGAGCAGATCGAGAGCCCCGCCGGCGCCAAGCAGTGGAAGCCGAAGGACGCCGAGGCACAGGAGCTCGTGCCCGACGCGCACATCGAGGGCAAGAAGAACCCGCCGATGATGGCCACGACGGACCTCGCGCTCATCGCCGACCCGGAGCTGCGCGCCATCTCGGAGCGCTTCCACGCCGACCCGGACCACTTCGCCGACCAGTACGCGCGCGCCTGGTTCAAGCTGCTGCACCGCGACATGGGCCCCAAGAGCCGCTACCTCGGCCCGGACGTCCCGCAGGAGGAGTTGGCCTGGCAGGACCCCGTGCCGCTGGTCGAGCACGAACTCTTGTCCGAGTCCGACGCTACCGAGCTCAAGCGGCAGGTCCTCGCCTCCGGCCTGACCGTCCCGCAGCTGGTGCACACCGCCTGGTCGGCCGCCGCGTCCTACCGCGGCACGGACAAGCGGGGCGGCGCCAACGGCGGCCGCCTGCGCCTCGAGCCGCAGGCCGGCTGGGCCGTTAACGCCGGCACGCAGGACGTCATCGCCACGCTCGACCAGCTCCGGCAGGCGTGCGGCATGCAGATCTCGATCGCCGACATGATCGTGCTCGGCGGTTGTGCGGCGGTCGAGAAGGCCGCCGCCGACGCCGGCGTCGACGTGAGCGTCCCCTTCACCCCGGGCCGCACGGACGCGACGCAGGAGCAGACCGACATCGAGGGCATGGCGTGGCTGGCGCCGCGCGCCGACGGCTTCCGCAACTGGGTGCAGCCCGACGCGAAGCTGTCGCCGGAGACGCTGCTCATCGACCGGGCGTACCTGCTCGACCTCACCGCCAAGGAGATGACGGTCCTGGTCGGCGGCCTGCGCGCCCTGGACGCCAACACCGGCGGGACCAGGCACGGCGTCTGGACCGACCGCCCCGGCGTGCTGACGCAGGACTTCTTCCGCCACCTGCTCGACCTCGACGTGCAGTGGAGCACCAGCGTCGACGCCGAGGGCGTCTATGAGGCCCGCGACTCCGCGGGCGAAGTCGTCCGCACGGCCACCGCTGCCGACCTCGTCTTCGGCTCGCACTCGGTCCTGCGCGGCATCACTGAGGTCTACGCGTTCGACGACGCCCAGGAGGAATTTGTCCGCGACTTCGTCGACGCGTGGGACAAGGTCATGATGCTAGACCGCTACGACGTGGCGTAGCACCTGCTGCAGCCGGACGCGCTTCCAGCGGTCAGCCGCCCTCGAGCCCCGCCGCCCGCAGATCCACCGCCAGGCGGCGCATCACCGCCACCGTGAGCCTTGCACTTGCTGCAAAATGCGTGGCAAAAGCCCAGGGTAGAACAGGTGCGCCGAGGCCTGCGCTCGGCGGCGCGGCCGCCCTGCAACAGGGCTGGTCAAGCGTTAGATGCAACTATACCAAGTGCTCGAATACGTAAGCAGATGCAATAATTGAACGTTTTACAGCACACTTGGCCGTGTCAGCCTGAGTTGGCCCCACCGTGACGGCTTGATCTGGCCCCACTCCTTGGCCGTGGACGGTCGACGGCGGTCGTGTGACGGCTTGATCTGGCCCCACCTGCCGACACGCCGGGGCGCTGTTGTCGGTCGAGGTGCGCCCGGACCCGCATAGTCGTGATCAACGACTCTGGCGGGAGGGCCCGGGTTGGGGACGCGGGTGGAGCTTTACGAAGCGATCCGCCGCGATGCCCGCCGCGAGGAGCTGTCGATCCGGGCGCTGGCGGAGCGGCACGGCGTGCACCGGCGGACTGTGCGGGCGGCGTTGGCGTCGGCGGTCCCTGCACCGCGGAAGGTGCCGGTGCGGGTCGCGCCCAAGCTCGAGGCGGCGAAGCCGCTGATCGACGCGATGCTGGTCGAGGACCTGACGGCGTGGCGCAAGCAGCAGCACACGGCCAGGCGGATCCTTGCCCGGCTCGTCGACGAGCACGGTATGAGCGAGCTGACGTACTCGGCGGTGCGGGACTACGTCGCCAAGCGCCGCCCGCAGATCCGGGAGGCGGCGGGCAAGAACGCGGAGAAGGCGTTCGTCCCGCAGACGCATGAGCCGGGAGCGGAGGCCGAGGTCGACTTCGGCGACGTGTGGCTGCACCTGGACGGTGAGCTGACCAAGTGCGCGCTGTTCACGCTACGGCTGTCGTACTCGGGCAAGGCGATCCACCGGGTCTACGCGTCCCAGGGGCAGGAGGCGTTCATCGAGGGGCATCTGGAGGCGTTCCGGGTCCTCGGTGGGACGCCGGTGGTGCAGATCCGCTACGACAACCTCAAGAGCGCCGTCACGCGGGTGCTGTTCGGGCGCAACCGCACCGAGTCCGACCGGTGGGTGGCGTTCCGGTCGCACTACGGCTTCGACACCTTCTACTGCCTACCGGGCGTCGAGGGCGCGCACGAGAAGGGCGGGGTGGAGGGCGAGGTCGGCAGGTTCCGCCGCAACCACCTCGTCCCGATGCCGCAGGTCGCCACCCTCGCGGAGCTCAACGCACGGCTCGAGCAGACCGACCAGGCGGAGGACCGCCGGCGCATCGACAACCGGACCCTGACGGTCGGGCACGACTTCGCCCTCGAGCAGGCGCTGCTGCGGCCGCTGCCGGCCGACGGCATCGACCCGGGGCTGACGCTGACGCCGCGGGTCGACCGGTACGCGCGGGTGATGGTGCGGATGGCGCACTACTCGGTGCCGGCCCGGCTGATCGGCCGCCGGGTGAAGGTGTCGCTGCGGGCCTCGGAGCTGGTGGTGTTCGACGGGCGGGCCGAGGTCGCCCGGCATGCCCGGTCGGTCCGCAAGGGGTCGCAGAGCTTGCTGCTGGATCACTACCTGGAGGTCCTGGCCCGCAAGCCTGGGGCGCTGCCCGGTGCGACCGCGCTGGCGCACGCCCGCGCCGCCGGGACGTTCACGTCCGTGCACGACGCGTTCTGGGCGCTGGCCCGCAAGGCGCACGGCGACGCCGGCGGCACCCGGGCGATCGTCGAGGTGCTGCTACTGCATCGCCACCTCGCTCACGGCGACGTCGTCGCCGGGCTGGCCGCCGCGGGCGCAGTCGGGTCGAGCAGCCCGGACGTTGTCGCGGTCGAGGCACGCAAGGCCGCGCAGCTGCGCGGCGCGCGCCCGACGGTGGGCTCACTACAAGCCACGGCCGACGCTGCCGCGCCACCACCGATGCCGCCCGCGCACCGGGACCGGGTCGCGAGCCTGACCGAACGCCGGCTGGTCGAGGCCCGGGACCGGGCTGCCGTGGGCGGCCAGGCGCTGCCCGCGGACGGGCGGCCGTTGCCGTCGGTCGCGCAGTACGACGAGCTGCTGGCGCACCCGCCCGCGGCCGGGAGCCGAGGAGCCTGATGACAACCAGCACAACCAGCAGCAACGCGGTGAGGGCCGGTCGGGCCGGGGTGAGCGAGCAGGCCGCGGACGCCGCGGTCGACCAGGCCTGCCGGATGCTGCGACTGCCGACGATGCGCGCCCGGTTCGGCGAGGTCGCTGACGCCGCGCAGCGTGAGCAGCTGACCTACCGCGGGTTCCTCGCCGAGCTGCTAATGGCCGAGTGTGACGACCGGGATCGACGCCGCTCGGCCCGCCGGATCAGCGCCGCCGGGTTCCCGCGGGAGAAGTGGCTGCAGGACTTCGACTACGCCGCCAACCCGCACATTCAGCCGGCCGTCATCGCCCAGCTCGCTGCCTGCGCCTGGGTGGCCAAGGGCGAACCGCTCTGCCTGATCGGGGACAGCGGCACCGGCAAGAGCCATCTGCTCATCGGCCTCGGCGCGGCCGCAGCGATGGCCGGCCACCGGGTCAAGTACGTCCTCGCGGCCAAGCTCGTGAACGAGCTCGTCGAGGCCGCCGACGAACGCCAGCTGTCCAAGACCATCGCCCGCTACGGCCGCGTCGACCTGCTCTGCCTCGACGAGCTCGGCTACATGGAGCTCGACCGGCGCGGCGCCGAGCTGCTGTTCCAGGTCCTCACCGAACGCGAAGAGACCAACTCGGTGGCGATCGCGTCCAACGAGAGCTTCAGCGGCTGGACCAAGACCTTCACCGACCCCCGGCTCTGCGCCGCCATCGTCGACCGCCTCACCTTCGGCGGCAACATCATCGAGACCGGCACCACCAGCTACCGACTGGCACACACCCGCGCCCAGCGAGCCGTTCAGACCTGACACGGACTCACGAGGTTCCCTACCTGCCTGCCAACGAGAAGCAGGTAGCCGTGCACTAGTAGGTCGCACCTGCTAGCCTCACTCCTATGTCGCACCAGGTAGTGGACGCCGAGCGACACAGTCAGTTCCTGCGAGGCTCGCTGGACATGTGCCTGCTGGCGCTGCTGGCCCGCCAGCCATCGCACACCTACGAGTTGACCACGCGGCTCGAGCAGTCCGGCTTGCCTGGCATCGGCTACGGAACCCTCTACCCGTTGGTCACTCGGCTGCGCCGCCTCGAGCTGGTTGAGGAGCAGAGAGAGCCCAGCCCTGCCGGTCCCTCCCGCAAGGTCTACAGCCCCACAGCGGCCGGTCTCGACGCCTTGTCGTCCTGGTGCGAGCAGTGGCTTGCCAGCACAACTGCCGTCCAGACCCTGCTCATCGACAACGGCGCGCTGCCGACCCCGGAGGAGACTCGATGACTGATCAGCCCACCGACCTGCGAAGCGTCTTAGCGCAGCTGGACCGGGTCTGGCGGCGCCTCGGCGTCCCACGCAGCGACCGGCGGCTTCTCGAGGCCGAACTCGTGCCAGATCTGCAAGAAGCGGCTGCAGACGGGCATGATCCGGCGGACCTGCTGACGCCCGACGTCGACACCTTCGCGCGTGATCTTGCTGAGGCGCACGGCGTCGCGCAGGTGCCGCCGCGTCACGCCAACGTCCAACTCGGCGGCCTGCTCGGAGCGATCGTGGCCCTCGTGCTAGGTGCAGCCTCGGCGACCGCGCTGCAGCCGATCCTGACCTCCAGGGTTCAGCTGTCAGGTCGCTATCCCGTCGCTGGAGCGGTCCTGGTCTTCGGCCTGCTGGCGGCGGCCGGCCTTCTGGGCTGTCTGCTCGGCGTCCATGCTGTGGTCCGTGGCAAGCCGGCCGCGGGCGCCACCGTGCGTCGGACCGCGCTGGTCCTGCCCGTCACGGCAGCCGTCGGCGTGGGTCTCGCCGTGCTCTTCGGCAAGTCGACCCACTACAGCAGCGCCCCCGCAGTCGTCCTGGCCGAGTGCGGCCTTGTCATCGCGAGTTGCGCGGTCGGCTTAGCAACGGCGCGGCGCTGGGCGATCGACTCGACCGCTTCCCGGCCCAGGGTCCGGCAAGCAGGCTGACCACGAGCACCGCGATCAGCATGGCCGCCTGGCAGAGCGACGGGACTCAAGGAGCAGCGACCTAACGCACCACCTGACTCACAGCGTCGGTGGGGCCACTTCAAGCCGTCATGGTGGGACCTTTTGTAGTTGACACAGCCAATCATTCCGACGAAAGGAAGACTAGTGAGCGAAGAGATGCAAGTGACCGGTAGCGAGCGGGACAGGCTCGGTCCGCTGTGCGATTTGGTGCTGCGCGAGGGCGAGACCGTCGGCGGGATGAAACGCTTCGAAGGGGCGCACGTCATCATCACGGGGGCAGCCGTCAAGATTCAGGCGGCCGACGGAGAGCTGATGCTCTTGGGACGGGCAGCGGGCCAGGTTGACGAGTCGAGCGACTTGGACCGCCTGACCGTCAGGTTCGTCTACGTCCCGCTTGATCGCGTCGCCTACTGGTGGCCGTCAGTGGCTCCGGCCCCTCGCCCGCAATAGTGCCCGGCGGTGGGGCGCCAACTAGATCCTGGTGTCGACCCGGGTGACGGGGCTGCCCTGGATGAGGTAGTCCAAGGCCTTAGCCCGGATCTTTCGTGATCTTGCCGGCCACGGTTCCGTCGGGCGCTGCTGGCCGGTGCGGGGCTGATTCTGCACCCAGGGTGTGACAGGTCGACCGATGTCGCTCGGGTGGGCGCCGGTTCC